>Ga0268298_10001600_pt1 | contig 26255 bp, 26 predicted proteins | sample WWTPWeurt_MetaG_FD_194462 | JGI IMG/M metagenome (GOLD analysis project Ga0268298, IMG submission 194462) | Activated sludge microbial communities from WWTP in Nijmegen, Gelderland, Netherland - WWTP Weurt | ecosystem: Engineered > WWTP > Aerobic digester > Activated sludge | place...
TTTTTCTTTGGCTACTTTCTTTTTGCCACCAAAAAGAAAGTACGCCCGCGCATCAGGCGCGGAAACCATGGGTTCAGAAAAGCGGTCAGGCCGGGGAGCCACCGAATAGCCCGGCTTCTCCGGAAGCAGTGAGGTTTGCTGAACCCTGGGGTTCCGCCCTGAGGGCGTGTGACTTTCTCTTGCTTCGCCAAGAGAAAGTCACCAAAGAGAAGGCGACCCCAAGGTCGACGCCGGGCTTCGCCCGGTCCCTTGCGCTACTCGGGCTTCCGGGCGGGTCGCTAAACTCGCCCGCGGCTCGGACAACGCGACCCGAAGGCCCCCGGAAGCCCTGCGTTGCTCAGCGTCTTCCATGGGGGGAGAGGCGTCCGGTACCGGACGGGTGTGCGCCTTCTCTGGCCGCATAGGTCCGGAGCGTGGGCGAGACGCGGTCGAACCATTCAGCCCGGCCGCTTCTGGGCCCCTTGAGAGGAGCCGAGCAACGCGGGGCTCCTCTCAAGGGGTGGCTTTTTCTTTGGCTACTTTCTTTTTGCCACCAAAAAGAAAGTACGCCCGCGCATCAGGCGCGGAAACCATGGGTTCAGAAAAGCGGTCAGGCCGGGGAGCCGAGGCAAAACTGGCGGACTCAGAAGACCGGCTCGGCTGTGGAGCCACCGAATGAATTTCCCGGCTTCCCCGGGGACAGCATCCGCCCGAAAACACCGAGGGATCCGTCCTCCCCCCGGAAGAGCACAATTCCCCTTGCTGCAATGCGATAAAATCCGCCCCCATGCTCTATTCCGCCATTCGCAAATTCTTCTTCGCCCTCGATGCCGAAACTGCCCACGGCATCGGCATGCGCGGCGTTTCCTTCCTCGACGCCACCGGCCTTGCCGGCCTGCTGGCCAAACCGGTGACACCCTGCCCGGTAACGGTCATGGGACTCAGCTTTCCCAACCCGGTGGGGCTGGCCGCCGGCCTGGACAAGAACGGCGACCATATCGACGGCCTGGCCCGCCTGGGTTTCGGCTTCCTCGAAATCGGCACCATCACGCCGCGCCCCCAGGCCGGCAACCCGCGGCCACGCCTGTTCCGCATCCCGGCGGCCCAGGGCATCATCAACCGCATGGGCTTCAACAATGAGGGCGTCGAGCGTTTGCTGGAAAACGTGCGGGCGGCGAAATTCCCCAATAAGGGAGGCATCCTCGGCATCAACATCGGCAAGAACGCCACGACGCCGATCGAGAACGCCGCCGACGATTACCTCCTCTGCCTGGACAAGGTCTACGACGCCGCCAGCTATGTGACGGTCAATATCTCGTCCCCCAACACCAAGAACCTGCGCGAATTGCAGAAGGACGAGGCCCTGGACGACCTCCTCGCCCGCCTCAAGGCGCGCCAGGAGCAACTGGCCCAGAAGCACGGCAGGTACGTGCCCATGACCTTGAAGATCGCCCCCGATCTCGACGACGCGCAGATCACCGCCATCGCGGACGCCCTCAAGCGCCACCGCATCGATGGGGTCATTGCCACCAACACCACGCTCTCCCGCGAGGGGGTCGAAGGATTGCCCAACGCCGCCGAAAGCGGGGGCCTTTCCGGCGCGCCGGTGTTCCGCAAATCCACCGATGTCCTGAAGAAGCTGTCCGCCGCCTTGCAGGGCGAACTGCCCATCATCGGCGTGGGCGGCATCCTGAGCGGAGCCGACGCGGCAGAAAAGATCCGCGCCGGCGCAAGCCTGGTGCAGTTCTACAGCGGCTTCATCTACCACGGTCCGGAACTGGTGGGCGAGGTGGCGGAAACCCTGGCGCGTGTGCTGAGGAAAAGAGCCTAAGCCCTTATCCCGCGCGCGGTTGTTTGGCCGCTGCCAAAGCCCGATAATACGGGCCTTCCCCTCTTCCCCATTTCATGAGCCATTACCTTTTCATCCTCGTCGGCGCGGTGCTGGTCAACAACGTCGTGCTGGTGAAGATTCTCGGCCTGTGCCCCTTCATGGGCGTTTCCAAGAAGCTGGAAACCGCCTATGGCATGGGGGCGGCCACCACCTTCGTGCTGACCATGGCCACGGGGGCCAGCTACATCATCGACCACTACCTGCTCATCCCCTTCGGGCTGGAGTACCTGCGCACCCTGTCCTTCATCGTCACCATCGCCGCCATCGTGCAGCTCACGGAAATGGTGATCGCCAAGACTTCCCCCACCCTGCAGCAGACCCTGGGCATCTACCTGCCCCTCATCACCACCAACTGCGCCGTGCTGGGGGTGCCGCTGCTCAACGTCGCCAACAAGTTCAACTTCGTCGAGTCGCTCCTCTTCGGCGCCGGTAGCGCCGTCGGCTTCTCCGTGGTGCTGGTGCTCTTCGCCGGTATCCGCGAGCGCATCGAGGGCGCCGACGTGCCGCGATACTTCCGCGGGGTCGCCATCGCCATGGTCACCGCCGGCCTCATGTCCCTGGCCTTCATGGGCTTCGCCGGCCTGGACAGGTACCAATGACGGAACTCCTCCTCGCCATCGCCGTCATGGCCCTGGGCGCCCTCGTCCTGGGCGCCGCCCTGGGCTATGCCTCGATCCGCTTCAAGGTGGAAGGCGACCCCCTGATCGAAAAGATCGAATCCGTCCTGCCCCAGACCCAGTGCGGCCAGTGCGGCTACCCCGGTTGCCGCCCCTACGCCGAGGCCATCAGCAAGGGCGAGGCGGAAATCAACCTGTGCCCGCCGGGCGGCCTGGAGGGCGTGCAAAAGCTGGCCGACCTCCTGGGCCGCGAAGTGAAGCCCCTGGAAGTCGAGGCGCGGCCGCCCCAGGTCGCCGTCATCGACGAAAACACCTGTATCGGCTGCACCCTGTGCATCCAGGCCTGCCCAGTGGATGCCATCGTCGGCGCCGCCAAGCAGATGCACACCATCGTCGCCCCCCTGTGCACCGGCTGCGAACTGTGCCTGCCGCCCTGCCCGGTGGAGTGCATCGCCATGGTGCCCATCGGCGAGACCCTCGACAACTGGAAGTGGAAATACCCGGTCATCGCCATCCAGCCGGTCGCAACCCGGAAGGCAGCCTGATGCTCGACCTCTTCAAGTTCAAGGGCGGGGTCAAACCGCCCAGCAACAAGACGCAGTCGGTGGGCAAGCCCATTGCCCTGGCGCCACTGCCGTCGCGGTTGATCGTTCCCCTGCACCAGAGCATCGGCGGCACGCCGCGGCCCCTGGTTCAGGTCGGTGACCGAGTCCTCAAGGGCCAGATGATCGGCGAGGCCGACGGCTGGATCTCGGCCGCCGTCCATGCCCCCACTTCCGGCACCGTGGTCGCGGTGGAAATGCACCCCCAGCCCCATCCCTCCGGCCTGACGGCGCTCTGCGTGGTCATCGAACCCGACGGCCAGGAAACATGGATCGAGCGCCAGCCCTTGGACTACCGTTCCCTGGCCCCGGAAGCCGTGCGCGAAAGACTGCAGCAGGCCGGCGTCGTCGGCCTGGGGGGCGCCGTCTTCCCCACCCACGGCAAACTCAGCGCGTCCAGGACCGTGCCCATGGAGGAGCTGGTCATCAACGGCGCCGAGTGCGAGCCCTACATCACCTGTGACGACCTGCTCATGCGCGAACGGGCCGAGGAGGTGGTGCGCGGCATCGGCCTCTTCCGCGACCTCCTGCAACCGAAGAAGGTGCTCATCGGCATCGAGGACAACAAACCCGAAGCGGTGGCCGCCCTAGCCGCCGCCGTCCGGGCGGCCGGCGAGGACTTCGCCGTTGTCGCCGTGCCCACCCGCTACCCGGCGGGGGGCGCCAAGCAGTTGATCCGCGTGCTCACCGGCAAGGAAGTTCCGGCCGCCAAGCGCTCCACCGATCTCGGCGTGCAGTGCTTCAACGTGGCCACCGCCTACACGGCCTGGCGGGCCATCGCCCACGGCGAGCCGCTGCTGTCCCGCCTCGTCACGCTCACCGGCAATGTGCATGAGCCCCGCAATTACGAGGTGCTGATCGGCACCCCCATGGACGAGTTGCTCGCCCTCGCCCAGCCCAACCCCGATACCGACGGCATCATCATGGGCGGCCCCATGATGGGCTTTCTGGTCCCCGACCGCCGGGCGCCGGTGGTCAAGGCCACCAATTGCCTGATCGCCCACTCGCCCCGCCTCTTCCCTCCTGCGCCACCGGAAATGCCCTGCATCCGCTGCGGCGAGTGCGCCCGAGCCTGCCCCCACGAATTGCAGCCCTTCGAGATGTACTGGTTCGCCCGCGCCAAGAACTTCGGCAAGACCCAGGAATACAACATCTTCGACTGCATCGAGTGCGGCTGCTGCTCCTACGTCTGCCCCTCGCGCATCCCCCTGGTGCAGTATTTCCGCTTTGCCAAGAGCGAGATCTGGGCGCGGGAGCGGGACAAGAACGCCGCCGACGGCGCCAAGGAGCGCTTCGAGTTCAAGCAGCTCCGCGACGAGCGGGAAAAGGCCGAGAAAGCCGAGAAGCTGGCCAAGGCCGCCGCCGCCCAAGCGGCCAAGAAGGCCGCCGAGGCAGCCGCAGCGGAGGCGGCTGCCGTCTCCGCGGAAGCCGCCCCCCTGGCGGCTGACACCGCTCCGGCCGGCGCTGCTCCCACGGGGACCACCGCATCCCCACCGGCAGCCCCTGCCCCGACCGACGCCGAGGCGGCCAAACGCGCCACCATCGAAGCCGCCATGGAACGGGCCCGGGCCCAGCGGGCGGCCGCCCAGCCCCGCAACACCGAAGCCCTGAGCCCGGCCCGGCAAGCGGAGATTTCCGCCATCGAGGCCCGCCGCGAAGCTGCCGCCCCCCCTGACGAGAACGCGCCCTGATGTTCAGCACGCCCCCCTATCTGCTCAAGGACGCCAGCGTCAGCCGGGTCATGACCCAGGTCTGCCTGGCCCTGCTTCCCGGCATCGCCGCCTATGCCTGGCTGGTGGGTCCGGCCATCCTCATTCAACTGGCCGTGGCCAGCCTCGCCGCCCTGCTGGCCGAAGCGCTCATGCTGCAAATCCGGGGGAAGCCCCTGGCGCCCTTCCTCGCCGACGGCTCGGCGGTGGTCACCGCCTGGCTCATCGCCCTCACCTTCCCGCCGCTCGCCCCCTGGTGGCTGGTGGCGACCGGCGTCTTCTTCGCCATCGTGGTCGCCAAGCACCTCTACGGCGGCCTGGGCCAGAACCCCTTCAACCCGGCCATGGTGGCCTTCGCCGTCTGCATCGTCTCCTTCCCGGCTCTCATGTCGCAATGGCCGAACCAGGGCCTGCACCTGACCCTGGTGCAGCAGGCGGACATCATCTTCGGCTTCGCCCCCCGGGTGGATGCCCTCACCAGCGCCACCCCCCTGGACGCCCTCAAGACGGCCCTGAAGCTGGGCGCCGAGAGCAGCGTGGACGTGCCCTCACTCCTCGCCAACCAGGACATTTACGGCAATTTCGCCGGCCGCGGCTGGGAGTGGGTTGCCCTGGGGTATTTCGCGGGCGGCCTGTGGCTGTGGCTGTGCGGCATCATCACCTGGCAGGTGCCGGCGGCCTTCCTCGCCGCCCTCGCCGCCATTTCCGGCGCCCTCTGGCTGTACGCGCCGCAATCCTTCGCCAACCCGCTCTTCCACCTCTTTTCCGGCGGCGCCATGCTGGGGGCCTTCTTTATCGCCACCGACCCGGTTTCCGGATCCACCACACCGCGCGGCAAGCTCATCTTCGGCGCCGGTGCCGGCCTTCTGGCTTACGTCATCCGCGTCTTCGGCGGCTACCCGGATGGCGTGGCCTTCGCGGTACTCATCATGAACATCTGCGTGCCGGTCATCGACCTGTTCACCCAGCCGCGCATCTTCGGCATGAAAGGCAAGTCGTGAGTCAGGCACGGGCGTATTCAGCCACCGGCATGGCCCTGCGCACGGCGGTCATCCTGTTTCTCTTCGTCGTCCTGTTCACCGGGCTCCTCTCCGGCGCCTACCTGTGGACCAAGCCGGCCCTGGAGGCTTCCGCCATCGAGGAGAAAATGAGGCTGATCGACGAAGTCCTGCCGCGCACCGAATACGACAATCGCCTGCTGGAGGATGCCCTTGCCCTGCCGCCGACCCCGGCCCTGGGTATCGACGAAGCCAGCACCGTCTATCGCGCCCGGCGCGGCGGCCAGCCCGTCGCTCTGGTGTATGAGGCCGTGGCCCCCGACGGCTATTCCGGCAAGATTCGCCTCCTCGTCGCCCTGCGCGCCGACGGCACCGTGGCCGGCGTGCGCGTCACCCAGCACCGGGAAACCCCGGGCCTGGGCGATTACATCGAACCCAAGAAGGACAAGAACAAGACCCGCCCCTGGATCACCCAGTTCAACGGCCTGTCGCTGGCAAGCACCGAAGCCAGGGCGTGGAAGGTGAAGAAGGACGGCGGCCGCTTCGATTCCGTGGCCGGCGCCACGGTGACGCCCCGTGCCGTGGTGCGCGCGGTGGCCAAGGCCGTCCGTTTCGGGACGGAGAACCGCGAACGCCTGTTCGCTCAGGCTGATGGAGGCAAGCCATGATGACCCGCGACGAGTTCCGCAGCATCGCCCGCAACGGCGTCTGGAAGCAGAACACCAGTCTCATCCAGATCCTCGGCCTGTGCCCCCTGCTCGCCGTCACCACCAATGCTGTGAATGGCATCATGCTGTCCCTGGCCACCATCCTGGTCATGGCCCTGGCCAATGTGGCGGTGGCCAGCCTGCGCAATTTCATCCCCCACGAAATCCGCATCCCGGTCTTCATCCTCATCGTCGCCGCCCTGGTGACGGTGGTCGATCTGCTCTTCAACGCCAATCTGCACGAGCTTTACCTGGTGTTGGGCATCTTCATCCCCCTGATTGTCACCAACTGCATCGTGCTGGCCCGGGTGGAAGCCTTCGCGGCCAAGAATCCGCCCCTGCAATCGACCCTGGACGGCGTTTTCATGGGGGTCGGCATGTTGTGGACCCTGGCCGTCCTGGGCGGGCTGCGGGAACTGATCGGCAGTGGCACCCTGCTGGGGGGCATCGACCTGGTCTTCCCCGCGCTGCAACCCATCCAGGTGCTACCGGCGGAATACCCGGGGCTGCTCTTCATGTTGCTGCCCCCCGGGGCCTTCATCCTGCTGGGCTGCATGATCGCGTGGAAGAACTGGGTGGAAGATCGGGCCGCTCGCCGCGCAACCCTTGATGCGACAGCCTTCCCCGCATCGGCACCCTGACCCCGGAGCAACCAGGATCGATCAGCTCGGAATCGCCATGGTGACGACACAGTTCTTGCCACGGCGCTTGGCCTGGTAGGCGCCGTCGTCGGCGCGGCGGATGAAGCTCTCTACGCTCTCGCCCGCCACCAATTGGGTGACACCGATGCTCACGCTACACCGGATCATCCCGCCCGCAGCCGGGCGTATGGGCGTTTCGGCAAAACTGTGGCGCAGGCGCTCCGCCACCAGGGCCGCGGCCTCCAGCGTCGCCTCGGGCATGATCGCGGCGAATTCATCGCCGCCATAGCGGTAGGCGCTGTCGGTGCGCCGCAGACAATGGCCGATGACCCCCGCGAGAACCTGGAGCACCAAGTCTCCCTGAAGGTGGCCGTAAGTGTCGTTCACCTGTTTGAAATTGTCGGCATCGAGGACGATGAGCGACAGGGGCCGACCGTAGCGCTGAGCGCGCTCCACTTCCTCGTGCAGGCGCTCGTAGAAATGGCGGGAATTGTAGAGCCCGGTGAGGGCGTCGGTGACGCTCAGGATGCGGTAACGCTCCTCGCTCTCCCGCAGGGCGATTTCGGTGCGGCGCCGCTCGGTGAAATCCTGCAGGGTTTCGATGGCGCCGACCACTTCGCCCCGGCTATTGCGCAGAGGCGCCGCCGTAAAGTAGAGCCAGCAGCCCCCCTCGCCGAAATTGGGGAAAAAGTCCTCCGCTTCGTAGGCGCCCTCGATCAGGGGTGAAGGCCGGTACTTGCCGCGGTAGAACTCCTGCACCGTTCCCTCGCTGGCCCGCTCCAGGACCAGGTCCGCCATCAGCGGCCGCTGGGTCGGATAAAAGGGGCGCCACTGGTCGCGCGTGCCCACCACGTCCCGTGCAGCCACGCCGGTAATCGCCTCGCAGGCGCGATTCCAGTGGGAAACGCGGTGCTCGCGGTCGATGACGAAAGTAGCCACCGAACTGCCCAGGACGATCTGGGCAAGCACCCCCTCGCTTTCCCGCACGGCCGCCTCGGCATCATGGCGGTCGCTGACGTCCTGCAGGGTCTCAATGGCACCGACGATACGCCCCTCGCCGTCACGCAGGGGGGCCGCGGTAAAGAACAGCCACTTGCCCGACTCGCCCATGGACGGAAAAAAATCCTCCGCCTCGAAAGCGCCGTCGATCAGGGGAGCGCGGCGGAATTTCCCGTGGTAGTAGTGATCGACCGAATCCTCCAGGGCGCCGCTCACGATGAAATCGGCCAGAATGGGACGCGCACTGGTGTAGAAGGCCCGCCACTGCCCATCGGTACCCACCATGTCGGCCGCCTTGAGTCCGGTCAGGACTTCGATGGCCCGGTTCCAGTGGGTCACCCGGTGGGCGGCGTCGATGACGATGGTCGCCACGGGATTGCCCTCGACAATCTGGGTCAGACTGTCGAGGCCGAGGGAGGGCGGAATATCCAGGGGAGACGACACCGGGCTACGCTAAAGGTGATAATGACGGCCAATATGACGCAAAAGCCCGCTGCCTGACAAGCCCGGCGAATGGATTAACACATGCAGCCCCTCCTCGTCCGCCAACTCTATACCCGCCTGCGGGATGCCAACCCCGCCCCGCGCACCGAGCTGCACTACGACGGCCCCTTTCAACTTCTGGTCGCCGTCATGCTCTCGGCCCAGGCCACCGACGTCAGTGTCAACAAGGCGACGGCACGCCTCTTTCCCCTGGCCCCGACACCCGCCGCCCTGCTGGCCCTGGGCGAGGAGGGCCTGGCCGAGGCCATCCGCACCATCGGCCTTTACCGCAGCAAGGCCCGCCATGTCATCGCCACCTGCCGCATTTTGCTCGAACACCACGGCGGCGAAGTTCCCGCCCGGCGCGAGGCCCTGGAGGCCCTGCCCGGCGTGGGGCGCAAGACGGCCAATGTGGTGCTCAACACGGCCTTCGGCCAGCCGACCATCGCGGTGGACACCCACATCTTCCGCGTCGCCAATCGCACCGGCCTCGCCCCGGGCAAGACTCCGCTGGAAGTCGAAAAGCGGCTGCTGCGGACCACGCCGGCGGAGTTTCGCCAGGATGCCCACCACTGGCTGATCCTGCACGGGCGCTACGTCTGCAAGGCTCGCAAGCCGGAATGCGAACGCTGTCTCCTGGCCGACCTGTGCCCCGTGCCAGGCGGGAAAAAGAATTCCCTCGCCCGATGAAAGCCGGCTCCGGACTGGCCAGTGCACCCCTGGCGGCGCCAGCCCTGGCTGCCGACGCCGTGCGGCGTGCCATCGCGGCCGCCGGGGGAGAGCGGCCAAGCCGTGTGTTTCTCTTCCTTTCGGCCCATTTCGCCCGCCAGGCGCCCCGCGCCATCCAGGCCGCCGCGGGCGCCGCCGGGGGTCTCCAGGTATCCGGCATGCTGGCCGAAGGCGTCTTCACCGAGGCGGGCTGGCGCCTGGATCAGCCAGCGGTGGCGGCCCTCGTCCTGGGTCAGGCCGGTGCGGGCCCCGGCCCCTCCCTCGTCCAGCCGCGACTCGCCTTTTGTGGCGGCCCTGCATTTCCCCCACCAGGGGCCGACGCGGCTCCCCGCTGGGGTCTGACCTGCCGCGATGCCCTGGTCTGGCACGACGCCCGCCTCTGCGCGCCACCCTGCGCCGAGATCCAGATCCCAGGGCACGCCCTGCTCGGCGCCCTGTCCACCGGGCTGCACGCCTTGGGCGAGGCCCAGGAGGTCACCGCCGTGCGCGGCCACGATGTGCTGAACCTGGCGTCGGCCAGCGCCGCCGACAGCCTGCGCCGCGCCCTTCCTCCAGGCCTGCGGGACCGCAGCCCCCTCCCCGTTCATCTGGTGGCGGCCTGCGAAGACGGACTGCCCCCCATCCCCATCCTGACAGCCAACGGCGACGGTTCCCTCTGCCTCGCCCGCCCGCCGCGGGTCGGGGCGCGGCTGCAGTGGGCACTGCGCCAACCGCTGACGGCAGCCGCCGACATGGCCGCCAGCCTTGAGAGCCTGGCCGCCCGGTGTCAGAATCCTGCCTGCGCCCTGGTCTTTTCCTGCATCGGTCGCGGCCCCCTGTTCTACGACGGTGAAGACCGCGATCTGGCGGCCCTGCGCCGCCGCTTCCCGGGCCTTCCCCTGGCCGGAGCCTACGGCACCGGCCAGATCGTTCCCTGGAACGGCGGCGTTGCGGTGCTCCAGAACAGCGTCGCCACCGTCCTCTTCGAGCCCTGCCATGTTTAATCCTTCCCGCGATCAGGTACGCCATTTCTTCTGCGAAGTCTGGCGCAAGCATCGTGACCGCCTGCCCCTGGCCGGAGCGGAAATCGCCGCCGCCGACATCGTCGGCCGCCACCCCGAATATCACAGCCTGCTCTCCGACACCGACGGCGCCCTGAGCGCCGAGTGGACGCCGGAGGCCGGGGCCATGAACCCCTTCCTGCACCTCTCCCTGCACCTCGCCATTGTCGAACAGGTGAGCATCGACCAGCCCCCGGGCATTCGGGCTGCTTTTGAGGCCTTGCGCCTGCGCCTCGACCCCCACGCCGCCGAGCACGTCGTCCTCGAAGCCCTGGGCGAGACCGTCTGGCGCGCCCAGCGGGAAGGCCGCCCTCTGGATGCGGAAGCCTATCTCGACTCCCTGCGCCGGGCAGCCAGCGCATGAGACTCGGGCCGTCTTTCCCACTACACTGCTCCCCATGAAAAGACGCGATCTCATCAAGGCCCTGGGGGCAGTACCCCTCACCGGTGTCGCATCCGCCGCGGCCAACGGTGCCAAGCCGGGTGGACAGGGCCTCTACCGCGTATCCGGCAGCGTTCTGATCAACGGCAAGCCTGCCAAAGAAGGCAGCCCTGTGCGTCCCGGCGACACCGTGGTCACCGGCCCGGGCAGCGAAGCGGTCTTCGTCGTCGGACAGGACGCCTACCGCATGCGCGGCGAGTCCCGCGTCGCCCTGCTCGGCGACTCCGTGAAGAGCGGCCTGCGGGTGCTGACCGGCGGCCTGCTCTCGGTTTTCGGCCGCGGCGAGAAGCAGATATTCACCCCTTCGGCCACCATCGGCATCCGCGGTACGGGCTGCTACATCGAGGCGTCCCCCGAGCGGGACTATTTCTGTCTCTGCTACGGCACCGCCCAGGTGGTGCCCAGCGCGGCGCCCCAGCAGGCGGAAACCATCACCACGACCCACCACGACCATCCGCTCTACATCCTGCCCGACGGCCGCCGCAGCATGGTCCCGGCCGGCGTCGCCAACCACGGCGACGCCGAACTGGTGGAACTGGAATCCCTGGTGGGCCGTACGCCGCCCTTCCACGGCCTGGTGCCCTCGGCCTACTGAGCGCCCGTTTTCCCTGCGACCTCCCGACGGGATTGCAGGCAGGCGCTCTACCCCGCTGGATGTCAGGCAGGCAGGGTGTAGTTGTTTTGCCCCATGAGGTCTACACCGCACTCCAGGCGTTCCACCCAGTCGATGAGCTGAGCGCACATCGCCTTGCCAACGAAGCGGCAACCGTGCTGAGGAACGATTTGCTCGATGTCGAGCTGGCGCACCATGGCTGCCCAGTAGCGGCAAATTTTTCCCGCCACGATGTAGCGCCGATGGAAGCCCTCCATATGCCGGACATGGGCGGCAAAATCCTTCACCGGCTCCGCCGCGGCACGGTGATCCACCAGAGAGGTGCCGAGGTCGCCGGAAAAGAGGATGCGCGCCACCGGATCGTAGAACTGGAAATTGCCTTCGGCGTGCAGGAAATGGGCCGGGAGGGCCAGCAGCTTGCACTGGCCCAGAAGGATGGCCATTCCTGGATCGGGAATGCCCACGATGCGGGCCGATACGTCACGCCCGGTGGTGAAATGGGGAACGAAGCGGGTCCACAGACTGGAAATCAACACCTTGCACTGGGACGCCACGAACCACTTGTTCACCGAGGCGATGATGTCGGGGTCGGGGTGCGAAGCCAGGATGTAGTCGAGATCCTTGGACGAGAAGTACTTCTGCATGTCCATGAGGAGCCCGGTATAGGTCATGTTGCCGCCCGGATCGATGAGGGCACCATGGCCGTTTCGACCACCAGGAACAGATTGCACTGCACCACCGGCCCGGCGGTGTCGTCGACGAGGTCATAAAAGGCGTGGACGATGTGGGAACCGTCGTTGTAGAGCTCCACGGCCATGGGACTTCTCCAGAAGGACTAATCCGGGGAGACTAGTCCCTGCCCTTGGCGGGCGTCAAGCTTCGTCCGCGGGCGGCGCAACCTTGACGATTTCGTCCAGGGACGTGAGGCCGGCGGCGACCTTCATGGCACCGGATATCCGCAGGGGCCGCATGCCCTCGCGGTAGGCCACGTCGCGCAGCTTGGCGAGCTCGGTCTGGGGCTTGATCAGTTTGCGGATTTCCGGCGACATCAGGAGGATTTCGTACAGCCCTACGCGGCCCATATAACCGGTCATGCGGCACTCCAGGCAGCCGACCGGCTGGTGCACGGTGGCCGGGTGATTCGACTTCCAGGGAGCGACCAGGGAATTCCAGGTGTCCCGCTGCTCGTCCCGGATCGGGTAGGGCTTCTTGCAGGCGGGGCAGAGGGTGCGCACCAGACGCTGGGCCATGACTCCGAGGACGGTGGAATTGATGAGGTAGGCCGGGACGCCCAGGTCGAGCAGCCGGGTGATCGCCGCCGCCGCATCGTTGGTGTGCAGGGTAGACAGGACCAGATGCCCGGTCAGCGCGGCCTGAATGGCCATTTCCGCCGTCTGGAGGTCACGGATTTCGCCGATCATGATGATGTCGGGATCCTGGCGCATGAGCGAGCGCACCCCATCGGCGAAACCCAGATCGATGGCCTGCTGGACCTGCATCTGGTTGAAGGCCGGCTCCACCATCTCGATGGGATCCTCGATGGTGCAGACATTGACTTCCGATGTCGCAAGCTGCTTGAGGGTGGTGTACAGCGTGGTCGTCTTGCCCGACCCGGTCGGCCCGGTGACCAGAATGATGCCGTTGGGCGCCCGGGTCATCTGATTCCAGCGCCCCAGATCCTCGGTGGAGAAACCCAGCTCGCGGAAATCCCGCACCAGGACATCCGGATCGAAGATGCGCATCACCAGCTTCTCGCCGAAGGCCGTGGGCAGCGTCGACAGGCGCAGTTCGACTTCCTGGCCGTCCGGCGTGCGGGTCTTGATGCGCCCGTCCTGGGGGCGGCGCTTCTCGATGACGTCCATGCGGCCAAGGAGCTTGATGCGACTGGTCATGGCGTTCATGACAGCCATGGGAATCTGGTACACCTGATGCAGGATGCCGTCGATGCGGAAGCGCACCAGGCCGACTTCCCGCCGCGGCTCGACATGGATGTCCGAAGCCCGCTGGTCGAAGGCATACTGCCATAGCCAGTCGACAATGTTGACGATGTGCTGGTCGTTGGCGTCGTAGGTCCGGTTGCCCTTGCCCAATTCGACCAGTTGTTCGAAGCTGGAAAGGCCTGAATTCCCATCGCCCTTCTGGTTGGCTTTCTTGACCGAGCGCGCCAGGCTGAAAAACTCCACCTGGTAGCGGGCGATGTCGAGGGGATTGGCGAGAACCCGGCGAATTTCCTTGCGCAGGATGGGCTTGAGTTCCGCCTCCCATTCCCGCAGAAAAGGTTCCGCCGTTGCCACCACCACTTCGCGGGTGGTGACCTGAACCGGCAGGATCGTGAAGCGGGTCGCGTAGGCTGCCGACATGACCTCGGCCACACCGGTGAAATCGATCTTCAGGGGATCGATGTGGTAGTACGCCAGCCCGAGCCGGCCTGCCAGCCATTCGGTCAGGTTTTCCAGGTTGAGGGGGCGGAGGGGCTGGGTGGCGCTGCGCCACTTCTGATCGGCGACCACGACCAGGGGATGGGCTTTGCCGCCCTGCAAACGGCGCTCGGCGCGCAAGGCATCGGCGTCTCCCTTGGCCACCAGCCCGTCCTCGACCAGAAATTCCAGAACCTCGGCGAGGGTGAGGCGGTGCTCATGGGCATTGGGCAGGGGACTGGGGGCCGCAGTCCCCGGAGTGGCGGGCGCGTTCATCGGCGGACTATAACATGGCCTCCCGGCCCATGCAGACAATCCCCACGGCATGGCATAATGCTCGTTGGCCTCAACCCCATGGGTGATCCATGAGCAAAGTTCCTCCCCCAGAAACCCCTAAAAAGCCAGCCGGCAAGCGGGGCACCGACCGCCGCAGTGGCAAGAACGTCTCGGCACCGCCCTATTCCACCCGGGAGGGACTGGTGCTGGAAGACCGCCGCTCCCACCTGGAACGCCGCGCCTGCTGGGTCCGTTCCATTGCCATCGATATGGACGACACCCGCACGGAAGACTGAGAGTCTCTGGAAAATCCCGCTTACAACTGCCGGCGGCGCGCGGCAAAACCGCTTTCTAGAATGGGTGTGAACTTTCAACCCACCCAAGGGAGCCATCATGAAAACCACTCGCAAACTCTGCTGTACCGCCCTGCTGACCAGCCTCTTGCTCGGTTCCGCCCTCGCCCAGCCCGGCCCCGGAATGGGGGGAATGCAGGGGCCGGGAGCCTCCGGCCCACCGGCCGCTGCCAAGACCGCCCCCCGGGACTGTAGCCGCGCTCCGTCCCCGGAACGCTGCAAAGCCCGTCAGGAAGCCCGCACCCAGGCCCTGGAGGCTTGCAAGGACAAGGCCGGCCCTGAGCGCCACGCCTGCATGCAGGACCACAGGCCGGCGCCCGACTGCGCCAAGGCCCCCAACCCGCAGCGCTGCGAAACCATGCAGCAGGCCCGCGAGGCGTGCAAGGGCAAGGTCGGACCCGAACGCCGGCGGTGCATGGGTGGCGCTGCGCAGGCCAAATAGGCGCTGTGCCCCGAGCCTGTCGAAGGACGGTTGGGCACGGGCTTCGACGGGCCTGACCTGCGCTTTGTCGAAGGGCTCAGGAATGTTGCGGCAGTGCAAATAGGAAACGCCGCCGGATTGCCCGGCGGCGTTTCCATTTGCAGGTCGGGACTTACTTCCCGGCGATGGACAGCGCCAGCATCAGGTCGTTGATGCGCTTCACGAAGCCCGCCGGGTCGTCCAGTTGGCCGCCTTCGGCCAGGGTGGCCTGCTCCAGCAGCAGCTCGGCCCAGTCGGCGAAGCGGGATTCCTCGTACTTCAAACGCTGCACTGCCGGATGGTTGGGATTGATTTCCAGGATGGGCTTCACGTCCGGCGCCTTCTGGCCGGCGGCTTTCAGGAGCCGGGCCAGGTTGCCGGAGGGGTCGTGTTCGTCGGAAACGATGCAGGACGGCGAATCGGTGAGGCGGTGGGTGACGCGCACATCCTTCACCTTGTCGCCCAGGGCGCCCTTCACCTTGTCGATGAGTTCCTTGTACGCGTCGGCGGCCTTTTCGGCTTCCTGCTTCTCGGCCTCGTCCTCCAGCTTGCCCAGGTCCAGGCCGCCCTTGGCCACCGATTGCAGGGGCTTGCCGTCGAACTCGGTGAGGTGGCCGACCACCCATTCGTCCACGCGGTCGGAGAGCAACAGCACCTCGATGCCCTTCTTCCTGAAGATTTCCAGGTGCGGGCTGTTCTTGGCGGCGTTGAAGCTGTCGGCGGTGACGTAGTAGATCTTCTCCTGGCCTTCCTTCATGCGGCCGATATAGTCCTTGAGGGAAACGATCTGGGCCGGCGTGTCGCCGTTGGTGGAAGCGAAGCGCAGCAGGCCGGCGATCTTCTCCTTGTTGGCGTGGTCCTCGCCGACACCTTCCTTGAGCACGGCGCCGAAAGCTTCCCAGAACTTGGCGTACTTCTCCGCATCGTTCTCGGCCAGGTCTTCCAGCATGGACAACACCTTGCGCGTGCAGCCGTTGCGGATGCCGTCGATGTCCTTGCTCTGCTGCAGGATCTCGCGGGAGACGTTGAGGGGCAGGTCGGCGGAATCCACCACCCCGCGCACGAAGCGCAGGTAGAGGGGCATCAGTTGCTCGGCGTCGTCCATGATGAAGACGCGGCGCACGTAGAGCTTGATGCCGTGGCGGGCATTGCGGTCCCACAGGTCGAAGGGCGCGCGGGCGGGGATGTAGAGGAGCTGGGTGTATTCCTGCTTGCCTTCCACGCGGGCGTGGCTCCAGGTGAGCGGGTCCTCGAAGTCGTGGGCGACGTGCTTGTAGAACTCCTTGTACTGCTCCTCGCTGATGTCACTCTTGGCTCTCGCCCACAGGGCGTTGGCCTGGTTGACCGTCTCGTCCTCGTCGGTCTCGACCTGCTCGCCGTCCTTCCACTCCTCCTTCTTCATGAGGATGGGCAGGGTGATGTGGTCGGAGTACTTGCGCACGATGGACTTCAGCTTCCAGCCGCCGAGGAAGTCATCCTCGCCCTCGCGCAGGTGCAGGATGACGTCGGTGCCGCGGCCGGCCTTCTCCACCGCCTCGACGGTGTAGTCCCCCTCGCCGCCCGATTCCCACCGTACCGCCTGGTCGGCCGGGAGGCCGGCGCGGCGGGAAATCACCGTCACCTTGTCGGCGACGATGAAGGAAGAATAGAAACCGACGCCGAACTGGCCGATGAGGTGGGCGTCCTTGGCCTGGTCGCCGGTCAGCGCCGAGAAGAATTCCCGCGTGCCGGACTTGGCGATGGTGCCCAGGTGGGCGATGGCCTCCTCCCGGGAAAGGCCGATGCCGTTGTCGGAAATGGTGACGGTGCGGGCCGCCTTGTCGAAGGCGATGCGGATCTTGAGCTCGGAGTCGTCGCCGTAGAGGGCACTGTTGTTCAGGGCCTCGAAACGCAGCTTGTCACAGGCGTCGGAGGCGTTGGAGACGAGCTCCCGCAGAAAGATTTCCTTGTTGCTGTACAAGGAATGGATCATCAGATGCAGCAACTGCTTGACCTCGGCCTGGAAGCCGAGGGTTTCGCGATTCTGGGCCGCGGTGGCGGTTTCGGTCATGGTGGTGTCTCCCGTGGATGGCAAAGGGTGGAACGGGAGATGGGGGCGTCGCCGCAGATTTCAAGAGCCCCGCAGGGGGAGTCAATCCAGGGCCGCGTAACGCACTGCGACGATGTCGATTTCCCGCAGGCCGACGGGGCTTTGAAAGCGCACCGTTTCCCCTTCGCGCGCCTTGAGGATTGCTCGTGCCAGCGGCGAAATCCAGCTGATGCGCCCCCGGGAGGCGTCGGCTTCGTCGATGCCGACGATGGCATAGGTGTTCTCCGCCCCCTCCCTGTCGCACAGGGTTACCGTGGCACCGAAGAAAACCTGGTCCGTGGCGCTGCGCGCCAGGGGATCGACCACTTCGGCGACTTCGAGACGCTTGGTGAGAAAGCGGATGCGGCGGTCGATTTCCCGCAGGCGCCGCTTGCCGTAGATATAGTCGCCGTTTTCCGACCGGTCGCCGTTGGAGGCGGCCCAGGCCACCACCTCGACCACATGGGGCCGCTCGCGCTTGACCAGGTGTTCGAGTTCCGTCTTCAGGCGGGCGTGTCCGGCCGGCGTGATGTAATTGCGGGTACCGGCCGGAATCGGCGGCGCCTGCGGGGATTCGTCGTCGTCCTCAGCGGAGTCCTCGCGGACAAAAGCCTTGTTCAAGAAATCAGTATCCGATGGTGTAGGCCGCAACGTCGATGCGAATCAGTTCGCGCCCCAGCACCGCGGCCGTCTGGCGCACAAACTGCCCGGCCCAGGCCCCGTCCTGGCGGAAGCGGTCTGCCCCGGAGTCCCGGGCGACGCTGAGGATACGGTCGATGACGAGCACCTTGCCGGTCGGGGTGCTCACTTCGCACTCCAGCGCCGCGAACTCCCGATCCAGCCACTTGCGCGCTTCCTCGGAACTGCGCCCGGCGAGTTCCTGGCGATCGATGCGGTATTCGAACTCGGCGCCCTTGCCGAAACTGACAATGACCTGGGTCTGCATGTCACCTCCTGAATTTCCACTTGTCGGGTTATTCTAGGGCCTGTTTTCAATCCGGTCACGGCCGTGGGCCGTCTGCACTAACGGTGAGTTCGATGGCCAACATCCCCCCTTGCGAAGAAGAAATCGCCGACATTCAGGCGAAGCTCCATGAAATGCTGATGGAACACCGCGATCTCGACCTGGTGATCGCCCATCTGGAGTCGGACCCGCCGGCGGACGAACTCCTGATCCGCCGCATGAAAAAGCGCAAGCTGCTGCTCAAGGACCGCATCCTCCAGCTCGAAGCCCTGCTGGTCCCGGACATCCCGGCCTGACGGGCCGAGAAGGGAGGCGCCCCGGCCCGGGCTCATCTCCGGGTTTCGCCTCCCGGGGCCTGGCGGAAGAAACACCAGTAGGCCCCGCCGATGGCACCGGCGATTGCCAGTTCCCACAAAATGGGGAAATTCACCACCATCACCCCCAGGGCCGCCAGGAGCGCAAGGTAAGCGAGCAGCTTCAGAGCACCAGCGTCCCGACGTACCAGCCCATGGCCGCGATGGCGGCACTGCACGGAATGGTCAGCAGCCAGGCCCAGACGATGCCCCCCGCGACGCCCCAGCGCACCCGCTTGGCCCCGCGGGTGGAGCCCACGCCGGCGATGGCGCCGGTGATGGTATGGGTCGTCGACACCGGAATTCCCAGGCTCGTCGCCAGGAAGAGCGTGATCGCCCCGCCCGAATTGGCGCAGAAACCGCGCGCCTGATTCAGTTTGGTAATGCGGTTGCCCATGGTCTTGACGATGCGCCAGCCGCCGAACATCGTCCCGAAGCCCATGGCGGCGTAACAGGAGAACACCACCCAGTTGGGCACGGCCTCGCCGGTCTTGGTGATACCCGCCGCGATGAGCAGCATCCAGATGATCCCCACGGTCTTTTGGGCGTCGTTGCCGCCGTGGCCGAGGCTGTAGGCCGCCGCCGAAAGCAGCTGAAAGCGGCGGAAAGTCTTGTCCACCCTGCGCGGCGCGGTTCTGCGGCATAACCACGACACGATGACCATGAGCAGCCCGCCGATGACGAAGCCCAGGAACGGTGCCACGAAGATGAAGGCAACGATCTTCCAGATGCCGCTCATGATGAGCGCCTCCGGCCCCACCTTGGCCAGTGCCGCGCCCACCAGACCGCCGATGAGGGCGTGGGACGAGGAGGATGGAATGCCGTAGTACCAGGTGATGATGTTCCAGGCGATGGCGCCGATGAGGGCCCCGAAGATGATGTAGTGATCGACGACGGCCGGGTCTATGGTGCCCTTGCCTATGGTGGACGCCACCTTGAGCTGGAAGATGAAGAAGGCGATGAAATTGAATGCCGCCGCCCACAGCACCGCCTGGTGCGGCTTCAGGACACGGGTGGACACGATGGTGGCAATGGAATTGGCCGCATCGTGGAAGCCGTTCATGAAATCGAAGGCCAGGGCCGTGATGACGAGCACCACGACGATGCCGAAGCTGATCTGGAGCTGGTCCATGCCGCGCCTGACCGGGTCAGGAATTTTCGAGGACGATGCCCTCGATGGTATTGGCGACGTCCTCGCAGCGGTCCGTCACCGTCTCCAGCAGTTCGTAGATGGCTTTCAGCTTGATGATCTGGAGCACGTCGCTCTCCTCCCGGAAGAGCTTGGACATGGCCTCCCGCATGATGCGGTCGGCGTCGGACTCCAGATGGTCGATTTCGTGACAAATCTTGAGGATGGCGGCAGCGTTGTCCATGGAATGGAGCAGACCCACCGCCCCCTTCACCCGCTGACAGCACTCGAGGGAAATTTCCGCCAGTTGCCGCGCTTCCGGGGTGACCCGCTTGATGTCGTAGAGATTCATGGACTCCGCCACGTCCTGGGTCAGGTCCAGGATGTCGTCCATGCCGCTGATGAGCTGGTGGATTTCGTCCCGGTCGAAGGGCGTGATGAAGGAGGTATGCAGCGCCGCCATGGTTTCATGGGTGATGCGGTCGGCGGCGGTTTCGTGGGTATCGATGGCCTCGGCGAACTTGATCGCCTTCTCGGGCGAATCCACCAGAGCCCCGATCAGGCCCACCAGGGCCTCCCCCCCCAGGACGATCTGCGTTGCATGGGCGTTGAAAAAGTCGAAGTACTTGACTTCCTTGGGCATCAATCGTCCAAACATGACAGTCCTGTTTCGGTTTTGTGACGGCGCGCATTCTAGCATGGGGGTCACGCCGCCCCGTGCTTAAATGCGGGGATGAGTTCCCCTCTGTTCATCGACGATTCCGCCGTCTCGGCGGCCCTCGACGCCGCCGCCGACCACGCCCTGCAAGCGCTCCTGCCGCTCATCGCCGAACTCGGCGGTCCGCGGGGGAGCAAAGCCCGCGAGGCCGTTCGCGCCGCCCTGCTGGACAGCCTGCGGGGCCAGGACGGCGACCCCCCGCTGATCCATGGCGAAGACGCCTTCGGTCACCCCTTTCGCCTGGAAGACCTCCCCCTGCCGCGCGCCAGTGTCGGCTACGGCGTGCAACGCCTGGATACCGACTTCCTCCTCGACCGCCGCAGCGGCGACTTCCTGCCGGTGCGGGACCCGCGGCTCGACGCGGGCTTCTCCAGCTTCGCCGAAGCCCGCGGCGCGGCCCGGGCCTGGGTCGTGCGCCACGGCAATCTGCCGGAAGACCGTCCCCTGGCCATCGTCCCCGTCGGCTACGACGAGGCCTTGCAGCGCCCTATCCTCATCTATGGCGTGCTGCCCGCCTCGCCGGATTGAGTCCCTTCCCGAAACACCTGCAGCCGGGCGCCCGCCAGGGCAAAATCGCAGGCCAGCACGGCCTCGGCCACGGCATCGGCGCTGGAACCCAGGCTGCGCCGCAGCGCCGCCTCGTGGGTGCGCCAGTAGCGCACGGCGCCGGGATCGTCCTCCGCCAGAAGGGCGTCCAGGCCGGGCAGATACGCATCGGAGGCTTCGGCCACCCCACGCTCCGCGGCGGCCCGCTCCTCTACCAGGGGCACCCGTAGCCAGAAACGGCTCCCCTCGCCGGGGGTGCTCTCCACGCCCACTTCACCCCCCAGCAGATGGGCCAGGCGGCGGCACAGCCCCAGGCCGACGCCGGTCCCGCCGAAACGCCGCGTACTCTGGCCTTCGACCTGATGGAAAGGCTGGAAGAGGCCCGCCAGGTCTTCGGCGGCGATGCCTATCCCCCGGTCCATCACGGCGAAGAGCAGCACGGCGCCCCCCTCCCCCCGTTCGACCTCCAGACGCAACCCCACGTCGCCCCGGCTGGAGAACTTGACCGCATTGCTGCAGAAGTGGCGCAGGATTTCGCCCAGGCGCCCAGAGTCACCCACGGCCCTCACGGGCACTCCCTCCCCCACCTCCACGGTACAGGCGTCGGCGCGGCCGGCGGCGATCAGGTCGGAACGCACCCGCGCCGCCTCGGTCTCCACCAGTTGCCGTGGCGAGAAGGGGGCATGTTCCGGCACCACACTGCCCGCCTCCAGGGCGGCGAGTTCCAGGATGCGGTCCAGCAGGCCGAGCAGATTCCCCGCCGCCCCGGTGATGTGCTCGACCATGGCCTGCTGCCGGCCGTCGGCGAGTTCCCGCTTGAGCAGGTACGCGAAGCCGGTGATGGCATTCATGGGCGTACGCAGCTCGTGCCCCATATTGGCGAGAAAGCTCGTCTTGGCGCGGCTGGCCGCCTCGGCACCGTCGCGCGCCACGGCCAGGGAACGATTGGCGTCGAGCAGATCACCCCGGGCCGCCTCCAGCAGATCGATGCTGTGGTCGAGATGGAGCCAGCGGCGGCGCAGGACTTCAAGCAGGCCAAACCCCGCCGCCGCCACCAGGAGAAAGATGAGGCCGTGGGTCAGCCAGTCCTGCCGCGCAATCTGATCAGCCGCCGCCTCGATCTTCGCATAGGGCTGGGTGACGCTGATGCCGCCGCGGATGTCCCCCTCGCGGTAGCCCTGCTTCTCGTGGCAGCGCAGGCAGGCGGGAGTGACCCGCAGGGGAGCCATGTAGCGCAGCAGCCGCGGCTCCCCGGGGGCACCCACCACCTCCCAGGTTTCCGGCACCCCCGCCTCGAAACGCAACAGGGCGGCGTCCTCCCAGGGGTCCGGCCGATTGGCGGGGCGAATGGGCTTGCGGCTGGTGATGTGGAAGACCACGCCCCCCTGCTTCTCGGCGAGTTCCCCCAGTTGCCGGGTCATGAAAGCCGGGTTCACGAGGGTGAGGGACTGGCCGTCGCCAGTGGTCACATCGCGGCGGGGATGCTCCAGATAGGGGTTGGGACGGGTTTCTCCGGTCACCGGCACATAGACCCCGCCATGGGCGGCGTTCCAGGAGCGCACCAGGACCACCATGCGGAACATGTTGCGCGCGCTTTCCAGGGCGAGGTCCAGGGAGTGCTCCCGGGTATCGGCCAGATGCGCCTGCAGGGAGAGGCCCACGGCCCCCGCCCACAGGGCCAGGAGCCCCAACCACCAGACCCGGCGGGCGATCCATTGCGGAATCCGCGTCATGCGTGCCTCCCTGGCGTGTGTTCCACGCTGTTTTGTCTACCATACCAGCCCGGCGGTCAAATTCCCGATTCCGTTCGCCCTGGGCAGCCCGCAGGGCGAGCGTGTCGAAGGGCCTGTCCTGAGCCCCGTCGAAGGGCCTGTCCTGAGCCCCGTCGAAGGGCCTGTCCTGAGCCCCGTCGAAGGATCCCGCACCTTCCTCGCGGTGCAGCGGGGATCAATGAAAATCCCGGCTCGCCGTCGGCAGCCGTCCCAACCAGGGGGTGAGATCCACCAGCCGCTTGGCCAGCAGATGGACGACGCCGGATTTCGCCTCCAGTTGGCCGTAGACCCCCAGCAGGCGGGCGCCGAGGAGTTCGCGGCGCTGCTTTTCCGCCAGTTCCGGGCGGACCACCACATTGGTGTAGCCGGTCTCGTCCTCCAGGGTGACGAAGACGATGCCGCTCGCCGTCCCCGGGCGCTGACGGCCGGTGACGATGCCGGCCACCCGGGCCAGCAGGCGGTCCGGGCCGGCCTGGATCTGGCCGGCGCTGAGAAAGCGACGCTCGGCCAGTTGGGCGCGCAAAAGGGCCAGGGGATGGCGGCGGAGCGTCAGGCCCAGGCTCCTGTAATCGGCCACCAGGTTCTCGCCCTCGTTGGGCGGCGGGAGGTCGGCCGCCGGCTCGGCCCGCAGCGGCACGCCGTCGAAGAGGTCGCCCTGCACCACCGCGGCGGCTGCCGCCCAGGCCGCCTGGCGACGGTGGCCGGCGAGGCTGGCCAGGGCATCGGCGGCAGCCAGGAGATCCAGGTCGCGGCGGGAGAGACCAGCCCGGGCGGCGAGGTCGCCCACGTCGGCAAAAGGCCGCGCCGCCCGGGCGGCGACCAGGCGCTCCGCCGCCGCCCGGGCAAAGCCGACGATCTCGCGCAGGCCCAGGCGCACCCCGCCGTCGGCCTCCAGGGTGCTGTCCCAGCCGCTGGCCGCCACGTCCACCGGCCCCACGGCCACCCGGTGGCGGCGGGCGTCCTGCACCAGTTGCGAGGGGGAATAGAAGCCCATGGGCTGGCTGTTGAGGAGCCCGCACAGAAAGGCCGCCGGCTCATGGCGCTTGAGCCAGGCCGAGGCATAGACCAGCAGGGCGAAGCTCGCCGCGTGGGATTCTGGAAAGCCGTATTCGCCGAAGCCCTGGATCTGGGCGATGATGCGCCGGGCGAAGCGCTCGGGGAGGCCGTTGGCGGCCATGCCGGCCAGGAGCTTCTCTTCGAAGGGCTCCAGCCCGCCCTTGCGCTTCCAGGCAGCCATGGCGCGGCGCAACTGGTCGGCCTCGCCGGGGGTGAAGTTGGCCGCCACCACGGCCAGTTGCATGACCTGCTCCTGAAAGATGGGCACGCCCAGGGTGCGCTCCAGCACCGCATCCACCGCCGGCGACACCGCCTCCACCGCCTCCTCCCCGCTGCGCCGCTTGAGGTAGGGATGCACCATGCCCCCCTGGATGGGGCCGGGCCGCACCAGGGAGACTTCGATCACCAGGTCGTAGAAACTGCGCGGCTTCAAGCGCGGCAGCATGGCCATCTGGGCGCGGGATTCCACCTGGAAGACGCCCATGCTGTCGGCCTTGCCCAGCATGGCGTAGACCGCCGGGTCTTCCGCCGGGATGTCGGCCAGGCCGAAGGGTTCGCCCCGCCGCGCGGCGACCAGGCCCAGGGTGCGGCGGAGGGCCGAGAGCATGCCCAGGGCCAGGATATCCACCTTCATGAGGCCCAGGGCGTCCAGGTCGTCCTTGTCCCACTGGATGACGCTGCGCTCGGCCATGGCGGCGTTCTCCACCGGCACCAGGCGGGAGAGCGGCCCGCGGGAGATGACGAAGCCGCCCACGTGCTGGGTCAGGTGGCGGGGAAAGCCGCGCAGGGCCGCGGCGATCTCCAGCCACTTGGCCACCCGGGGCGCTTGGGGGTCCAGGCCCTGCTCGGCGAAGCGTTGCGGCAGTTGCTCTCTTTTGTCCCACCAGGCCAGCGAAGCCGTCAGGGCGTCGATCTGGGCGATACCGAAGCCCAGGGCGCGGCCGGCGTCCCGCAGGGCGCCCTTGCTGCGGTAGGTGATCAGCGCCGCCGCCAGGGCCGCCCGCTCCCGCCCGTAGCGGCCGTAGATGTACTGGATGACCTCCTCCCGCCGCTCGTGCTCGAAATCCACGTCGATATCCGGCGGCTCCCCCCGCTCCCGGGAGATGAAGCGCTCGAAAAGCAGTTGCGAGCGGGCCGGATCCACCTCGGTGACACCCAGGGCGTAGCACACCGCCGAATTGGCCGCCGACCCCCGTCCCTGGCACAGAATGCCCTGGCCCCGGGCAAAGCGGACGATGTCGTACACAGTCAGGAAATAGGCCTCGTAGGCCATCTCGGCGATGAGGGCCAACTCGTACTCGACGCGCTCCCCCACCGCCGCCGGCACCCCGGCCGGGTAGCGCCGGGCCAGCCCCCGCTCCGTCTCGGCCCGCAGCCAGGAGGCGGGCGTTTCCCCGGCGGGGACGATCTCTTCCGGGTACTCGTAGCGCAGTTCGTCCAGGGAAAAGCTGCAACGCCCGGCGATGGTCAGGGTCTCGGCCAGCAGTTCCGGCGGGTAAAGCCGGGAAAGCCGCAGCCGGGTGCGCAGATGCCGCTCGCCGTTGGGAAAGAGGGCGTAGCCCGCCTCGAACACCGTGGTCTTGAGCCGCAACGCCGTCAGCACATCCTGTACCGGCCGCCGGGCGCGCAAGTGCATATGCACGTCCCCCGCCGCCACCCGGGGCAGGCCGCAAGCCTCACCCAGGGCCTGCAAGGCGTCCAGCTTCGCCCCGTCGTCCGGCCCGGCGTGGAGTTCGACGGCGATCCAGGCCCGGCCGGGAAAGCGCTCCGCCAGCCAGCGGCCGTCCTCCACTGCGGCTTGCGCCGGTGGCACCCAGAGGGCCAGGCAGTCGGGCACGGCGCCGCTGGGGGCGAGGCTGTCCAGGTCGCCCCGAACGAGGTGGTAACTGCCCTTCTCCGCCCGCCGCCGGCCCAGAGTAATGAGGGCCGAAAGGTTGCCGTAGCCCGCCCGGTTGCAGGCCAGCAGCACCAGCTTCAAACCATCGGCCAGGACGAACTCGCTGCCCACGATGAACTTCAGCCCCGCCGCCCGGGCCGCCCGATGGCCGCGCACCACGCCCGCCAGGGAACACTCGTCGCTCAGCGCCAGGGCGCTGTACCCCTGCTCCACGGCTCGTGCCACCAGTTCCTCCGGGTGCGAGGCCCCGCGCAGGAAGCTGAAATTGGAAAGGCAGTGCAATTCGGCGTAGGCAGGCAGCGGCATGGACCCTCGTCCCCGGCGGCCAGTACCGCCGATAACTGTTCATGCGTACAGTTATAGCCAGGAAAGCTCCCTGCGGCAAGCGAAACCCTCCCACGCCCTCTTTCCGTGCCGGGCCACAGCCGCGCTACAATCCCGTCATCATGCAAATCGACACCTTCCTTGCCCGCTGGCGGGCGGCCGGCGGCTCTGAGCGCGCCAATTACCAGCTCTTCATCGCCGACCTCTGCGCCCTGCTCGAAGTCGACCCACCCCAGCCCGCCAACGAAGACACCCGCGACAATCCCTACGTCTTCGAGCGCCGCGTCATCTTCCATCACGGCGACGGCAGCACCAGCAACGGCTTCATCGACTGCTACAAACGCGGCAGCTTCATCGGCGAAGCCAAGAAAATCCGCGCCGGTTCTGAAACCCGACAGTTCGACGACGCCCTGTTGCGCGCCCGTGGCCAGGCCGAAAACTATGCCCGCCACCTGCCCGCCGACGAAGGCCG
>Ga0268298_10001601_pt1 | contig 26254 bp, 24 predicted proteins | sample WWTPWeurt_MetaG_FD_194462 | JGI IMG/M metagenome (GOLD analysis project Ga0268298, IMG submission 194462) | Activated sludge microbial communities from WWTP in Nijmegen, Gelderland, Netherland - WWTP Weurt | ecosystem: Engineered > WWTP > Aerobic digester > Activated sludge | place...
GACGCCGGGCACGATGGCACGGACGCGCTCGACGATCTCCTGGAGCCGCTTCGGCTCATTCGTGGCGAGGTAGGCCAGCACCGTCGGAAGCCCGGCGCCGTCGAAGCTCAAGCGAGGCTCCCCTTCCACCATCGACGAGGGTGCGGAGAGGGCCTCGGAGCGGAACTTGAGAAGGACCGAGGGCCAGAAAAGGCGTGACTCGGGGCGATGAGGCAAGGGGGGGTTCGGGGGATCGCCGGGAGAGGTCCATGACTCGACCTTTTTGCCGGACTTGAGGCGAACCGTGAGCTTCGTGTCGTCGTCGCCAGGCTCCGCTTGGACGCGAAGCTCCTTGGATCCAGCAAAAATGGCGAGCTCCATGGGGCCAGTCGCGTCGGCGGAGCGCAGGCGTCGGACGTCGCGCGGGCCGCTGAACAGGGCGCGGAGCTTCCCTCGCGTGATCTGGGAAACATAGGAGATCCCGTGAAGCAGACTCGACTTCCCCGAGGCGTTCGGCCCGACGAGGACAGTCACTCCGGAGGTCTCCAGAGGGAGACGGACGTGATGGCACGAGCGAAAGCCGACGTATTCCACACGAGTCACGGGGCTCTGGGCGGTGGAGACGGGCTCGTCCCCGGGCTCAGCTTCAGCTCCCAGCGCGTGCTCCATCTCTTGATCCGAGACAGACTCGCCGAGGGCCCAGATGCGATCATTTCCGCTCTGGCCTACGACCACGAGATCGTCCGCCGCGTCGAAGAGGAGGCGTGAGAGGGAGGGGTAGCCCACCGATGAGGGGCTGAAATCGGGCATCCTTCGCCGCAGCTCGTTCCCGATGTCGGCCCCCGGCCGACGCCCTTGCCGCAGGAAATCCCGGACTTCGTTCAGGGCGCGGTTCAGGTGCTCGTTGTCGGTTGGTTTGGATTTGGCCACGTCACGCCTCGGTGGACAGAGCACAAGCAAGCCGCGGCGTCGTTGTCAAGCTCGGTCGCGGCCTTGCTCGCGGACGCTGTCGCCGAAACGATGGATCCCCTTGCAGCCCGCGCTCAACACCTGAGCACGCTCCGCAGATCGGGATTGTGTATAGGAGATCGGGCTAGCAAGAGGTGCTGCGATCAGGCGCGGCCGAGTCGCATACCGGCAGAGAGCAGACGGTTGTAGGCGGCGCTCGGATAGCCGATCTCCAGGCCCTTCGCCAGCTTCTGGAGCGCCACGCCCTCGCTCGCGCCGATGCCCTTCGCCTTCGAGGCGACGGCGCACGCGATCACGAAACACCCCTCGCGGGCCCCGGGCTCGAGCTCGCCGCAGGCCTCGGCGAAGAGGCTCTCGCGATCCGTCGAGGCGGCCTTTTCGAGGCCAAGAGTCACGAGCGAAGCGGCCCTCTCTCCGTCCACTCCGAGGAGCGAGCAGAGCTGGTCGGCGATGGCCTGTTGCTCCGTCTCATCCATCTGGCCGTCGGCGACGGCGATCGCGACAGCGCACGCCACGGCGGTCCCGAGGCTCGCTGCGGAAAAATCGTCGGCGCTCACTTGGTAGTCTTCGGACATGGGGGTCTCCGTTTTCGGGAAGATGCGGGTTTCGAAGCGGCCCCAGTAGACACACCGCGAGGCCCAAAATCAAGGCGGCCGTGCGAGGACGGTGCGACGATGGGGCGGAGCGTCCGCCTCTCCGGGCCCGCACAGGGATGTCGCGGGACGCGCAGCGTCGGGACTCCGTCCCCCAGCGGCGGCCGTGCGCCCTCGGGGCAGGATGTGCTTTTCGCTTGTGTCCCGGCGAAAGGAGGTCCCGAATGGAAGGCCATCGTGAAGCTCGTCTCCTCCGCCGCCGCGCTCGCCGTCGCTCTTGTTTTGGGGAGCGAGGTGTCTCCCGCCTTCGCCGATGAGCCGCCGCGCCCCGCGGCCCCGCCCTCGGGCAAGCTGGAGGAGGACCGGGGCCCCGTGCGGCAGATGCCGGGGAAGCTCGATGAGGATCGCGGCTCGCTCGGCGGCGGCGCGCTCCCGCAGCTTCCTCCGCCCGCGCCCGCGCCCCCCGCGCCGCCGCCCCCCCCGGCGTACAGCCCGGCGCCACCAGGGTACGGACCTGCACCGCAAGGGTACGGGCCTCCGGGATACGGGCCGCCAGGGGCCGCGCCACAGGGGTATCCGCAGGGGTATGCGCCCCCGGGGTATCCGCCGGCACCGGTGTACGCGCCGCCGAGCTATTACCCTGCTCCGGCCTCCCCTCCCCCGGGCTACTCGATGCCTCCGGGATATGGCGGCGTGGCCGTGGAAGGGGGCGACATTCGCATCGGGAGAGGGCGTGTCTACGGCGGTGAGATGGAGTCTCCAGAGAGGGACGCGAAGAAGCAACGACGCGCTTCGACGGGCCTGATCATCGCGGGGGTGTCGGCGTTCGGGATCGGGTGGCTCGGGGCCTCGCTGCACGGGCTCACGATGGATCTCGTGGGGACGTCAGAATACAGAGCGATCTTCGTGCCCGTCGTGGGGCCCGTCGTCGAGGCGATGACGCACAAGGGCGCGTTCACCTCCGGCGAGAAGATCGGGCTCGCGTTCGAGGGGGTGCTCCAGATCGGCGGGCTCGCGAGCTTCGTCGTGGGGATGGCCGTGAAGCCGAGCAAGGTGTCGGTGGGGAGCGTGCCCGTCACGGTGGCTGTCGCGCCGACCGTGACGGACAGGGGCGCGACGATGGGGATCGTGGGCTCGTTCTGAAAGCGCACAGCCTGTCTCCAAAGCGACAGGCAGGGCCCCTCCCGTCGCGAACGCGACTTGGGAGGGGCGGGCACGCCGAGGAGCGAAGCGACGAACGCGTGACCGGGGGTGGGCAACACAAAGAGTGGCGCTGGATCCCTCGGCCGGGGCGATCGGCGGTCGCTCTCACGCTCAGGGCGTGGCGTTGGCTTTTCCGGGGGTGGGCACCGTCTCGGTGAAGGCGCCTGTCGCGTCCGGGAATCGACCCCAGGAGTTGCCGACGGCCGCGGCGTTCTGAGGATAGGGCGCCTCGGCGAGGATCTCGTCGGCCGGTGAGAGGAGATAGACCTTCTCGCCGTTCTTCGCGCTCACGTTCCATGTGGCGTAAAAACAAGACGCGGGGCCGCCTGTCCCGCAGGTGGCGTGCGGGCCGACGCCGTCCGCAGCGGCCTGTCCACAGAGGACAACCAGGTGCTCGCCGGCGGCGATCATCGTGCCTTGGGGGAAGCGCGCGGCGTCCGCCGTCTTGGGCGCGGAGGTCACAGGATCGGTGTCGGCGAGGGCGTAGTCGGCGAGGGAGATGGCGTCGCTCGTGGGGTTGACGATCTCCACGAACTCCTCGCCGGTGGCGCTGATTTCGTTGATGACGAGCGGAGTCGCCGCGCCGCCCGAGCCGCCGGTGCCGGTGCCCCCCGTGCTGCCCGTCGTCCCGCCGCCGCCCGTGGGCGTCGAGGTGGAGCCGCCCGCGCCGGCCCCGGCGCCACCGCTGCTGGAGCCGGAGCCCCCGGAGCACGCGAGGAGAAAGGAAGTGGCGAAGAAGAGGAGAGTGATTCTGGACCGCATGCGGCGACCGTACATCGAAATGGAGCGCGATCGAAGGCGAATCAGCAGCGCGCGAGAGACCGCGTCAGGCGCCCTTTGACCAGTTGAAGATGAACCGCTTCACGAAGGCCTCGATGGCGGGGCCGCCGTGGTGCCAGAGGAGACGGTGGGCCGCACGGGAGCGGACCCGGTAGACGGCGTTCGCGAGGAGCCACCTCCGCCAGAGTGAGCGGCCCAGAGGGCTCTTTGCCAGAGCGGGCCGGTAGTCCGCGAAAGAGAGGTCATCCGTCGCGAAGCCGCGCGCGATGGACTCGGCAGCGATCCGACCGTATCCAATTGCAATGCTGATGCCCTCCGCGAAGAAGGCGCACACGCCCGCCGCGTCCCCCGCGAGCAGGACGCGCGGAGCGGAGACGGGCTCTCCCGGATGGTACCAGCGCACAGGGAAGCCCTGAAGAGGGTGCTCCTGGAGACGGAGGCCGTATTGCTCCATTATGTCGCCAAGGAGGGGTTTCAAGGAGAATCGGTCAGTGCCGCCGCCAACGCGGCTGTCCCAGACGCCGAAGTGACGCACGGGAGGCCCGTTGGGAGGCACAGGTGCGCCTCGTTCGATGGAGGGAAAGGTGTAGACGTAGCCGGCGTTGCCGTCGAGGACGTGATCGAACTCGGCGTATGCGTTTTGGCCCCTGTGGCTCGACACGGTGAAGCTTGGCGAGGCGTTGGGCGTGAGGACCTCCAGAGAACGCCCGATCGCTTTGTGGGTCCGAGGGGCGACAGCGTGTCTCACGACGCTGTTCGAGCCGTCGGCGCCCACGACGGCCCGCGCGCGCAAGGTCCCGCGGTCGGTGTGGACCTCCACGTAGCCGTCGCGACGCTCGACCCGGCGAACGTGGGTGTTCTCCTGGAAGGCGAAGCCCTGCCGGCGCGCTTTTTCCGCGAGCCACGCGTCGAGATCTTCTCTGTTGACAACGTGACAGGAGAAGCCCTCGTACAGGCGCAGGTTGAAGCCACGCCCCTCGAACGTGAGGATGAAGTCATCGACGCGGATGGAGGGGATCTCGGTGAAATCGAGACCCAACTGCGTGAGGCACCGGCCGACGTCGGGGACGAGCGCCCCGGCGCAGAGCTTCGGGCGCGGGTGTGTTCCCTTCTCCAGGATCAATGTGCGCGCCTTGAGCGCCGGCGCACGCTGAGCGAGGTGGAGGGCCGTGGAGGTGCCGGCCGGGCCGGCGCCTACGATGAGGAGGTCGTAGTCCAGGCGTGAAGTGGGTGCGCTCGCGCGCCCCGCAGCACCGCCATCGGGGTGGGTGCTTGGCATGTTGACGTCGATGCTACGCGCATCGCGACGGGCGCGGCGGGAAAAAGAGGCTCGATCAGTCGATATCGTTCGCGAGCGTGACGACAGAGTAGCCCACGGCGACATGATCTCCGACATTGGTGTACGAGTGGCGCTGATCGCCCCGGAACACGACGACGTCGCCCGGCTCGAGCTCCCATTTTTCCCCGGCGGCGACGAGGAGGATGCGGCCGCGCTCGCAGGTGAGATATTCGCGCGTGCCGCTCGTGTGGGGGGTGCCGGGCATCCGACCTTTGACGGGGAGCTCGATGCGCTCGATTTCCATGCCGGGGATGGGATCGGGCAGGAGCTTTCGGACGGTCGCGTCGCCCGGTGTGCGCTCAGGCAAGGTGCCTTTGGGGTAGTGGCGCAGCGCGGCCTTGGGCCCGGCGATCAGCTCTTCGAGCGAGACGCCCAGGGCTTGCGCGGCGCGGTAAAGGACGCCCAGCGTGGGGTTGCTCTCGCCGGATTCGAGGTGGGTCCACGTGGCCCGGGGCATGCCGGCCAGCTTCGCCATCTGCTGCTGCGTGAGGCCCCGAGTCTCCCGGAGCTTCTGGAGGTTGTGCGCGAGCCGCGCCGCGATGCCGTCGCTCATGACGGGGGCGCTATACGCCGGGCGGATCGCGGCGTCGATCGGGCTCAGCCGGAGGGCGACGGATCGCGCTCGTCGAGGACGTCCCGGATCTTTCGAGCGAGGCCCACAGGGGTGAAGGGCTTTTGAATGAGGGCGTCGGTGGCGACGGCGACGCCGTGTCGGACGATCGCGTCGGTGGTGAAGCCGGACATGTAAAGGACCTTGATCTCGGGGCGGCGCGCGCGGAGAGCAAAGGCGAGATCGCGCCCGCCCATCTGGGGCATCACGACGTCCGTCAGGAGCAGCGCGATGGGGCCCGGGTGAGCGTCGGAGAGGCGGAGCGCGTCGGCGCCTCGAGCGGCGTCGAGGACCGTGTAGCCCTGGAGCTCCAGGAGCCTCCGGCTGAGCTTGCGCACGGCGTCCTCGTCCTCGACGAGGAGGACTGTCTCGGTGCCGCGGCCGACGCTCCGAGGCGGGTCGTTGGACACGGCGGGCGTGAGCACGACAGGCAAGAGCACGGTGAAGACGGTGCCGTGCCCGAGGCGGCTGTCAGCGTAGACGAAGCCGGAAGCCTGACGGACAATGCCATAGACAGTCGCGAGGCCGAGCCCGGTGCCTCGGCCGACCTCCTTCGTCGTGAAGAAGGGCTCGAAGATCCTGGCGCGGACCTCGTCGGTCATGCCACTGCCTGTATCCAAAACTTGGAGGCGAGCGTAGCGGCCGGGGCGGATCTCCTCGCCGTCGCGGAGCTCCCCCGGCGGGACGTCGACGGCGTCGGTCGTGAGGGTGAGCTTGCCCCCGCGCGGCATCGCGTCGCGCGCGTTGACGGCGAGGTTCATGATGACCTGCTCCATCTGGCCGAGATCGCAGTGGACGCGCGGCAGCTCGGGGTGGAGATCGGTGGAGAGGGTGATGTCCTCGCCGAGGAGGCGCCGGAGCATCTTGGCGGTCACCTCGACGATGTCATTGAGGTCGAGCACGCGCGGCTCGACGATGGCCTTTCGACTGAAGGCGAGGAGCTGGCTCGTGAGGCGCGCCGCGCGGAGGCCAGCGTCGCGGACGGCGATGAGAGAGTCCTTGTCGTCGCCGTGAAAGGTGCCCTCGGAGAGGAGGATGTCCGTGTGCCCGTTGATCACCGTGAGGAGGTTGTTGAAGTCGTGGGCCACGCCGCCCGCGAGCCTCCCGACGGCCTCCATCTTCTGGGCCCGCTGGAGGTGCTCTTCGAGGCGCTTTCGATCGGTGAGATCGACGACGACGGCCGAGGCGGAGAGGGGATATCCTTTGGGATCGCGCGAGAGGACGACGACATGGGCGAGCGTCCACAAAGGGGTGCCGTCCTTGCGGCGAAAGCGCTGCTCGCCGTGGAACTGGGCGGCGTGGCCCTTCTTGAGCGCCCTCCAGTGCCCCTTCACGGCGGGGATGTCCTCGGGGAACAGGCAGTCCTTGAGAGAGAGGACGTCGCCCGGCGCGCAGCCCATCATCTCCTGAAAGGCCGCGTTCGATCGGGTGATCGCGCCGCCGACGTGGATCTCGAGCATGCCCGCGTTCGAGGTCTCAAAGAATACACGGAGTCGTTGCTCGCTCTCGCGGAGCGCCTCTTCGCTCTCGCGGAGGCGGCGGACGGCGAGCAGGGTCGTCAAGCCGTCCCCGAGGCGGCGGCCGATCTCCTGAAAGATCTGCTTGTCTTCGGGCATCCACTCGCGCGCGTGCGTGCATTGATGAATGCCAAAGAGCGAGGGGCGGTCGTCCTTGGGATAAACCGCCATCGCGAGGCCCGACTTGACGCCGAAGACCTCGCGCGTCACGAGCGGGAGAGGCAGATCCCCCGTCGGGCCGGAGGTGAACGGCCCCTGCGAGGCGAGGGCGACTCGGAAGAGGGTGGCGAGGTCCGCATCGGTGGGCAGATCGACGCCCATCGCGCCCGCGCCGGGGTGCTCGGGGCGCGTGCGCTCCATCGAGACGCGCCACGTGGGAGAGCCCGGGTCGCACGGGTAGAGGATCCACGCGCGATCGGTCTCGAAGACGGAGAGGACGACCTCCAGGACGTCGCTCAGCATCCGCTCGATGTCGCTCGTCCCTTGAATGGCGCGATTGACGCGATCGAGGCTGCGAAAGAAGCGAAGCGGCGATGGGTCGTCGGCCCTCGAAGGCATGTGGCTCCCGGCGTCATCGCGCATCGCGTTCATCGTCTCTCGCGCGGGCGCGCTCGTCGAGCCTCGGCGCCGCGATTGTGCCGCAAATTCCGCGCGAATCGGCCGTTCGTCAAAGACCGATGGAGCCGCGGTAGACCCAGCCGACCTTGCTGCCGGACTCGACCTTGTACCAGTCGTTCTGGCGGCCGACGAGCTTGACGCGGGTGCCGCGGACGAGGCGCGCGACGACCTCGCCGTCCTTCGGGTCCTTCCGGAGCAGGGCAGTGTCCCACGAGACAGTGGCAGTCCCGGTGACGCCCGTCTCGCTGGTGGTCTGTCCGACGGTGGGCTCGTCGTCGCCGCCGTCCTTGTCGCCTTTGGGCTCTTCGACGGCCTTTCCAGGCTTCACGAACGTGAGCTGGTATCCGAGGGTGTAGCGAGCGTGCTTGTGCGGGACGTCGTCGAGGACGACATTGGCCACCTCCTTCTGGATGCAGCCGAGGACCCCCTGGATGGTCGAGCCTGGCAGGGAGTTTTTCTTTCCCTTGAAGACGTGGACCTCCTTCTTCTCGAAGTGCACCTCGAAGCCGATGCTCATCTTGCCGTCCAGGCCGATCGCGTTGGGGCACTTGGACAGCTCCTTGAGCTTGGGGACGAACAGCGGATCGATCTGCAGCTCGCCGCAGCTCTCCAGCTTCTTTCCCTTCTTGTCGAAGCAGCGCTGGATCTTGCCGGCCCCGACGTTGACTGTCTGTCCAGAGGGCGCCGCGTCCGCGGAGGCAGAAGCGGACGGCGCGGGCGCGGAGGGCTCCGCGGAGGGAGCCCCCGAGGGCGCGGCCGAAGCCGCCGAGGAAGCAGAAGCGGAGGCGGAAGCTTCGGCGGCGGGGCGAGCGTCCGACGGGGCGTTCGGGCCGACGTGCACGCCCGCGAGGCGAGGCCACGCGATGCCCACGACGAAGCCGACGGCCGCGACGATGCCCACGCGGGACCAGATCGGTCGGCCTTCGGTCGGGCCGGGGATGTCGATCTGGAGAGGGCGTTCCGCTTTGGCCATGATGCGCCGTCGGGGTTAGCACAAACGACGAGCCGGCTGCAAAAACGCGGAAAGGATCGGCTGTCTCCGCGCGGCGATCCGCGGGCATTCGAGGTGGAGGGTGATTTCGAGGGCGCGAAAGAACAATAATGCGCCCCATGCAGCTAGCGTCGGGCGCCTCGTTCGCCCGCTACAAGGTCGAAGGGAGCCTCGGAGACGGCGGCATGGGCCACGTGTACCGAGCCTTCGACACGCAGCTACACCGGCGAGTCGCGCTGAAGCTGCTCAACGTGGGGGGCGACGCGTCAAACAAGGCGTCCCCCGCCGCGGAGCTCTTGTTGCGCGAGGCCCGGGCCGCGGCCGCCTTGAACCACGCGAACGCGGTGACCGTGTTCGAGGTGGGCGAGCACGAGGGCGTCCCGTTCATGGCGATGGAGCTCGTCGAGGGGCGCTCGCTCCGGGGCTGGATCGGCCGGCCGGGCGTGCCGATGGGGCGCAAGCTGGGGTGGCTCTTCGGGGTCGCGAGCGCGCTCGCGGCGGCGCACGCGGCGGGCATCGTGCACCTCGACGTGAAGCCCGAGAACGTGATCATCCGCGAGGACGACGTCGCGAAGGTGCTCGATTTCGGCATCGCTCGGCGCAGATCGTTCGATCCGGAGCTGACGTATCCGGAGCGAGGGGACGCGGAGAAGATCCACAACCTCACGGGCGGCGGAGCGATCGCGGGCACGCCGAGGTACATGGCGCCGGAGCAGATCGGGAGGCTCGCGCCGGACGGACGCACCGATCAGTTCGCGTGGGGCGTCGTCGCGTACGAGGTGCTCACGGGGCGCAACCCGTGGCCGCAAGGGGATGATCTCTACGGCCTGTTTTACGCGATCGTTCACGAGGGCGTGCCGCCCTTGCGGAGGGTGCGCGACGACGTGCCGGAGGCGGTGAGCGCGATCGTGGCGCGCGCGATGTCGAAGCTGCGCGACGAGCGGTTCCCATCGATGCGCGAGGTGTGCGCGGCGCTCGGCGCGGCGATGGAGAGCGTGCAGGCGTCGGCGCGGGTCTCCTGGTCCAACTTGCCGAGCGCGAGGAGCGGACACGCGTCGTCGGAGGCGCCCACGCTGCGACCGAACCGCACGGACGAGACGCTCGGCGATGACTCGACGTCCGACGCCACGCTGGAGATCGCATCGACAGGGCCAGCCGAGGGGGTGAGCCGCCCGATCAGCTTGCCGGCGATCGTGCGGTCGGACACGCAGCGATCCAACGAGGACGCGCTCAGCTTGCCCGGGCTTTCAAAGAACGCGCGCGACGCGGCCGCAGCGGCGATCGCCGCGGGATCGCCGTTCGGGAGCACGATGGATGAGCGCCCGACGTCGCCTCCGGCGGAGGGGTCGTCGACGGGGCAGAAGACGCAGCGATCCGGGGACGTGGCGCTCCCGGCGATGGAGGCGACGCGCCCTCGATCGAAGGTGACACAGGCGATCGCGGGCGCGGTGGTGCTCGCCGCGACGGTGATCGGAACCTGGATCGTCGCGGCGCGCCCCCCTGCAGCGCAGAGCGGCGAAGCCCCGCCGACGAGCGCGACGACGGACGGACCAGGCTGCAACGCGAGCGCGATGCAAGCGTACGCCTCTGGCGCCCGCGCGCTGCGAAGCGGGGACTGGGAGCAAGCGCGAAAGAGCTTCACCGACGCCACGACAGCGGATCCCGAGTGCGCCGCTGCGCACGCTCGGCTCGTGGTGATGGGCTACTGGATGGATCAACCATCGAAGACGCGCGAGTCGATGCGCCGCGCGCTGGAGCTCAAGGCGCGCTTGCCCGAGCGCGATCAGGCGCTGCTCAAGTGTTACGAGCACGTCCTCTGGTCCACGCCGCCCGACGATCGCGCGTTCGCGTCGTGCCTCTCGGAGCTCTCTGAAAAGGACCCCAAGGACGCGGAGCTCGCGTACATCGCGAGCGATTTCGCCAAGGATCCGGGCCGTCAGCGCGAGCTCGCGCAGCGGGCGCTCGACATCGATCCAGAGTATTCGGACGCTTGGCAGGGGCTCGCGGTGGCGCTGGAGCGCGAGGACAACGAGGCAGGCGCGCTCGAGGCGCTCGACAAGTGCGTCGCGCACGTCACGACCTCGGTGGACTGCCTCGGGCAGAGGGCGCTCGTGCTGCGGCACATGGGGCGGTGCACCGATCTCGAAGCGACGGGGCGAAAGTGGATCGCACGGACGCCCGAGGCCGTCGGGGCGCACTACACGCTGGGCGCGGCGCTCGCCTCCGAGGGCCGACCGCGGGCCGTCGTGGAGGAGGCGTTCGCTCCTCGGTGGGCGCGGCTCCGGGGCACGGACGGGGCGCGCAACGAGCCTCTGGAGCGCGCGTCGCTCGCTGCTTTGTGGGGCGATTTCGCGGGCGCGGAGGAGCAGGTGCGGGCCATGGAGGCGCTCGCGAAGGACGGGACCGACGTGGAGCCGCGCGTCGACGCCGCGCTGTGGCGGATCGATCTCGCGCTGGAGACGGGCAAAATCGAGGATGTGGGCGCGCTCGCCTCCGATCTCTGGAACCGCAAGGCGGCGTGGGATCCGGGGGCGCGGAGGATCGGCTTCAACGTGAAAGTGGTGGCCTTCGAGCCCACGTTGCTCCACGCGATGCGGCACACGAAGCGAATGTCGGAGGCCGAGTGGAGCGCCGCGCGATCGCGGTGGATCGAGGACGCGCGCGCTGCGGGCACGCTCGACGCGGAGGCCGTCTGGGTGCTCGCCTATGCGATGCAAACCGAGACGCCCGCGGAGGCGGCGGAGGCGGTGAAGGCGATGCCCCCGTCGATCCTCACGACGATGCGCTGGACGACGAAGCTCCCGGGACAGCTCCTCTTCGCGCACGCGGGCCGGGTGTTGCTGCTCGCGGGCCGCGTGGACGAAGCGCTCCGGCTCCTGCGGCGCGCGGCCTCCTCGTGCATGGCGCTCGAAGAGCCGATGCTCCACACGCAGGCGCAGGCGTGGCTCGCGGAGGCGCTCGAGAAGAAGGGCGACAAGGCCGGAGCGTGCGAGCGACTGGCGGTGATCACGGGGCGATGGCCCGCGGCCACGTCGCGCACAGCCCGTCTCGCGGCGGACAAGATCAAGGCCCTCGGCTGTATTCCGTGACGGCGTTGAAAAAGACTGCTTCCCCTTTCGGGGGGAGCGCGGATATCTCTCGGCGCATGGGGACGACGAAGAAGAGCCAAGCCAGGACCACAGTGACGACGCCTCTGCCGACGATCGATGAGCGCACAGCGCGGAGCCTCGACGGAGGAGAGGCCTTTGACGACGAGCTCGATCCGCTCGCGATGGCGACGGAGGGCGCGAGGCCGCCGAATCGATACGACTCGGCCGCTCGCCCGCCGAACCGCTACGAGACCGCCGCGAGGCCGCCGAACCGCTACGAGACGGCTGCGAGGCCGCCGAACCGCTACGAGACGGCCGCGAGGCCGCCGAACCGCTACGAGACAGCCGCGAGGCCGCCGAACCGCTACGAGACCGCGCGCGTCGGCTAGATGCGACCTTCGTGCTCTCGGTGACTCCGGGGTGAAAAAGCTCCCCTCGTCGCACGCTATCCGCGCCCGAAGAACCTCGACGGCGCCGTGATCCGAGCGAGCACCCCCGATCGCAGCCACTCCTGGATCCTCGCCGGATCGCGCATCACGACCGCTCGCTCGTAGAAGGCCCGCGCCGCTCGCTCGTCGCCCGCGCGCACCACGTCGCGCGAAGCGATCTCGAAGAGCGGCGGCGACCACTTGCGCCCGAGCAGCACCTCCTCCGGGCGATCCGCGATGCGCCGGAACTTGCGGTGGTAGGCGTCGAAGTTTGTATACGGGTAGTGCAAGATCGCCGGGGAGAGCAGCCGCGCGCGCCCGAATTCGTATTCGAGCGGCACGTGAAAGCCGTGGACGCCCGCGGGCTCGGCGCCCGGCACCACGCGGACGGCCGCCTTGCCGTTGGCGTACGCGAGGAAGAAGCCGCCTCGCTCGGCGAAATAAGGCTCCGCGAGCGCGAACGCGTCGGGGTCGATCGCGCGCGGGTTCTTGCGAAAGAGCGTGATGTCGCGCAGCGGGTGCTCGTAGCTCGCCTCTTCGCAGAGGGCCTCGTGGTTGTCGTAGATCGCGTAGCCGATCCCGAGATCGTGCATCGCCGCGAAGTGCGCGCGCGCAGGCGCCCTGGAGGGCCCTCGTCCGGAGGCCGACGACGACGCACGAGAGCCTTGTTCCCTCGGCAAAAACAGCTCGTCGACGTCGATGTGCAAGAGCCAGGCGACGCCGTCTCGCAGCGCCATCCCGAGGGCCATCTTCACGTTGCAGAGCTGCCGCGCGGTGAGCTGCTCACCGGACGTCACGGGCTCCTCCGGCGCGCCGCAGAGCGGCACGAGGGGCGCAGCGTACGCATCTCGCTCCATCCGCGCACGCATCCGCCGATCGACGACGACGACGCGGACCCCCGGGTGCGACGTGACGCGCGCGCGATCCTCCTCGTTCGGATCGGCGTCGACGAACAGGTAAAACCGCTCGAACCCGAGCGCCGTGTGCCACCTCAGCCACGGATCGAGGTGAGCTCCCGGCGATCGCATGGTGCTCACGATCGCGGCGCTCCCGGGATCCTTCACCGCGGCCTCTTCGCGGGGCTCCGCGGCGAGCGTGCGGGCTCGGGTCCTTCGCGGAGCAAGGGCGCGAGCACGGTGCCTCGGAGCCTCTCGGCGTGGCGATCGAGGGCGTCGGCCCGGGCCTCGATCTCCGCCCGATCGAAGCTCTTCGCGAGCTCCCTCCGGATCGCGGCCGGCGTGCTCGCGCGGAGCATCGCGCGGAAGAGGGCGCGCGTGAGCGGGTCGTCGAGATCGGCGCCGATGCGATCCACACCGCTCATCGACGCGGCGAGGCGCTCGACGCGATCGAGCGGATCTTCCCGAGGGAAGCGCTCGCGGAGCAGCGGGAGCATCTGGGCCCGCGAAGGGACGTGGTGCAAGAGCGCGAGGAGGAAGCGCTCGTCCTCCGACGTGGCCGCGCGGCGGAGCGACTGCACGGCGCGGAGCCTGCGCTCTTCGCGGAGCACGTCGAGGATCGAGGCCGTCGCGCGCTCCCCGTGCTTCTCGTTCGCAGCGTCGATCACCTTCGCGATGCGCTCGCGCGTCCCGAACGCGCGGTACACCTCGTCGAGCACCGCGAGGCACGTCGCGAGATCCGAGAGCGCCACCAGCTCGACCGCGCGATCGAGCGCGGAGGGGAGCCCGAGCCTGCAGAGGAGCCGGAGACCCTGGATCTTGCGGGTGCGCAGCTCATCGAAGTGGAACGCGTCCCACGCGAGGCTCGGCGCTCGGTAGTCGTACTGCGGGCCCGCGTACGGATCGCTCGCGGTGCGCACGACGATCGTCGCGGACGGCGCCGTGAGGTGAACCAGCGCGTGCGCGAGGTCGTTCGTGATCTCGACCACCTGCCCCGGCCGCAGCAGCTCGGCCCCGAGGAACCGCACCTCCCCGAAGAGGAGCCTCGCGTTCACCCGCTCCTTCACGTCGAACGCGTGCCGCGTCTGGAGCCTGTCGCCCACGAGCGGCTGGAAGGCCCCGGAGAAGCCGTGCGTGTGGATCGTCGTCGTGTTGCGCAGCCAGAAGAGGACCTCGATGTGGAAGTCGCGCGCTCGATAGACGGTGATCGGCGGCTCCCCGAAGGCCTCGGCGATGTCGTTCTGGAGAGGGATCGACGGCGCCGCGAAGAGCCACGCGAGCACGTCCTCCGCCGCGGACCGCTCGGGGACGCGCGCCTCGCGGAGGGCCTCCGCCGCGATCTTCGAGAAGGCCCCCTCGTCGCGGTGCGCGCGCTCGAAGGCCCGATCGATCCGATCCCCCAGCTCTTCGTAGATGAGCATGCTTCCCCGGGCTGCCTGTCTCGTGGCCCCCCGTCAAGGACCCATCTGCAACAAGCCGTATTCAAATCGTCGCGCTGCGCCCGCGGGGGGAGAGGCGCGACGCCGCGAGCCGCGGAGATCAGGTCCCGCCAGGCGCCTTCGGCTCCGGGGTCGAGACCTTCTTCTCCTTGTCCTTGTTCGCGAGGCCGTATTCGTGGAGGCGATACTGGATGGTTCGCACGCTGATGTCGAGCATCTCCGCGGCCTTCGTCGTGGAGCCGCCGACCGCCTCCAGCGTCGAGAGGATCGCGTAGCGCTCGATCTCGCTCATCGTGGATCCCGGGACGCGGATGCCGCCGCCGCGCGACACGGGCGCCACGTCCGTCGGCAGATCGTCGGCCTCGATCGCGGTGCCCTCGCAGAGCACCACCGCGCGCTCGATGGCGTTCTGGAGCTCGCGGACGTTGCCGGGCCACGAGTGCGCGAGGATCTTCGCGCGCGCCGCGTCGTTCCAGCCGGTGATCGTCTTCTTGTTCTCGGCCGCGTATTTCCGCAGGAAGTGATTGGCGAGGAGCAGCACGTCGCCCTCGCGGAGCCGGAGCGGGGGCATCTCGATGCGCACCACGTTGAGCCGGTAATAGAGGTCCTCGCGGAAGCGACCCTCCTGCACGTCGGCCGCGAGATCGCGGTTCGTCGCGGCGATGAGGCGGACGTCGACCTCAAGCGTCTCCGTGCCGCCGACGCGCTCGAACGTGCGATCCTGGAGCACGCGGAGCAGCTTCACCTGCGTCGCGGGCGGGATCTCGCCGACCTCATCGAGGAAGAGCGTGCCCGCGTTGGCCAGCTCGAAGCGGCCGACGCGCCGGCGATCCGCGCCCGTGAACGAGCCCTTCTCGTGGCCGAAGAGCTCGCTCTCCAGGAGCGTCTCCGCGAGCGCCGCGCAGTGGAGCGTGACGAAGGGGGCCTTCGCGCGCGGGCCTCGCTGGTGGATGGCCCTCGCGAGCTCGCCCTTGCCGGTGCCGCTCTCGCCCGTGATGAGCACCGTCGCCTTGGCGCCCGCGACCTGGCGCGCGAGGCGATAGACCTTCTGCATCGCGCGGCTCGCGCCGAGGAGCCCCTCGAGGCCGCTGCCGTCGCGCTCGTAGAGGTGACGCCGCAGGTTCTCTGTCTCGAGGCGCAGCTCCCGGCGCTCGATCGCGCGCGAGATCACGTGCGTCAGCGCGTCGAAGTCGATCGGCTTCGTGAGGTAGTCCTCGGCGCCCTCGCGGATCGCGGCGACGGCCGAGGCCACCTCTCCGAACGCAGTGACGACGATCACCGGCAAGTGGCTGTCCTGATCGTGCAGCCTCCGGAGCAGCTCGACGCCGTCCATCTTCGGCATTCGCAGGTCCGTGATGACGACGTCCGGCGGACGCTCGGCGGCCTTGACGAGCGCGGTCGTGCCGTCCTCGGCGAGGGTGACGTCGTATCCTTCCTGGCGGAGCAGCTTCTCGAGCCCCGTCCGCGCGCTGGGCTCGTCGTCGACGACGAGCACGTGGGCTTTTGTCATGGCGAGCACATTCATCGGTCAAAGGTGGGTGTCAAAGGTGTTTGGCGGTTGGCGCTTCGCGGGGGCCGGAGCCCCGTCGCGCCGCAAAGAGGGCAGCTCGCGGATCAAGCGTCCGGGGCCTCGTGGCTCTCCCTCGTCTGGATCGGCAGCATGACACGAAACACGGTGTGCCCCGGTCGACTCTCGAAGGTGATCGTACCGCCGTGATCGCTCACGATGCGGTGCACGATCGAGAGGCCGAGGCCGGTGCCCCGCGGCTTCGTCGAAAAGAACGGGTCAAAGATGGGCGCCGTGGGCTCCGAGAGCCCGGGCCCGCTGTCCTCCACCTCCAGGATCGCCCGATTCGTCTCGCGGCGCACCCGGATCGTCACGACGCCCCCGCCCGCGGGGCCCGTCGATTCGATCGCGTTGCGCACGAGGTTCAGGACGACCTGCTCCATCTTCCCGGCGTCGAGCGTGACGACGATGTCGCTCGTCGGGAGGTCCACGTCGACGCGCACACCCTCGCCCAGCGCCTCGGGCCGGACGACCTGCGCCGCGCGCTCGCAGAGGGCCCGCATCGACGTGGCCGCGCGGTGGTTCTGCCGCGGCCTCGCGAAATCGAGGAAGTCTGTCACGAGGCCGGAGAGCCGAGCGATCTCGTCGCGCACCGTGCGGAGCGCGTCGAGCATGTCGGGATCGGCGCCGCCGCTCCGCGCGAGGCCGCGCTCCAGGAAGGTGACGTGCAGCTTCGCGCCGTTCAGCGGGTTCCGGATCTCGTGCGCGAGGCCCGCGGCGAGCGTGCCCACCGCGGCCAGCTTCTCGCTCTGCAGCACGCGCGCGGCGAGGGCGTCTTCGTCCGTCGTGTCGCGCCCGATCGCGAACAGCACCACCTCGTCGTCGGCGTCGCTCCGCGCATAGGCGAGCTGCCACTCCACGTCCCGCGTCTTGCCCGCGCGCGTGAGGATGGGCGTGCGAATGACGTCGTCGCTCAGCGACTCGCCGCGCGCCGCGCGCCGGAAGGTCCCGCCGTGCGCGCGCTGGAGCCCCTCGGGCAAGAACATGGTGACGAAGTCCATGCCGAGCGCCTCGTCGCGCGCATAGCCTGTGACCCGCTCGGCCTCCTTGTTCATCATCCGCACGCGGACGGTCTCATCGAGCCCCACCACGAGCACGCGCGACAGCTCCACGGCCTGCGTGTACCGGTGCTCCATCCTCGCGAGCGCGCGATCCACCTCGGCGCGCTCTCGCCGCTCAGCCCTTTGAATACGCGCCACGAAGGCGTCGCGGTAGGTCTCGAGCATCACGGCCAGCTCGAGATCCAGCGCGCGATCGAGCGACCCTGCCGTGAGCGCGGCGTTGTCCCCCATCGTCGCGGCCAGCTTGCAGAGCTCGCGGCGGATGAGCGCCATCGCGCTGAACATGTACTTCTGCGGGAGCCCCACGCGGACGTGGATCCGACCGATCTTGGCGGTCTCCTCGAAGTACGCCTCGTCGTGCGGCCCGCGGAGCAGCCGATCCATCCACTCGACGAGCGACTTGCGCAGGCGCTGGACCTGCTGCTCGCCTGTGAAGACGGCGTGCGCGTCCTCGTGCTCCATCGCGCGCTCGTAGAACTCCCGGGCGATGCGCTCGAAATGGGGCGCGGCCACCGGCCGCAGAGCGGCGAGGTACTTGGAGTCTTCCTCGGTGAAGCGGACGTACCGCTTCAGCTCTTCGTACATCGTCTCGCGCGGCACGGTGTCCTCGGTGACCCCTTTCGGATCCTTCGTTCCCCGCCGCTTACGCGGCGTGGCCGGGGCTCGGCGCGCTCGGCGCGGGTTTGGCACGAACCACCAGCACGGCTCGATCCGTGTGATTGACGACGCGCGCAGCGGTGGTCCCGATGACGCGATCCAGCCCGGAATAACCGTGTGATCCGATCACGATGAGATCCGCGTCCTCGTCCTTCGCGAGGTTCACGATCACCTGCCAGGGCGTGCCGATCTGGATGTCCACCTTGTGCTTGATCTCGGGCGGGAGCGCGCGCGCGCGGGCTTCCAGATCGCGGCGAGCGGCCTCCTCCATGATACCGGGGAGCGCGTTCGGCGAGAGACCGAGCGCATCGGCAGGGAAATCGAAGGGGATCCCGACCGAATGGCACAGGATGATCTCCGCCCCGAAGCGCTGCGCGAGCCCCACCGCCGCCTCGAGCACCTGCGCCGATCGAGGCGAAGAGTCGAGTCCGACGAGTATTTTGCGAATTTCCAGGACAGACATGGATGCCTCCTCAGCCGGGTGCCTTCGGGCAGACTTCACCCCTCATCGCGCGGCGTGCGACGCGAAGGGCCTTCCCACGGCGGGTGCTCCTGACCGCTTCGCAATTTCAGCGCCACACCCTCCGCGAAAAAACCGCGGAAAAAAACCGCGGCAGAAGAGCGCTTTCTCGTTTTGCGCCTCCTGCAAGAGGTGCGTTGCGACGCAGAAGGTTCGTCGCGCCGTCTCCTGTCCGCTCGCGGGCTCTTCGAAAACCCGCCCCGATCCAGGCGAAGCGACGCGCCCGCGGTTGGCACACGCGGTGCTGTCGTCCGGCCTCTGGAGGCAAAACGACCAGACATGAACGAGCTTGCGACGACCACTCACGGACGACTCCTCTCTGTCGCGATCACCCTCGCGCTCGCCGGAGGCGGCATCGCTGCCATGATCCACGACCCGATGGGCGTCGCGCTGATGTGCGTGTCGCTCCTGGGCTCGGTGGTGCTCACGCTCATGGCGCTCGCGATGAGCATCTCGAAGAGCCCCAGCTTCGCCGTGCTCGCGACGATCCTCCTGCCGTTCTTCTTCTTTCTGTACGCGGTCGGCCTGACCGTCTCCATTCATCACAAGGCCGGATGGGCAGCCTACGGCTTCATCGCCGTCGGCGCCCTCTTCGCGCTGAACGCAGCGCGCGGCGGCAAGCCCGCGGCTCCGGACGCAGCCCCCGCGCACTGACGCGGAGCTCGCGCAGCGTCGGGGTCGCGTCCCCCAGCGGATGCCGCGCGCACAGCGTCGGACCACGTCCCCAGCGGATGCCGCGCGCGCGGCTCGAGGAGATCCCATGAAAGCGATGCCCACAGTCGACAAGTACATGACGGCGAGCCCGCACACGATCGGCATCGATCAGCCGCTCTCCCACGCTCATCAGCTCATGAGCAAATACAAGATCCGGCACCTCCCCGTGCTCTCGGCGGGCAAGCTCGTGGGCGTGCTGACCGATCGCGATCTGCACCTCGTCGAGACGCTCAAGGACGTGGTGCCCGACAAGGTGGCGGTCGAGGACGCGATGACCGTGAACCCGTACTCCGTGACGCCGGACACGCCGCTCGATCAGGTCGCCTCGCAGATGGCCGAGCACAAGTACGGCTGCGCTGTCGTCCTCGAAGGAGGCCACGTCGTCGGCGTCGTCACGACCGTCGATCTCGCGCGCGTCCTCGCCGAGACCCTCCGCGCGCGCTTCCATGCCTGATTGAAACCAGGTGCCATCGGCGCTGGTTTGTGGTTTACCTCGCCGCGTGAAGGCCACCGTCTACGTCCGTCTCAAGCGTGAGGTCCTCGATCCGCAGGGCGACGCCATCCGGCGCGCGCTCGGGACGCTCGGGTTCGAGGGTGTGCGCGACGTGCGCGTCGGCAAGCTGGTCGAGATCGAGCTGGATGCCGGGTCCGGGTCCGGGGACGCCGCGCAGCTCCGCGCGAGCCTCGCGAAGATGGCCGAAGAGCTCCTCGCCAATCCCGTGATCGAGGACTTCGAGGTCGAAGTCCGGTAGCCTCGCGCGGGTGAATTCGCGCCCCTCGCGTGTCAAACGCTTCTTTCGCAACCTCGGCATCGGGCTCGGGGTGCTCCTCGCGATCCTCGTCGTGAAGGCCCTGCTCACGAAGAGCCGGCAGATCGCCGCGACCCCCGCGGACGTGCCCGCGATCGACGACGCCAAGGCCGCGGAGCACCTCGGTCGCACGATCACGTTTCAGACGATCTCGCACCAGAGCCCGGCCGAGGACGATCCCGCCGCGTTCACGGCCCTGCACAAGGCCCTGGAGGAGATGTACCCCAGAGTCCATCAGACCCTCACGCGCGAGATCGTCGGCGGGGGCAGCCTGCTCTACACGTGGAAAGGCAAGGACGCCTCCCTGCCGCCGGTCATCTACCTCGCGCACATGGATGTCGTGCCCGTCGAGCCCGGCACCGAGGGAGACTGGCAAAAGCCCCCCTTCTCCGGCGCGATCGACGGAGGCTATGTGTGGGGCCGCGGGACGATCGACTTCAAGCTGGCTGTCGTGGGCCTCCTGGAAGCGGCCGAGTCGCTCCTCGGACAGGGATTCTCCCCGTCGCGCACAGTGTATTTCGCCTTCGGCCACGACGAGGAGGTGAGCGGCAAGAAGGGCGCGAGCGCCATCGTCGATCTGCTCAAATCCCGCGGCGTTCGGGCCTCGTACGTCCTCGACGAGGGCATGGTGATCACAGAGGGCATCCTGAAGGGCATCGACAGGCCCGTGGCGCTCATCGGGCTCGCAGAGAAGGGCTATGTGAGCGTCGAGCTCGTCGTCGAGAGCCAGGGCGGACACTCCTCCATGCCCCCGCGCCCCACGCCCGCCGGCATCCTGGCCGCCGCGATCCAGAAGCTCGAGACGAACCCCATGCCCGCGCGCATCGCCGGCCCCGCGAGGTCCCTGTTCGAGACGCTCGCCCCGGAGATGCCCTTTGGCAATCGGGTGATCCTCTCCAATCTGTGGCTCCTCTCGCCGATCGCCGCAAAGGTCCTCTCCGGCAGCCCCGCGACAGACGCTCTCCTCCGGACGACCACGGCGCCCACCATGCTGGAGGGCAGCGTCAAGGAGAACGTGCTGCCGAAGCGCGTCCGCGCCGTCGTGAACTTCCGGGTCCTCCCCGGCGACACTGTCCAGTCGGTGCTCGATCACGTGAAGGACGTGGTGGCCGATCCGCGCGTCCAGTCGAAGGCCGTGGAGGGCAGCGGGAGCCAGGATCCCTCGCCTGTCAGCGACGTCGCGGGCCCCGGATACAAGAGCATCGAGAAGACCGTGCGGCAGATCTTCCCCGACGCCATCGTGGCTCCCTCGCTCGTGCTGGGCGCGACGGACTCCCGCTATTACCAGGGCATCGCGGACGCGGTGTATCGCTTCAGCCCTCAGCGCATGAAGGACGAGGACAGGGCCCGGTTCCACGGCACCAACGAGCGCGTGAGCGTCAAGAACTTCGGCGAGTGCGTCCGGTTCTATGCCCAGCTCGTGAAGAACACCGACAGCCTCTGATCATCGAATACTTTCTGTTTTAACAAGCGGCGGCCAGGGCCCGGCCCGGCGCGCGTGCCGCTTGCGTCGCCCCGCGGCATGTGGCCGAATGGGGCCATGATCAAGGTCGTTCCGCTCCGCTATGGCACCATCTTCAAGAAGGCGTTCAGCGACATCGAGGTCTTTTCCCGCTTCGTGAGCGATGTCGTGGGCGCGAACGTCCGGGTGGCCAAAGTGGAGCAGGAGTACCGCTATCCCGACCCTGTCGGTCGCGTCAACGTCACTTATGATCTCTTCGGCGAGGACGTCGAGCACCGTGTGATCATCGAGATCCAGCACATCCGCGAGAATGACTTCTTCGACCGCTTCCTCCATTACCACGCGGTCGGCATCGTCGAGCAGGCCACCGGGCAAGGCAGCTATGTGTGCGGGCGGACCGTGTACACCATCGTCGTGCTGACGACCGAGCCCCGCGACGAGAAGCTCCGGTTCTCGGTGGCGGTGAGCGACGTCGATCCGGTGACCGAGCAGGGAAAGAAGGTGGGCGTCTATCAGCATCGGCTGGTGTTCTTGAACCCCAGAGTCATCAACGACAAGACCCCTCCCGGCGTCAAGCAGTGGATGGAGCTCATCGCGGACTCGCTCGATGAGCAAGTGGAGGAGTCTCACTACCCCGATCCGCTGCTGCAGCGGGTCATCGGCGTGATTCGGGGGCAGTCGCTCTCACCGGACGAGGCCGCAGCGCTGAAGGACGAGGCGGCATGGGAGGAGACGAAGCGCGACACAAGGCTCGAAGGCAGGCTCGAAGGCAGGCTCGAAGGCAAGCTCGAAGGCAAGCTGGAGGGCATACGTGAAGGCATGCTCAAGACGGCGCGGGCGATCCTGGTGAAGCTGGCGGGCGCTTCCGGGCTCGCCCTGGACGAGGCGGCGCTGGCGCGCATCGAGGCGTGCGAGGACATCGAGACTCTCGAGAGATGGACTCTCCAGGTGCCGGGGGCGAAGCGGGCGGAAGAGGCGATCAACTGAGCGAGGGCGCTCGGCGAGTTGTGACGGGAGGGACATCGAATTGTCATCGTGACCCGGTATCCCGGGTCGGATGGCACGTCTCCTGGTCGTCGCCCCCGACCCAGCCGAGGCAAGGCTCCTCGATTCGCACCTCCGCGCCGGCGGACACTCTGTCTCTCGGTTCGCCTCCGGGCGAGAGGGCCTGTCCGCGGCGAGGATCGAGCTGCCCGATCTCCTCGTCCTCGACTGGGATCTCCCCGACATCTCGGCGGGGGAGGTCTGTCGCGATCTGAGCGCCGCCGAAGCGACAGGGGTGATCCCCATCGTCGTCCTCTCGCACGCGGCGGGCGAGGTGGACCGCGTGCTCGCCTTCGAGCTCGGCGCCACCGACTACCTGACGAGGCCCTATAGCCTGCGCGAGCTCTCGCTCCGGATCGCCGCGATCTTGAGGCGAGGGCGCCGCGAGGTGGACATCGGGCGCGTCGTCGACCTCGGGAGGCTCAAGATCGATCGGGCCGCTTATCGGGTCTGGGTCGATGGACGCGAGATCGAGCTGACGCTGCTGGAGCTCAATCTGCTGCTCGCGCTCTACGAGGGACGCCACCGGGTGCAGACGCGCGCCGCCCTCCTGGACGAGGTGTGGGGCATGGACGCCTCGATCACGACACGGACCGTGGACACACACGTGAAGCGCCTCCGTGACAAGCTGGGGCCGCTCGGCGAGTACGTGGAGACGGTGCGCGGGATCGGCTATCGATTGGCCGAGATTCGAGCGCTCGAGTCCGAGACTTCATGAGCCCCGAACGCCCCGATTACGCGATTTGACACATCGCGTTCACCGCACCTCCCCCACCCCACCTCGCAAACTCAACATCCGCGCCACCCTCGCGCCGTCACCCCCGTTCATAGTGCGCCCCGCGAGACAGGCTCGCAGGACGAACCATGGACTTCGACGTGATCGGCGAGGCCGGGCCGGACATGGCCAGGCGAAAGCGCCTCTTTCTGGGCTACGGCATCGGCACGCTCCTCTGCGGGGCGAGCCTGGCCGTGGCCGTGAACGTCTCGGCCGAACAGGCACCTCCCCCGGAAGAGGAGGCCCCCGTCGACGTCACCATCGCGACGAAGCCCGAGGAGAAGCCCCCGGAGCCGCCGCCCCCTCCCCCGCCTGTCGTCGCACCGGCGGCCCCGCAAGGCCGCGCGCAGATCGTCGTGCCCAAAGAAGTGCCCACGACGGCGCCCGCGGAGTCCGACAAGAAGCTCGACGAGACGAAGAAAGATGACCCGTATTCCGACGGGAAAGGCGGGGTCGCCAACGGATCGTATACAGGCACTCCGGGAGGCACGGGCACCGGCCCTGCGACGACGGCGCCTCCGCCTCCGCCGCCCCCTCCGCCTCCTCCGCCGCCGCCCCCTCCGCCGAAGCCCTCGGGCCCTGTGCAGCTCCCCGAGAACGCGACCCCCGCGGTGGCGATCTCCAACCCTCAGCCCTCCGTGGGGAACATCAACGCCGTCCTCGCGTCGGCGGGGGTCGAGGAGATCACCGTCATCGTCAAGTTCGTGATCACCGAGTCGGGGGACGTGTCGGGCGTGACCGTCGCGCGCGGGAACCCCGCGATTGACCCGCAGGTGCTCGCGACGGTCAAGACCTGGAAATTCAAGCCCGCGATGGTCGACGGAAAGCCCATCAGCGTATTCAAGACAGTGAAGTTCCGCTTCAAGCTCAAGACCTGAGGCTCATCATGCAATTCGATCTCGGCCACATCCTGCACTCCATGGGGCTGCTCTCGCGGATCATCGCGGGGGTGCTCCTCATCATGGCGATCCTCAGCATCGGTGTCACCATCGAGCGGGCGATCCTCCTTTATCGGTCCAGGGTCGCGACGGCGGACTTCCTCCGCAAGGTGCGCGACGCCATCGACCGCTGGGACATCGACTCGGTGCTCCGCGTCGCGAAGGAGCACCCGCGCTCCTTCATGGCAAAGCTGGCGACAGGCATCGTGAATCGATACCAGCACGCCCTCGAGAACCACGAGGGCAACCTCTCCGCCGTCGAGCGCGCGCGGAGGGCCTCGGAGCGGCGGCGAGAGGCCATGACGGCCGACATGCGAAAAGGCCTGTCCATCATCGCCACCGTCGGGTCGGTGGCGCCCTTCGTCGGGCTCCTCGGAACCGTCATCGGCATCATCACGGCCTTTCAGGGCATCGGCGGGACGGGGTCGGCGGGGCTCGGCGCCGTGGGCGCGGGCATCGCGGAGGCCCTCGTGGAGACGGCCTTTGGTCTGATGGTGGCCATCCCGGCGGTGCTCTTCTTCAACTATCTGAATACACGCATCAACGCCGACGAGGCCGCGCTGGAGCGGTTCGCGGGCGAGCTGCTCGACGAGATGGAGAACGCCCATGGGCTCGACGATAGCGGTCGGTTCGCGAAAGCGGCGTAAGGCCGACTGTGAGCCGGACATCAACGTCACTCCATTGGTGGACGTGGTGCTCGTGCTCCTGATCATCTTCATGGTCATCGCGCCCGAGATGGAGCACGGCGAGCGCGTCGAATTGCCGGCGATCACCACGCCGGACGACGTGGCCAAGCCCAAGCTGGATCCGGTGATGGTGACCGTCAGCGCGGCCGGGACTCTGTTCCTCGAAAAGGAGCCGATGAAGGACGTGGCGGCGCTCGTGGAGCGGCTCCAGACTGCCCACCAGGCCGAGCCGGAGAGGAAGATCGTCCTCAAGGCGGACGCCTCGCTGCCTTATGCCAAGCTGCGCGGATTGCTCGCCGAAGTGCAGTCGGCGGGGCTCCCCGGAGTCCAGCTCTCCGTCACCGAGAAGGGTGGCAAGGGCGCGAAGAACGGGACAAGCGGGGGGGCGATCTAGCCATGGGGATGAACCTCGCCTCTGGCGGGCAAAAGCACGTGTCGCCCGCGATGAACGTGACGCCGCTCGTCGACGTCGTGCTCGTGCTCCTCATCATCTTCATGGTGGTGACCCCCATGCTCACGAAGACCTTCTGGCTCAACCTGCCAAAGAAGGACGCGGAGCAGACAGCCCCCCTCGTGGACGCCGACAAGCCGGTGGTGCTCACGGTGGATCCGGAGGGGGTGACGCGCATCAACAAGCAGGTGGTGGAGCGAAAGGAGCTGAGAGAGAAGCTCCAGCGCATCTTCGCCGCCCGCAAGGATCAGGTGCTCTTCTTCGACGCAGGCGACGCCGTGCCTTACGGGACGGCCGCCGAGGTCATGGACATCGCCCGCACGGGCGGCGCACGCACAATTAGCATTCTCACGGAGAAGACGGAATGAGCCTTCGCTTCCGGAGCCGAGCGGTGAGGACGATCGTCCCGCTGCTCGGCGCGGCCCTCGTGTATCCATCGCTCGCGCTGGGGCAAGGCCCGCCCGCTCCTCCAGCAGGCGCCGACGAAGACGGGGCCGAGGAGATCGAGGTCAAGGAGGCGCCCAAGCCGGTGCCCGCGGACAAGGGGGTGATCACAGGCACCGTCGTCGAGTCTTCCAACGGCGAAGGCATCATCGAGGCGCAGATCACCGTCGTCGGAACAGCCTACAAGGCGCTCACCGACCTGGACGGCAACTACAGGCTCGAGCTGCCGCCGGGGACCTACGAGCTGCGCGTCTTCTTCGAGGGACACAAGGCGCGGCGCGTGCAAAGGGCCGTCGTGACAAAGGGGCAGAAGCTCCAGATCGACGTGACGCTGGAGCCGGAGACAGCCACGGAGGACGTCGTCGAGATCGAGGTCACGCCCGACAGATCGAGCGCGGCGACGCAGGTCTTGATCCGCAAGAACGCGGCGAACGTGGGCGACGCGGTGAGCGCGCAGGACATCGCCAAGACGCCCGATCGAAACGCGGCGGAGGCGGCGAAGCGCGTCGTCGGGGCCACCATCCTCGACGGTCGATTCGTCTTCGTGCGCGGCCTCGGCGAGCGCTACACCAACGCCCTCCTGAACGGCACTCCGCTCCCGAGCCCGGAGCCCGACAGGCAGGCTGTCCCACTCGATCTCTTCCCTTCTTTGGTGCTCTCGGACATCTCGATCCT
>Ga0268298_10001602_pt1 | contig 26219 bp, 23 predicted proteins | sample WWTPWeurt_MetaG_FD_194462 | JGI IMG/M metagenome (GOLD analysis project Ga0268298, IMG submission 194462) | Activated sludge microbial communities from WWTP in Nijmegen, Gelderland, Netherland - WWTP Weurt | ecosystem: Engineered > WWTP > Aerobic digester > Activated sludge | place...
GGGCCATCCTCAACTGGGTGGCCGACAGCGCTGTCGAGACCGAGTACCGGACGATCGCCCGCTTGCGGCTGGCCGACCTGCTGCTGGCCGACAAGAAGTTCGACGACGCCCTCAAGCAATTGGACGGCGCCCAAGCGCCCACGTTCGCGGGCCTGGTGGCTGATCGGCGCGGAGATGTGCTGCAGGCCCAAGGCAAGCGAGACGAGGCAAAGGCTGCCTATGAGTCGGCCTACAAGGCGCTGGATGCCAAGGTCGACTATCGCCGGCTTGTGGAGGCCAAGCTCACCGCACTGGGTGCGGCCCCCGCCGCATCGGCCGCCTCTGGGGCCGCGCCATGAGCCGTGCTGCTCGCCTTTTGGCGCCCTGGATGGGTGTGGCTGCATGCATCCTGATGGCGGCATGCTCGTCGGACAAGCCCAAGCCCACCCCGTTGATGCCGGTCAGCGCCAAGATCGCCGGGCGGCAGGTGTGGAGTGCCAAGCTCGAGTCGATCCAGTATCCCTTGGCCATGCAGGTACGGGATGGCACCGTGCTGGTGGCGGGCGCCGATGGATCGATCGTGTCTCTGGAGTCACAAAGCGGCCGCGAACAGTGGCGGGCCCAGGTGGGCGCCAGGCTCTCGGCTGGCGTCGGCTTCGATGGCCGCTTTGCGGCAGTGGTCACGGTTGGCAATGAGCTGGTGGTGATGGAGCGCGGCACGCGGCGCTGGAGCGTGCGGCTGGAGAGTCGAACCACCACAGCCCCGTTGGTGGCTGGAGAGCGGGTGTTCGTGGTCGGTGTCGACCGGGCGGTCCATGCGTTTGATGCACTCGACGGGCGCCGCCTCTGGACTTATCAACGAACCGGTGAGGCGCTGACCTTGGCGCAGCCCGCGGTGCTGATGCCCTACAAGAACACGCTGGTGGCCGGGCAGGGCGCGTCGCTCTTGGGTTTGGATCCCACACAGGGCACCTTGCGTTGGGAAGTGGCCGTCACCTCGCCTCGCGGCACCAATGAAGTCGAGCGGCTCAACGACCTTGTCGGCCCCGCGTTGCGCATGGGCGACACGGTGTGCGCCCGCGCCTTCCAGACGGCCATCGGATGCGTGAATCTGGCCAATTCAACCTTGCGCTGGAGCCGGCTGGCTGGAGGCCAACAGGCCATCGGCGGCGACACCGAACTGTTGTTCGGTGCCGATGCATCGGATCGCATCACGGCCTGGAAGACGGCGAACGGCGACTTGGCCTGGACCAACGAGAAGCTCCTTTACCGGGCACTGAGCGCTCCACTGTCGGTGGGCAAGACCGTGGTGTTCGGCGACGTCGAAGGGCAAGTCCATTTCCTGGATCGGCAGACAGGCGATGTGGTGCTGCGGCTCGCCACCGACGGTTCGCCGGTCATGGCCCAGCCGGTGCTGGCCGGAACGACCATTCTGGTCGCGACGCGCAATGGCGGCATCTACGCTTTCCGCCCGGACTGACGGTTCGGCGATTGCATGAGGCCCGTCATTGCCCTGGTCGGCCGGCCCAACGTCGGCAAGTCGACCTTGTTCAATCGCATCACGAAGACGCGTGATGCGATCGTGGCCGACCTGGCGGGCCTGACCCGCGACCGCCACTACGGCGATGCGCGGCATGCCGGGCACGATGTCATCGTCATCGACACCGGGGGCTTCGAACCGGACAAGCCCTCCGGTGTGGTGGCCCTCATGGCCAAGCAGACGCAGCAAGCGGTGGCCGAGGCCGACGTGGTGGTCTTCGTGGTCGATGGACGGGCGGGTGTGTCGGGCCAGGACCACGACATCGCGCGCTACCTGAGGGGGGCCGGCAAGCGCATCCTGCTGGCCGTCAACAAGGCCGAGGGCATGGTCGACTCGCCACGTCTGGCCGAGTTTCATGAACTGGGCATCGGCGAGCCTCACCCCATCTCGGCCGCCCACGGGCAAGGCATCCGCAGTCTTCTGGATGCGGCGCTCGAGCCCTATGGCGAAGCATCGGCCGAGGACGACGCCGATGAAGAAGGGGCGCCGATTCGCCTGGCCGTGGCCGGCAGGCCCAATGCAGGCAAGTCCACCTTGATCAATACCTGGCTCGGCGAAGAGCGACTGGTGGCATTCGACCAGCCCGGCACCACCCGCGATGCGATCAGCGTGCCGTTCGAGCGGGCCGGCCAACGCTTCATGTTGATCGACACAGCCGGCCTGCGCCGCAAGGGCAGGGTGTTCGAAGCCGTCGAGAAGTTCTCTGTCGTCAAGACGCTGCAGGCCATCTCGGATGCCCATGTGGTGGTGCTGCTGATCGATGCCACGCAGGGCGTCAGCGACCAGGACGCCCACATCGCGGGCTATGTGCTCGAAGCCGGTCGGGCCGTGGTGATCGCCATCAACAAGTGGGATGCCGTCGATGCCTATCAGCGCGAGCTGCTTCAACGATCGATCGAACAGCGCCTGGCGTTCCTGAGGTTTGCGCCGGTGCTGTTCATCTCGGCGCTGAAGCGCCAGGGCCTCGGGCCCTTGTGGAAGGCCATCGCCGAGGCGCACGCCTCCGCCACCCGCAAGCTGCCGACGCCCGTGTTGACTCGGCTGGTGCGAGAGGCGGTCGAGCACCAGGCGCCCAAGCGAGCGGGGATGTTCCGGCCCAAACTGCGCTATGCGCACCAAGGTGGCATGAACCCGCCCGTGGTGGTGGTCCATGGCAATGCGCTCGAGCATGTGACCGACAGCTATCGGCGTTATCTCGAGGGCCGCATCCGCGAGCACTTCAAGCTCAGTGGCACGCCGCTGCGGGTCGAATTCAAGAGCTCCCGCAATCCGTTCGACGACGAACAGGGCTGAACCGGCCCGCCCGGGCGGTGATTCACCCCATGTGTTAAGGTGCGTCGCTGTCACTACTACCAACACGGAGCATATCGTGTCGAACAAAGGGCAACTTCTACAAGACCCGTTCCTGAACCTGCTGCGCAAGGAGCATGTTCCGGTTTCCATCTACCTGGTCAACGGCATCAAGCTCCAGGGTCACATCGAGTCTTTCGATCAATACGTCGTGCTGCTTCGCAACACGGTGACGCAGATGGTCTACAAGCACGCCATCTCGACAGTGGTGCCGGGTCGGCCTGTCAACTTCCATCCCAGCGAGCCGAGCGATACGGTCTGATCGACGTGTCCGATCCGAATCGGCGCCTGCACCCATCTTGAGTCCGACGGAACCCGCAGGCCCCGAAGGGGCCGACCCACCGGCGCGTGCCGTGCTGGTGGGGGTCGATCTCGGCCCAGGACACGCATTCGACCCTGGCCTCGAGGAGTTGGCGCTTCTGGCGTCGTCTGCGGGGGATGTCGCCGTCGCCCGGGTGGTCACGCGACGCAGTGCACCCGATGCGGCCTTGTTCGTCGGATCGGGCAAGGCCGACGAGATCAAGGCGCTGGTGCAGGCGCACTCGGCCGATGGCGTCCTCTTCGACCAGGCACTGTCGCCGGCCCAGCAGCGCAACCTCGAGCGCCACCTCGGCGTGCCGGTCGCCGACCGCACGGCCTTGATCCTCGAGATCTTTGCCCAGCGGGCCAAGAGCCATGAAGGCAAGCTGCAGGTCGAACTGGCCCGGCTGCAGTACCTGGCGACGCGCCTCGTGCGGCGCTGGTCGCACCTGGAGCGGCAGCGCGGCGGTGTCGGCCATCGCGGCGGGCCCGGCGAGGCACAGATCGAGCTGGACCGCCGCATGCTCGGCGAGCGCATCAAGACCTTGCGCGTGCGGCTCGAGAAGATCAAGCGGCAACGCGGCACGCAGCGTCGGGCACGCGAGCGCAGTGGTGCATTCCGGGTCTCGCTGGTGGGCTACACCAATGCGGGCAAGTCCACCCTGTTCAATGCCTTGGTGAAAGCTCGGGCCTACGCAGCCGACCAACTGTTCGCGACCCTGGACACCACGACCCGCTCCCTCTACCTCGAGGCACTCGGCGCCTCGGTGTCGCTTTCCGACACCGTTGGGTTCATCCGTGATCTGCCGCACAAGCTGGTCGAGGCGTTCGAGGCCACGCTGCAGGAGGCGGCCGACGCCGACCTCATCCTGCATGTGGTCGATTCCGCCAGTTCCACGCTGCGTGACCAATGCGCGGAGGTCGAGCGCGTGCTGGCCGAGATCGGCGCCGAGCGCGTGGCGCAGGTGCTCGTCTACAACAAGACCGACCGTCTCGCGGCCCAACCGCGGGACGGACGTGACTGGTTCGAACGGGAGCCCGGCGTGTGGGTCCCACGCGTCTTCGTCAGTGCCTTGACCGGCGCGGGTCTGGACGACCTGCGGTCTGTCATCGCGGCAGCCGCATCCGGTCAGGGATTGAATGCGGCGCTTGGGCCCCCACCTGAGGCGACATCCTCCATGCCGGCCTCTGCGGCGGCGTTACCATCGTCGACTTGATGAGCACGCACCATTCTCCCCTCAGCGACCTGCCCCCAACCAGCCGGACGCGATCGCTCGTGTCGCGGGTGTGGCAGCGCCTATGGATGTCGAACGGCCGCAATGACGGCCCGCCGGATCTCGATGAGCTCTGGCGCGACTTCAACAAGCGGTTGTCGGGCTTGTTCGCGGGCCGTGGCGGCAATGACGGCCCAGGCGATCGTGGCCCGGGAGACGGGGGCGGAGGCCTCCAGCCTGATGCCCGCAGCGCCGGCATCGGATTGGGCCTGATCCTGCTGGTCACCGTTCTGGTGTGGTTGGGCAGCGGGGTGTTCATCGTGCAGGAAGGCCAGCAGGCCATCGTGACCACCTTCGGACGCTACAGCTCCACCATGGATGCCGGCCTGACATGGCGTCTGCCGTATCCGATCCAGGCCCATGAGACGGTGTCTGTGACGCAGCTGCGCACGGTCGATGTCGGTCGCAACGCCATTGCCCAGACCACCGGACTGCGTGAATCGTCGATGTTGACGCAGGACGAGAACATCATCGACATCCGCTTCACCGTGCAGTACCGGCTCAAGGATGCCAAGCAGTACCTGTTCGAGAACCGAGACACCGACAAGGCGGTCGAGCAGGCCAGCGAGTCTGCGGTGCGTGAGATCGTCGGTCGCAGCAAGGTCGACTCGGTGCTCTACGAGCAGCGCGACGCGATCGCCGCGGATCTGATCAAGTCGATCCAGAGCCAGCTGGATCGGCTGCGGGCGGGCATCCTGATCGTCAACGTCAACGTCCAGCACGTGCAGGTGCCCGAGCAGGTGCAGGCCGCCTTCAATGACGCGGTCAAGGCTGGTGCCGACCGCGACCGCTACAAGAATGAAGGGCAAGCCTATGCCAGCGACGTGGTTCCAAAGGCCCGGGGCACGGCTGCACGGCTGAGGGAAGAGGCCGACGGCTACAGCAAGCGCGTGGTGGCGCAGGCCGAGGGCGATTCTCAACGCTTCAAGTCCGTGTATGCCGAGTACCAGAAGGCGCCGGCGGTCACCCGCGACCGCATGTACATCGATGCGATGCAGCAAGTCTATTCAAACGTCAGCAAGGTGATGGTGGACTCGCGCAACGGATCGAACCTTCTGTACCTGCCGCTTGATCGCCTGCTGCAGCAGGGTGCAGCACAGCTCCCGGCGCCGGGCAGTTCGGCCCAGCCGCAAGTGGCCGCGCCCACCGGCGCTGTGGTGGATGCACCGGCGGCAAGCGGCAACGCCGACGCGCGCTCGCGCGATGGCAGTCGCAGCCGTGACCGCGATGGCCGCTAGCAGGAGTCACGCATGAATCGCATCGGATTGCTCCTGGCCACCGTGCTGGTGGTGGTGATGTTGGCCGCCTCGACCTTGTTCGTCGTCGACCAGCGACAGGTGGCCGTGGTCTATGCCCTGGGCGAAATCAAGGAAGTCATCACCGAGCCTGGACTGAAGGTCAAGCTGCCGCCACCGTTCCAGAACGTGGTGTTCCTCGACAAGCGCGTGCAGACGCTCGACAGCCCTGAGACGCGGCCGATCTTCACCGCCGAGAAGAAGAGCCTGATCATCGATTGGCTGGTCAAGTGGCGCATCACCGAGCCGCGCCAGTTCATCCGGAACAACGGCACGGATCAGCGCACGCTCGAACCTCGCCTGAGCCCCATCGTGCAGGCGGCGTTCAATGAGGAGATCACCAAGCGCACCGTGCGCGGCGTGCTGGCTGCCGAGCGCGACAAGGTGATGCAGGATGTGCGCAATCGGCTGGTGGATGAGGCCAAGGCCTTCGGCATCGAGATCGTGGACGTGCGCATCAAGCGTGTCGACTTCGTCGCCGACATCACCGATTCGGTCTACCGACGCATGGAGTCCGAGCGCAAGCAGGTCGCCAACGAGTTGCGCTCGCAGGGCACCGCCGAAGGCGAGAAGATCAAGGCCGACGCGGACAAGCAACGCGAGGTGATCTTGGCCGAGGCCTATCGCGATGCGCAGAAGGTCAAGGGCGAGGGCGATGCCAAGGCCTCCGCCCTGTACGCCGATGCGTTTGGTCGTGATGCCCAGTTCGCGCAGTTCTATCGCAGCCTGGAGGCCTACAAGGCGAGCTTCCGAAGCCGCAGCGATGTGATGGTGATCGATCCTTCTGCTGACTTCTTCAAGGCCATGCGGGGCAGCGGTTCGGCAGTGCCAGCGCAGGCGCCAGCACCGCGCCGCTGACCAGACCGCCCGCACGATGAGCGACCTTCTGCTTGGCGCCTTGGCGCTGATGCTGATCATTGAGGGCCTGTTGCCTTTCCTGAGCCCCGGGGTCTGGCGACAGGTGTTCGAGCGCGCCACGCGGATGAGCGATGGACAGATCCGCTTCATCGGTCTGTCGAGCATGTTGGTCGGTGTGCTGCTGTTGTTCGTGTGGCACTGACGCCGGCCGCTTTGCGGGGCGACGCCACTTGACGAATCACGTCGGGGCGCAAGGCGCTTCGGCCAGATGATGCGGCATCGGCGCCGATGGCTCGGCGTCAGCCACGCACCCGTACAATGCCGCTTTCAATACCCGGTGCCGTTCATGTCCTCTGCTTGGCTGTTGCCCGAGCACATTGCCGACGTCCTGCCCGCCGAGGCGCGCCGCATCGAAGAGCTTCGCCGTGGACTGCTCGAATTGGCCGGCAGCTACGGTTTCGAGTTGGTCCAGCCGCCGCTGCTTGAGCACCTCGACTCTCTGCTCTCGGGGACCGGCAGCGAGCTCGATCTTCACACCTTCAAGTTGGTGGACCAGCTCAGTGGCCGCACGCTGGGCGTGCGCGCAGACAGCACGCCTCAGGTGGCGCGCATCGATGCCCACCTGCTCAATCGCCAGGGGGTCACCCGCCTGTGCTACTGCGGTCCGGTGCTGCATGCGCGGCCACAGGGCGTGAATGCCACGCGAGAGCCGCTGCAGTTGGGGGCCGAGATCTACGGTCATGCAGGGCTGGAAGCGGATCTGGAGGTCCAGGAACTGGCCATCGACGGCTTGCTGGCTGCCGGCCTGCAACGGTTGGTGCTGGATCTGGGCGACGTCCGTATCCTGCGCGGGCTCCTGGCTGGCGCCGAAGTCTTGCCGGCCACGCTGGCGGCTCTCACGCAGGCTTTGGCCACGAAGGACCAGATGACTCTGGCGAGCATCGCCGATGGGTTGGCACCCGGGGCCCGGGCGGGGCTGATCGCCTTGACCCGCCTGTATGGCGATGAACGCGTCCTGGAAGCCGCACGCGCGCAACTGCCGAGTCACCCCTTGGTGTCTTCGGCGTTGGATGACCTGGCCTGGTTGGCGCATCATGTGGGCCGTGCGCATGCCCATGTGTCCGTCGGGTTCGACCTGGCCGATGTGGGGGGCTACGGCTACTACACGGGGCCCAGGTTTGCGGTCTATGCACAAGGTGCAGCGGATGCAGTCCTGCGGGGCGGTCGCTACGACGAAGTGGGTGCGGTGTTTGGTCGCACACGGCCCGCGGTGGGCTTCAGCACCGACCTGAAGGGCTTGGTGGCCTTGGCGGCGGACCGTCCGCGCCGACTGGCGGTGCGGGCTCCCTGGAGCGAGGATCCGGGCCTGCGCCAGGCCGTGCGCCAATTGCGTGCGCAAGGCGAGATCGTGGTGTGCATGCTGCCCGGGCATGAGCACGAAGGGGACGAGTTCGATTGCGACCGTGAACTGGTGGCAGTCGGTGGTCAATGGGCGCTGCGCGGGCTTTGAGCACGTGAGCACCGAGTCATCAAAGAGCGACATGAGCATCGAGAAGCCGAAGGCCGGTGGCCGAAACGTGGTGGTGGTAGGCACGCAATGGGGCGACGAAGGCAAGGGCAAGGTGGTCGACTGGTTGACCGACCATGCCCAGGGCGTCGTCCGGTTCCAGGGCGGGCACAACGCTGGGCACACGCTGGTCATCAAGGGTCGCAAGACTGCTCTGCAGCTGATCCCGTCGGGGATCATGCGCGAGGGCGTGCCGTGCTATATCGGCAATGGCGTGGTGGTCGACCCCACCCACCTGCTCGGCGAGATCGAGCGGCTCGAAGGCATCGGGGTCGAGGTTCGATCCAGATTGTTCATCAGCGAATCATGCCCGCTGATCCTGCCGTTCCATGTGCAGGTGGACAAGGCCCGCGAGGCATTGCGAGAAGGCACCGGTGCCGGCAAGATCGGCACGACGGGCAAGGGCATCGGTCCGGCATACGAGGACAAGGTGGCTCGTCGTGCGCTTCGGGTTCAGGACCTGAAGCACCCGGAGCGCTTTGCCCGCAAGCTGCGCGAGTTGGTCGACTTTCACAACGTGTCGCTCACTGGCTACCTGAAATCGGACGCGCTTTCCTTCGATGCCATCTTCGAGCAGGGCATGAAGGCGGCCGAGGTGCTGAGGCCCATGATGGCAGATGTGGGCTACCTGCTGCACGGTGCTCATGCCGCTGGTGGCAACCTGCTCTTCGAAGGTGCGCAGGGAACGTTGCTGGACATCGATCACGGCACCTATCCCTTTGTCACCTCCAGCAATTGCGTGGCTGGCAATGCAGCTGCCGGTGCCGGGGTCGGGCCGCATCTGCTGCATTACATCCTTGGCATCACCAAGGCCTACACCACCCGGGTGGGCGGCGGCCCGTTCCCTACCGAACTCGGCATCGAGAACCCGGGGTCGATCGGGCATCACCTCTCCACCGTGGGGCAGGAGCGAGGCACCGTGACCGGTCGTGCGCGGCGCTGTGGTTGGCTGGATGCCGCGGCGTTGAAGCGTGCCATCATCATCAACGGTGTCACCGGCATCTGCATCACCAAGCTGGATGTACTCGACGGCCTTCAGGAGATCAAGGTGTGCGTCGGCTACCGGCTCGATGGCAAGCCGGTGGACATCCTGCCGCTCGACGCGGACGACATCGCGCGGTGCGAGCCGGTCTATGAAACCTTCCCAGGCTGGTCGCAAAGCACCTTCGGTCTGACCGACTGGAAGCAACTGCCGCCATCGGCTCAGGCCTATCTGCAGCGTGTGCAGACACTCGTCGGAGTGCCGATCGACATGGTCTCGACAGGCCCTGACCGCGAGCACACCATCCTCTTGCGCCACCCCTACCAGCACTGAACGAAAAGGAGCCCTTCGCATGCTCACCGATGACGGCAAGCACCTGTATGTGTCCTGGGATGAGTACCACATGCTCATCGAGCGACTGGCGCTGAAAGTGGCGAACTCCGGTTGGGAGTTCGACCAGATCCTGTGCCTGGCCCGGGGTGGCATGCGCCCGGGAGACATTCTCTCGCGCGTGTTCGACAAGCCGCTGGCCATCATGTCCACGAGTTCGTATCGAGCCGAGGCCGGAACCATCCAGGGGCGCCTGGACATGGCCAAGTACATCACCATGCCCAAGGGCGAACTGGCCGGTCGGGTGCTGCTGGTCGATGACCTGGCCGACTCCGGGGTGACGCTGAAGGCCGTGGTTGATCGTCTGCGGGGCATCCCTGCGATCACCGACCTGCGCAGCGCAGTCATCTGGCTCAAGGGCGTCTCGAACTACGCGCCCGAGTACTACGTCGAGAAGCTGCCCACGAGCCCGTGGATTCATCAGCCGTTCGAAGACTACGACTCGCTGCGCCCGGAAGGGCTGGCCAAGAAATACCTCGTCTGACGTCCGATCACCCGCATCCACGTGCAATGTCACTCGCTGGCGGGCTGGCCTGCCAGCGGCTGCAGTTCCGTCGCCGCATGGGCAGCTGCCGGCTTCGCGGCAAAGCAAACGAAGCATTCAGCAACCGGCTGGAGGACAGAAATGCAAAGGGCCGACACATGGTCGGCCCTTATCATCATCTTGGTGCCCAGGAGAGGACTCGAACCTCCACGCCGCTAAGCGCTAGTACCTGAAACTAGTGCGTCTACCAATTCCGCCACCTGGGCAGGTACAGAAGCTAGGAGTCTAGCATAAAGAAAATTCAACAAACAAGCAGTCAGCCCATGGGCGCTGCACTGATGAGCGAAGTCGAAGGCACGGTCATCGGCCATCGAGACGGGCACGGCTTCGTGCGGCTGCCTGATGGCACGCCCGACGTCTACCTCTCTCCGCAGGAGATGCGCTCTGTGCTCCACCAGGATCGCGTGCGGATCCGCGTGGTGCGCCATGACCGCAAGGGCCGCCCCGAGGGGCGCGTCCTGGACATCCTTGAGCGACGCAAGTCACCGATCATCGGGCGGCTCCTGCATGAGAGCGGGGTCTGGCTGGTGGCACCTGAAGACCGACGCTATGGGCAGGACATCCTGATTCCGAAGAACGCCACGGCGAGCGCTGCGGCCGGGCAGGTGGTGGCCGTCGAATTGACCGAGCCGCCGTCGATGTACTCGCAGCCTGTGGGGCGCATCACCGAAGTGCTGGGCGAGATCGACGACCCTGGCATGGAGATCGAGATCGCGGTGCGCAAGTTCGACGTGCCGCATCAGTTCTCGGCCGATACGCTGGCGCAGGCCGCGGCATTGCCAGAACGCCTGCGCAGCGTGGACAAGCGGCAACGAATCGACCTGACCGACGTGCCGTTGGTGACCATCGACGGCGAAGATGCGCGCGACTTCGACGATGCGGTGTACTGCGAGGCCCTCCAGCGGGGCAAGGGCAAGAGCGCCTTCGTCGGTTGGAGGCTGGTCGTGGCCATTGCTGATGTCAGCCACTACGTGAAGGGCGGCGAGCCCCTGGACCGTGATGCCTTCGAGCGCGCCACGTCGGTCTACTTTCCGCGGCGCGTGATCCCGATGCTCCCGGAAAAGCTCTCCAACGGGCTGTGTTCGCTGAATCCCGACCAGGAGCGGCTGTGCATGGTGTGCGACATGGTGGTGGGCGCCACCGGTGAAGTCGAGGCCTACCAGTTCTTTCCGGCCGTCATGCGTTCGCATGCCCGATTCACCTACACCGAGGTGGCGGCAATCCTGGCCAACACCCGCGGCATCGAGGCCGATCGGCGGCGTGATCTGGTGCCGCACCTGTTGAACCTGCACGATGTCTACCGCGCCTTGCTCAAGCACCGCGGAACGCGCGGCGCGGTGGATTTCGAGACGACGGAAACACAGATCGTGTGCGACGACAACGGCCGGATCGAGAAGATCGTGCCGCGGGTCCGCACCGAGGCCCACCGCCTGATCGAAGAAGCGATGCTGGCTGCCAACGTCTGTGCCGCTGACTTCATCCGCCAGCACAAGCATCCGGCGCTGTATCGCGTGCACGAGGGGCCGACGCCCGAGAAGCGTGTGGCGCTGCAGGCCTACCTTCGTGCCCTGGGCATCGGCATCGGACTGAGCGACGACCCGACCCCTGGCGAACTGCAGACGATCGCACAGGCCACGAAGGATCGCATCGACGCGCCGCAAATCCACGCAATGCTGTTGCGGTCGATGCAGCAGGCGCAATACACCGCCACCAACAGCGGCCACTTCGGATTGGCCTACGAGGCCTACACGCACTTCACCAGCCCCATCCGACGCTATCCAGACCTCCTGGTCCACCGGGTCATCAAGGCGCTGCTGCATGGCAGGCGACACCATCTGGCCGAGATACCGGTGTCGGCACGCGCACCCGGCGTGTCAGGCAGGCCGACAAGGGCCTTGCCCAAGGGGCCCGCAGGTTCGCAGGAACTCGACCGATGGGAGGCTGCAGGTGCGCACTGCAGTGCCAACGAGCGCCGCGCCGACGAGGCGTCCCGCGACGTCGAGGCCTGGCTGAAGTGCCGGTTCATGCGCGATCACCTGGGCGAGGAGTACTCTGGCACGGTGAGCGCGGCCACCAGCTTCGGCATCTTCGTCACGCTGGACGACCTGTACGTCGAAGGGCTGGTGCACATCACCGAACTGGGCGGCGAGTACTTCCAGTATGACGAGACTCGCGGCGAGCTGCGGGGCGAGCGCAGCGGCGTGCGCTACGCCATCGGCAGCCGGGTGCGCGTGCAGGTCAGCCGGGTCGACCTGGACAGTCGGCGGATCGATTTGAGGATCGTGCGGGAAGGCGCAGAGGTCGCGCCCGTGGTGCGTGGTCGCAAGGGCGTTTCGGCGGCCCCGGCGGGGCCTGCGTCTGCGGCGCTGTCAGAGGTCAAGGCACGCGACCGCGAGGTGAAGAAGGCGCGCGCCAAGGTGGCGGTGGCGCGGTCCGCGGGGGTCAAGAAGGCGAGACAGGCGAAAGCGGCCCGGCAGGGGCGTCGCTGACGGCGGCTGGGGCAGCGGCCGCCATGGCATCGATCAGGTCCGCGGCGCGCAAGGGGAGGTGCAGCGACCCTGGCGCCGCCTCTGCGGCCCACCCTTGCCGCCAGGCCGCCTCGGCGGCAAGCGTCGCGGGCGAGGCGAGCGGCTGGGCGGACCATCGCCCGCCGATCCATCCGGCCAGTACATCTCCTGTGCCGGCGGTTGCCAGTCGCGCGTTACCGGTCGAGTTGATCCATGGCGGGGCCTCCGGGCTCGTGATCACGGTTCCTGAGCCCTTGAGAAGAACCGTGCAATTCAGCTTGCCCGCCAGCTCTGCCGCGCTGGACAACCGGTCGGCCTGCAACTCGCGCGTGCTTCGATCCATCAGCCGCGCGGCTTCGAGAGGGTGCGGCGTGAGAATGGTCGAGAGGCCGCGACTCCGCCGCTTGACCAGCAGCGTACGAAGCGACGAGTCTTCTGCCAAGGCATTGAGCGCGTCTGCATCCAGCACCAGCCTGGCGGCATGGTGAAGCACCTTGGGCAGGGCCTCGCGCACCGCTTGCCCTCCGCCACAACCGCACACCACGGTCGCCGCCGTCAGCGAAGTCGGCTGCAGCAAAGCCTCGATGGCGCGCGGCATGAGCTCGGGGCGGTGAGGGTCGACATCCGTGCACTGGTCCAGCCGGCCGATGTAGACGCGGCCAGCGCCTGCCGTGAGGGCCGCTCGTGCGGCCAGCATCGCCGCGCCGCCCATGCCGACGGCCCCGCCGATGATCATGGCATCGCCGAAGCTGCCCTTGTGCTGGGCATGCGCGCGACGGTCGGGCACCGGCGGTCCGGTCAGCCAGCCGGTGCTCCGGGCGATGTCGATGTCGACGCCCAGCCGATCGAACCACACATGCCCGGCGTGGTCGCGGCCTGAATGGGTGAACAGCCCCGGTTTGATGGTCAACAACGTGAGGGTGTGGTCGGCGATCACCGCGTCGTGGCCCAGCAGGCTTCCCGTGTCCGCTGACAATCCGGAGGGGATGTCGATCGCGAGCAACTGACCACGGGCGCGTGCATTGGCCAGACGGATCGCCTCAGCGAACAGTCCGTCTGGGGCGCGTGCCGCACCGATGCCCAGGAGCGCGTCCAGCGTCAGGTCGCCGGGCACCGCACCATCCAGTCCGTCGGCGATGCGCACGCCAGCTTCCCGGGCTTGCTGCAACGCATGAGCTGCATCGGGCGGCATCGACGCGGTCGAGGCGAGCAGATTCACCTGCACGTGTCGTCCCGCCAGGTGCAGGTGCCGTGCAGCCACCAAGCCATCTCCACCGTTGTTGCCGGGCCCCGCGAGCACCCAGGTCCTGGCCGCGTGAGGGGCCAGCGCCAGCGCGAGCCTGGCCACGGCGAGGCCAGCCCGTTCGATCAACACATGCGCGCCCGTGTTCCGCAGCGCATCCGCTTCGATGGCACGCGATCTGGCCACGTCATGCAGGGGCCACCAACGAGTCGAAGGCTGGACGGTGATCAGGTCGGCGGGATCGGGCATGTCGGCGCCTGAGGTGTCTTCGGGGTTCGCCACATGGGGAAGCTTCGACGATTGTGCTCTACTGACCAATCACGTCCTGTCGATCGGGGCGCCCCTTTTTCTGTCCTACGAGGAGATCGCCATGTTCAAGCGCTTTGTCATTGCCGCCGTGGCCGCAGTGGCCGTCGCGGGTACCGCCCACGCCCAGCAGTTCTTCCGCATCGGCACCGGAGGCACCGCAGGTACCTACTATCCGGTCGGCGGCATGATCGCCAACGCAGTGTCCCAGCCTGGCAAGATCGTCGTCACCGCGCAGGCCAGCAATGGATCGGTCGCCAACGTCACCGGCATCGCTGGTGGTGCGATCGAATCCGGGTTCTCGCAGGCCGACGTGGCCAGCTGGGCCTACACGGGCAAAGGCATCTACGAAGGCAAGCCCAATGTGCCTGGGCTGCGCCTGATCGCCAACCTGTACCCGGAGAGCGTGCATCTGGTGGTTCGCAAGGGCCTGGGTGTCAAGTCGGTGGCCGACTTGAAGGGCAAGCGCGTGGCCCTGGACGAGCCTGGCTCGGGCACCCTGGTGAATGCCCGAATCATCCTCAGCGCCTATGGCCTGAAGGAGTCGGACCTGAAGCCGGAGTACATCAAGCCCAACCAGGCGGGCGACAAGCTCAAGGATGGCGCGCTGGATGCGTTCTTTTTCGTCGGCGGAGCGCCCGCAGGTGCAATCGCCGAACTGGCCTCGTCGGGCGCAGGCATCGAGATCGTGTCGATCGACGGTCCGCAGGCCGACGCGATTCGCCAAAAGGACGGCTTCTTCTCGCCCGACCTGATTGCCGCCGACACCTACAAGGGCGTGGGTGCGGTGCGGACGCTTGCGGTCGGTGCGCAATGGGTGACCAGCGACAAGGCCGATGCCACTGCGGTGTACGAGATCACCAAGGCGCTGTACGGCGAGGCAGCCCAGAAGGCCTTGGCTGCAGGCCATGCCAAGGGCAAGTTCATCACCAAGGAGAACGCGGTCAAGGGCGCCGGCATTCCCTTCCACCCGGGAGCCGAGCGCTTTTACAAGGAAGCCGGCCTGCTCAAGTGACTTGAATCCTGGGGTGCTCCGGCGTTTGCCGCCGATGCCGTGCACCCCCCTACCTGGCATGACCGATGACCCACACCGGCTCGACGCTCGACGAGCGTGACCTGCAGGCACTCGAGGCCAAGTTCGATCCAGAGATGCGGTTTCGTCCGCTGGCGCCACCCGCCATCACGGTGGTGGGGGTGCTGCTGATCCTGCTCTCGGTGTTTCACTACTACACGGCTGGGTTCGGACTGCTGCAGGAAGTCACCCATCGAGGCGTCCACCTGGCGTTCGTGCTGGGCCTGATCTTCCTCGTGTTTCCGCATCGCAAGGCGTTGCTCGAACGGTCGGCAGTCCATCGCTGGTCGACCCCGGGCGGTGTGCCGCTGGTCGACTGGCTGCTGGCCGTGGGCATCGCCGCGGCGGTGCTCTACATCCCCTGGATCTTCGAGGACCTGGCGTTTCGCGTCGGCAACCCGGGGTTTGTCGATGTGGCGATGGGCACCATCCTGATCGTCGCCCTGCTCGAGGCCACGCGTCGGTCGATGGGGTGGCCCTTGCCGATCATCGCCATCGTGTTCATGGTGTATGCGCTGGCTGGCCCGCTCTTCCCCGGCTTGCTCAAGCATGCCGGTGCCAGTTGGGCCCAACTGGTCAACCACCAGTACCTCACCAGCCAGGGCATCTACGGCGTGGCCGTCGGTGTGGTGGCGACCTACGTGTTTCACTTCGTGCTGTTCGGCGTGCTGGCCACACGCATCGGGCTCGGGCAGTTGTTCCTCGATGTGGCCTCCAGCATTGCCGGCCGCTATGCCGGCGGTCCGGCCAAGGTGAGCGTGTTCGGCTCGGCCATGTTCGGGATGCTTTCCGGGTCGTCGGTGGCCAATGCGGTGACGGTTGGGTCGCTGACGATTCCCGCAATGATCCGGGTGGGTTACCGCCGCGAGTTCGCCGGGGCGGTCGAGGCCGCCTCGTCGACGGGCGGGCAGATCACGCCGCCGGTGCTCGGTGCGGCAGCGTTCCTGATGATCGAGTTCCTGTCGGTGCCGTACCAGACGATCATCGTGGCGGCAGCGATCCCCGCCTTCATGCACTTCTTCGGTGTGTTCATGCAGGTGCACTTCGAGGCCAAACGCTTCGGGCTTCGGGGGCTGACCGACGACGAGATGCCGAAGCTGCGCGAATCATTCAGGCAGCGTTGGCCCACGCTGATTCCGCTGATCCTGCTGATCTACATCCTGGTCACCGGCCGTACGCCGTACATGGCAGCCTTCTGTGGCATCACGTCCTGCGCCATCGTCGGGCTGACGACGCGTGCCGAGCACAACCGGCCGATCCAATGGGCATTGATGGCGGTGCTGCACCTGCTGTTGCTGGTGCTGGTGTTTGGCGGCATCGAGAACGAAATGGCCAAGTTGGCCCTGTTCGGCGCCTCAGCCGTGGCCACGCCGCTGCTGGTGAAGGCCTTCGGCATCGAAGGGAGGATGGCGCCGCGGTCCATGGTCGAGGCGTTCGAGACAGGCGCCAAGTACGCGCTGGCGGTCGGTGCGGCGGCGGCCTCTGTCGGAATCGTGATCGGTGTGGTCACCCTGACGGGCGTAGGCTTCAAGCTCAGCACCATCATCACCGGCGCGGCCCAGGCCATGGCGGGTGGGGTGGCCGACTGGATTCCTCCCGGGTTGATCACCCAGACGTCCCTGGCCCTCTTGGTGGCGCTGCTGATGACGGGGCTGGTGTGCATCCTGCTGGGCTGCGGCATCCCCACGACGGCCAACTACATCATCATGGTCACCGTGGCAGCCCCCACCCTGGTCCAGATGGGCGTCGAGCCGCTGGTGGCCCACTTCTTCGTGTTCTATTACGGGGTGCTGGCCGACATCACGCCGCCGGTGGCCCTGGCGGCCTATGCGGCATCCGGCATGGCTGGCAGCGATCCGTTCAAGACCGGCAACATGGCCTTCCGGCTGGGCCTGGCCAAGGCGCTCGTGCCATTCGTCTTCGTCTTCTCGCCATCGTTGCTGCTGGTGGCCAAGGGCTTCACGCTGCAGGACTTCTTGGTCACCTTCGTCGGCTGCGTGGTCGGCATCGTGTTCCTGGCAGCCTCGTTGTCGCGCTTCCTGCTCGTCGAGATGAAGCGCTGGGAACAGGCCCTGTGCGGCATCGGGGCCGTGTTGATGGTGGCACCTGGCTTGGCAAGCACCGTGATCGGGATCGCCGTGGCGGCCCCCGCCATCTTTTCGCAGTGGCACAGAAGGGGCATGGCAGCACCCAGGGGGGATTGAGGCAGGCGTCTGCGCCCTGCGCGTGACCGCTCTTCAGCCAGCTCGAGCGGCCGACGTGCAGGGCCAAACCGCGCTCAGGGCCCTTGCCACCTCGCCAGGCCCAGTCCCTGTGGATCGATGGCAGGGGCCTTCCCGGCCAATTGGTCGGCCAGCACCCGGGCGGATCCGCACGCGAGCGCCCAGCCACTCGAGCCATGGCCGAGGTTGAGCCACACGCCCTCAAGGCCGCTGGCGCCGATGATCGGAGGGCCGTCCGGCATCATCGGGCGCGCTCCCTTCCAGAGTTGCACCTGACCCAACTGGGCACATCCCGGATACCAATCATCCAGCACCTTGTACAAGGTCTGGATGGCAGCATCGTTGTGTTGATCGAGCCGGCCGCCCAACTCCGCGCTTCCCGCCACCCGAACCCGGCTGCCCATGCGGGAGATCGCCACCTTGTAGCGTTCGTCCATCACGCCCGTCATCGGTCCGAGCTCGGGGCAGGCCTCGTGCACTCGCAAGGGTGCCGTGATCGAATAGCCGTGCACAGCCGTCATGGGAAGTCTGCAACCCAATTCATCCAGCAGCGGACGCGACCCCATGGCGGCACAGACCACGATGCCGTCAAACGACTCTCGCTGGGTTTCAGTGAGCGGGCTTCCGGCCGCCAGGACAGTCAGTTCGGGGCGACTGCCTGGATGGATGGCGCAGACCTGTTGTTGAAACCGGAACGTCGCCCCGAGTCGCTGCGCCTCGGCCCGCAGGAGGTGAGCGAACTGCCTGCAGTTGCCGACCTCGTCGTCGGGCAGGTGCACAGCCGCATGCAGCGGCGCCTCGGGATTCAGGCCCGGCTCGATTCGGCGGGCGGCTTCGGCATCGATCAGCTTGAACTTGACGCCCAGTTCGGCCAGCAGCTTCAAGCTGCCCCGGGCCAGCTTGAGGTCCTTGGATCCCCGCAGCAGAACCATGTAGCCGCGTGACTGCTCATACTCGAGGTTCAATTCCTGGGACAGGCCGCGAAGGCGCTCGTGGCTGTAACGTGCGAGCTGATGCATGCGCGACCGATTGGCCTGGTATACCTCGGGCCTGCACGCACGCCACCACTGCCACATCCATCGCCACTCGCTGGGGCCCAGTGGACGAGCCAACCGAACGGGCGCGTGCCGGCTCACAAGGTGCTTCAGCACCTTGGCCGGCATGCCAGGGGCGGCCCAAGGCGTGACATAGCCCGGGGCCACCACACCGGCATTGGCAAAGCTGGTTTCCTCGGCAACGCTCGACCGCTGCTCGATCACCGTGACGTCATGGCCGTCGCGCGCCAGTTCAAACGCAGAGGTCACGCCGACGATGCCGGCTCCAATGATGGCGATCCTCATGGACTTCAGCGGTCAATGGCGCGAAGGGCGGACTCGATGGCCAGCGAGGCTTCGAGAATGGCATCGTCGGCCATGGCCGGTCCCCAGACCATCAGGCCCACCGGCAGCTTTGCCATGGCCAGCGCGGGCAACGAGGTCGCGCAACCATCGAGCAAGTTGATCACCGACGTGTTCCTCAGCAGCGCGGCATTGGTGGCGAAGAACGCGTCATCGCTGGCCACCAGTGGGGCGAGGGCCGGTGCCAGCATCGGAACGGTCGGCGACAGTGCGGCGTCGAAGCCGTGAAGGGCCCGCGTCGTTCGCGTGATCCAGTCCCGGCGCGTCTGGTGCAGATCGAGATAGTCGGCAGCAGAGATCGCCGCGCCGCGCCGGATGCGCATCGCAACCCGAGGGTCGTAGTCGCTGCTGCGGTGCTCGAGCCGCCGACGATGCCACGCCCAGCTTTCGGCCGCCGCGAAACCGCCCTGGGCCTGCAGGCCCGACAGCTCAGCCAATTCGGGCAGGTCGACTTCGGTGATGCTTGCGCCGGACCGCGCCAATGCGGCCAGACTGCGCTCGAAGGCTGCAGCCACTTCGGCCTGCAATGCGTCGAGCATCACCGTGCGCGGGACGACAAAGCGCATGGCACTGAGCGGACGGCCGCTTCTGTTCACCGACCGATCAGCCAGCACTTCGTGCAGGACCAGCGCGTCGACCACGGTACGCGTGATCGCGCAGGCCGTGTCCAACGTGGTCGACAGCGGGATCGAGCCCTCGAGAGGGACCAGCCGCTGAGTGCTCTTGAATCCCACCAGCCCCTGCAGGGCCGCAGGAATCCGGATGGATCCCCCAGTGTCCGAACCGAGGGCAGCGAACGCGGCGCCGGTGGCCACCGAGACCGCACCACCCGATGTCGAACCGCCCGGGATCAGCGCTTCGCTCGTGCTGCACGGGTTGACCGGCGTGCCGAAGTGGGGGTTGATGCCGACACCTGAAAACGCGAACTCGCTCAGGTTCGTGTGGCCCAGAAGCACGGCGCCAGAAGCGCGCAGGCGGGCCACGGCAGGACAGTCGAACCTGGCTGGCGGCACATCCAGCCTGGACCGCGATCCTGCCGTCGTGGGCTGGCCGGCGACATCGAACAGGTCCTTGATGGAGACCGGCAGCCCGGCCAACCGTTGCAGCGGCATTCCGGTCGCGCGGGCCTGATCGATCGCCAATGCGGTGGCGCGCGCCTGTTCGTCGAAGCGACGGACGAAAACCGATTCGCAGGCGGGAGAAGCAGCGACATGCAGGGCGGCCTCGAGGGCCTGGGAAGCGCTGATGTCTCCCGCTGCTATACTCTGCAGGTTTACCTGGGTGTGCATTCGTTCGAGTCGTCTCGGCGCATGCCCGCGAGGTAAACCAATCGCGAACCGGCCATCGATAAGGTGTCGCCTGGGGTGATGGGCACGTGAACGACGTGTCGGCCCCTGGGTGATTCGCGCCGGATTCTAGACTCAACCTTCGGAGCTCTCCATGTCAGTCACCATGCGTGAAATGCTGGAAGCGGGCGTCCATTTCGGACACCAGACCCGCTTCTGGAACCCCAAGATGGCCCCCTTCATCTATGGCCATCGGAACAAGATCCACGTCATCAACCTCGAGAAGACGCTGCCCAAGTTCGAGGAGGCGATGAAGTTCGTGCGACAGCTGGCATCGCGCCGCGGCACGATCCTGATGGTGGGCACCAAGCGTCAGGCGCGCGACGTCATCGCCCTCGAAGCCCAGCGCGCCGGGCAGCCCTACGTCGACCAGCGTTGGCTTGGCGGCATGCTGACCAACTTCAAGACGGTCAAGGGCTCGCTGAAGAAGCTCAAGGACATGCAGGCCACCAAGGAAGCCGGCATGGATTCCCTGACCAAGAAGGAAGCCCTGATGTTCGACCGCGAGCTGGGCAAGCTCGAGAAGGACATCGGTGGCATTCAAGACCTGAACGCGCTGCCGGATGCCATCTTCGTGATCGACGTCGGCTATCACAAGATCGCAGTGGCCGAAGCCAAGAAGCTCGGCATCCCCGTGATCGGCGTGGTCGACACGAACCACTCGCCAGAAGGCATCGACTACATCATTCCCGGCAACGATGACTCGGCCAAGGCCGTGGCGTTGTATGCGCGCGCCGTGGCCGACGCAGTGCTGGAAGGCAAGGCCAATGCGGTGAATGACGTCGTGCAGGCCGCCGCAGGCGACGACGAGTTCGTGGAAGTCAGCGACGAAGCCTGATCCACCGCCCCTGTTTCAGCAAACGAGGGGCTGGCACATCAGCCCCTTTTTCGCATCAACGCTCGGAGATTTTTGAGATGGCAGCAATCACTGCAAGCATGGTCGGCGAACTGCGCGCGAAGACCGATGCACCGATGATGGAGTGCAAGAAGGCCCTGACGGAGGCCGACGGCGACATGGCGCGGGCCGAAGAGATCCTGCGTGTCAAGCTTGGCAACAAGGCCGGCAAGGCGGCGTCGCGGATCACCGCCGAAGGCGTCATTGCAGTCGCCGCCGAAGGTGGTGTCGGCGCGATGATCGAAGTCAATTGCGAAACCGACTTCGTGTCGAAGAACGAGTCGTTCCTGGCCTTCTCGAAGAGCTGCGCAAGCCTGATCGCCCAGCACAACCCGGCCGACGTGGCCGCGCTGTCTGCGCTGGCGCTGAGCCAGGACGGCTTCGGCCCCACCGTTGAAGAGGTTCGCAAGGGCCTGATCGGCAAGATCGGCGAGAACATGTCGATCCGCCGCTTCAAGCGTTTTGCCAGCGGTGCCAAGCTGGCCTCCTACCTGCACGGCACCCGCATCGGCGTGGTCGTCGAGTTCCAGGGCGACGATGTGGCCGCCAAGGATGTGGCCATGCATGTGGCTGCGATGAAGCCTGTCGCCCTGTCGTCGGCCGATGTTCCGTCGGAGTTGGTCGAGAAAGAGCGCAAGATCGCCGCCGAGAAGGCTGCTGAGTCGGGCAAGCCGGCGGAGATCGTCGCCAAGATGGTCGAAGGCTCGGTGCAGAAGTACCTGAAGGAGGTTTCCCTGTTCAACCAGGCCTTCGTCAAGAACGACAAGCAGACGGTGGAGCAGATGCTCAAGGCGGCCAACACCCAGGTGTCGGCATTCACGTTGTACGTGGTGGGCGAGGGCATCGAGAAGAAGGTCGACGATTTCGCCGCCGAAGTGGCCGCCCAGGTGGCCGCTGCCAAGGGGCAGTGACCACGTGGTTCACCCTCGCATCATGGTGGGGCGCTTCGGCGCCCCATTAAACTCCTGACTTCGATCCTTCTTGGAGCCCAGCTGAATGGCGGCCTACAAACGCATCCTCCTGAAGTTGTCCGGCGAGGCCCTGATGGGCGACGATGCTTACGGCATCAACCGGGCCACCATCGTGCGCATGGTGCGTGAAGTGCAGGAGGTGACCGCGTTGGGCTGCGAAGTGGCCGTGGTGATCGGCGGAGGCAACATCTTCCGCGGGGTGGCTGGCGGCTCGGTGGGCATGGATCGCGCCACGGCCGACTACATGGGCATGCTGGCCACGGTGATGAACTCGCTCGCGCTGGCCGACACCATGCGCCAGGAGGGCATGACGGCCCGTGTGATGTCCGCGATCAGCATCGAACAGGTCGTCGAGCCCTACGTGCGGCCCAAGGCGCTTCAGTACCTCGAGGAGGGCAAGGTCGTCGTGTTTGCCGCCGGCACCGGCAATCCGTTCTTCACGACAGATACGGCGGCGGCGCTGCGTGGGGCCGAGATCGGCGCCGAAGTGGTGCTCAAGGCCACCAAGGTCGACGGTGTGTACTCCGCCGACCCGAAGAAGGACGCGTCGGCAACGCGTTATTCAACGTTGACTTTCGACGAGGCCATCGCCAAGAACCTGCAGGTGATGGATGCCACCGCGTTTGCGCTGTGCCGCGACCAGAAACTTCCGATCAAGGTGTTCTCCATCGTCAAACCCGGTGCACTGCGCCGGGTGGTGCTGGGAGAGGATGAGGGCACCCTGGTGCACGTTTGAGGAGCTGATCTCATGACCATGGCCGACATCAAGAAGAACGCAGAAGCCAAGATGGGCAAGTCCGTCGAGGCACTGAAGGGTGAACTGCACAAGATCCGCACCGGGCGGGCCCATCCGGGCATCCTCGACCAGGTGCATGTGGACTACTACGGTTCGATGGTGCCGATCAGCCAGGTGGCCAACGTGTCGCTGCTCGATGCGCGCACCATCAGTGTCCAGCCCTGGGAGAAGGGCATGGGCCAGAAGATCGAGAAGGCCATTCGCGAGAGCGATCTGGGCTTGAACCCTGCCGCGCAGGGCGACCTGTTGCGCGTCCCGATGCCGCCCTTGACCGAAGAGCGTCGCAAGGAGCTGACCAAGGTGGTGCGGCACGCGGGCGAGGAATGCAAGGTTGCAGTGCGCAACCTGCGCCGCGATGCCAACGAGCACTTGAAGAAACTGCTCAAGGACAAGCTGGTGGCCGAGGACGACGAGCGCCGCGCGCAGGACGATGTGCAGAAGATGACCGATCGCACGGTGGCCGAGATCGACAAGATCGTGCACGCCAAGGAGGCAGAGATCCTGGCGGTCTGATCCTTTGCTGGGCATTCAAGTCGTGGCAGTCGACGCGTCCGTGACGCCGACCAGCGCAGTTCCACGTCACCTGGCCATCGTGATGGATGGCAATGGGCGCTGGGCCAAGAAGCGCTTTCTTCCGCGGTTCTTCGGGCACAAGGCCGGAGTCGACACCTTGGTCAAGCTCATCGATGCCTGCCGAGCGCGGCGCATCGAGCATCTGACCGTCTATGCGTTCTCGTCCGAAAACTGGCGCCGGCCGGAGGACGAGGTTTCGGGCCTGATGGGGCTGGTCATCGTTGCGGTGACCAAATACCTGGCCAAGCTGGCCGGTGATGGCGTGCGCATCCACATCGTCGGGGACCGGGCCGCGGTATCCGACCGGTTGCGTCAGGCCTGGGACGAGGCTGAAGCCCTGACCCGCAGCAACCAGGGCTTGAACCTGTCGGTGGCCTTCAATTACGGTGGGCGCTGGGACATCGTCCAGGCCTGCCGCCGCATCGTCGCCTCAGGCGTGGATCCGGCGTCGATCGACGAGGAACTGGTGTCCCGGCACCTGGCGCTGGCACATGCGCCCGACCCCGACCTGCTGATCCGCACCGGTGGCGAGATGCGGATCAGCAACTTCCTTTTGTGGCAGGCGGCCTACACCGAGATGGTGTTCACCGATTGCCTGTGGCCTGACTTCGACGAGGCGGCGCTGGATCGGGCGCTTGCCGAGTTCGCGGGTCGCGAGAGGCGGTTTGGCGACGTGAAATCCGCAGCGGTTGGGTGAGATGCTGCTGCCGCGCATCATCACTGCCGTGGTCCTGCTGGCCATTTTGCTGCCTGCGCTCTTCGCAGCGTCCGCTTGGCCATTTCTCGTTGTCACCTTGGTCATGATCGCTGCCGCCGGCTGGGAGTGGGCGCGAATGAACGGCTGCCGCAACCAGGCCGTGGCGCTGGGTACCGGGGCCGCGTTGGCTGGCGTGTGCGCAGCGATGGGCTTTGCCACATGGGGTCGCACGGACTTGTCGGTGCTCTGGTGGTCGGCGGCGGTCGTCTGGTCGCTGGGCGGCGCTGCGGTTCTCAGATCCGGCCCCGCGGCATGGCCAAGGGTACCCGTCGTGCTGCGATGGCTGCTCGGGCTGTGCGTCCTGCTGGCGGCCTGGATGGCCATGGCGAATGCCAGGGAGCGGGGCGTGAACTTCCTGCTGTCGGTGATGTGCATCGTGTGGGCCGCGGACATTGCAGCCTACTTTGGAGGTCGCGCATTCGGCAAGAAGAAGCTCGCGCCGACCATCAGCCCCGGCAAGAGCTGGGCCGGCGCCTACAGCGGGATGGCCGGCGTGGCCCTGTTGGCTGCTGTCTGGGTTCAGGCCGACGCCAGTTGGTCCGCGGCTTGCCCCAGCTTCTTCACGGCCATCCATCAGCGCTTGGGATTGGTCGGGCTGGCTCTTGCACTGGTGGCCCTGACCTCGCTCAGCGTGGTGGGTGACCTGGTCGAGTCTCTGGTCAAGCGAGCGGCAGGCGTCAAGGACTCCAGCCAACTGCTGCCGGGACACGGTGGGGTGCTGGATCGGGTGGATGCCTTGCTGCCGGTGCTGCCCAGCGCGCTGGCCTTGGCCAGTCTCTGAACCGCCCGAGGATCGCGAATGACCCAACGGGTGACCATTCTTGGAGCCACGGGCTCCGTCGGTCAGACCACCCTGGACGTGATGGGGCGCCACCCAGATCGGTTCGAGGTGTTTGCGCTTACGGCACACCAGCGAGTCCCAGAGCTGGTCGAACTGTGTCGGGTCTGGCGCCCGCGACATGCGGTGGTGTCCACAGCGGAGCAGGCAAGCCAGGCAACGCTCGAGTTGAGTCGTCTAGGCTGCCGGACGGAGGTGTCATATGGCCCGCAGTCCCTGATCGACGTGGCCGCCCATCCCGATGTCGATGCGGTGATGGCGGCCATCGTAGGCGCCGCGGGCCTGGCCCCTTGTCTGGCCGCGGCGAGGTCAGGCAAGCGCTTGATGCTCGCCAACAAGGAGGCCCTGGTCGTTGGAGGGCGACTGTTCATGCAGGCCGTGCAGTCGGGTGGTGCCACGCTGCTGCCCATCGACAGCGAGCACTCGGCGATCTTCCAGTGCCTTCCGGATGACCGGGGCCAGTGGGCTGAACGCATCGACCACATCATCCTGACGGCATCCGGTGGGCCGTTCCGGTGTACCCCATTGGACGATCTGGCTCGGATGACGCCCGCACAGGCATGCGCTCACCCCAATTGGGTGATGGGCCGAAAGATTTCGGTGGACTCGGCCACCATGATGAACAAGGCGCTCGAGGTGATCGAGGCTCGCTGGCTGTTCGATCTGCCCCCCTCGCGGATCCGAGTGGTTCTTCACCCGCAGAGCATCGTGCATTCGATGGTGGTGTGCCGCGATGCATCCGTTCTGGCCCAGCTGGGCACGCCCGACATGCGGGTGCCGATTGCAGTGGGCCTGGCCCATCCCCAGCGCATCGAGTCCGGGGCAGCGCCCTTGGACTTCATGCAGTTGTCGGCGCTGACGTTCGAGGCAATGGATCCGAGGCGCTTCCCAGCGCTCGGTCTGGCCTACCAGGCCCTCGACGGTGCCGAGGGTTCGACGGCGGTCCTGAATGCGGCCAATGAAGTGGCGGTGGCCGCATTTCTCGATGGAAGTCTGAGTTTCACCGACATCTACGCAGTCAACAGCCGCACGCTGGATCGTGTGCTTCCGCAGCCCGGCGATGTGGGGTCGGTGGATGGGCTGCTCGACCTGGATGCCCGCGCACGGCGGACGGCTGAGCGAATGATCGAAGGCTTGCCGGCATGATCACCACCATCCTGGCGTTCATCGTGACCCTGGGCGTGCTCATTGTGGTCCATGAGTATGGGCACTATCGC
>Ga0268298_10001603_pt1 | contig 26214 bp, 20 predicted proteins | sample WWTPWeurt_MetaG_FD_194462 | JGI IMG/M metagenome (GOLD analysis project Ga0268298, IMG submission 194462) | Activated sludge microbial communities from WWTP in Nijmegen, Gelderland, Netherland - WWTP Weurt | ecosystem: Engineered > WWTP > Aerobic digester > Activated sludge | place...
CGACCCCCAAACCGCCGTGCAAACCGCCAAAGCCCGCCTCATCGCCGCCTGCGCCCCCCCCCTATCCGCCCTTCCCCCCACCAATCCCCCACCCAACAAAAACCCCTAGCACCCAACAAAAAACCCACAAAAAAAACAAAAAAAAACAAAAAAACCTAGCCAACTGAAAAAATCTGTCCTACGGTCCGGCCATGAGTTGCGTCTGCCTCGACATGCCAGTTCAAAGAACGGTTCACAAACTGGTCAAGAAGCCCGCTCGGGTGCCCAGTGCTCGACATCGGCAGGTCGCGGCTCAGCTTGTCGAGGAACACGCCCGCCGTACGGATGAGCCCCTGGTCCTTGCAGTCTGGTTTGCGGCATCGAACCACCAGGATTTGCACCTGCTCGAGGTCGTGAAGAACTTTCCCGGGCCCGCAGACGATGAGTTGTTTTCGATCGAATCGGCTCTCCCCCCGCATTTGGCCCTCCCGGGTGCGCTCAAGCTGTGTCTGGCCAGCCCTGATCAGCTTCTGTCTGCCCTCGATCGAGGCGACCCCCTGGTTCGATCCATTGATCTGCGTGATGCAGAGGTTCTGTACCCGCCCCCCGCCAAGATCAACAGATCAAACTCCCTCGCAGGTCGCCTGCTCCAAAAACTCAGAACCCAAGGCCCAAAGTAAACCCGCCCCATGTGGTCTTCGCACCGCGTTGCTCGCGCAGACGCCTTTCTGCGGCAGGCTGAGAGTGATTTGCGCACCGCGCAAGCCTTGTCCGTGCGTCCTCTCCCGCTTGACCCCCGAGACCTCCCCGCACAAGTGCTCGCCAAATTGGCGCAGGCCGTCGAAAAAAGCCTCAAAGGCTATCTGTTTCTGTTCAAAAACGAGGTCGAGCTGACTCACCGCATCGACAAGTTCCTTCGCGTGCTCCTCGACCGGAACCTTGACTTTGCCGATCCAGCGCACCACGCCGTGCTCGCCCGATTGTTTTCCATTGAGGCCAAGGAGGTCATCCGGCACTTGGTTGCACTGACTCCGGGCACCCAGGGACGCGGGAACGTCCCGAATACGGAATATCCGTGGACTGACTCGGAAGGGGTCGTTGCCCCTTTCGGCTCGTCCGTTCTTGCTCGTGTGCCCCTTGCTGCGTACCAAAAACAGGCCGGGCTCATCGTCTGGGGTTTGCGCAAACTCTGGTCCGAGTATTCCCGACGACCCGTACCTGTGCCAAAGACCCTCCCCGCGCCCGCTTATGCGTTTGTTCCTGCCCCCTGAATCGTCCTCCTTGAGGGGGTGGGCTGCTGGGGTGCCTGGGCTTTCCTCTTCAAAAAAACCCTAGCCAAGGGGGGAGGGGTTGGCCTACGGTCGCGGGCATGGCACAAAAAAGCACGAAAACCACGAAACCTTCGGCGTCCAAAAGTCCTGCTTCTTCCAAAACTGCTCGGTCCAAGCCCACAGAAGCTGCTGCCGCGGCCAAAGAAGCTGCTGCCCCGGCCAAAGAAGCTGCTGCCCCGGCCAAAGAAGCTGCTTCCCCCGCCACAGAAGCTGCTGCCCCCGCCACAGAAGCTGCTGCCCCCGCCACCGAGGCCCTTGCCCCGGCGGTTTTGCCGGTCGCGGCGTCCCTGGCCCCGCCTGCTGAGCCTGAGAGTGCCTATACCCTCGACAGTTTGACCAAGCGCCTCGGCACCGCCACCGTGGACGAGGTGCGCAAACTCGTCGCCGTTCCCGAGGCCACCCTCATCGCCAAAGGGACCCAGGTGGGCACCCCCCGCATCAGCCGCGACGCCGCACGCCTGTACGGCCAGGCCCTCGACGTGTACCAAAACGCCAGCGCCGAGCGCAAGGCCGCCCTCTTGGGCGTCTCGTTGAACTTTTTGCGCGTCGCCCTCTTTGCCGCCAAGTACGGGGCCGACCTTCACGAAAGCCGCCACAGCGGCCTCGCGACCGAAAAAAATCGCCAACAGACCCGCCGCCTCGCCTCCGACAAGCTCATCGACCGCGGCCACGGTCGCCGCGAGCAGCTTCGCGTGTTGCTCCTGTCCGTGACCGGCGACGAACCCCTCTTTGCCCAGCGCGTCGGTGCCGCCTACGCCTCCGCCAAGGAGCCCAAGCAGCTCGTCACCTCCCTCCGTTCCCTCGTCGAGCTCACCAAAGAGCTGCACAAGAGCACCGACAAGGACCTCCTCGACCGGTGCCAAGAGGCCGGGCTCACCACCACCCTCGTCGCGGAAGTCACCAAACTGGCCGCCGACATCGCCAAAGACGCCCCATCCGGTGCCGCCGCCCGCACCCTGGCCAAAGTGACCCAAGGCGAAGTAGACAAATGGGACGGCACAAACCTGGTCCTCCTCGAACGCCTCGTTGGCCTCTTCGACGCCGCCCACGAATTCGACCCCAGCATCCCCAAACTCACCCCCATGTCCCTCCACATGTACTTCCACAACCGTGCGTCCCACACGAAAAGCACGCCGCCCACCCCAGCCTAGCTTTTCCTCCCCTCGGCCAGCAACGCCGTCTGCCAAGCCCTCCAAAAACCCGCACTGCACTCGAAACGATGCCTCACCGCATGGGAACGATGCCTCACCGCATGGGAACGATGCCTCACCGCATGGGAACGATGCCTCACCGCATGGGAACGATGCCTCACCGCATGGGAACGATGCCTCGCCGCATTGGAACGATGCCTCGCCGCATTGGAACGATGCCTCACCGCATTGGAACGATGCCTCACCGCATCGAGAAACCAGAACCCCGCAACCGCAACCGCCCACCCCGCAACCGCAACCGCCCACCCCGCAACCGCAACCGCCCACCCCGCAACCGCAAGCCCGCACCTTGCAGAACCCTCCCCTCCCCTTTCCGATGAAGACGCTCGATGGTCCGTTTGGGTATCCATCCGGGTATCCGCTTGGGTGCCCGTTAGATGAGGAGCGCCGGTCGCGCGCGGAAGAGCCAGCACTTGAGGTATTCGCTTTCGGGGAAACTCCACAGGACGGGATGGTCGGCGCTGGCACCGCGACGCCACAGGAGCTCCAAAGACCTGCCGGAATCTTGGGCGGCGCTGCGGAGCATGTCGGAAAAAAGTTCGATCGTGATGCGGCCAGAGCAGCTACAGGTGGCCAAAAGACCTCCGGGGCGGAGCAGGCGCATGGCGCGCAAGTTGAGTTCTTTGTAGGCGCGCAGGGCGGCGACAAGGGCGGTCGCCACGGGCTGGGCAGAGGTGCGGCCCCGTTTGGCGAGGGCGGGAGGATCGACGACGACAAGATCGAAACGGCGGCCTTCGCTTTCGTAGGCGCGGAGCAAATCGAAAGCGTTGTGGACGCGAAAATCGACGGTGACTTGGGACAGTTCAGCGTTTTTGCGGGCTCGGGCAATGGCCTTGGGATCTTCGTCGCAGGCGATGACACCAAAACCGGCACGAGCGAGGGCGAGGGCAAAACCGCCATGGTAGGTGAACGCATCGAGGGCCTGGCCTTGCGGGCACAACTCGCTGGCCCAGGCGGCAACTTCCTGATGGTTGTCCTGCTGATCCAAAAAACTGCCGGTTTTGCGGTCGGACAGAAGGTCGGCCTCCATGATCGAACCGGCGTCGTGGTAGCGGACGGTTGGGGAAGGGCCGCCGAGCAAGAACCCGGCCTCGCGAGGGAGTGATTCCAAATCGCGGGCGCTTCCGTCGTCGCGGCACACGATGCGGGACACAGGCAGAAGTTCCTTGACGAGGGCGGCAAGCAGCGGTTTGTGGCGATTCATGGCTTGCGTGCCGGTTTGAATCACCGCCGCATCGCCGTAACAATCGACAACCAGGCCGGGCAGCCCATCGGCTTCGGCGTGAACCAACCGGAAGGCATCGCGAGGTCTTGTGCGGAAAAGGAGCCTCCGGCGGGCCCATGTCTCGCGGAGGCGAGCCTCGATGATTTGGCGCGAAAAGGGTTCCCCCGACAGCGACCACAAACGGGCGGCAACGGGTCCCACGGCAGCCCACAGCGCCGTCGCAACGGCCTGGCCCCGTTCATCGCACAGCAACACCTGATCGGTCGATAAAGGAGGCGGATCGGAAAGGACATCGGCACGCAAAAGCAGCGGCTTTTGTGCGCGCAAACGCTTGGCTGCTTTCGAGGTGATGCGGACAACGGCTAGGCCAGTCTCTGCACGCCGCACAGAACCGACAGGAGGAGCTTCCATCATGGTTCGGGAAGCTCGATGACATCGACGTGGATGATGTCTGCTTGCGCGCGAATCGCGGCAACCAGTTCTGCTTTGGGGCGAGTTCCCAAACGAACTTTTGCGCACGCTGCTTTGGCCCCACGGAAGATGGTGTTTTGCATCGTTTCGACGTTGATGTCATGTCTGCGAATGGCCCCCAAGACCTCTGCAAGAACACCCACTTTGTCGTAATGTCGAACGACAAGTTCGGCGCGGGCAGGCGTCTGTTCGGGGGTCAACATGTTCACACAATGTCGAGCGGACCCGTCGCGCACAAACGTCTGGACGATGCGGAATGTTTCGTCTGCGATGGCGGTTTGGGCCTGCTCGGTGGATGCGCCGACGTGATGGGTGCCATACACAAAAGGCAGACTCACGATGTCATCGGCAAACGGGGCCTCGGCTTTTTCGGGTTCTTGGTCGAACACATCCAGTGCAACGCGGAGACCTTTTTCCGCGATGGCCTTGCGAAGGGCTGCCGTGTCCACGACTTCTGTGCGCGAAGTGTTCACAAACAGAGCCCCCTTTCGCATGCGAGAAAACGCGGCCTCTCCGACCAAACCGCGCGTCTCTTTTGCATAGGCAACGTGAACAGACACGATGTCGGATGCGGCGCACAGAGACGGAATGGTCTCGGCCCGCTCGACTCCCAATTCCTTCGCTTTTTCGGGGGTCAGACTCCGCGACCAGGCGACGACTTTGAGACCAAACGACCGTGCCCGCGCGATCACGGCCTGCCCAATGGCACCGACTCCTATCACCCCAAGCGTCCTGCCCCACAGTCCCGAGGCTTTTCCATACTCCTTTTTGTTCCACTTGCCAGCTCGCAAATCCGCCACCTGATCGGGAATGCGCCGGTCCAACGACAACACCAGACCCATCGTCAATTCCGCGACCGCGATGGCATTCTGTCCAGGGCAGTTGGCAACGAAAATCCCGCGACCGCTCGCGGCTTCGACATCGATCGTGTTCACCCCTGCTCCGGCCCGCACAATCAGAGCAAGCGCGGTCCCTGCTTCGATGGTTGCGGCAGTCACTTGTTTGGATCGAACGACCAAAATGTTGGTCTGTGCAACGGCCTGTGGGAGGTCCTGCGCAGAAATTTGGGGCTTGTACTCCACGTCGAGACCCAACTGAGAAAACGCGGCAAGTTGCGTTTCAGGAAAAGCGTCAGCAAAAAGTATCTTCATCGAAGGCTCCAGTTTGTGGGCGGGGTAGACAGACCAAGAACACAGGACATAGGCCAACTATCTTGCGGACGCAAGCTGCGTTTCGGTGTTTGCCAAAGTGGGGTTCGTTCTTCGGCTCTGCGGATGGTGATACGCTTTGCAAGATGCAAAACGTGTACACAGACTCGGCGTCTCATCTGGCGGGAAACCATCGTGCGTTTGCCGTGACCGTTGTCGCGAAACTCCCCTGTGTTTGGGCGCTTTGGATGGGGCTCTTTGGGTGGTGTTTTGCGAGGCCTATTCTCGCGCAGGCCCAGAATCACTCTGCCGCGCCGCGTACACAGCGGGCGGGCTCGGAAGATCGCGTCGTGATCGAATTTGATCTGGATGTGGAAGGACGCTCGATTGGGGCTCGGCACAGGGGCACGATTTGCGCAGGCACGATTGGCGGCAAATTGGGCATCGTTTTCCCGGATGGAAGCCGCGCACAGTTCGATGTGCAAGGCCAAACGGCGCATATTCGGTGCATGAACTGCCTCCCGTCGAGGGAAAGTCGCGCAGCGTGTCCGTGTGAGCAGGAATTTTTCGAGCGGGTGGAACTTCTGCGATACAGCTTTGGACAGGAAGGGGACTACACGCTGCTCGGTCAGGACCTCACGCTGTCGTGTGCGCCGGGAGCGGCACATTTTCAGGATGCGCACGTCTTTGCCCGTGAGCATGAATTGCACTGCAAGGAGTCGATGAATTCCCAGATATGGGAGGCGCTGCACACGCCGCTTCCAAAACCTGTCCCTCCGCCTGCGGCGCAAAACACGGTTTTGGCACAGGGATCAACCTCGAATCCGGTTTCACAAAACAGACTTGAGGTGGTGCTGATCGACTACGAAACCGCGCGCCGACTTCCCAATGTTCCGGTTGTTTTGCAAGAGGTGCAATCGTGCCCTCCGAATCGCCGAGGGGGATGTACGCCAGCGAAACCGCATGTGCTGACTGCGCGAACTTCGGATGGAGGAGTGGCTCAATTTGTTTTGCCGTCGCGTCGCACGGACGCAGCAACAGAACCGCTGGGACTGCACTATTTCGTGAAGCCGTTTTCGCTGGCACCTTTTGTCGGAACGTATCCGCTCGAACATCCGGTACCGGTCCCAGGTCGCCGGCGTCCGCTCTTTCTTGCGGAACAGGGGGACGCGACACGACCGCATCGTCTGATCTACGTCCTGGTTCCCAAGACTGCGCTGCGCGCAAAAACAGTGAGTGAAGCCAGAGCCCTTGCAGAAAAGGCACCCCCGAAAGAACTTGAGAGTTTCCTTCTCGAAACGCATGCGCAGATTCGTTCCGTCAAAGCAGAGGGGCTTTTGTGGAAAATCCAGTGGGTGGGAGATGGAAGGAACCCCCACAACAACCAACGTTGCTACTATCTGGACAGCATCCAGGGAACTTTGTTTTCGACGGGAATGCAGAGTTGCAATCCGTGAGCAGGTCGTTTTTTGCGATCAAAAGGTGACGACTTCACGCGCGCGGAGAAGGTCCTGAACGGTGTCAATTTCGCGCCACGATTGCGGTTCGGGACAGGCGACACAGTGAATCGGCAATGAGGCGGGAGGGGAAAGGCTCAGCAGGTCGTTCCACAGGTCGGTGAGATACGCGACTTGCAGCTTGGGGGCTCGGCCATAGGGGGCGGACAAACCGAGTTCTGCAAGCCGCTTCCGAAAGAGTTCTGCAAGCATTGCCCCGGCCCGTGCGGATGCCTTCCACAAACCAATAAACTCCCCGAACGCAGACTGGAGTGGAACCGCTCGCTTGCCAACGCGCACGACCTTTCCTTCGGACACCTGCGCAAGCTCTGCTTCTTCGATCGGATGGTCGGTGCGCCCCTCGTAGACCTGCGCGAAAAAGGGGTCTACCACAAGCGCCAAGTCTTTGTCTGTCTTTCCAAGCGCGTCACTGACGGAAGGCCGATACACGATGTCGCCGTAGCTACAGAAAAAGCCCGATGAAAGTTCATCGATGGCACACATGAGCGACAGAAGAATGTTGTTCTGTCTGTACTCGAAGTTGTCCACAAAGCGCACGTCCGGTTCCCCGGACAGTTCGGCAGTCAACCGGTCTGCCAGATAGCCTCGAATCACCACAAAATCTGTCACACCTACCCGACGGAGATTGTCGATTTGATGTCGAATCATCGGTTTGCCCGCGACCTCGACCAGACACTTGGGCCGGTCGTCCGTGTATGGACTCAACCTTCGACCCATTCCCGCAGCAATCAAAATGGCCTTCATGTGTTCTTGCGCCCACTATGTCTCATCTTGGGGCTTGCGGGGGCAGGATTTCGGCGCGGGAAGCGTCGGAAACGTGGACTACCGTTCGTTCATCATCACGTTGACGAGCTTGAGGTGGTCAGGTTCGTTCAGCTCGGATGTGATGGCATAGCCAAGGCCTCGATCGCGGAACACGGCGACCTGATAGCCACGACCGGTCTGCATAAACACTTCTCGATTCCCGACGATCCGTCGAGGTGCGGACAGTTCCAAACCACGAGGATCGAAAATGTAGACAGAGATGGGTCGCCCGCTGCGCTGATACCGCAAGAGCACGGCTTCTCGGTCCCCCAAGTCCGCAAGTCTGCCTCCTTGAAGCGACGCGACCGGTTCCAGCTTCGGGGCTGGCACGTAAAAGGGAACTTTTCCCGCAAACCAGGACTGCACTTTCTCGGGCTCCCCCGTCACATCGAGCGGAAGCGGAAGTTGGTGCCGCGAAATCATCGCCTCCACCATGGGTCGGGATTCAGTTTTGGTTCTCGCAAACTGCTCGGTTTGCTTGTCTTGCAAAAGCGGCAAGATCAAAAGTCCCGCCGCCGCGCCTGCCAGCAGCATCACATGAGGCTTTTGCGAGATTCGCCGAAAGTAGCCCGGCACAGGCTGAGCAGCATCGATGAAATCGAGCTTTTGCGACAGATTTTGCCGCAGATTTGCCGGGCATGGGGTCGCTGTCGAACGGAGCGCACGTCGAAGTTGCTGTCGAGCCTCGAGATGTTTGCGGCAGGTCTCACAATCGCGCAAATGGCTTTCCACTTGCTGTCGATCTTGCGACAGAAGTTCGCCGTCGAGAAAGCAATCCACGTCGCGGAAAAAATCTTGGCACAGCATGGCCATGGGTCAGTTTCTTCCACCGGTTCGTCTGGGCAGAGGGATCACCCGGCCCTGTTCGTGGGAGTTCCCACGGTCATCCTTGACGATCCCGGACCGAATGGCTTGTTCACGAAGCGCAAGTTGCAGTTGGCGACGGCCACGGTGCAAGCGGCTCATCACGGTTCCGACCGGACAATCCAGGATGTCGGCGATTTCGCGATAGGAAAACTCCTCAACATCACACAGAAGGACGGGTAGACGAAACTCCTCGGGCAAACCAGCTAGTGCTGCTGCAATCGACTCGGACAGCAGTCGAAAGTGCATTTTGTCCTCGGGGTCTGCGGCTTCGCGTGAGCCGCTTTCGTGCAAAAGACCCGTTTCCCCGCCTCGCGTCATGTCCTTTTCGACCGAATGTTCGAGGACGCGCCGACGGTACTTGTTGATGAAGGTGTTGGTCAGAATCTTGAACAACCAGGCTTTGCATCGAGTTCCTGGCTCATAGCCGTCGAACGCCCGATACGCTTGGAGCACGGTGTCCTGAACCAAGTCCTCAGCGTCTCGGGCATCTTGGGTCAGACGCAGTGCCGTCGCATAAAGCGCATCGAGATGGATGAGCGCCTCTTTTTCAAACTGCACGCGCTGCAATGAAAGCGGCTTGGGATTCCGATCAAACATGCCCTCTGAACGTCGCATGGGTTGTTCCTATTCCCAACCGTTTTGGCGAAAAAACCCGGTTTGCACTTGAGAGGCGCTCGTTCCCACCCAGAAACGTAGCCCTAGATTGTTGTCGGGCGGGGGCGCAAGCGAACGAGCGCGACCGTCCCCGACACGAAGTGTGGGGGGCAGCAGCCTGCAGGCTGTGAGCACGCTCGACACCGCCCGCGCCGACCGCAGTCCTTTCTGGCTGGGAAGGGGCTATGGACGGCGAATGTTCGGAAGATGTGGCACCGACGGCCACAGCGAGCCTTGCCCTCGATGGCAACCGAGTTCGTGCGCAAGTTGCCGCTCGGCCTGATTCCTTAGTCCGGTCGCGGTAACCAACAGGTTGAACCGACGCGCGAGCATGACGACACCCTCACACACCGCCAAGGCCCGCTTGTCTTCCGCGCTGCGCCTCCACAGCGACTCGTGAAGCGAAACCGAGCAGAGCGGAAGGTTTGCGAGTTGCAGCAGCGGCAGACCCGCTTCAGGTGAAAAGGACAGGCTCAACTGAACACCCAAGCGATGGAGCGACTCAACCGAGTTCCAAAGGTTGGTGTTATCGGCGCTGCAGCTGTGAAGGGCAATATCGATTTCCCAGGTCGAAAGCGGAATGTCTCCGCGTTTTTTCAGGTCCTGCAACATGGACACTGCGGCGCGAGTCTGCAAAAGTCGCTCGTCGATCCGCAGGACCAGTTGAGGGAAGTTCGTTTCGAGGCTGTTTTGTCTCAATTCCCGACTGGCTTGTTCGACCATGTACCTCAGAAGTTGCGTTTCCTGATGGTCACTGCGCGACTCCGGCTTCGTCAGGATTGAAGGCTGGTAACTATCAACAAAAAATCCAACACAATGATCCGAAGAAAGATCCACTATTGGCCAAAACAGAAATCGAAAATCAGCTGTCCTTAGTTCCTGTTCGATGGATTCTTCGGCACTGGTGCCTTTGACTCGTTGTGTGTTTTTGGGATCGTATTCTTCACGAAAAAATTGGCATCCATTTCGTCCGTTTGCCTTTACGCGATACATGGCTTGATCCGCATTCCGCAAAAGGGTCGCTGATTCTTGTCCGTCATGCGGATAGACGCTGATTCCTAAACTGGCTGAAGCTTTGAGAGAAAGATCATCTAGCGTAACTGGGTCTGCGAGGTCTCCCAAAATGCGTTCGGCAACTCGTAATGCGTCTTCTGACGCGGAAATGGCTGGCAACAGAACGGTAAATTCATCACCACCAAATCTCGCTACAGTATCTCCATCTCGCAAAGAGGCAGATAATTTGTTCGCAATCATTTGTAGAAAACGGTCGCCGACCTCATGTCCATGAGCATCATTAATTTCCTTAAATCCATCTAGATCCAAAAAAAACACTGCGACAAGATCACCTGTTCTACGCGCTTGGCGTATTGCGATATCCAGACGATCTACAAATAGACTTCGGTTCGGCAGCGACGTGAGTGGATCATGAAAGGCACGTCGTTGAAGTTCGTGTTCGAGTTCTTTGCGGAGCGTAATATCGAAAAACGAGAGGACGATGGCATACGGATCGCCTTCACCTGACCGCCAGAGTGGTCGAGAATTTACTTCCAGCCACACGGGAACTCCGGATGGAAACACAATTCCAACGACGGTTCCCGTTCTCGGTTGGCCGGTTCGGAGTGTGATATTAGAAGGCCAATGTTCCTGCGGAAGAGTTTGCAGATCTTCGCTGATTACACGAAATGGCAATGGTTCATCCATGCGAAGTGCAATCAGCTCTGGAACTGTTGTACGGAAAATTTGTGCAGCAGATTCATTGGCGGCCAGCAATTTTCCTTCTTTGCTGACAAATGCCACTCCTTCGCATAAGGAATCGAATAGAGTTCGATAACGAACATCCATTTCTCTCAGTAATGCAATCGTTTGCCGCTGATCTGAAGCGAGAGAATCGACTTTTAGGGCAAGAGTGCGTTCATGATGGGCATCCTTGATTGAAATCGCATATGAATCATATTCATGACAAGTAATCACGATCTTTAATAGCAAAATAGACTTTGGGTTATCTATGGTTTCATTGAGCACTTGTGTCAAACGGGTATGCCGACAAAGTGACAAACCTTGATGTAATGTATCAGAGAGCGGTGGGATAAGTTGAGTCAGCGTCATACCAGGAACAAGCTTTTCAATCCCCAAGCGCTTTTGCAGGGCACTATGCGACACACCCTGAAGAAGCACGCCGGAATCGTCAACCCATAGAAACAAGGCTTGTGCGATTTCGGCGATAGAACGGACCCAGCTCATGTAGCGTGCGATCTCAAAGGCTCGCGTCTCATCATCGTCCGAGATCATTCATGCACCGACCTAGCCATGCCTTGTCCATTATACGAATTGGGCGGCTGAACTTCTTTCGCAAAATCGCACTGTTTTCACGAGAGAACGCAAAATTCTCAAGGAAAATGCCAGTTCATCGACTGACGTGCTGTATTCCGGGTGTCGTTTCACGCGCAAAGGAGCAGCGGAGAACCGGCTGCGGGGATTGCGTCTCCAATTCGGCATGCCTGCACACCGGCTGCGTGCAAAGCAGACAATGCGGGGACCTCGTAGACAGCCGGCAAAGTCAGCAAAAGCCCGCCAGAAGTTTGTGGATCAAACGCAAGTTCCACGAATGATTCAGAGACAGTCGGATCGATATGTATTTTTGGGGAAAAGGTTTTCCGATTGTTCTTTGCACCACCGCAAGTCACACCTGTTTCTGCATATTGCAACACGCCTTCATACACAGGTAGTTTGTGACTGCAAATGCGCAACGAGATATCGCCGTTGTGCGTCATTCCCAAGGCGTGCCCGGCCAAACCGAAACCTGTCACGTCGGTGGCAGCAGACACCGGAAAGCCAGAAAGTGCTTCTGCGGCAGCGCGATTGAGGTGGCTGAGCTGATTGAAAACAGGCTGCGCGTCGGCTAGCGACACGAGGCCGCGTCGGTATGCAGTGGCAAGCAAGCCTGAGCCCAACGGTTTGGTCAGCAAAAGCACGTCGCCCGGTTTGGCACCGACGTTGCGCCAAATGCAAGCGGGAGACACGAGACCTGTCACCGAGAGGCCGAAGAGAAGCTCGGGACCGCGAACGGTGTGACCACCGAGCAGGTCAACGTGTGCCTCGTCGAGCTTGCAAGCCGCACCTGCCAAAATGCGACGAGCAGCTTCGGGGGGCAAGTCCTTTGGAAACACACAAATGTTGAGCGCCGAAATCGGCCTCCCACCCATCGCGTACACATCCGAGAGGGCATTGGCCGCTGCGATTTTGCCAAATGTCTCTGGGTCGTCGCACAATGGCGAAATCAAATCGACCGTCTGAACCAAGCCAATTCCATCAGACCGAGCCGCAGATGGACGCAGCAGATAGACGCCCGCGTCGTCGGCAGTCTCGGTACCGACCAGCACATTTTCTGTTCGCTTGGACCCCGTTCGTGACCCGGTTTGCGGGCCAGTCGCTTGAGTCAGCAGTTCTTGCAAGTCGCCCGGACCTGCTTTGGCCGCTCAGCCACTCGACGAAGCAAACCGAGTGAGTGGAATGTGATCCAGAGCGGTGGCAGAACTTTTCGAGTCGGAAAACTTGTCCATTGGCCCGCAAGCTAGCACATGATAGAGCCTCGCGACGTGGCGAATCCCAGCGACGCTTTTGCGCGAAGTGAAACGCACTCACAAAGACACAGCAGAAACCCAAAAAAGGAGCGGACCTTATGCCCAAGGTTGAGATTTCACACAAACATGCGGTGACGGCGGCGGAGGCCAAACAAAAGCTACAGCAGTTGAGCCAGGACCTTTCGGACAAGTACGGGCTGACCTCGAAGTGGACCTCCGATACAGAAGCCAAAGTGGAACGAACCGGTGCGTCGGGCACCATCCGCATCGAGCCCAACCTGATCAAAGTGGTGCTTGATTTGTCTTTCGCGCTGACCCCGATCAAGGGCACCGTCGAGGAAAAGATAAAAAAAGAACTCACCAAGTTGTTTGGCTAACGCCACACGGAAGGGGCTCTCATGCAGTTCAGCATCGTTCATGATTTCGACGTGGAGCCGGCTGGTTTCTGGGCGCTGTTTTTTTCTGAAGCCTTTGAAAACGAGTTGTTTCGCGGTCTAAAAATGCGGTCGTGGGATGTGTTCGAGAGACGCGAAGAAGGCGACAAGTTGTTTCGGAAAGTGAAACTGGAGCCAGACATGTCCGTGCCGTCGTGGGCCTCATCGGTCATCAAAGAAACGGGCTACACCGAAATCGACGTGTTTCACAAAAACGAATCCAAGATGGATGTGACGATTGTGCCTGCGATGCTTCGTGACCGTTTCCACCTGTCAGGGGTGTTTGCGGTCACGCCGCTCGGTCCAGGTCGTTGTCGTCGAGAATTCAAGGGTGAAATTCGAGTTTCCGTGCCTCTTTTGGGCGGAAAAATCGAGAAATTCATGCTTGAGCAAATCCGCAACGGCTACGAACAGGCCGCCGTCATTACCCGCCACCAGTTGTCTCGGAAGTAGCAGAGGCGATACGTCAACACTCCTTTCCAATCGGGTCCTTTCTTGAACAGAGAGCCGATCGAAAGGAGTGGTCTACTCCTCATTTAGGTTGCGGATGAGTTTCTCTTCCGCACCAGCGCGAATCACAACATCGAAATGCACGCGCTTGCTGCTGGTGACGAACGTGACTTTGTGCTTTCCGGGCTTGAGCGGAATACGGTCGCGCTGGCTGATGGGAGTCATTTTCCCAGTATCTTTGTCGTCGATGAAGACCTTGGCAAAAGGTTGGGTCATGGCGAGAAGGTAGCCCTCCTTTTCGCCGTGTGAGGAGGACGCTCCGTCGGTTTTGTCCCCTGTTTTTGTACTGCTCTGTTGGGCCACCTTTTCGTCCTCTTTGCTCCCACCCTCGCTCGCCTTGTCCTTGTCTTTGCTACTGCCCGACAAATCAACATCGAGGGTTTGCTCGAACGTATCGCCAAAAGACAGAAGTCTGTTCACGGTTCCGTGACCGCGCTTTTTCAGCACCACTTTGAAGGTCTTGGTGGGGTCCAAATCTTCGATAGTGACGGGAGATTTCCCATACGAACGACCATTCACAAGCACGTCCGCACCCGAGGGAGTCGTGTTCACGACAAGTTTTCCACGTCCCTCTTGCATTTCGATGGCGCGGTCATATTCCTGGCCCGCAGACAACGAAACTTGGAAATTGACCGGTTGTTTGCCCGCTTTCTTGACGGTCACATTTTGCTGCACACCCGCTGGGACCAAATATCCCTTCAAAATGTCCGACTCCTTCACCATCACTCCATTTACGGACACAAAAACGCCAGGAGGAATACGCAAACGGAGAACGGCGTTGCCCTGGGCATTGCCTTGCGCCGTCGCACTGCCGGCACCCAGTTGAACCGACACAGGCACGGTATCACCGGCTACGACTTCAACGGTTTGTTGAGCTTCGTTGTCATCAGCTCGAACCAGCAGTTGATGCGTGCCTTTGGGGATGTCCTTCAAAAGAAGCGCAGAGCCCTGCTCCACACGGCCCGCTTCGCGACCGTCCAAATACACGGTTGCCTGGCGCGGTGGAAAAACCGTGAGGGCCACAACTCCCTTGCCGGGCTTTAACAAGAACTTGCCCCCGAGGACCAAGCCAACCACGGCAACGGCGACCAAGATACCCACCAAAATGTCCTTCCCAAGCGAGGTTTGCTTGGGTTCGGCGATGGGGGCTGCAGCAGGTTGAGGAGGCGGGGGAACCTGTTGAATCGCGGCTGCCGGGATCACGGTTCCATTGGGAAGCAGGACCATCGCACCAGGTTGGATTGCAGACATGGAGGCCGACGCAAACGGCATCGCCATCGCCGGCATCACCGCCGACCCATAGGCGGACGGAAAAGCACCCATTGGACCGACCATGCTCGGGTTTTGGGGGTATTGGGGGTTCATTCCGCCATATGGATCGGGCGGCGGCGGTGCGGGTTGTTGCGGCTGCGCATTCTGTGCGCCCCTGTGCGAGCTTGGATCGAAAATGGCGGTGGATTGCGCTTTGATGTCGTTTGGATCTTCCTCGCCGCCGTGTTTGGCCCCGTCGAAGATGGCTGTCGCTTGGTTCGGCAGGTCGGTTTCCTGGCCGCCGGGCACTTGATCCGGCTGAACAATGGCGGTGGCTTGGTTCAGTAGATCGCCTTCCTGGCCAGGCGCTTCGCCTTCGCCGTCACCGAGCGGTTCGATTTCCGCTTCCGAAAGCGCCGAGGTGGGTTCTGGCGCGTCGGTTGGCATGGCTCTGGGGGCCGATGAGTTCGGTGCGAGCGTCGGGGAGCGCAGGCGAGCAGATGGCAACGCGCCCGCTTTTTGCGGCCCGCTTTGGGACATCGCCTCTTTGCCAATTTTTCGCTGCTGATCGAGGACTGCGGCCTCTTTCCGCATCTCTTGGACAAAGGCTTCGCGCATCCACGTCGCCAGCGATTTGGCGTTGAAGACGGGTTCCACGAGCGCCGAAAAATCCGCCAAGTCGTCGTGCATCTCGCTGCCCCACTGATACCGTTCGCCGGGATCGCGAGCCAACGCTTTCATGATGATGCGGTCGAGCTCTTTTGGAATGTCGCTGTTGATCGTGGAAGGAGGAGGTACGTTGGCGTTGCGAATTTTCTCGAGTGTTACGAAATCGCTCTCACCGACAAAAAGTCGATCACTCGTGAGCATTTCGTACAAGATCGTTCCGACGGCAAACAAATCGGTCCGTTGGTCGAGGGTTTTTCCGCCCACTTGCTCAGGACTCATGTAGCCGAATTTCCCTTTGAGAACGCCTGCCTGAGTCTTCGACGAACGAGACGCCGCTTTTGCAATCCCAAAGTCGATGACCTTGACCTCGCCGTCGTAACTGAGAATGACGTTTTGGGGGGAGACATCGCGATGGATGATGTTGAGCGGTTTTCCCGTCGCATCTTTTTTGCGATGTGCGTAATCGAGCCCTTCACAGACTTTGCCGAGCACAAAGGCCGCCATTTGAATGGGCATGTGCTTTTTCAGACGGCGAAATCGGTTTTGGATCTGGAGAAGATCCTTGCCCCAGATGTACTCCATTGCGATGAAGTGGCTGTCCTCGATTTTGCCAAGCTCAAAAATTTGACAAATGTTCGCGTGGTTGAGTTGGCCGGCGATCTTGGCCTCGTCGATGAACATTTGAATGAAATCGGCATCTTCGGCCATCGCTGGCAAGATTTTCTTGATGGCGATGATCTTCTCGAAACCTTCGACACCAAAGGTTTTGGCTTTGAAGACCTCGGCCATGCCGCCGACGGAAATTCTCTCGAGGAGCAGGTATTTTCCAAAAGGCGAAGGTAGTGCCACGCGTGTTCCTTAGCGTCCGGTCTCTGTCCTAATCGGCAGGCTGCTTGCTTTCAAAGCGGACACACTTTTGCGAAGGTTATCGTATGGCAAAAGCGAACTTAGCGTCAATCGCGCGGGAACTTCCTGACATGTCAGGGGTGGCCACAACCTCTGGGTGGACTGTGCGATCGTCACACGCGCAGCCGAGTCCAGAGGTAGGCGAAGGAACAGGAATGTAAGGAAGGGAATACCGGACAGGGAAGAAGAGGAGTAGAAACTGGGCTACTTTTCTTCCGTGAACTCAGCGTCGATCACGCCCTCGTCCTTTTTTCCTCCCTGTTGGCCTCCTTGGTGGCCTCCGGAGTCATGAGAAGAGGCATCGGCCTGCGCGGAGCCCTGAGCGTTGCGGTACATCATCTCGCCGATCTTGTAGAGCGATTTCTTCAAATTCTCCTCGCCCTGTTTGAGCGCGGCGACCGCAGCCTGATCCTTGGCATCTTTGTTCTCTTCGAGCGTCTTTTTGGCCGCTTCAATCTCTCGCTCGATCGTCGCACGATCTGCTTCGGGAATTTTGTCGCGGTTGTCTGCGACCAGTTTTTCAGCTTGGTACACCGCGCTGTCGAGCTGGTTGCGTGCCTCGATCGCGTCCTTGCGCGCTTTGTCTTCCGCTTCGTGCGATTCGGCATCGCGAACCATGCGCTGGATTTCGGCCTCGGTTAGGCCTGAACTGCCGGAAATGGTGATTTTCTGTTCCTTGCCGGTGCTCTTGTCGCGAGCCGAGACATTGACGATGCCGTTCGCATCAATGTCAAAGGTGACTTCAATTTGTGGAACCCCACGCGGCGCGGGCGGAATTCCGTCCAGGTGAAAGCGCCCCAAAATCTTGTTGTCGCGGGCCATTTGGCGCTCGCCTTGCGTGACGACGACTTCCACGGTTGTCTGACCATCGGCGGCAGTCGAAAACGTCTCGGTTTTCTTCGTTGGGATGGTCGTGTTGCGCGAGATCATTGTCGTCATCACGCCACCCAGCGTTTCGATGCCGAGCGTAAGCGGGGTTACATCGAGAAGAAGAATGTCCTTCACTTCGCCAGACAGCACGCCCGCCTGGACCGCAGCTCCGAGCGCCACCACTTCGTCAGGATTGACGCCTTTGTGTGGTTCCTTTTTGAAGAACTCGCGAACGACTTTCTGCACCATCGGAATGCGTGTGGAACCACCCACCAAAACGACTTCACCGATGTCTTCGACTTTCTTGCCCGCGTCGGTCAGAGCCTTCTTGGTTGGCTCAAGCGAACGCAAGACAAGGTCTTCGATCATCTTTTCGAGTCGGCTGCGCGACAACTTGATCTGAAGGTGTTTCGGGCCGGTCGCATCGGCGGTGAGGAACGGCAGATTGATCTCGGTTTCTGGCACCGTCGAAAGTTCGATTTTGGCCTTTTCAGCAGCTTCTTTCAGTCGCTGAAGCACCATTTTGTCGCGGCTCACGTCGATGCCCGTGTCTTTCTTGAACTCCGCGATCAGCCAATCCATCACTCGAATGTCTATGTCGTCGCCGCCAAGATGCGTGTCTCCATTGGTGGAAACGACCTCGACCACTTTCTCGCCTACTTCAAGGATAGAAATGTCAAACGTGCCGCCGCCGAAGTCATACACGGCAATCAAGTGGTCCTTGCCCTTGTCGAGGCCATAAGCCAGCGCGGCTGCGGTCGGTTCGTTCACAATGCGTTTCACATCAAGTCCGGCGATCCGCCCCGCGTCTTTGGTGGCTTGCCGCTGTGCGTCGTTAAAGTACGCAGGTACCGTGATGACAGCCTCGGTAACCTTGTCGCCAAGATAGTCTTCGGCGGCCTTTTTCAGTTTGCCGAGCACCTTGGCAGAGACCTCTTGCGGAGAGTAGCGTTTCCCACGAATCTCGACGGCAGCGTCGCCGTTCGGTGCCGGAACAATTTTGTAGGGCACTCGGCGAGTTTCGTCGCCCACCTCTGTGGCTTTGCGGCCAACAAAACGCTTGATGGAATACACCGTGTTTTCGGGGTTTGTGATCGACTGACGACGTGCAACTTGCCCGACGAGGATCTCGCCTTTGTCGTCAAAACCAACCACCGACGGCGTGAGCCTGCCGCCTTCCTCGTTGACGATGACCTTGGGCTCTTTGCCTTCCATGATGGCCACGACGGAGTTCGTCGTGCCCAGGTCAATTCCAATGATCTTTCCCATGTTGATATGCCTCCGAGAGCACCGTTCGTTGTTTGCTGTTCGCTTGGAACTGCTTTGTTTTTCAGGTGCGAAAGTAAGCATGGAGGCCACGCCGTCAAGCCCGCATCACGCGGTCGTAGAAACTTTTTGCCGCGAAAAAGCCCGTAAGAAAAAGCCGTTTGAACGCTTCCATATGTCGAACTTTGCGTCAGGTTTGCAGCATCTCAACATGTACCGTTTCCCGACGGAACACCGGGTTGATGACAGGCTGCGGCATTCCACGGTAAAGTGGCTTGGAGCTTGTCTCTCTCTCGGCAAATTTCAATGTCAGTAAGATGGTCTGAACCCACTGTGAGGAGTCTTTCGATGAATGTTGTTACCTCTGCCAAATGGATGTTTGGCGTCCTGAGCGTCTCTGCCCTGCTGTCCGCTTGCGACCCTGCTGCCCCGCCCGACCCTCCGAAAAATACATGGACTGAAGTGTACGCAAACATGAAAGCCGCCTGCGTTCCGTGTCACACGACGGGCAACGCACAGGCGGTGAATTTCAAGATCGATTCAAGTTCAGCGACGACCTACACCAACGTGCAACCGTTGATCAACAAGAGTGCACCGGACCAGTCGAAGCTGATTCTTGTCGGAAAAGGCGGCATGTATACGCCAAGTGGGGGTGGAGCGCAGGTTGCGCACTCCCAAAACTTGAGAGATCCGATGCTCTCGAACTGGATCTCTTGGATCACAGCCGGCGCTCTTCAATAGATCTGCTTCCCGCCTTCACTCGTCTGCAATCGAATCAATCCTGACCGGAGTCTGTTCCACAGGTCTACCAACCGCTACACAAAACTTCATCCGCAGACAGGGGTCCCGGCACCTGGGCGCTTTCGGAAAAACCCTTTTTTGGAAATGTGCCCTATAGCCCTAAAAACTGAAAATCAGATAAGATGACTTTGGCATTAGGATGGCCGGCGAAGCTGCTCAAGGGAAAGCGAATGCGTCCGCGTTGATTGGCAAGACCATCGGCGGGCGCTACACCATCAAGTCGACCATCGGCTCGGGTGGGATGGGACATGTGTACAAAGCCATCCAAGCCCCGATCAATCGCGAGATCGCCATCAAGGTGCTCCGTGTGGACCTCGCGGGTCAAGAGGGCGTCACCGAGCGTTTCAAGCGGGAAGCCAAGGCTGCGAGTCTCATCAACCACCCAAACGCCATCACGATTTTCGATTTTGGCGAGGACGACGGAATTCTCTATCTTGCGATGGAGTTTCTGTCTGGTGAGACGCTTCGGCAGCGGCTTCGGCGCGAACCGGCACTTACCATCGATCAGGCGCTCGATGCGATTGAGTCGATGGCGGGTGCGCTCGGTGCCGCGCACAAGGTTGGTGTCGTACACCGAGACCTGAAGCCAGATAACATTTTCATCGCCAAATTCGATGCTGCGAGCGATGTCGTGAAGGTGCTCGATTTCGGCTTGGCGAAATTGCTCGACCCGGGCACGTCGTCGCCGGAAGATCAACTGACCCGGCCTGAACTACGCTTGGGCACGCCGCGCTACATGGCACCCGAGCAAGCACTTGGCATCCAGCCGATCGATTCACGTTGCGACGTGTACGCACTGGGTTTGCTCCTGTTTGAAATGCTCGCGGGTCGCGCGCCGTTTACCGGCGAAGATGGCATGGAGGTTCTTGCGCAACGGCTTCGCAAAGAATCGCCCAAACTTTCTGCCATCGCGCCGAACAAGAATTTCAGCGAGCACATGGATGCCTTCATGGCTCGTTTGTTGGAGCGGGATCGGAGCAAGCGGCCTGCCGACGCAAACGAAGTGTTGGCCCAAATCCGCGAGATTCGCAAAAACGGGCAGGTCTACCAGCTTGACGATGAACAGGAAGCCGAGACGCTGGATCAACCACCGCCCGGAAACTTTCGGCGGGCAAACCCCTCGGCACCCGGTGCCGCGCGTCCAGGCAGCAATCCAGGTCGCCAGACGAACGCAGGCATGCCAGTGGGTTCGCGACCGGGTGCGCAGCGAGGCACTGCCGGCGGAATGATCAGCCTCGATCAAGATGACGATTTGGCCGACAAGCGCACGGTGCTGGTGGATTCCCACGTCGATTTGGCACCGGCTCAGGCGATAGACCCGCAACGGCCTGTTTCCATGTCGCAGACTCCTGTGATTGGACAATCACATGGTCAGCTCCAACCCTATGGCCGGTCTAGCCCGGGCGCTTTTCCGGGTCCACAGTCGCAACCCAATTCCGATCAAACAGCGCCGCATTCGTCTTCGATGGGCGCTCCCGTGCAGCCCAAAAGCGGCCTCCGAAACGTGTTCATTGCATTGTTTGCCATCGCGCTTTTGGCACCGCTCATCGCGCTGGCAGGCAGGTGGTGGCTCAATCGCGGCAAAGACATCGAGCCGACTCAGCCTGTTGTCGAACCGCCGAAGCCCAAAACCGTCTCCGATCCGCCGGCACCCAAGCCCAAGGTGAAGCTCAAGGTCACGTCGAACAAAGCCATCACCCTCAAACGGGACGGCAGTTCCTTGGGCACGAAAACGCTTTTTGAAGAGGACATCGAGAAAAGCGACAGCAAGATCCACTTTTCTGTCACAAACGCCGGTTGCAAGCCTGCCGAATTTGACTTCGTGCCGACCGAGAGCAGAGACATTCCCATCAAGTGCGGCAAAAAGAAGTAGTCCTTCCGTTTCCCCAAACATGAAACTGCCCGGAACTGCTGCGACGCAGCTTGACCTGTGACATAGTGAGCCGTAGCGCGCGCACGATGGGCAGACTAGACAACGATTCGGCGAAACATCTTCGAGCACACCCTGCCGTGGTGGATCGATTGACGACTCGCTTTGGAAGCTCTCTGGCGATGGCCGTGATTCTGCACGTGGGTTTGGCGGTGTATGCGTATCGGCATCCTCTGCCCCAGCGACCGGCCAAAACCGGGCCCATCGAAGTGGACGTGGTGATCCGAAAGCCCCCAAAACCGGTCGAGCCGCCTCCCCAACCTGCCGCGCCGCAACCAGTGGCGACGACCGAACCGCTGACCCAGCCGGCCCGCGCGACGCCTCTTCCAAGGGAGCTTCAGCCCGTGGCTCGGCGCGAGCAAACGATTGGTGGTCCCGCGATTTCCGTGCCCGAGCAGCCGCCTTTGCCTCCGGGGCAACCGAATCCGTCGCTTCCAAAAGGGCCGCTTGTGTTGTTTCCCAAAAGCCTCAACACCGTCGTGGGTGGGCCAACGGTCGGCGCGGCGATTCCCAAGGGTCCCGATCGTTTGTTCAAAGACGAGCGCCTGGACGAGAAAAAGGAACCGGACTTCGTTCTTTTGGCGGACAAAGACGGCGGATACAAAGCCGAGACCAAAAACTTCATCGCGCGCATCAAGTCCGACGGTTCCATCGACTTTGAGAACCGTTTCCCGATTGGTTTTCAAAAGGGCGGGACGTTCACGTTCGACATCACGGAACTTGCCATGCGCGGGGCCAAGCAAGATCCCTACGCAGCCGAGAAACGTCGCTTTCTCGAGTTTTCCGACAAGTTGCGCGGCGACCTGCGCAAACGTGCGATTCAGGAACGACGCGATGCGGCGCTGGCCAGTTTCTCTCGCGAATTGCATGCCATTTGGATGAGTGGCCGGTCCGCTGCGGCGCGTCGGCGAGAGCTGTACGAGAAGTGGGCAGACTGCCCCGAATCGAAAGAAGACGTGCTGGGCAAGCGCGGTCGTCACGCGGTCGAAGATTTCGTGAGGACCTATCTTCCATCGGGAAGTTCCGACGCCTACACCAAAGACGAGTTGGCCGAGATTCAAAAGGAACGAGGCGCGGAATCGCCGTTCGATCCCTACGGATCGCTCAGGTAGCTCGCTCGACGCACCGCGCCGCAACTCCCCGACAAACAAGCTGCTCCGGTTCGGTCTAGTTTCCTCTGCCCTGCGACAGTCACTCTGTGATACGAAGCAGTAGACGACGGCGGGTTCACAAGGGAAACACATGAACAAACCAAAGGGCGAGCGGCTGATCCTTATCATCGACAACGATCCGGTCCTGAGCGAACGGCTCCGCGCCGTGCTGGCGAACTACCGGTTCAAGGTTCAGCTTTTTGCGGACGGAAATGATCTGCTGTCGGGGCCGCAGCTTTTTCCTGAGTTGATTTTGCTGTGCATCGATCCGAAACGGCTCGGGTGGGCGCTGTGCAATCGGGTCAAGAAGACCGCGCAATACGGCTCGATTCCCATGATTGTCACGTCGGCTGAAGCGACGGAAAAGGACATCGACGAACATCGAAAGCTCAGAACCCACGCCGAGGACTATTTGCTCAAGCCCTACAGCATGGAGGAGCTGCTCGGTCGCGTCGATGCGCTCGTCGGTCTTGCGCCTTCCGAAGAAGTCGAGTCCCTTGATGAAGGTTCGATTGAAGAACTGTCCGTCGATGACGCAATCGTCGAAGAAGAGGTCATTACGTCGAACGCGCTCCCCACGAACCAACTGTTTGGCGATGGCGAAGGCGACGATGATTTCGACTTGGAAACCGAGTCCGCGTTTGCCGCCCTCGGCAGTTCCGCAAGCCCCAAGCCCACAAAACCCGCCTCCTCAGCCGCCGCAAAGCCTGCGACTTCTTCTGCGAGCCCTGTTTTGCCCGCGATTCGGATGCCCAAGGCTGCGCAAGAGCCCAACCACGATGGGCCCACCCGCGTCATTTCGATTGATGGCAATGGCGACGAAACAGACGCTGGAAAAGACCCCCGAGCCCTCGCGCAAGCGTTGGATGTCGCGCAAAAACGCCTCGCCGACGCGCTGGCTCAGTCCAACTACTGGCACGAGCAGCGCGATCAGCTCGCTTCCGAGCGGGACTTTCTTTCGGGAGAGCGCGAACGGCTCCAGCGCGAGCAAGCCAAAGCCGCAAGTGAACGAGATGGCCTCGTCGCGGAACGCAACCAGCTTGTGATCGAACGCAACGTCCTTGCCGCCGAGAAAGACAAACTGGCCGGGAAAGCCGACGGTACAAGCGCGCAACTCGAGGAAAGAGAAGCGCGCTGGGCGGCAGAACGGGATCGACTGACTCGAGAGCGCGACCAGCTTTTGGCCAGTTTCGATCGCGCCGCGTCCGAAGAATCCGCTCGGGATGGCGCGCGGGCGTCGTTTCTTGCCGAAAAAGACGCGCTGGCTGTCGAGCTCAAGCAGGCCCAGGCCGAACGCGCTCTGCTGATTCAGGAGCGGGACCGGCTCACCGCCGAGCAGCGGCAGTGGACCGCGTTTCGCGAGCAGCTGGAAGAAGAGCGTACACGTCTTTCGGAAGAGCAAGACCGGTTGGCCCAGGACAAAAAGCGCCTGGAGGACGACCAAAAACGCCACGCCGAACAGGCGCAGCGACTGTCTGAAGAACGCACCGAACAGGAAGAGGCCCACAAGCAAAAGAGCCAAAGCGCGCAACTTCTGCGCGACCGAGAGATCATCGGTCTGCGCGAGGTCATCAACAGAAAAGACAAAGACATTTTGGACCTCCGCGACGCCCTTGATGCCAAGGACCGGCAGATTCTGGACGGTCGTGAAAAAGCGCGCGAGCTGGAACACAAGCGCCGCGAGGCAGAGGAACGCTTGCTGGGTCTGGAGCGCGACCGCCTGACCCAGGACGAGAAACTCGATGCGTTGGCTGTCGATCGCGACAAGTTCCACGAACGGGAAAAGAGCCTCAAGGGTCGGCTCGAAGACGCGCAGAAGAAGCTTCAGCGGACCGAAGAAGACATGGCCACGCTGCGAGTGTCCCTTGCCCAGGCCAAGACCGAGCAGGACGCAGCCTGTGAGCGGTTGCGCCAAGAAGCCCTCCAAACCCTGTTCCAAGAACGCGAAAAGCAGGCCGCCGCCGAGCAAGCCGCCGCTGACAAGCACCGAGAGGGCATGACTCGCCTCGAGACCTTGTATCAGCAGCGGCTTTCGGAACAGATTGCGACCGCCGAGAACGCCCTCGACAACGAGCAGCGCACCCACAACGACAAGCTCGGCAAGTTCGCCGCCGAGCGCGACGCCCAGGAAGCCGCCCTGCGCGAGCAAATCGAAGCCCTGCGCGCGCAGCTTTCGCGGCAAAGTGCCGACGACGCAGAAAAACTCGCCGCGAATACCGCCTCGTGGTCTGAAAAACTCGAACGGGCCTTGGCGACCACGACACAGGCCGCCGAGCAAGAACGAAAGACCGCCGAGAAGCAGCTTCTGTCCGCCCACGCCGACGCCCTCGAAAAGCTGCGCCAGGAACAAGCAGCCACCCTCGCCGAGCAGCAGACCGAGTTTTCGCAAAAGCAACAAACCCTGTCGGCGGAAACCGAACGGCTGGCCCAAAAAGTCCAGAACGCCGACGCCGAGCTGGCATCCGTCCGCGCCGAACAAAAAGTGCGGCACGAACAGCTTGCGCAAGCCCTGGCCAGCGAACGCGAGGCCCTGGGAAAACAGGTGACCACACTGGAGCAACAGCTTGCCGAGCTCCGCGCGCGTCACGCCCAAAGCGAGTCTGCTCACGGCACCCTCCGCGTCCGCTTCGACGAGACTTTGACCGAACTCAAACAAGCCAAAGCCGAAGCAGCGCAGGCCAAGAAGCAGACCGGTGCGCTGGAAGACGAAGTCGGTCGGCTCGAACAGCAAATGCAGCGCGCCTACGAGCGGCTGGTGGCCGACGAAGACCAAGCCAGCCGCGTGCGCCGTGCGCTTGTCATCGCGCTGGCCGTGCTGGACGAAAACCACCCCGCCGAAAGCGAAGCCCCCAGCTCCCAAACTCCGGTGAACGCCCCTCTGAATGAGGAAGACGAACCGGAAAGCAGCGCGACGCCGCGCACCAACGACTGACCGCGCGGGCGTCGGGCCGATTCCTGGCCGGTTCCTGGCCGGTTACTTCTTGTGACCGCCGCAGGCGCAGTCTTTCCCGCAGACGTGGCCTTTTTCGGCGTGGTCACACTTTTCGCACTTGTGGCCCTTGTCGCCGTGGTTGCACTTGTCGCAACCGGCTTTGGCTTCTTTTTTCTCGGCGGGTTTTTCCGCAGCAGGCTTGGCTTCCCCAGCCGCAGCAGCAAACGAGACCGGACCTGCGCACAAAAGCGCGAACCCCAAAACGAACGTACCGAACATGCGTGTCATGAACCTCTCCTTGTGTAGGGATGGAAACCTCTTCCTATCACAGCCCGCCCCAACCCAAGCAAACAAACCATGAGCAAGCTGGGCGCTGTCAGCGATTGCGCTTCTTTTTCGGTCGCTGGTTGGGTTGCCGGGGAGGCGTTCGGAACCCATTTGGGATGGGTCGTGCTTGGAATCTGGATGTTGCGAAGGACGAAGGCATGCCCAGGCGGTTTCCAGGGCCAAAAGTTGCGGTTTTGGGGTTTGACGTGGAGGTCGGTTGGGTGTTTCGGACTCGGTGGGGCGATTGGCTTACAGGGCGGTCGGCTTTTCTGTGCGGAGGTTTGCGTATTGCAGCAAGGTCGGATGTTGGGTTCCGCGCGGTTTCGCGGACGGACCTCGTTGGACATCGGGTTTTCCGTGCGAGGATTGCCAACCTCCA
>Ga0268298_10001604_pt1 | contig 26211 bp, 19 predicted proteins | sample WWTPWeurt_MetaG_FD_194462 | JGI IMG/M metagenome (GOLD analysis project Ga0268298, IMG submission 194462) | Activated sludge microbial communities from WWTP in Nijmegen, Gelderland, Netherland - WWTP Weurt | ecosystem: Engineered > WWTP > Aerobic digester > Activated sludge | place...
CTAATGATTCAAAGATATAAATTTATAAATGAAATTCCAAATTTATTTCACCCTGGAAGTCGGAGCGATTACCAAAATAAAGCGCTATATCCACGAACTTATTTTATCATCCCCATGATGAATCGATCAAGATCTCACTATGAATGTTGAATCCCTTCCGCTATCTGATGATTAATTTTTTAAGAATGAATTTTCCATCTTGAGATGTGATTCTCAAAAGATATAATCCTGGTGAAATATCATTTAATCTTACTTGGTACCTGTTTTCATATTTTTCAAAATTCAGTGACTTAGAAATGCCTTCCATACCTGAAATTTGAAGAGACCTGATATCAAAACTTTGGTTGGTAATCACTTCAAAAAAATCCTGGCTTGGATTTGGAAATAGGTGAACAGAAATATCATCTAAAAAATATGATTCTGTAGTTTTACAAACAGCAGATTGTGGGCAATATGTCCGTCGGGTGAGACTACAATCCAAAACAAAAGGATTAGCTTTGTTTTCCTGATACTTTGCAATCGCATATGTCCTTGCCCATTCCAATGAATCTACAGGATCCTGAAGGTGCCAATCACAAAGAGTTTTTTTCATGCCTTCAAAAAAACTTTTGTTGGATTGTAATTCGTACATCGTGAAAAAATAAAATATCGCTCGAGCAACATTTCCTTTGTGATCTTCTCTGGGTTCAAAAAAACCATCTATAGATTCGCTATATTCATTGATTTCTTTTCCTGGTTTCAAAATGAGATCAGTGGATTTATAGAACCAGTGTTTTGTTTTTGTGTCGTCGATTTCAGAATAGGGATAATTCCATCTTGCTTCGTTTACGGCTGCTCTACTTGGATAGAGATGATGCATGTCTGATCTTGCATTTCCTGTTTCAGCACCCATGCTCTGTGGAAATGTATGCTCACATGTGATGCCATTTGGATTTCCATTTTTATATAGATCTGCGATTGCATCTTGACTCAGATGGTTGACATAGAGTGCATGTTTTGTATAAACACATCTGACCGTATCTGCCTCGTTGTAAATTTCTGTGTACATTTTTACCCGAGCTGGAGAGTAATCCAGAACTATTGAAGGTTTGAAATCATTGACCAGTTTTGTTATCAGTATTAATCCTGAGTCGTTAGGGTATAAAGTTTGGTTGTGCCATTGCGCGGCCCCATATTCTAAGCTGAATATCCATGTTAGTGCTAAGAGTATTTGTTTCCACCTCATTACGTAAAGTTACAGTGATTTCTTATTTTTACAGTTATCCATATGAAATTATGAATATTGACAGCTTTATGCAGTATTGCTTATCCAAACCTTTTACGTCTCATGACTTTCCTTTTGGTGAAGAAACTCTAGTCTTCAGGGTAAAGGGAAAGATATTTGCCTTGACAGGTTTGGAAGCAGGTCACCTGCAGGTCAATCTCAAGTATGATACAAATCTCATCGACGAGATCCGGGACAAGTATGAAGAAGTCCAGCCTGGATATCATATGAATAAGAGACATTGGAACACAGTAGATTTTGAAGGGAAGCTTTCAGACAAAATATTGAAGGAATTGATAGATCACAGTTATTCTCAGGTTGTCAAAGGCTTATCCAAAAAAGACAGGATAGGATTGGAATAATGTTTATGAAAGATTCAGTTTCATTTTTAGGATAAATTTCCTTGGTTCCAATTAGAAAATTCTTACTTTAGCATTTGTGCTTGAGAAATGGATTTTAAAGTTATTGCTTTTGCTTGGAATGCTGCATTCTTCTGTCTTTTTAATGGCTCAGTGTAGCGTTGATGCAGATGCCGGCCCTGATCAGTTTACATGTGATCCCTCGATGCCTCCTGAACTTCAGGGCAATGCTAATGGTAGCATGTTCTCTTGGAATCCGAGGACATATCTGAGTGATCCCAACAGTTTAAATCCCCTTGTAATCGCTCCACCTGGCAGATATACCTACACGCTCACCACGAGTGGCGTGAGTACTCTCAATCTTATAGACAATGGTGATTTTGAAGCCGGCCAGACCGGCTTTTCCTCCAATTATAATTTTTCCAATAGTTTATTGCCTGAAGGTACTTATAATGTCGGTCCCGATCCTTCTGCTTTTCACCCTGGCTTCAGCCCCTGTGGAGATCATACCTCTGGGTCAGGCAATCAATTGATTGTCAATGGATCTGTCAATACAAGTAATAATATCTGGTGCCAGACAGTGACCCTGATTCCCGGAAAAATGTATCTTTTTTCCGTTTCCGCTCAGAGTGTGGTTGGTGCCAATCCTCCACTTATAAGTATTAGTTTTAATGGAGTCGATGTGGGTCAGATAGCTGCGAATTCTGTCTGCAACTGGGTGACTTTTGAATATTGCTTTATGGCAAGTGCGGCAAACGTTGCTATTTGTTTGAGAGAATTGACTGGAAATGCAGGTGGCAATGACTTTACTATAGACGACATCACTATGTTTGAAAAATGCGATGACAAAGATGACGTCATTGTCGAAATTGTAGATTTAAGAGCTGTGTTGGATATTCCTGTCAAACCAAAATGTGAATCCGAAGAATTCGTATTGGATGGCAGCAGATCTTCTTCCGGCCCCAATATTAGGTATGAATGGAGTACAGATATAGGAAATATATTGAATGTCTCCGGATCAAAAGCAATGGCTAAAGGTTCCGGATTATATAAACTCAAAATAATTTATGACAACGGAACCGTCTATTGTGAGAAAGAAGTGGAAGTACTTGTTGACGTAGCAGATGATTTGGAAGGGGAAATCATCGTGACAGGTGTACCCAATTGTCAGATGGATACAGTTCTTATGACGGCATCTGTGTTCAATGGTTCAGGTAGATACCAATACAGTTGGAGTTCAAATCAACACATTATATCCGGGCAGGGGAGCCCTATCATCAAAATCACCCAATCGGGATGGTACACTGTTTTTGTTACAGATCTGGAGTCGGGATGTATATTTGAAACTCAGCAATATGTATTTGGGGATACGACCCTGCCTCAGGCGCAAATTCGGGGAGACAGCATTTTAAATTGCCGGAAAAATACCGCCTTGTTGCAATCAAAAAATATAGATACTTCGAAATACCAGATCACTTGGATTTTACCAAATAACAATCGGATAGACCGAGAGACAAGCATTACAGCAAGCCTGGAAGGTATATATCGTGTCATATTGGTGGACAAATCTACCAAATGTGCCGATACAGCACAATGGTTGATTAAGAAGGATGTTCAGCAACCTGATTTGCAACTACAATTCGATAGTCTGATCACCTGTAGCCATGATACAGCCTGGGTCAATATTTTGGGATTTGAAAATCAAAATGTACTCTACAACTGGTCCGTTTCAGGCAACACTCAACCTTCCGATACTTCTGCAAGTTGGGCATTTGTCCAATCCTCAAATGGGACGATCAGGAAGACCGATCTAAAAAATGGATGTTTTAGTGAAGATAGTTTTTATATCAGAGATGTCAGGGCAATACCTCAGTTTAAACTTAAAAAAAGTGGTGACATCAATTGTAAGAATGAGAGCATCCTCATCAGCAGTGACAAATCAAATCAACGGACTTCAAAAATTTGGAGTTCGTCATCAGGTTCAGTGATTACACATCTGTCTGATAGCGCCATATCCGTCACACAAGGAGGTTGGTATGGTTTGACTGTGACAGACAGTTTAACAGATTGTTCTTATCAGGATAGTATTTTTGTTGAATATGCAAAATTTCAGCCGCAGGTGAAATTGCGCGATAGTCTCTACTTTTCATGTGGGGATTCAGTCATTGTAGTGGATCCTTTAGACTCTATTATAAGTTCAAGCACCACCTTCCAATGGAGTACGATCAACGGCAAAATTAATTCTGATCCAAAGTCCCTGCAATTGATTGCGGCGGCACCTGGAGAATATGTTTTGATTACAATAGATACCTTGAGTCTCTGTGGTGATACTGTTAAGTTGATCATCATCCCGGATCAAAAAATCCCGCTGGTTCAGATTGATCAACCCCTAGTTTTGAATTGTAGGAATTTAACGATTCAGCTTCAGGGTAGGGTACAGACACAATCTGGTGCTCAGCTAATATTCAACTGGAGTTCATCATCATTTCCATCGATCAAAGACTCTATGATTTTGAATCCGGTCATTTCAGTCCCGGGCAAATATCAATTGGAAGTCATTGATCAATCCAATTTTTGCAAGAACTCAACAGAAGTGATCGTTCTCCAAGATACCATTCAACCCATGTCCCAAGCGGGAGTTGACACAATCTGGAAGTGCGATACCAAATCTTTGATTCTATTTGGTTTGGGTTCACAGGCTAGAAATATCAAATACTCCTGGTCGACATTAAACGGAATCATTCTTGGTCCTTCAGATCAACAAAGTTTAACCGTAGGTGGCGCTGGTTCATATGTATTGAGGGTGGAAGATGATGTAAATGGGTGTTTTGATTTGGATACAGTAACAGTCCGGTTAGATATAAATTTTCCACGTGTGACGATCAACATTCCAGATACACTCAATTGCTTGAATAAGCAAATTGAATTATTGGCAAACAATAATTCAGGTGCAGGTAACTTCAGTTACCAATGGTCCTCATCAAATGGAAACATAATAGGGAACACAGATTCAACACTCGCTTTAGTTGACAAACCAGGCTATTATAAATTTAAAATAACGAATAATTCTAATCTATGCATTGCCGAAGACAGTGTATTAGTGATAGAGAACCTATCTCAACCATTTGTCGATGCAGGTCCAGCAAGGGTTCTGACCTGTAGAGATAGTGTTGTTCAGTTGGATGGTTCGTTCCAAAATCAAAATATCACATTTGCATGGCATACTACCTCAGGCAATATTCTTTCACCAATTGATTCAAAGAGCATATTGGTTGATAAACCAGGGAAATATTATTTGCTCGTTACTGATCAGGAAAACTATTGTAATAATGTGGATTCAGTTCTGGTAACGTTGAATACGGATATCCCTCGATCTGTTTCAAAAATGGTTGAAGATTCGCCTTGCGTGGGCTTATTTGGTTCGTTTACATTGACAGATGTAAAAGGAGGTGTAAGACCTTATAATATCACAATTGATGGATTGACAACCGATTTAAATAAGAAAGTGTCACTCAGTGCGGGAAATCATTTTTTAAAAATCACTGATGCTAATGGATGCGATTTTGAAGAACGGTTTAGCATAAAAGATGGTCCCATTGTAGAAGTAGATTTGTTAGCAACTATTCAGTTGGTTCAGGGTGTCAACTATACTCTGGATCCTGTATTTTCTGTCCCTGATTCTGAAATCAGCTCAATAGAATGGTATCCGGCAAGTAATTTGAGCTGCTCATACTGCAAAAATCCTGTCGTTCAAAATTTAACATCAGATCAAAATTATTCAATCCGTATTATTACAAAAGATGGTTGTGAAGCAGAAGCCAATATTTTGATCAAAATAGTCGGTCGCGAGATTTGGTTGCCGAATATTTTCTCAGCGAATGGAGATCACATCAATGACAATTTTTTTCCTGTAATCACGCCTTCTGCTGCTGCCGCGATTGAGGAATTTGCAATTTTTGACCGATGGGGTGAACGAGTATTTTTTGCAAAGGACATTGATGCTTATACTCCGGAATTGGGCTGGGACGGATTATTCAAACATTCTCAAGTCAACCCCGGTGTTTATGTCTATTATTTGAAAGTGAAGTGGAAAGACAATACTACGGAACAACTGCATGGTGACATAACAGTAGTGAGGTAAACACATGCGAAAATTAACTATGCAAGAACTCAGACGGTTGGCTCCATCTGAATTCATCCAAAAAAATAAAATCCCCCTAAGTTTAGCTGCTGATTCCATTCGATCAGGACACAATGTTGGATCGCTGTTTCGCCTAGCTGATTGTTTTGCTTTGGAGTCTATCTTGTTGGGAGGTTATACTGCTATTCCACCACATCCTGAAATAGAAAAAACAGCCTTAGGTGCTACCAAAACGGTTTCCTGGGATAAATCCATTGATCTGGCAAAATCATTGGGCAGCATCAAATCTGAGAGAGATGCATTGATTATCGGCTTAGAACAAACAGACCTTTCTGTGTCCTTGCAATCTTATACTCCGGATTGGTCGAGACCTATCATCTTAGTCTTAGGTAACGAGGTCACAGGTATACAAAATACTGTGTTGGAACAATTGGATGTTTGCATTGAAATCCCTCAATTTGGCACAAAACATTCACTCAATGTGAGCGTAGCTGCAGGAGTGGCAGTGTGGCACTTCGTGCATGCCTGGCTTCAAGGTCAAAAGGCCTAATATCGCTGTTTGGCTTTGTGCCTGTAATGCATTCGAATCCCAACCATGATTTCTGAAGTTCGAAACTTTGAAACAGAATCATCAGACCAATATCGCCATAACTCCTCGCCGAAGCTTTGCTGAACGCCTAAACTTGGGGTAAGTGTCCAAGTTTTATTGAGGGCCAAATCCAAGCCTACACCAGCCCCGATCCCGGTAGACCACTGGCGAAGTGTTTCTTTTTGTTCAGAACTGGAGTACCTGTGAAATCCATATTGAACTGTGGGATTAATAAAAAAGTGCAAGCCTTTTTTGATCGTATTTCCTTGCTTGGAAAATGTTGGACAGTTGCAATCGTCTTTAAAGCTCAAGGGATAAATGAGAACAGGGACTTGTAAATACAGGTGTGTAGAATTCAGGTCCAAGCCGTTTCCGGAAGGATTTTTCTGAGCAAAAGAAAATCCAACACCCGGTAAAAATTCCAGTCTATAATTTTTTAATCTAAACCACCTGTTTAAAGCTACTTTTGGGCTGAGGTAGGCGTCTGTAAGCCCAATATCCGGTGTTTCACTGTAATGATCTGAGGATGACGCAATCCATATTTCAGCACCCCATTGAGCCTTTACATCTATCGAGAACCACAATGTAAGGACCCATATCAGGTTCAAACCTCTTATAGAAAATCCCTTCATATCCAAATCATTTGTTGAAATAAACGTAGTTTTGCACATTAAGTTATTTTATTGAAAACAAAAACTTTTCAAAAAGAAAAAGTCCATGTAGTCACATTGGGTTGTTCTAAGAATTTTGTAGATTCAGAAAATCTCATCACCCATTTAGCTCACCATAAGATAACTGTAGAGCACAATGCTGATCAAAATGATTCAGAAATAGTGATAATCAATACATGTGGATTTATTGACAAAGCTAAAGAGGAATCTATTGACACAATTCTGTCTTATGCAGAATTGAAAAAAACTGGGAGCCTAAAAAAATTATTTGTCACAGGGTGCTTATCTCAAAGATACAAAGACCAGCTTGAAGACGAAATTAAAGAAGTAGATGCTTTTTATGGTACAATGGAATTGCCGCTTCTGTTGAAAAATTTTGAAATCGATTATAAATCTGAATTAATCGGTGAAAGAATTTTATTGAAACCAAGTCATTACGCTTATGTAAAAATATCTGAGGGATGCAATCGCACCTGCAGTTTTTGTGCAATACCTTTAATGCGTGGAGCCCATGTGTCGCGAACCATTGAATCGATTGTGCATGAAGTCAAACACCTTACCACGCAAGGTGTGAAAGAAATTATACTCATAGCACAGGAATTGACATACTATGGTCTCGATATTTATAAACAAAGATGTTTGGATCAATTGATGCGCGAACTCTGTAAGATAGATGGCGTCGAGTGGATAAGGTTGCACTACGCTTATCCTGCTAAGTTTCCTATGGAGATTATTGAAGTGATGAAAAGCGAACCAAAGGTTTGCAAGTATTTGGATATTCCCTTGCAACACGCATCCGATCCAATACTGAAAGCAATGAAAAGGCAAACTACCCAAGCAGAAATGCAAGCACTCATTGACGAGATTAGGGATAAAATTCCGGGTATTAGTTTGCGTACCACTATGTTGTTAGGATTTCCCGGAGAGACTGAGGAGGATGTACAGCAAGTGATAGAATTTATTCAAAGAAATAGGTTTGACAGGTTGGGTGTGTTTACTTACTCACATGAAGATGGGACTTCTGCTTATGAATTGGAGGATGACATTCCACTTGAAGTAAAACAGGAAAGAGCGTCTCGGGTAATGGATATCCAGGAACAAATTTCGCTGGAGTTGAACCAAGAGAAAGTTGGTAAAATTTTCCGCGTATTGGTTGACCAGAAAATGTCTGGCAATTATGTGGGAAGGACTGAAGCAGATAGCCCTGAAGTAGATAATGAGGTACATATCAATGCTCAAAATCTTTATTTGAGAATAGGAGATTTTGTAGAAGCCAAGATCACTGCAGCTGATCATTTTGATTTGATTGCAATACCGCAATTCAAAGAATAATGAAACAAGAGGACGTAGATTTTTTTGGCTATCGACTCACGCCATTCAGGCAACTTTTACTTTGTTTTGGCATTATGATATTATTGGTCCTTGTTCTTTACATGGCTAGTTTGATGAAAATCACGACTGTGGAGAAAGAGGATTATTGGATTTGTTTTTTAGCTCCTATTTTATTTTTTGTGGTCATGAATTGTGTTGTTACTTTTTTTTCCAAGGAGCATTTGGTTTATTATCGAGAATCGTTGATGTCTTATATCATACTGACCATGTTGGCATGTCTTGGTGGGTGGATCATTACTGGTATAAATATTCTAGATCTTGTGCATTTCAAATTTGTGCTCATTGTCATCACGTTTGTATTCTTGGTTTTTTTGAGTATAATAAATTTGATGAAGTGGATCATGAAATACATTCTTACAGAAAATGAAACAGGAAGAAAGTAGTTATAGATGATAAAATCAATATTTATGATATTATTCAGCATTTTTGTATTGTTGTTGATGAATTGTGGGCAGAAACCTGTCGAGCATAAAATAATGCAAACCGAACAAAATATTAAATCAAATACCGAACAACTAGAATCAATTGCTATGGACAGTATTATTCCAATTATAAAATCAGAACAGGAGTGGAAGGAAAAATTATCTGAGATGGAGTACTACGTGTTGAGGCAAAAAGGTACGGAAAGAGCCTTTACCGGAGAGTACTGGGATAATCATGAAAATGGAATGTACAATTGTCGGGCCTGTGGATTGCCGCTATTCAATTCTGACACAAAGTTTGAATCTGGTACAGGCTGGCCGAGTTTTTTTAAGCCTATCAACTCAACCAATGTAAAGGAAATACAAGACAAATCTCATGGTATGGTACGAACTGAGGTGGTTTGTGGTAGATGTGGCGGACATTTGGGTCATGTCTTTGAAGATGGACCAAAACCTACAGGTATGAGATATTGTATGAATTCGGTTTCTTTGAAATTCATAAAACAATAAGTAAAATTTTTTTTAAAGTAAAAAATTTCAATCTTTAGAAAACCGAGCAAAAATTTATCGAATCAGCTGGACTGCTTTGGTAAATTTAAATTCGGACTTCTCTCCACACAAATCTATTTTCCCCGAAATAACGGCAATGTATGTGTCCATCGGCATTGCTTCCGAATTTTTTGTTCCATCCCATGAATGAGTTGGGTCATATGTGAAATAAACCAAATTTCCCCAGCGGTCGAAAATTGACATATCATAATTGCTAATGGATTCGGGGTTTTCAAAATAAGGCTTAAAAGTTTTATTGATATCTTCTCCTGTAGGAATGAATACGTTCGGAATCTTGATACTTTTTTCAAGTTCTCTGGTATCGGGTAATACCGCAAATGATCTTCGGACACTTTCGCATTGGTGTAAATCTTTATATTCAACAGTAAAAATTCCAAATCTATTGACTACTAATTGCGGTGTCTTTACATTTTCTCCAATCCAGTTGTAAATCAAGCTATCTCCATAATATGCATCTAGTTCAATAGTTTCCTCTCCGCACAAGTAACTGGTATCTGTTGTTAAAAATTTAAAATCGAGTCCGGGATAAGCATGAATAAAAAAAGTATCAATGATAAGGCACTGATTTGCATCTACGATTTTAATTATATGTTGGCCAGGTGATAAATTTGTAAAGTAAGTTCGTCCTATAGGCTGGACTTTGTTATCAAGTGTGACGGAATACGGAGATGCACCATTCAAATCTGAAACTGTCAAAGAGCCATTGATCTGATTTGGGCACGAAGAAACAATTTCTTTTTTGAATTCCAACTGACTGATCAAAATTACCTCAACGACACCGGAAGTTACACAACCATTGCTTTGATGAGATACGTATGTAAAATCCCCTGCATTTCTGAAAGTGAATTCTTTTCCTTCCTTGTTGCCGTAAAGTCTTACTCCTTTTGAATTATACCACACTATAGAATCTAATTTCTCCGAGTGGTTCGCAATAAAAATTAGTTGTTTATCTGAGCAAGGTAACATGAGCGTTTGAGCTAATCCTATGTCGTATAGTGTAGTGTCTACATCGATATAAACACTATCTGAGGAATTGCAATTTGTGTTTGGCGGGAGAACACTGTAAACGAAAACACCCGATTTATTTGTGATCAAAGCAATATTTTCTGTGTTGATTGTGTCAGTTTGTGGGCCAAGCCATCTAAACCTGAATTCACTTGATATATTACTGGTTTGAGGTAGTATATTACTTAGCCTGCTTTTGCAATTTAATTTAATCGTATCAGGCATATCTATTATGGGTTTAATAAGATTTTCACTTACTTGTACAGTGTCATAGATTTCGCAAGAAGAGTTTTTGAACTTGACATGCAGAATATACGTTCCGGGAAGTGTAACAATAGGTTTGCGCGCAGAGTTGTTAGAATTGTTGATATCAGGTCCAGACCATTTTATGATTATGTTTGAATCAGCCTCATTAATCGATGATTCCAAAATTGCAAAATCTCTTTGACAATTGATTTGAACATTCGGTCCTGCCTGAGCATCCGGAAATTGTCCATTGAAATGGATTAGTATTGTGTCATGGCTCAGACAATGAGTGATGCTATCTCTGACAGTCAATATGTATTGTCCTTCTTTCTTGATAGAAATTAGTTTCTGATAAGAATTTGCACTTGTGATATCAGGCCCTGTCCAAATGATTTGGAGATTATTACCCGTAGATGAATTGGCACTTAAAAAAGTCGAATCGACTCCACAACCCAAATCAGAAGACTTGATTGCTTTTGCCATAGGGAAAACCGAAACATTGGCTACCACAACTATGTCTGTATCCCGACAGAAATTCATTGTATTGGTCAAAATTAATGTATAGTTGCCAGGCACGCGCACGAAGGGAAATCTTCGGGACATATTTCCAGCATTGATATCAGGACCTGACCACATATAAGTAATATCAGGTCCGAAACTTCCATTGTTACCTCCAATTGTAGTGCCTACAGAATCACAAGCAATCAGCTTGTCTATGCCTGCATCAGCTAGAGGGAGGTCTTTATCACTGTTGACTATTACTGTATCAGTCGCAGTACAATCATTTGTCAGGTTAATAATCTTGAGAATGTATTGGCCTGGTAATCCTACAGAAATATTGATCATATTTTTATTTGACGAATTCACATCCGGACCAAACCACTCTGTCAGATAACCCAATCCATAGTGTGATGAATCACCTTTGAGCCCAATCTGGCTGTGACCACAACTTAAAATTTGATCTTCTCCTGCATAAACATAAGGCGGCAGAGTATTATCAAATACTTCAACTGTGTCTCTTCCGGTACATCCTGAAAATGTATCTACCACAGACAATATATAGATTCCGGGTAGTGCAACGGTGGGTTGAGCAAGTCGACTGTTAAACGGAAGGATATCAGGACCCGTCCAGAAAAATTTTCTACCTATAATGGTATCCAAACGAAAAGGCTCCAAATTGACAAAATGTACACTACATGTCAGTTGGAGGTCTTGACCTGCATTAGGATCTGGAGTTTCAGCTACTATGACCTCAATTGATTTATCGGATTGGCAACCATTAGAATCAATCATTTGAGCGAGATGGTGAAGTGTTCTGTCAGGACAAATTTCAATATTTCTGGAAGTATCGATGAGATTCCAGATCACAATGTTATTGGTATCACCGATTGCTCTCAGGACAGTACACATACCGCGACATAATATCCTTTCATCTGCTTTTACTTCAAACTCTGGTAAAGGATACTGTCTGATGAAAATTCCTGCGGTATCGCTGCAATGAAAACTGTCTGTCACCATGACAGAGTAATAACCTTCTCTAAATACTACTATAGACTTTTCATCAGATGCATTTGACCACGAATAAGTCTCAAATGTTGATTTAGTGCCAATTTCTGCAAATTCTTCTTTACAAAATCCATGATCACCTGTGAATTGAATTTCAATGTCCGGCGTAAAACTAAGTGTGATAGGTGGGCAATTAAATTCCGGAACTTTGACTTCCGGTAATGCCTCAAACAACAGGTTTCTGCCAAAGCATGAGCAGCTCTGATCAGAAATTTCCTTGGGAAAGATAAATTCCAAAGTGTCATATGTCCAGAATTCTTTCCATTGAATTTCTATATTGACTTTTTGGGAAAATTTTACTTCTTCAAAATTGTCATCCAATTCCGTTAATTGAATTTCTTGAGCATTAGGTCCATAATAATCAGGGCTTCTGGAGAATCTTAGGGAATAGTTTTTGGTGCCTATTCTTAATACGCTGAGTTTGTTCAGTTCTACTTCTGTGCCATTGTCCAAGAATACCCAATGTCCACCTTTATGAATGGGAACCACATATTTCAGAGTGTCTGATTCCAGTGTATCTCCACAAGTGCTCGTTTCTACAAAACACTTCTCAAGGGGACATTTTGCCTTGAGATCATTTAATACATTTTGTTGTATCTGGCTGATGTAAGCATCCAATCTATTGTCTGAAATTTGTTGATTCTGATCAAAACTGAGAAATGCATTTTGTCTGGTTGACCAAATTAATTGAGTTGTGTCCATATGAGTTTGGATGCCGACCTGGAAACTATCAGCTGAACAATTGGAGTAATCAGCACCTGTTATATCTAACCGTAGTTTTACCAATTCGCACACTCCTTGAAAATTGAATTTCCACAAGGGGCTCGGTGGATCAAGTCCTCCAAGACTCCTAGTCTGGCCACAAGAATCAATTGGATCGGAATAGCAATTTGAGCTCGAATATATAATTTCAATTTCATGATTTAAAGTCTCGATAGTGTAAGACCGATTCTCAAAGCTAACCGCCACAGTATCATTCGAAGGACAAATTCCGGAATAGATTGTGTAAACGAACTCAACTTTACCGCATTTATTTAGTTTAACAGTGCTGTTGCCGGGAGAGATACTGTCGATGATCATTAGTATACTGTCTGCCGGATGGCAGATAGCCGTCCAAGAGCCTCCTGATGGGTTTCCGATCAACGAATAGCTAAGTCCGCAAATCATGGTATCCTTGCCTGCATCAGCACAGGGTTGTGCCATGATAGCTGTCATTACGGTCAGTAATAAACCGTTCAGTAATATTATTCGTTTCATCAATATATTATAAATAAATATAATGCCAGTTTTTCAACCGGATTGGTAAATGTCTAAATAAAAGTAATTTTAATTCGGAGGAAGGGGATTAATGCCTTGAATTCCAATGGTAAATATAAATATTTTTTTCTATGTCAGATTTGAAATGCGATCTGAATATCTACTTACCCATGGGATTTGGAGAAATTCGTGTGAGATATGAATAAAAAAACCGCAAATGAATGGTGTATCACTTGCGGTGTAAACAATGATCTATAAAATGGTAAAAATTTTATTTAAAAAACTTTCGGTAAGAAATACGTCCCAGATGATCGCTGATTGTCACTTGATATACGCCAGCATTCAAATCTTGCACGGGAATTGATTTGCTCAAAGAACCTTCTGAAAATTGCATATTCTCTGAATAAACCTGTTTTCCCTGAATATCCCATATTTTAATGCTTCCGGAAAAAGATTCAAGTATTTTCAACTCTAAAATCAACAAATCTATCACTGGATTAGGTTGTACGTCGAATTCCAATTGATCGGACAAATCTTCAACTGCTGTAGTTGGAACAACCGGTACGGAATTGGTTTCTGTATAGATTCCAATGATATTGCTGTTTTTGTTCCAGAAATAAGGAGTTGCCGGATAAGGATCAGAATTGTATCTGTAAGTGAAATTGACATTCTTTATGCTAAATTGGGAATCTGCATATCCTTGAAATACTGTTCTCACCTCCAATTTTTTTCCTCTATATGGCGAAACATCAATTTTTGAAGTCTCGAAACATACCTGATTGAACTGTCCGGTGCTCTCTATCCACAGATCGCTATTGAGTCCTTCAACTTTGGCGTTACCATAAATTTGTCCCCACATGTTACCTACGACGATATTATTTCCATAATAGGGATCTTTACAAGTCGTACACGGAGTGCAATCTCCATTTCTATTATTTGAAGAACAACCGTCAGCAAATGTAGCGTTTGCAAAAGTCCAGGGTTTAGTTGAGCTTGAATAGCCTATAGCATGGAAAGGACAACACTCTGACTGGCCTGGTAATCCGAGGGATATATAATCCAATCGGATAGCACCTTTTTTCCTTTGATCTGCTCCGGTCGATGGATCATTTGTAGGAGAAACAGTAGTTGTGGCACCGCAAAATCTAAATTGAATATGCTGTGCAGATAAAATTTCATTATTGAAAACAATTAATAAAATGAAAAGTAATTTTTTTTTCATAGGCGGAATTTGCAAACAAGAAATTAATAATTGAATAAACCTTGTGATAAAGATATGATTATTCCTAAATATGTTAGACAATAATTTTTTAGAAATTAATAAGAGACGATGGTGTCTTTTATCACTTCTATGCTGTCAATTATTTCAGATTTTGTAATGACCAGAGGAGGAGCAAGTCTGATAATATTGCCGTGTGTTGGTTTTGCTAACAAGCCTCTTTCCATAAATCCGGTGCAAAGTTCCCACGCTACATTTGAATCTTGCTCAGTGTTAATTTCTATTGCGTTTAGCAATCCTTTCCCACGGATATCGCGAACCAAAGAAATCGAACTCAATTCTTCTTTCAGCAAAGACCTGAACAAGGTACCCATGTTTGCAGCATTATCGGCCAAATTTTCTTCTTCCAATACCCGTAGGGATTCAATGGCTACAGCACAGGCTAAAGGATTTCCTCCAAATGTAGAGCCGTGTTCTCCTGCCTTGATGGTGAGCATAATCTCATCATTGGCCAATACTGCTGAGATAGGTATGAATCCTCCTGATAGTGCCTTGCCCAACAATAAAAGGTCCGGTTTAATTTGGAGATGGTCGCAAGCCAATCTCATTCCGGTTCGACACAAGCCGGTCTGAATTTCATCAGCAATGAACAAGACATTTTTTGATTTGCAGAGTTCACTAGCTTCCTTGAGATATTTATCATCAGGTACTATTACCCCGGCTTCTCCTTGTATTGGTTCGAGCAGAAATCCGCATACATTTTTGTCTTGTAAAGCTTCTCTCAGCACTTCAATATTGTTATACTCCACTTTTAACAAACCGGGCACATATGGTCCAAATCCTTTATAACTGCTTGGGTCAGAAGATGCTGAAATGGCGGCAATTGTACGTCCATGAAAGTTGCCGGTAGCAACCAATATGATTGCTTGATTTGCCTCAACACCTTTGACTTCATAAGCCCACCTTCTACAGAGTTTCAAAGCAGTTTCCACAGCTTCAACTCCTGTATTCATAGGCAAGACTTTGTCATATCCGAATAAATTGGTGATGTATTGTTCATATTCACCCAATTGATCATTGTGATATGCTCTGGAACTTAAAGTAAGTCTGGAAGCCTGTTGAATCATTGCTTTCAATATTCGCGGGTGACAATGACCCTGATTTACAGCAGAATATGCTGACAGAAAATCTAGATATTTTTTACCGTGGATATCCCAAACATAAACTCCCTTTCCATTGCTGAGTACAACAGGTAAGGGATGATAGTTATGTGCGCCAAACTTTTCTTCCAGTTCGATAAAATGCTCTACCTCTCTGCTTGTATCAATAATGCTCATTTCCCTTATATTAATTGACAAAATTAGCGTTTTTTGAGGATTAAGAACGCAGTACTATCTCATATAGAAACCTTAACAGAGGTCTTGATTATTTTTTGGTGAATCTCATATACCTGAGGAAGTATGGAATGATTGCCATCATTATAAACTATATAATTGGCTATTTTTCTGAAAAAATCATCAGATGCTTGTGCCTTGATCCTCAGCTTGATTTCTCTCTCACGCCGTTTGTCTCGTTGCACAGTCCTTTGAATTCTGATGGATTCAGGAGCAAAAACATATATGATAAAATCAGGAGTATAATAATGTCCAATATTGCTAATCAATGCACTCTCTTGCAAAACATAAGGTGCTTGAAAATTTTCTGCCCATTGTAAAAAATGTTCGAAAACAGCAGGGTGGACGATATTATTTAGAATCTGCAATTGGTCCAAATTGCCAAAGACTGATTTTGCAAGAAAACCGGTATTCAAGTCACCATCCACGTAGCTTTGATCCCCAAAAGATTGTATGATTTTATTCTTGACGAGGTCATTTTGCGTCATCAGCTTTTTGGCTTCCTGATCTGAATTGTAGACAGGTATGTTAAGCACATTGAATATGGACCCTACAGTGCTTTTGCCACTGCCTATTCCTCCTGTGAGTAAGCCTTTTTTCAAATGGAGTTTTTTGAAAGTGAAATCCCTTCGATGGGAAACAATTCTGCTATATCTTTTCTTTTTCGGTTTTCTAACTTCATTTTAATTTTCATAAATATTTCCTCTTTGCTCACCAAAGGTAAATTAACTGAAATCATTGAGGGCTCACCAAGTACCGTATTGACAATTTGAACTCCAGGTTCAGGTTTCAGAAGACCAAGGATCTGTTGACTTTGTACAAAATTACATTCAATAACCCACTGTTCAATTATGTCCCGACTTACGATTTGCCCTTGAACGATTGCTTGTTCGGCCGCTTGTTTGTAAGCCCTCGTGAGTCCCGGAGCGCCTAGCAATACTCCTCCAAAATACCTGACGACAAATATGACGACGTCGGTGACTTGGTGTTTGTCAATCTGTTGCAAAATGGGCTTGCCAGCCGTACCAGAAGGTTCTCCGTCGTCAACTGTTCTGAATTCAAGACGCCCCGTGCCTAATCTGTATGCATAACAGACATGCCTCGCTTTGGAGTGTTCTTTCTGCAGATCCAATAAATGGTGCCTGACTTGTGGTGCCGTTTCTACAGGAAAAGCGTAGGCCAGGAACTTACTCCCTTTTTCATGGTATTCACCATAACTCGCATTGCCTAAAGTCAGATAAGTACTCATTCCGGCTTGATCCATTTAACTGCAATTAATAAAAGGAAATCAATTCAAAATCCTTCAACAAATCAATAAAATTATGTAGTCTGAGGACATATAGTACTCAATCATTAACATCTCATTGTTCAAATTTAGAAAAATCTTAACCTGTTTCAAATTATTCTGAACGATTTTTGTAATTGAAAGACAAAATCTTACCAACTTTAGTGAAATCCGTTTTTCTGAAATCACTCACGACGGGCGTTTTATCCCTTTTGGTGATGAAGTATCGTATTGACGACGGAATCAACAAGCAGTTGGGCTTTTTATAAATTATCAAAATTATTATTTATGACGATCATTAGTCTTATGATTTATGTCGCCATTGCTGCAGCGGTACTGACTGTATTGGTGTATTTTTGGAAGCAGGGAAAAATTTCAGTGCCGGATAGTTTTATTCAAAATTATTGCGGAGCATTATTTATTTTTTCCGGATTTGTGAAGGTTGTTGATCCATTGGGAACTGCGTACAAGATGGAGCAATATTTCCAACAGTTTCAGGCTGTAGCTGAAGGTTCCTTTTTAAAGCCTGTTGCTGGCTTGTTTCCTATGCTTGAACATGCAAGTGTTGGCTTTTCTGTGTTTGTAATAGTCCTGGAAATAGTGCTGGGGATCATGCTTTTGGTGGGTGCATATCGCAAATTGGTGGTCTGGTTATTCTTTTTGATTTTGGTATTTTTCCTTGCATTGACAGGATTTACTTATTTGACAGGATATGTTCCGGATGGTGTCAATTTTTTTGAATTTGGCAAATGGGCAGATTATGATTCCAAGAATATGAAGGTGACAGACTGTGGTTGCTTTGGAGATTTCTTGAAGCTGCATCCTAAGACCTCATTTTTTAAAGACGTGTTTTTAATGTTACCGGGTTTATGGATGCTGTTTAGATGGAGAAAACTCCATCAATTGTTTTCTCCGGTATTCAGGACCGTTTTGACCGGATTCTCTGCAGTAGCTCTTACTTTGTTCAGCTTTAGCAATTATATATGGGACGAACCGGTTTTGGACTTTAGACCTTTCAAAATAGGTGTGAACATTAGGGAGCAAAAAGAAATCGAAAAGAAAGCTGCTTCTGAAGTTAAGGTTTCTTTCAAATTAAAAAATAAAGCTGACGGCAAGGTCGTCGTTTTGACTGAGGATGAATACATGAAAAATTTCGCTCAGTATCCTAAAGTTCAGTGGCAGGTGTTGGATCAAATCAAATCTGAACCAAGCATTCCGGAGACTAAAATCAGCTATTTTGACATTGCTGATCTCAATGGAGAGGATAAGACAGATTCACTTTTGCACGAGAAAAAGAATACTTTCTTGATTATCAGCCCTAAAGCGAAATACAAGACCCATAAAGAAACCAGGCAGGTAGTCGATTCAGTTTTTGTCTATGATACCATCTGGGCCGACAGCAAGAAGCTTGAGTACAAGGTGGTCAAGAATTCCGTTGGCACCAAATCCAGAGAAGAAGTGGCGACAGTTTATGATTGGGACCCAAACTATATTGATGCTTTAAAGAAGGAAATTTTCCCTGTCGTAGATTCTTTTGCGGGACGTTCAGTAGGAGTGATGTTTATTGTGGGAGGAATGGGAGAGCAGGGGATAGGCAAGTTGAGAGAATTTCTAGCAGTGCCCTATGGATTTTATACATGTGATGACATTGTTTTAAAGACTATCATGAGGTCAAATCCGGGTTTGTTGCTTCTCAAAGATGGCGTAATCAAAGGAAAATGGCATTTTAAAAGATTGCCAGAAGCTGAAGAGATGGGACATAAATACGATTTGTTAAAAATGTAAATATTTTAAATATTTCATATATTAAATTCTGTATGCTGAGGAAATGTATGTTAATTTGCAGTCACAAAAAGCCAAGTAGAAAGGTATGCTGAGTAGGAGAAATGTTCGCGTCAAAGTGATGCAGCAATTGTATAGTTTGGCGCAAGATAAAGAACTTACTTTTGATGCGGCTATACGGGCATTTCACAATACTATTCAGTCGGCTTATCAGCTTTATCTTTTAAATCTTTATTGTCTGGTTCGAATCTGTTCCATAGCTGTTGAAGATGCTAGAGTGAGACAGAATAAGCATATCAAAACCGATGAAGATAAGGTTTTTACGGACAAATTGTATTCTAATGACTTGATTCAAAGTGTTGAAAAAAATACTTTTATCCAAAAAGAATTCAAGGATACCGGATTCAAAAATGCCGTTGATGAAGACGTTTTCAGGAAAGTTTACAAGGAGTTATTGAAAGAACCTTCATACAACGCGTATATTCTCAAATCGGACATAACGAAGGATGAGCACATAGAAATGTTGTTGGAACTCTATCGTTGTTGTAGGAAAAATGAGTTGTTCAATGAAGTGATGGATGATCACTTTGCAAGTTGGTCTGATGATAAATCCTTAGTGATAGGAGCTCTGAAAAAAACCTTGAAAACGCTTCCGTCAGATGAACGATTTTTTGATGAGCATAAACCGGATAGAGAAACTGTTTATGACTTTGGAGAATTTTTACTCAAAAAAACATACGAAGAAAGCGATAACCTGGACAAGGACATAGAGCCGATTCTTGAAAATTGGGATTCAGAGAGAGTCGCCCTCATAGATATGATCCTGATTAAAATGGGCGTGATTGAGTTGCGCAATTTTAAAACTATACCTTGTAAAGTAACCCTCAACGAGTACGTTGAATTGTCGAAAATATACAGTACTGAAAAATCTAGAGATTTCGTGAATGGGGTGTTGGATAAACTCCTGAAAGATCTTCAAGAAAAAGGCCTCGTAGCCAAGGAAGGGCGGGGGCTTATCGATGAATAGACTTACCCATGTCAAAAAAGATTTATATCCTTGACTTTGGTTCTCAAGTGACACAGTTGATCGCAAGACGTGTCAGAGAACACAATGTGTACTGTGAAATTTTACCTTTTCACAAGGCTGATAACATTGACCTGGACACCAGCTCCGGGATCATTTTATCTGGTAGCCCTGCTTCAGTCAGGCAAGAAACCCATCCTGAGGTCAATTTGGATAAATTCCTCAATAAGATTCCCATCCTGGGCATCTGCTACGGAGCACAGTTGATCGCTGCAAAAACCGGTGGGATTGTGGAGTCTTCGTCAAAAAGGGAATTTGGCAAAGCCAATGTTCATCACAAGGGTTCTGATGACATCTGGAGAGATATCTCAGATTCAACTGTGGTGTGGATGTCCCATAGTGACAGTATTACAGGTCTTGGACCGGATTTCAATGCAATTGCTCATACTGATTCTATTCCTATAGCAGCATTTAAGTCTAGGGGCTATACTTTTCCGGTTTATGCAGTACAGTTTCATCCTGAAGTGTATCATACTGTTGCAGGTTCAGCACTCATTCGAAATTTTGTTGTGGATATTTGCCAAGCCAATCAAGATTGGACACCAAATTCTTTTGTTGAAAACAGTATTGATCTGATCAAGGAACAAATTCAAGATGATGAAGTCATCATGGCAATCAGTGGAGGGGTGGATTCTTCTGTTGCTGCATTGTTGATGTCACAAGCCATCGGTTCAAAGCTTCACGCTTTTTTTATAGACAATGGTCTTTTGAGAAAAAATGAATATCAATCAGTCTTAGATCAATACAAAGAACTTGGCTTAAATGTCGAGGGTGTAGATGCAAAGGACATTTTTTATACTGCTTTGCAGGGTTTGACCGATCCTGAAGCTAAACGCAAGGTAATCGGGAAAGCTTTCATCGATGTGTTTGAAAATTGTGCAGCCCATAATCCTTCTGCGCGATGGTTGTGTCAGGGTACTATTTATCCGGATGTTATTGAGTCAGTATCCGTTTACGGTCCTTCTGCATCTATAAAGTCACATCACAATGTGGGTGGCTTGCCAGAAAAACTAAAATTGAAAATCATTGAACCCCTGAAGCTTTTGTTCAAAGATGAAGTTCGCAAGGTTGGGGCGAATCTTGGCTTGCCTGCAGGAATGTTGGGCAGACACCCATTTCCGGGCCCGGGACTGGCAATACGCATTATCGGCGAGGTGACTTCTTCCTCTGTACATCTTCTGCAGGAAGCAGATGATATTTACATATCAAAACTGAGAGAGTATAAGTTATATGACAAAATTTGGCAAGCAGGTGCTATCTTGCTGCCCATACAGTCAGTAGGTGTCATGGGAGACGAAAGAACCTATGAGCATGTGCTTGCGCTTCGGGCTGTTGATTCAGTAGATGGAATGACTGCACAGTGGAGCGATATCCCACATGATATATTGGCTGATATTTCAAATTCTATCATCAATCAGGTAAAAGGAATCAATAGAGTAGTGTATGACATCAGTTCCAAACCTCCGGCAACCATCGAGTGGGAATAATATTTCCATTCTATGGTTATGTATATTCGTTATTGGTACAGCTTGTTTTCCATCTAAGAAAGCAACTAAGTCTAAGTCTGCTGATCATACTCCACCCCAAAAAACAAGCAAGCCGAATGAAGTTCCAAAAATTGACACTGTAGTTTGGAAAGAAGAAAATCCCTCAAAGGTAAAAGATGCACCTAAAACTGAGGAGAAAGACAAGGTCGTGGTGAAGCCTAAAGAGACTGAAAAAAAAACGACACCTACAACTCCCGGAGTTCCTAAAAAAAGTACAGGTAAGCTGATGCTGCCCAAAGAAGATTCGGTATATAGGGTAGTGGCTTTGCTCCCATTCAGAGCAAATGAAATGGATACCCTCTCAACGAGATTGCCTTCCGGAAGTGAAAGATTTGTCCAATATTACTGTGGAATGAAAATGGCAGTTCAGGAATTTGAAAATGAGTTGGACAAAAAACTTTTACTTACAGTTCACGATATTCAAAGCAATGATATAAGTAAGTTTGTTCTGGAACAATACGAAAAAAGACCGCCTCACGTGATCATTGGCCCATATAAGTCAGAGGCCGTAAAATCAAGTGCCACTTGGGCTAAAGAGCACGAATCAATTTTGATCAGTCCTTGGGTAAGTAGCTCAACGATTGCAGAACAAAATCCTTTTTACGTACAAGCAAAAGCGGGATTGTATGCACATTATAAAGCTATCAATGATCATGCAAGAAAGTATTACCCTGCCTCGAATATTATATTGATATCGAAATCTCCTGAAGACTCAAAGATTAAATTCTTCAATGACAGTACTCAGTTTTCTGCAAATATCAGTGAGCAAACAATTAAAGAGGACGATCTTGCGAATTCCCAAAATCCAATTCTCACACCATTTTTAAAGGAAGACGGGCCCACTGTATTTATTTTGCCTTTTGCTTCGATCAAAGACGAAAATTATATCTACCATTTCTTGAGACGCGTCAGCTCGGAGAAGGGAAATAATGATGTAATTGTTTATGGAATGTACAAGTGGATTGAATTGAAAAGTGATATTTTAGATTATGTCAATACACTCAAAATCAGGTTGAGCATCAGCAATTATTTTGACAATGATGAATCGAATATCCGTGCTTTTAAGAAAAGATACTTCAATACATATCGTGAATTTCCTACCGAAGAAGCACTAGAAGGTTATGACCTCATGAAATATGTTGTGAGATCTTTAAAAACCAATTTGTATCCTTTTCATTGGTACTCATTGGGAAGTATGGGGAATTCCCTAGAGACTGAGTTCAATGTTTCACCTGTATTTAAATCTTCAGATCAGAACAAAGACCCTTGGAATGCAGATTATTTTGAAAACTCTTTTGTGAAAATTGTCGAGATCAGATCGAATCGTTATCGGGTTATTGAATGAGTTCTTGCATGTAATTACTTCCGGGAATCGATGCTAGCAGATTGCGTGTATAATCCGTTTTTGCCTGTTTAATGATTTCATAGGACTTTCCTTCCTCCACTACTTCGCCATCCTTCATCACAAGGATCCGATCAGATATAAAATGAATCACAGAAAGATCATGAGAAATAAATAAATAACTCAGTTTGAATTTTTCTTTTAAATCCTGGAGCAAATTTAACACCTGAGCCTGCACAGAAACATCCAAAGCGGAAACAGATTCATCACAAATAATGAATCGAGGTTTCAAACACAGTACTCTTGCTATACAAATTCTTTGACGCTGCCCACCGCTGAATTGATGCGGATATTTGTCAAAATGTTCAGGAAGCAAACCTACCTCCGCCAACAATTCTTTTGCAAGATTTATTCTTTCATTTTTATTTTTTCCAATGCCATGGACCGTCATGGGCTCGACGATAGCGTCTCCCACAGTCAAACGGGGATTCAAGGAAGAGTATGGATCCTGAAAAATAATTTGCAGGTCCTTCCGCAAAGTACGCATGTGCTCTTTGTCAGTTTGAGACAAATTTTTCCCAAGATAAGCGACGCTGCCGGTACAATGTTCCAATAACTGTAAAATCGCTTTTCCTGTTGTGGATTTGCCGCTACCGGATTCACCCACCAAACCAATCACTTCCCCTGGAAAAATGTCAAGATTAAAATTTTTGACTGTCGGTATATCCTTTTTTGATTTTTGCCACCAGGATTTTTTCTTAGGATAATAAACATTTAAATCTTTTACAGAAATCAAAGGTGCAGTACTGTGCATCGACACTAACTTTCTGTCTAACTCGGAAGGAAGAATGCATTGGGTATCATCAAAATGATTAATTCCTGTACCTCTTTCGAATTCATCCATTGTGGGAAGTCTTCTGAGTTTTTTTTGCAATGGTGGTCTGCAATAGAGTAATCCTTTGGTATATTGTTGTTGCGGATTTTTAAAAATTTCATTTACAGGGCCTTGTTCTATTTTTCTGCCATTTTTCATGACCAGGACATCGTCACATATTTCCCGTATTACTCCAAGGTCATGAGAGATGAACAACATACTCAAACCCAAATCTTGTTTAAGCCTGAGAAGCATTTCGATGATGTGCTTTTGAATCCCAACATCCAGTGCTGTCGTAGGCTCGTCAGCAATAATCAGTTTTGGATTGCAACTCAGAGCAATAGCAATGAGTACTCTTTGCAATTGTCCTCCTGACAATTGATGAGGATAGGAATTATAAACTCTCGAGGGATCCGGAAGGCCTACTTTTTCAAGCCAATATAAGACTCGGTCCTTTATCTCAGATTTTGGGTAAAGTCGGTGCGCTTGGATACCTTCACCCACCTGATAGCCGCAAGTTAATACCGGATTTAAGGAAGACATCGGCTCTTGAAAAATCATAGAAATTTTTGCACCGCGAATTGCTCTTAGTCTGTCTTCTTCCAATTCACATAAATTGCTCGTTTGCTCATTTTCTGACCACAGAATTGAACCCTCCAGCAAAGCGTTGGTCGGTAAAAGTCGCAAGATGCTCATTGCAGTGATGGTCTTGCCACTACCAGATTCGCCAACGATACCAAGAATTCTATTTTGGTGGACGCTAAAGTTGAGATCCTTTACTGCTTGAACCCTATGTTGATGTGAGTTAAAACAGACATTCAATTGTTTAACATCTAGCAGGACCATGAAAGCAAATATAATTATAAATGAAAAAGTTTTTCAATTAAAACACAACTGAGTTTAGTCTAATGAGCCTTACTATTTTGAAAAAGATGAGATTAATATTGCTGCAGACACTGCTGCATTAAGAGACTCAGCACCCAGTGACAACTTTGCCGGAATACTCACGAATATGTCGCACAAATCAATTGCCTCTTGACTGAGTCCATTTGCTTCATTTCCTATCAATATAACGATTTGTTCCGGTTTGTCTATTTCATTATAAGCCAATCCATGCAATGTGGCACCTACAAACTTATGTCCTTCAAACAATTGCTTAACTTGAGCTATAGCAAGATACTTCACTTGAACTCTGGCGATACTGGACATTGAAGATTGTACTACCTTTGAATTGCTAAAGTGCACACTTCCAGGGGCGCAGTAAATCGATGAAATACCAAACCAATCACAGGTTCTGATGATAGTGCCTAAATTTCCCGGATCACTTATCCGATCCAAAAAGACCACGGTATTCTGATTTGAAGTCGAAATATTTGAATTGAATGTTGGAAATTTAAAAATTCCCAACACTTCTTTTGTTGTCCTGAGTTGCGCTATCGAAGCCAGATCGGATTCGGATATTTCACTGACCAAATGGGCAATATTTTCTATCTTTGAGCTATGCTTGTTTAGCCATCCTGTGGTAGCATAAATTTTAATGATATCACTTGGAGCGCTTGATATCAAATCAAGTACCAACCTGGATCCTTCAGCTGAGTATTCGCTGCGCAAAATCCTTGTTTCACTTTGATGGAGGGATTTAATAAAGGTTTTTTCTTGCTTGGATAAAAACATGGAAAGTCGACGTTCAATTATTTTTGGATATTACAGTTTAGTATGCATGGTACTCATCCTAATAGGTACATCATGCAACACCACAAACTATGTCAAAGGTAATCAATCTCTCCTCAAGAAGAATAAGTTTAAAATGGTAGAGTTTGATAGTGACCTGACAGAAAATCAACTTTCCGCTGATATTTTTACTTTGTACAGACAAAGGCCAAATCGCAAAGTTTTGGTTGGAATTCCCAGAGAGTGGTTTTACTATAACCTATCTAAATTGGATCCCACCAAAATGCGATATAAAATATTTAGTAATTATGCAGAAGAACCTGCTATTTTAGACAGCATCCTGGTGAAGTCAACAGAAAATAATATCAGAAACTACTTTATCAACAAAGGATACCTAAATGTAACAGTAAGTTCCACCATTAAAACCAAAAGAAAAAAATCTACGGTAACCTATCTGATTTATGCTAAAGACAGATTGAAAATCAGAAGCATAGAGTATAGTACTTTGGATACTGCAATTTTGGAAATCCT
>Ga0268298_10001605_pt1 | contig 26207 bp, 23 predicted proteins | sample WWTPWeurt_MetaG_FD_194462 | JGI IMG/M metagenome (GOLD analysis project Ga0268298, IMG submission 194462) | Activated sludge microbial communities from WWTP in Nijmegen, Gelderland, Netherland - WWTP Weurt | ecosystem: Engineered > WWTP > Aerobic digester > Activated sludge | place...
ACAATCTATTCACATGACTATCCACGAAATAAATATCCCTCTTAAGGTAAAACTAGTGGCACAAACTTTGGAAAACAATGGTTTTGAAGCCTATATCGTTGGCGGATGCACTCGCGACTTACTCCTAGGGAAGACTCCGAAAGACTGGGATCTCACTACCACTGCCACACCACCACAAATACAAGCCCTCTTTCCTGAGCATTACGCCAATAATGACTACGGAACAGTTGGAATCAAGACCGAGTCGGAGGATGAAACCCTCAGAGTCATTGAAGTGACGCCCTATCGCACTGAAGGATCTTACAGTGATGCTCGTCGCCCTGATACGGTTACTTTTGGTGTTTCGCTTGCGGAAGATTTACAACGTCGAGATTTTACCGTAAACGCGCTCGCTTTTCGAATTGCCACAGGTGAGCTTGTTGATCTTTTTGAGGGCAAAGCAGACCTTGCCGCAAAACGGCTCCGCACTGTTGGTAATCCTGATGACCGTTTTGCTGAAGATGCCCTTCGTATGTTACGTGCGGTACGCCTCGCTGCCGAACTCGATTTTGTGATAGAACACGAAACAATGGCAGCCATTGCCAAAAATAGTGGGCAATTGAAGCGTATTTCCGTTGAGCGAATTACGAGTGAGTTTCTTCGTACTCTCAGCTCACCAACCCCCATGCAGGGCATTATTTTCATGGAAAAGCTAGGTTTATTGGAACAGTTCTTGCCCGAATTGAGACTCGGTATCGGGGTGGAGCAGGGAGGAGCGCACCTATACGATGTGTATGAACACCTCCTACGAACTATGCAAGCTGCTGCTGACAAAAATTTTTCATTAAAACTCCGTTTAGCGGCACTTTTTCATGATATTGCCAAACCACAAACGAGACGGGCTGGAGGAAAACATAAGCAGTACACCTTCTTTGGTCATGAAGTAGTCGGTGCTCGAATGACAAAAGCTATACTCGAACGTCTAAAATTACCTCGAGAAATAACTGATGACGTAGTCAATCTAGTTCGCTGGCATATGTTTTTTGCTGATCCAGAAGAGATCACCCTAGCCGCTGTACGCCGTACCATAGCAAGAATTGGCGAAGAACATATCGAGGAACTATTGAATCTACGCGTTTGCGATCGTATTGGCATGGGTCGTCCAAAAGAACAACCATTTCGCTTTCGAAAATATAAGGCACTGGTTGACCAAGCGCTTCGTGATCCAATTTCTGTAAAGATGCTTAAGATTAACGGCGATAAAATTATGCAGCTTTCAGGAGAGAAACCCGGAAGAAAACTTGGTTACATCCTACACGCCTTACTTGAAGAAGCACTGGATGATGCCAGTAAAAATACTGAGGAATATATGTGTAAGCGGGCACTCGAGCTCATGCAGCTACCTGAAGAACAGCTCAGGCAGCTCGCGGAAGCAGGGAAGAGAAAGCAGGCAGCGGAGGAGGCCGCTGCCTTAAAAGACATTGCCCGCGAGCATCACGTAGGGTAAGCCTATATAAAAGACAAATTTAAAGAAACGGCTCTGTTGAGCCGTTTTTTTTTCGTCTACTCTGAAGCTGTTCCGGTGGGAGGTCTAAATATCATCTTTCCTTTGCAGCTCGCTACCGCCAGATTCTCCCTTGGAGGTCGAATCGTGGCGAAGCGCCTGCATAGATTCGCAATATACCCTTCGGGTATTTGCTCATTTAATAAAAAAGACCTGAAGGAATCGAGAGCCAATCAGTGATGATAATTAGCTACCGGTGCCTTCAGGTCTTGTAATAAACGAGCTTGCTATTGGAGGATTAAAGTAATCCAAGTGGGCGCTTACTCTTGAAGCTAACCCGATCCGAAGCTCTACGTTTGTTTTGAGAGAAGTACTTATTTTGACTTTGCGCTTGTAGATTTGCAATGTCGTACTCTCTCTTATAGGGTGGGATGTTATGAACGTTTTTGAGTAAGAGTCAATGACTCTTGGAGGTAATACTCAATTGTATTTTGGAAGATCTCTTTAAGGGGTCTCTCGAGGGAGTTGGTTGGAATGATTTCTACTCAACTCTCTCGAGATGCCTGCTCGCCCTTTCTGGGCCTGTCACTATAGTAGTATTTGTAAAGGACAGTGTAAAGGACAACACTGTGTATTACTGTGGATAACTTGTCCTTTATAATATTGCTTGACCGAATTCTGTTTCGTGTTGTTTTGAATACCGATATTTTCATTACTTACCTCTTGAATACCAACACAATATAATTGCATTATAAGCTTATATTTCATCACTTTTAGCACTTGGGCATTTTTGTAAGATTTCCTTTCTGTAATTGCATTACGCACCGTAAGAAAAAATTATAAAGCAATGGCTAGTTCAACAGAAACGGGGCAGTGGTCTGAACCCATAATGGTCGGATGAATGCGAGCACTTTTAATAAGTGGCACCAATGCTGCAGTCGCCATCACGTAGTCAATGCGCCAACCAATGTTTCGATCACGCGCACCAGCGAAATGTGACCACCACGTGTAATTGCCGCCTTCTTGATTAAAGAGTCGAAACGTGTCCACGAAGCCTCGCTCGATCATGGCGTCTACGCCTTTTCGCTCTTCATCAGTAAAACCCTTTTTCCCGCGATTTTCCTTTGGACGGGCGAGGTCTATTTCCTGATGTGCCACATTCAAATCACCGCAAAAAATAACTGGTTTCTTTTCTTGTAACTGACTCATATATTCTAGGTAGGCGGGATCCCACTGTGTTCGCATTGGAATACGAGAGAGATCATCCTTCGCGTTGGGAGTGTACACCGTGCTTACGTAAAAAGGTGCGAATTCAGCTACCAGCACCCGCCCCTCTTTGGTAGCATCACCATAAGCATCGGCCAATTGATACTTGGCAGCAATTTCTTCAGGAAGCCCGCTTATTACTGCCTCGGGCGTATGTTTTGTAAAAATAGCGGTCCCAGAGTAACCCTTTCGTTCTGCCGAGCACCAATATTCCTCATAGTCAGGAAAATCGAGATCAATCTGATCATGATTGGCTTTTGTTTCTTGAATACATAAAATATCCGGCTGTTGTTCCTTTAAAAACGGCTCCAACAATCCCTTTTTGTGCACCGCTCGAATACCGTTCATGTTCCATGAGTAAATCTTCATATACTTCTAGTCTACCCGATAAATTAAAACTGCAAAATTTTACCTTATATCTCTCCTCAAATTCATTATTTTTGTATACTATATACTGTATGAAAACGAACACACATTCACTAATTGTTGGAGTGACGATTATACTTATTGTTAGTGCCATTTACTTTGCTTGGCACCAAAGCACAAAAAAAGTCATGCCGCTGGAACAAGCTGAGGTGCCAACCGAAACTGTTGCGACCAGCACACTGCCACAAGCATTTGAAAGTAATGTGGAACTAGGAACAGACGGTATCGTAACTTCGGTAGATGTTAGTGGCGCCATGGTTGATGGGCCAGCAATCATTGATTTTAAAACTGACAGTGGCTCACTGCACACGATTGCTGTTCCAACCATGGGACGTTCGCTCTGCGTCGCAAATGAACAAATCGCTGATGTCTACACTATTTCAATTGGTGATCGGATTTCAGCCCGCGGCATGACAGATGAAAACGGTCGCCTTGTGCCCTGTGAAAGTGAACTTCATTCATTACAAGTGGAGAGTGTCTATGCAAATCCAGAAGTAGGAATTTCTTTCAAATACCGTAAAAGCCCTGATGGCTACCAAAGAGAAGGGGAGGATCACCTCTTCAGTTCTGACCCCTCATTTATTACTGGAGTAGCGCTCACCTTAACGAAGGAAGCACTGGCGTTGCTAGAAAGTGACGTTCCACGAGAACTACCGCCAACAATTTCTCTTCGAGTGTATGCCAATCCTGAAAAACTTACCCCGCTCGCTTGGACAAAAGCCAATCCGATTGAATCCAACTACGAACTTGCCATGGCTGAACCAGTAGAAATTTCTGTTGCCACGAAAGAGGCTGTGGGGTTCACCGCTGATGGACTCTATGCTACCGACACCTATGTTGTATCCTATGATAACTATATTCTGGTTATTGCTGGTCAATATATCGATACGGAATCAACGATCTATACCGATTTAGAGCCACTGGTAAGCACAATTACTTTTACTCGCTAAACCAGCTTTACCATGCCTGAACAATTTGAACAGCCACCAATTATTACCGAACAAGTGGAGCAACTTTTAGATGAGGTAGATGCACTCCTTTCTGAGGGTCGTTTTCAATCTATCGAAGAAAAAGACTTATACTTAAGGAAGCTCTACGGGCTTCGTGCCGTCAGTAATGACAAGCGGATTCAAGACCTGATTCGCTATATTGAAACTGAGTACGGCACATAAGCTTGTGCTATAGTTATTGCCGTGAACAAACACCAGCTACTTACTAGCATCGTTGCTGATTTTGCACCGATTGTAACTTTTGTGGTCGTTACTGAACTCTCGGGTTTTATGATGGCATTATTATGGCTGGTGGGGGTAGCCCTGCTTTCACTCATTGTTGAATGGGCCATTTCCAAGCGACTACCTAAATTTGGATTGGTAGCGACAGTAACCATTCTTTTATTTGGGGTAATGTCCATTTTAACCAATAACGAATTCTACATCATTATTAAAGATACGTTATACGCTCTTTCTTTTGCGATAGCACTGCTCCTTGGACTACTCTTTAAGCGATCATATCTTGAGGTTCTCTTTGGGGATTATTTTGCAATTACACAACGGGGGTGGTTCATTCTCACGGCACGTTGGATTGTATTCTTCCTTTTTCTCGCTTTCACCAACGAAATTGCTCGCGCCGTACTCGAACCATCAGTGTGGATTTATTACAAATTCGTCGCGGTTGTAATAACGTGGATATTTGGCTTTTACCAACTCACTCTCACCAAACGTGAACGCTTGGCTCAAGCCAATGCGTGGGGGTTACGCCAACTGCATTAAGTACTCTTGTTTTTAAGTAGGGAGGTGGCGTATAGTGGCAGCACCATGGGAAACGAAACTGAAACAGTGTGGGACGTAATTGTTATTGGCGGCGGACCAGCAGGGATGATGGCCGCCGCCCGTGCCGGAGAACGAGGGCGCAAAGTGCTACTACTAGAGAAAAACCACCACCTTGGCGTAAAGCTGGCGATTACGGGCGGCGGCCGCTGCAACATAACCAACAACAAACCCGACGTACGCACCATGCTGGCACAATATAAAGATGCTGGGAAATTTCTATTTTCAACCTTCACACAACACGGAGTACCTGAAACGATTGCGTGGTTCAGAGAAAGGGGAGTGTTGTTTCATGAAGAAAATGATGGGCGACTATTTCCTACCACCAATAGAGCCACCACAATTGTTGACACCCTGATTACCACTCTTCAACAACAGCAGGTTACCGTCCACACAGGAACGGCGGTCCTAGGTATCACCTACCACGAGGCAACAGCACTGTTTTCTATACAATTACACAATAAAAAAGTACTACATTCGCACACCTGTATTGTAGCAACAGGTGGTACCTCTCGACCTGATACTGGCTCCACTGGAGAAGGTTTCAAGTGGCTTCAGGCTTTAGGACACACTATCGTCCACCCCTCACTTGCCTTAGTTCCACTCACTCTACAAGACCAGTGGGTACAAAAAGTTAGCGGAATAACTCTTCCTGATATTCGTATCATACTTTTTAGTGCCAGTAAAAAGCAACGAGCAGTACTTGGAAAAATGCTCTTCACCCACACCGGAGTCAGTGGACCGACCATATTAAATATGAGTAGTGAAGTAAAGGCGCTGATCGCTAAAAGCACCGTCACACTGCTACTTGATCTTTTCCCACATGATGATGAAAAGAGCCTTCGACTAAAGCTGCAAGAATTACTACAAGTCCACTCCAATCAAAAACTACGAAACGTGTTAGCCCTCGTACTCCCTCGAGCATTAGTGACCGTATTATTAGAGCTGGTAGCAGTTGACGGCGAGACACCTGCCCACAGCGTTCGCACCAAAGAGCGAACCGCACTCGTATCATTTTTCAAAAAAGTTCCGCTACATGTTAAAGGGCTTCTCGACGAGAGCAAAGCCATTGTTTCTAGTGGTGGCGTCTCTTTACCTGAAGTTGATTTCAAAACTATGCAGTCCCGAATCGTACCCAACCTCTTCCTTATCGGTGACATTCTAAACATCGACCGACCTTCTGGTGGCTATAGCCTCCAACTATGCTGGAGTACCGGCTACGTGGCAGGTGACCATTGCTAGCTGTAGCTGTGCATTGACTATCTTGACATTTATGGTCAAGTGGGATTATGCTATTGGCTGCATTTCGTTCTTTCGTCCAAGGAGACGACCATGACTACTATTCCTGAGGGACAACAAGCAATGCTTGCCGCCTATGAAACTTCCCCTGATCCAGAATTTCGGAAAAAAATGAGGGAGCAAGTATTGGAAATTACCGGAGAACAACATTGCCAGCGTGTCTGGGATAATCTTCCACCACACGAGAAGCAACAATGTGGATCGATTAATAATCATCCACAAGGCATGGAACTTTGCCTCACTCAGTGGGTTACTACCCGCGCGAAACAATGGGGGGATTCTTATGCATCCGCACAAAGCAGCTGATTCGCGATATCTGCCAAGCCGATGAACGACATCAATCGTTCATCGGCTTATTGTTTGCACTAATATATAATTCACCTATACTACGCATTTCATCTATGACGTATCTTGATTCACTTTGCAGTCGCTTACTTTCTGAGAAATACAACAATATTACCGGAGAAATGTATCAACAAGACTGTCTTCGCCTCACGCAGGGGGAACCATACGAGTATGTACTCGGGTGGGTTACTTTTCTTGATACCACTATCGACCTTTCATTGCGACCAATGATTCCCCGACCCGAAACAGCTTTTTGGGTGGCACACGCGATTCAAGAACTCAAGCAACAATCAAAGCCCCTTCGCCTCGCCGATACTTTTTCTGGTGCTGGAAATGTCGGGGTGGCACTTTTAAAACATCTTGAGAACGCGACCGTTGATTTTTCTGAATTAGATAAGACGCTCGCTGCGCAAATTGAAAAGAATATTGTTCTCAATAAACTCGATGCGACACGCACAAAAATACTCAGTGCCTCAGCACTAGACAGACTTACCGGACAATATGATGCCATTTTTGCAGTACCCCCGTACGTACCCTATGAAGCGTTACCAGACCTTGATCCTGAAATGATTACCTACGAGCCGCACCTTGCGTTTTTCGCTCACGAAGACGGGCATGAATTTCACCGACTACTAATCGCTCAAGCGTGGGATTTGCTACAGGAAGGCGGCACTTTGTATATGGAAGCTGATATGGACCATAATGACGCTATCAGAAAACTGGTCGAAGGTACCAAGTGGTCAAAACTCGAATTCTGGCCGGACCCATACGGTGCCACACCAAATGTAGTCTTACGGAAATAATTTCCTGCCATAAACTGCTATTCTCAAAGCTTGCCGCAAGCGAAAGCGGGCGGAAAAGCATTCGCTTTTCCGCCCGCTTTCTAAACCTAATTAATCTATTTACAACAATTTACCCAGGGCAACAAATACTTCTCTTACCCCTGGAACATATGCCACAAGGGCTACCACAAACAACAAAACTTCTAACACAATCATCGTTGAAACAAGATCTTTTTTTAACTATCAATATACTCTATTAAGGATGAGTTTTTCGCTTTCACCACAACATCCACCCACCTAAAAAGAGTGTGGCCGAATATTAAAATAATTGTAGTGTGAAATAGTAAAACCGCGAAGATAGCAATAAAAGCTAGGAAAATCACACCATCGCCGCTAATCATAGGCAGTGGACTGAAAACTTCATTGGCGCTAATCAGAATAAGAGGTAGAGCAACTATTGGAAAGCAAAAGAATGAAAATAATTGAAATTGTTTCATATAAATAATACAATTATACCAGAGTCTAGACCCCTTTCAATTAAGGTTCGCGTGTTTTTTACCGATGTTAAATTGTAATTCATTCAAGGGATTGTGCTGCGGCACAAACAAACTTGCATATATGTATCCCACCCCATCAAATGCCCACAGAACACCTCAATATTTTTCTAAGAATAATTAAACAGTGATGGTAACTCACCTATAAGATTAAAAATAAGAAAAGCCGTCCTCCAGATGGCTTTTCCATGTGATTGGGACGACTTAGTTTAGGCACGAATGGCCTTCTTGGAATTGATCACCTTCGTGATGCTCTGCCACAGCTTGTCGCTGTTGGCCTTTTCGCCGAGGGCGACTAGGTCTGGGATCGTGCGGGCATCGAGACGGAGCAGCGGGATCACCGACCCCCAGAAGTCCTCTGAGGCCGACCGAGCGGTCCGCTCGAGGGAAAGAATCTGCTCGTCAGAGAGTACACCAGTCTTGATCGCGGCCACACTCACTTCGAAGCAATCGAACTGCTTGCAGATATCCATCACCTGCGCGGCGTTCAACTTGTTCTTGGACAGGACCAAGATCGCGATTTCCTGAATCTTAACCCAAACGTAGGCGAAAGCATTCTGATAGTCCTTTCGCATGGCGACCTTGTACAGCCCGTCGGCGTCTAGGACGTCAGCGTTGACAACAGCCTTCCAATATCTCGGGAAAGTCTCGATAGAGTGTTCGTTGTAAAAACACTCACCAAGGGCGAACACCTCGTCTTGCGTGTACTTGCCAGACACCCCAGCGGCGAAGACTAGGTCACCGCCGCACGAGAGAACTTCAAAACCGTGCTCGAATTCCTCACGACTCATTTCCGAAGCGATGATGCAGACCGTGTAGGCCTGTACCAGCTTGGAAGAGGTCGCAACGACGTCGATTAAATTTTGGTTGCTGGCCAAAGGATTGGCCGACTTCCAGCTGCGGACGAAAGCACGCACCACGGTCGAACACCTCGGATCGTCGTTGTAGTTGTCCGTAGCCTTCTCGCACAGCTCCAGCATCTTTTCCGCTGACAAAACGCCGGTTTCGATGAGGGCGATGGCGTTTGCATTGTTCATTTCTTTCTCCTTCGTGTAATGAACTGTTTCATTGATTTTCCGACCAAGAAACTTACTCAGAATTAACCACTGAATAATGTACATCAAAATAAGTAGTATGTCAATACACCGTATATGGTCCTATTGAATGGTTACAATATACCTACTTCACTAACGACCTGTAATATAAGAACGCTTGGAAAATATTAGGAATATCTATACCTCATAGAGTTATTTTCACCTTAGCAGGGTCGCTACATTCCAAAAATTTCCTTCCTACTTATTATGCTTTAATACAGGGAGGTCGCTTGGTCGAAAAGTTGGCACGCAACGAGTCAAATCTAGTGCTGGAGAGAGGACTTGGTCACAAATAAATTTTCTGCAAAAATTTTTCGCAACCCCGCCTCGCCTCCACAAGTACTCCTCGCCAGCTCGTCGCCTTGTGTACTGGCTGCGGCTTTCAAGTCCTTCTCCAACTACTAGTCGCAAAAACTGCAAAAGTGAATACTTTTGCAGTTTGCGCCTAGTGCTGGAGAGAGGACTTGAACCTCCATGAAGTTACCCTCACTACGACCTGAACGTAGCGCGTCTACCAATTTCGCCACTCCAGCAACTATGTTCAGCATTAAAGCACAAATGATTGTTCATATTCAAGATGCCGCAACAAAATACTTGTATTTCTCCACAGCTATGCTTTAATGCTGGTACGAAACGAAGCTCCTCTGAAGTTTTGAAGAAAGACCAGTTGAAGTGAAGTTTTGTTTTACAATAATTAGATTTACATATATATGAAGGGTTCAATCGTACGAAAGCGCACTGAAGGTTACGGATTTATCAAGCCAGACAATGGTGAGAAGGATGTATTCTTCCACGCATCAGCACTCGTTGATGTTGCGTTTGATGACCTTAATGAAGGTGACGTAGTGACATTTGAAGTTGAGCAAGGTCCAAAGGGTCCTGCAGCTACAAATATCCAGCGCGCATAAGTACTAATATAAAAGGGCGCGGGGCAAAGCCCCGCGCCCTTTTATATATACCTCCTCACTTACCCCAGCCACTGCATCAGCGATATCAATTTTCTTGCTATACTATACACACCATGCTCTTTCTTTCGATAGTGCAGCACTATTTTATCTGGCACTACAGTCGTGCCTTCAAAGAGCTCTTTCATGTCTGGCTCAATTTTTTGTGGTTCATCATCCATTTCTTTTCCATTCCGCAACTAATGCGCTCTTGGTTTTCACCGTGGAAGCGCATGGTAGAAGATCGTGGGAATAAATGGAATCTCGAGGATCTTGCCGCCTATATCATCATCGGTCTCATTTCACGAATTATTGGTGGAATACTGCGCACCGTTATCATTGCCCTTGGACTGGTTTGCCTACTTTCTGCTGTTATTGCTGGTTTTGCGATCCATCTTTTTTGGATTGTGGCGCCACTCCTGATTTTCTCACTTTTTGTAATCGGAATTACTTTTTTCTTAGCCTAACAATATGATTACACTACAAGACAGTATCAAACAGTATGCGCCCACTATTGATTTGGCAAACGTCCTCAGCCGACCAACATTATCATTATTACGAAATGTTAGTTTTGCTGGTATGGCACTCTCTGGCGCAGGGGCAATTGCTTCGCACTACTTATTGGCTGAACAATTCCTTCCTCAACTACTTGGGAGCACGGCAGTTTTTGGGGCAGTGTGGCTAGAGCAATTGCTTATTTTTTCATACCACAACAGCTACTATTTTCGGGGACTCAATTCACTCATTGGCTTGGATGAGGAAGATATCAGTGGTGCAACCTATGATGTCGCTGCCGCAACTCTTAAATACCAGCACGATGTCGCCTTTGCGTTTTGTGTTTCAAACTTCGGTTCACAAGCCCTCCTGCGCAGCGGTCTTTCAACTGAACAAATTGATACTTTTTTACGAGGAACACGCCAAAAAATTACCGCTGCCATGGTGGTACTCCCTGAAAAAGAACTTTTTAGCTTGATTGGTCTTGGAAAATACCTCCTCACTCATGACTCTGAGTTTAAAGCGCTTTTTGCTAATGCCGGTATTACTGAAGCAATTTTTCTTGGCGCACTCCGCTGGGTAGTGGGCGCCTACCACCAAGAAAAACGTCAGGAGCGTTGGTGGAGCAAAGACAATCTCTCCCGCACTACCGGCATCGGTCGAGAATGGGCATACGGCACTGCCTATTTGCTTGAACGATTTTCTCGAGATATTCGCACCAGCGCGGTATTTTCAACACTCAATAAAGACAGTACTTTTGCAACCGAAAAGGTGCGCGATATTGAATCAGCATTAGCCCGCTCAAAAGATGCGAACGTGCTTCTTATTGGGGAAGCGGGAGTAGGAACAATTGATCTTGTTATGGCAGTTGCCGAGCGGATGCGAACAGGGAAGTCGATTGATGCCATTTCTGGAAAGCAGATTATCGTCCTTGATACCAATCGCTTGTTTGCCGTTAATAAAGATAAACAAGCGCTCGAGCTAACATTACTTGAACTTCTTGATGAAGCAACAGTTGCTGGCAACTACATTATCGTTATTGAAAATTTAAGTACTTTCATTCGAGAAGGGGAGGCTATGGGCGTGTTCATTCCCGAATTACTTGATGAATACTTGGCGTTGCCACAACTACAATTCATCGCCACGGAAACCCCAGGAGCGTACCATACCCACCTTGAAACACTTGGCGCGTTTGCTCGCCGCTTTGTAGAAATTCTCATCGATAGCCCCGATTTGCACGCCACTACTCGAGTGTTGCAGGGCATTGCGCTACGGCTAGAAACAAAACACCAAGTATTTTTTACCTATGCCGGACTCCATGCCATCACCACTGCTGCCGATCGCTATATTGTAGAAGGGGTGATGCCCAACAAAGCGATTGAACTCCTTATTGATGTGGCAACAAAAGCGCAGCAAACTAATACCGTGATTATTTCCGAAGATTTTGTATACCAAACTGTTAGTGAAAAAACAGGGGTTCCGGCTGGACCAATCCAAGATCAAGAGCGCGACCTACTACTTCACCTTGAAGACCGTCTCCACCAACAAGTGATTGGGCAACAGCAAGCCCTGAATGCCATTGCCCGAACCATGCGTCGTGCTCGAGCGGGAATTCAAGCGACTGATAAACCAATTGGTTCGTTTCTTTTTCTAGGGCCAACAGGTGTTGGAAAAACCGAAACAGCCAAAGCGCTCGCAAAAATATTTTTTGGTGGGGAAGACAAGATGCAACGTCTTGATATGTCGGAATACAGTGAAGAAGACGCCCTCACGAGACTCATTAGTGACGGAGAAGGGGCAGGGACACTCCCAAGCATCTTGCGTGAACATCCCTACTGCGTACTACTGCTTGATGAATTTGAAAAAGCCACCCGTACGGTGCACGATTTATTCCTGCAAATACTCGACGAAGGAGTGTTTACCGATGCTCGCGGCATGAAAGTAAATGCTCGAAATACCATCATCATCGCCACGTCAAATGCTGGAAGCCAACTAATTTTACGCACCGTACAACAACGCAAAGAACTCGCCACTCTCACCCAAGAAATCATCGACCATATTGTACGAGAAGGGATCTACCGTCCAGAACTCATCAACCGTTTTGATAGCACCATCGTGTTTGAACCGCTCACTCTTGGTGAACAAACAGAGGTTGCTAGTCTTCTGCTTGGTGGGCTGTACACTCGCGTCAAAGAACGGGGGTACGAGATTGACATCAGCGACGATTTGCTCACGGTATTGGTAGAAAAGGGCTACAGTCCTGAATACGGCGCTCGTCCAATGCAGCGGGTACTGCAAAATGTGATTGAAGAAAAAATTGCTCAGAAAATTATTGCTGGCGCAGTGAAAAGGGGAGACAAAATCCCGCTCACCCGAGCCGATTTCACCGCGGCAGAGCTGGCGGTGTAAAAAAGTAACGATAGAAAAAAGCCGCGACCCTTCGGGTCGCGGCTTTTTCATCATTCTTCTCTACCTCATTTAGTTGTCCTGCAATTCCATTTGCTTTTGGAGCAACTGCACGAGTACCAGCAAGAGTTCACGAAGTTGGTTTTGGAGTTCTGTTTTATCAGTACTCTTTCCATACTCGCGATATTTTTCCATATTTCGGTCCTCAAAACGCTCCACCTTTTTTACCATCTTGTCATTGAGCTCGTAATCTTCGTCATCGACACACTTCTTGGCGACACCCCAACCAGCAGCTTGTGCGGTACGCTCGCAGAAATCTCGATCATCATCTTCGTCGTCATCATTATCTTCGACTTCAAAAATTCCCTCAGCCAACTTCTTCGCAGCATCAGCCAAGTCTTCAGCGGCGGTGTAATCTTCATCTTCATACTCATCTTCGGCAGCATCAAGCTTTTCTTGTGCTTTTGCAAGGGTGGTTGAAGCAGCTTCAAGATCGTCCTCATCTACCTCAGCTTCTTCGGCGTCTTCAATTCGATCGGCAGCAGCTGCAATAGCGTCTTTTGCATCCTTGATAGCATCAGCAGCATCTTCTTCCGCCTCAGCTTCATCGTCTTCATGTTCTACTTCAGCAATATCCTCAATCTCGTCAGCGGTAATTTCAAGATCAAAATCTTCATCCAAGTCCTTTACTAATTCATCGTACGCCTCATCCAAATCCATGTCTTTATAGGTGTAGCTTTCGTCCTCGTCGTCATACTCCACTTTCACCTCCACTTTATCTTCGTACACCTTTACCTCAATTTCCAAATCATCAAAAGCGGCATACGTGGTGAACGCCATACCAAACGCTACTGCGAGAGTAGTGGCGAGAACCGTTAGTTTATGAGTAAGTGTTACTTGCATATATTAAATTTAAAAGTTTTTATTATTTACTAATAACTATTCTGCCGCGCAGAAGTTTGACTATTCTACACCTATTCGCCAGACAGAAAAAGACCCGAAGGTCCTCCAAAATAAAAGTGAAAGGGTGACCGTCGGGTCTAGGTGGTGCAAGCAATGCTTGCGGTTGGTAAAAGAACAATAATGAACTACTTCAAAATTTATTGTACTTGCTAGCAAAAATTATACAAGTCAGATATACACAATCCTTCATTACAGGTGACCCACCATTAGCCAAGAGCACCGTAGTGGCATACAATAGAAGGTATATGCAAGCAAAAAACATCGTCATTGCCATGCTCGCGCTGGCACTTGTTATTGGAATCGGATTTTTAGTAGTAAGAAGCGGTAGTAATACTACTGTGATCGTGGAAGAAACCCCTCAACCAGTCGAAGAAGTATTACCAGTTGAACCAGATGGTGGCATTGGCGACGGGGCGGTCCCTGTACCAGAAGAAACCACTCGTGGCACTGAAAGTATTATCGGATATTCAGTTGGTGGAGAAGAAATCGTTGCCTATCACTTTGGAAAGGGAACGAAAGAGATTGTACTCATTGGTGGTGTACACGGTGGCTACTCACCAAACACTGCTGATCTTGCCGAGGAATTCGTTACCTACTTTAAGGAAAATGAGTCTGTAATCCCAAACAATCTGCTGGTGACCGTGATTCCAAACCTCAATCCCGATGGCTCAGAAAAAAGTGGCACCGCTGGTCGCTTTAATGCCAATAATGTAGACATCAACCGTAACTTTGATTGTGAATGGTCGGCTACAGCAATGTGGCGCAGCGAGGAAGTAAGTGGGGGAACCGCCGCCTTTTCTGAACAGGAAGCCCAAGCCCTACGTGATTATGTACTACAGTACGACCCCGTTGCTGCCGTCGTATGGTTTAGCGCGGAAGGAAAAGTCTATCCATCAGCTTGCGGCACCACCCCAAATAAAGCCTCCGTGGAACTCGCTGCTACCTTTGCCACTGCCGCTGGCTATCCAGCGGAAGCAGAATTTGACGCCTATCCGGTAACCGGGGACATGGTGAACTGGATGGCAAAGCAAGGCATTCCCGCTATTAGCGTACTCCTTACCAATCACCAAACGACCGAGTGGAGCAAAAACGAAGCTGGCATAAAAGCCGTACTCGCTAAATACGCTGAATAATGAAACGGTCACCTCTGATTGCGTTTGGAGCGATATTGCTACTGCTTGTCGTCGGCGGTTCATTCCTCTTCTTTCAAGAACCATCTGAGGAAGTCGTTCCCATAGAAACACCTGCTCCCGAGCTTATCTCTGCCACCCCCACGCCCACCACCACCCAAGCAGTCATCGGTACTTCGGTGGAAGGGCGACCAATCGAAGCGTTCAGCATGGGCACCGGTGCCACCAACCTGCTCTTTGTTGGTGGCATACACGGTGGCTACGAGTGGAACAGTATTCTCCTTGCTTATGAAATGATTGACCACTTACGAAGCAATCCCAGCCTTATTCCAGAAAATATCACCATACACATTATTCCCAATCTCAACCCCGATGGGCTGTATGAGGCAACAGCAATCGAAGGAGCCTTTACTGCTAGCGATATTCCAAACAACAACATGCACACCAGCGGAGCAGGACGCATGAATGCCAACGGCGTAGACCTCAACCGTAACTTTGCTTGCAAGTGGGCACCAAAGAGTACGTGGCGTAACAAGACAGTGAGTGCTGGTACTGCCGCTTTTTCTGAACCAGAAGCCGCTACACTGCGCGATTACGTTGCCACAATTACACCCACCGCCGTAGTGTTTTGGCACAGCCAAGCTAACAACGTCTACGCTTCGGAGTGTGAAAATGGTGTACTCCCTGCCACCCTTACGCTCATGAACACCTATGCTACCGCTGCCAGCTATGGCGCTGTGCCGGTCTTTGACGCCTACCCGATCACGGGTGATGCGGAAGGATGGCTCGCTTCGCTTGGTATTCCAGCGGTCACGGTAGAGTTTGGTTCACGTACCAGCATTGAATGGACGCAGAATCTAGCGGGAGTGGAGGCGGTATTGCAGTTGTATAAGTAGATGACCACGCCCTCAAGCTTCCTAACTGTAGCGAAACATCCCGCAGCGATACCTAGTTTTTGAAGAGGAATTCCTGACGACAACAAAAACGGTGGAACGAGGACGTTGAGTCTCAGTTAGGAAGCTTGGGTTATCAAATCGGCGCGCCCTTCGGGCGCGCCGATTTCATTTGAGAAAACCGCCCTGCGGTGTTACTCTTTTTTCATTATGTCACTATACGAAACGCTGCAACTTGCCAAAAGTGAAGAAGACGTGAAGGACGCCTACATCAAAGCCCTCGGACTCAAAGCCTTCTCCAAAGGACTCATTGATATTCAAACGAAAGAAATTTGGTTTGAAGCGAAAGACAAGAGCAACAACACCACCTACAAAATGTTCACGCAGCTTCTCTACTACGTACAGGAGTGGATGAAACACGGGGAAGAAGTACCACCGTTTCTCTGCGTCATCGACACCGAGAAAGCTGCCATCATGAAAACCGAATACGCCCTGCCGCTTTTTAGTCAAAATATCAAGTGGGGCAAATCAGCGAGCGACGTGACCCCCGAAGCATTGGAAGTAGTTTCGGCACACATTGGTGCACACTTCGTGTCCTACCGCATCGAAACCCACGAACGTGAATTCATCGACGCCGTGAAGGCAGCCATTAAGACCGGTGACATCATTCGTACCGAAATCAAACCCGCCAACATCAAACAAGTGTTTGATAAGTGGGTGGAGATGGTGGGGAAGGAAATTGCTGGTGTGCCTGAAGAAGACTACGCACTCCTTTTCTTCGCCGACCTCATGCATGACGGCAAAGTATCTACCGTCAAAGACTTGCCTGCCAAACTGCTCTTTGAAGATGAGCGCCCTGTTTTTCATCTTAAAGGCAACCTCTATACCTTAAGTAGTATGGACGGCTACCGCCGTTTTTGGGCAATCTACCACAAGCCACCAAAAGAAGAACACCGTAATCATATGCTGGAGCGACGTGACACCCTCATTCCGTACGATGAGCGAAGTTTCAAAGGTGCGTACTATACGCCGCTGCATGTTGTTGACAAAGCCTACGAAAAACTCACCGAAACCCTTGGTGACAACTGGCAGGATGAATACCTCGTGTGGGACATGTGTTGTGGCGTGGGCAATCTCGAAGTCAAACACAGCAACCACCGCAACCTATATATGAGTACGCTTGATCAAGCCGACATTGACGTGATGAAAGCCACCAACACCTGTCCCGCGGCGGAGCGATTCCAGTACGACTACCTCAATGACGATATTACCGACGATGGGCAAATCGACTACACCCTCACCAACAAAGTCCCCGAATCGCTCCGCCGCGCCATCAAAAGTGGCAGGAAGATTTTAGTGCTAATTAATCCGCCGTATGCAGAGGCGAGTGACAGGGGAACTGAATCAAAAGAGAGTGTAGCAAAAACAAAGGTTGCCAGTTCACTTATGAGTGATTGGGGTAAATCTGACAAAGAACTTTTTACACAATTTATTGCAAGAATTGCAAAGGAATTACCACAAGCCACAATTGCAATGTTCAGTAAATTGAAATATGTGAATGCACCAAATTTTGAAGAGTTCCGCAAACAGTGGGACACCGATTATCTTGGTGGTTTTATAGTGCCAAGTAAATCATTTGAGGGTCTGAAAGGAAATTTTCCAATTGGCTTTTTAATGTGGCAAACCAGTCATGGTGATGGACACTTAAGTCAAATATCACAAATTATAGTAGATGTGCTCGATAAAGATTCTCGACCAATTGGTGAGAAGAGGTTTTATAATTTACCAACAGATTCATATCTCAATGTCTGGTTTAAGCGACCAGTAGCAAATCATGAACCATCTGTTCCATTGAAAAACGCTGTATCTCCAGCAACTTCTGTTCCGAGAGTTACAACGTGGTCAGACACAGCAATTGCATATATGAATAGTGCCGGTAATGATATCCAACAAGCAACATTGCTAACAAGTTTGTATTCCGCTCCATTTTCTAATGGAAACGGTTTCTATGTTAATGAACAAAATCTTTGGCAAGCATCTGTGGTTTTCTCAGTCCGTCGCATCATCAAACCAACGTGGCAAAACGACCGCGACCAGTTCCTTCAGCCCACTGGAGAACTCACCGAAGAATTCAAAAATGATTGTTTGGTGTGGATGTTGTTTAACGGCAGTAACTTAACCGCAAGCGCCAACGACCTGCAGTGGAACGACAAGAAATGGAGCATTGTAAATCACTTCATTCCGTTTACTGAAAGTGAGGTGGGGGCGCCCGCGCGCTTTGAGAGTGACTTTATGGTGCGGTACATGGCAGGGAAGGAGTTCTCGCCGGAAGCCACGGCGGTGCTCGCGCGCGGGCGCGAGTTGTGGCGTGCATATTACCAGCACGAAAACCCACACACCGTCCGTGAAGAACTCAAACTCAACCGCGTCGATGTTGGCTGGTATCAAATCCGCAAAGCGCTCGAAGCTCGCAACGAGAGTGGTGACTACGCGCCCGTCTCTTTCGACGCTTTCAAGACTGCCTACCAAACCCTCACCGAAAAACTCCGCCCACAGGTGTACACCCTAGGGTTTCTTAAGGAATAAGGTAGTAGAGATTTTTTGAAGAGTTTCTGCTTCAGTACTTGCAAATCAGGCGCGGGTCCCAAAGGGACCCGCGCCTGATTTGCAACAGTGCTACAATAATGAAACCTTAATAAAAATTTTTATGACATCATTTTTTCAAAACAAATTTGTTCGCTTTGCGCTTGTGGGATTGAGCGGAATGTTTCTTATGGTCATTATCTTCTGGGTAATCGCTAACTTATTCACCCAAAGTACTGGCCTATCGAGTGACAGCATGTACAGAACTTCATCGGGAGCACCCTCGATAGATCGAGACTTTGTCATGGACATCAGTAATAAAGTCTCTTACCAAGAAGTCGGATCTTCATACTACCCCCCAGTTCCTACTCCCGACGGATACACCAGCGGGCTCGAAACCTACGAGACCACGAGCTACAACGCCACCGCCCGCACCAAAGCGTTTGACGCGCTTTGCGATACTCTCACCTCGCTCAAGAGTGACTCCGCCGTTCATTTCAAAACCCTTAACACAACACCAAACCGCTGTAGTGCCACATTCTTTGTAGCGACTGAAAAAGTAACCTCGGTGCTTGCCACCCTGCGTGCCTTCTCTGATGTCGAAATTGTACAAAACACTTCTTCGGTCACACGTCACAAGCAGCAGCTTGAAAGCCAAGTGCAAGTACTCGAACAACAGCTCGCCAGTGTCAGTCGCACGCTCACTGCCACCGAAATACAGTTTGATGAAATCGCTACTTTTGCCCGCGCAGAAAATGATGCCGCAACATTAAGCAAAACTATTCGTGAAAAACTGTCACTCACCGAACAACTCACGCAACAGAAAATAAATCTTACCGCGCAGCTTAATCAACTTTACCAGCAAGCGGCAGACCTTAATGAACGAATCAACGTGGTGGAGTTTTCAGTCACTATCGATCGCGCCGTGTCGCTCGTTCCCAACAAATATGAACGACGATGGGACGCATCTTGGGAAGAGCTGAAAGACACCTTCACCGACACCCTCATCGGTATCAGCACTTTCTTTGGCATCTTCCTCCTTTGGGTTATTCGCCTCGGACTCTACTTGCTCGTGCTCATTGTTCTCGCTCGTGGACTATGGAAGTTTGCAAAACTAGTGTGGAGCAGGTGGTAGGAGAAGAATAAAAAATCGGTCGGTCCCAAAGGGACCGACCGATTTTTTTATTCCACCTTCACAAATGTTCGGTGTGGGGCATTACGCTTCCACATCACACTCTCCAAATAAAAGTGTGACATACAGATAAGTATCACAATACTGTAACCAATTGCTAGTCCATTGGTCGCCACTCTAATGAGATACGCAAACAGAATTCCAAGTATTGGCACCGCCACTAAAATATGATTTGGTAGCGCAAAGAAGAGTCGGTAGAAATAATTTTTATACCCCGCACTGGCGCGATTGTAATCGTGGGTCACATAAAACGCGAAGGCGCTGACATCATGAACAAAACGAAACGCAAAAATGGAAAAGAAAATATACCCCGACAAAATAAAAAAGTAGCTACTGAAAAAGAGCATTGACGCGAAGAAGACAAACCATCTCGCACCAATCGGTGAGGTAACAATTTTTGCAATCATTACAAAGAAAAAAAGAATCATGCCAATCAAGAGCACCGGTGAAATGTACGAGACCAAAAAATCCGGATAGGCATTGGGACGAATAATGTAGACGTAGGCAATGCTCGCCGTTATAAAAGGAAGTATCGTCCAAAGGCGATGAATCATTCCGTACTTCGAACCAAGAATCAAAGAAATACCTGCCTGCTGACGAACGCCGTGCCAAATGTCATTTACCAAAAAGAAGACCAGTCCCAACACAAAATCATAGTAGAGCAATACTGCCGTCGCAGTAAGGAGCAGCGGCAAATACAAAGTGAGATGACGGCGATAGTACTCCACGTATTCACTATCAAAAAAACTGAAGAAACTCGCAACGATGTGTGGCAAGTTAAATAGCAAAATAAAGAATGGTAAAAATAATCCTTCGATTCCAAAATGCGGAAGCAGCCGCGCGTCTAAAAAGAACCAATCGACGGCAATCACCCCTAGAAGGAAAGGGAGAATTAGATAGACACCCAACAGTAGTCGCTTGGGTATGACTTTAAAATTTCTTTCATTACTTTTTTCAATTTTCATAATTTGTATTATCGACTACTGCCAGCAATTTGTCGACGAATGAGTCGCGGTGTCACTGCGGCAGTAATTCCCGCCAGCGTAGCGTAGTGGGCAACGAGTCGCTGCACGGCTTTGGGCGACAGTCGCGCATCGCCGCCATCATGTTGCTTCCGTCCGTAGCGAATGAAGAGTGCTTCATGTGTGTCCGGACGGGCAGTGAGGTACGCACGAAGCACTCGCGCAGTGGAAGCAGAAAAATGATATCGCTCTAAGGTGTCATTTTTTCTACGAACGTGAAGTGCAGCATCTTCAAATGAAACATCAACACGATTTGCCTGACACACCGCAGCGGTTGGGAGTCCAAGTTCGAGTAGCAAATGCAATATCGCACGATCGCGTTTTCCTTCCAGCGTACGCGCTTTTGGAAGCGTCTTCATTTGTTGTAGGAAATCAGTCGACACAGTCAAAGGAGAGGAGGGCACTACGGGAAGCAATGCAATCTGTTTTGGAGAAAGAGCTTCAATGTTTCGCGCTGCCAAATATTTTAAGAAAGACCGAAGGGCGCTCAAGTGATAATTAATTGTTACCGCTTTCCATGGTACACGCTTTCCATTAGCGCGTACGGTTGTTTGTTTCGCTGCTCGCTCAGAGAACGCTGCCACTTGTTCTGCAGTTATGTCACTCACTTTTCTAGCATTCGTCACTCGAATGAAATGAGAAAGGTACCGATGATAGTTTTCAATGGTCTTGGCGCTGCTGCCCCGTGTCATCTCATACTCTTCTAAAAATTCAGATTGCAGTTTCGCAAGTGATTTCATTCCCTACAGTATAACAATCACTCACCATGAAAAAACGAGGAACATCGCTTCGCACTCGTTTCACGAACTCAGCCCTGCTGACGAGCTTGATTTTTTGCTAATTTATGCTATTATTGAAAGAACCTTCACCCCTAGGAATATTTCCACCGGCTCACGCCGCAGGGCGCACAGGTTGTTATTATTCCGCACCAGTGGTGCCGCCATAGTTGTGAAACAACTGTTGCGCGGAACACACTACTAGTCGCGTAAACAGATACACACTATGCTTTCCAAGCGAGTAAAAGAAAATGAATTGAAGAAGGCACAGCGACATGATGCTGATACTGGTTCGCCAGAAGCACAAGTTGCATTGCTTACCCGTCAGATTGAGGAATTGTCCAACCATTTGCGCAAGCATAAGAAGGACTTTCACTCTCGACGCGGACTCCTTCAGATGGTTGCCAACCGACGCAAACACCTGAAGTATCTTCAGAAAAAAGATGACGCTGCCTATGAGGCACTCATCAAGAAACTTGATCTCAAACGATAAGTTTTCATTCGTAAAACTCGCTCCCTATGGAGCGAGTTTGCGTTTCACGGTATAGTGTAACCATCACCATAATTCTTTCCCTCTCACTATAATTGCTGTTCTCAGCAAGAAGCGACTATGCGCGGGTGGGTTTGGCTGGGGCGCGCAAGGAGCGTACGAGTCGAGGACAGCAATTATGGTGAGGAATGTTTTACATAATCGAAGAACTTTTAAAACTCTAATTTATTTTATATGGGAGTAATCAGACACCCTGATCAACGAGTCGCTATTTTAATTGATACTCAAAATCTTTATCACAGTGCAAAAAATTTATACAAGTCAAAAGTAAGTTTTGGTGACGTAGTTGCCGCAGCGCTCGGTGACCGAAAATTAATTCGCGCCGTGTCCTACGTGGTCAATACTGAGAGCGGCGAAGAGATGCCTTTTTTTGAAGCCCTTGAAAAAGTTGGTATCGAAATCAAAACCAAAGATTTACAAATTTTTTACGGCGGTGCAAAAAAAGCCGACTGGGATGTCGGGCTTGCGGTTGACGCGATTAAGCTCGCGCAAAAAGTTGACGCCATTGTTCTTGCAACAGGCGACGGCGATTTCATACCGCTCGTCGAGTACGTCAAGAGTCAAGGTTGTCAGGTGGAAGCCATCACCTTTGGGCGATCAGCTTCCTCCGGACTCCGAGCGGTCGTTGATGATTTTATCGACATGGATGAAGATCCAAATCGTTACCTCATTGGTTATCGACCAGCGCGAAAGGGAAGCCGTAATCGACCAGCGCGAAAAAATACCGAACAGAAAGGTGGCACAAAAGTAGTCGGGGCGGATACTGACGGATTGTTATAGAAATGAAAAAGCAGCGCGGCACCCGAAGGGCGCCGCGCTGCTTTTTTCATATGTACTTTTTTCATGAGTCTGCTATCGTGGTAGCGTTACACCCGAGCTGTGTACGAGCGGATGTTTGACTCGATCAAATATCTCATCGTGCACATCTCTTAATTATTTTGTTTTCATGAAATCACAATCATTTTCACTCGACCTCGCTGGTAAAACACTCACCGCAGAATTTTCTGACCTCACGGCTCACGCCAATGGCTCGGTACTACTACGCTTCGGCGAGACTGCGATTCTCGTCACCGCCGTGATGGGCGAGCGAGAAAATACTGGCATGAATTATTTCCCCCTCTCAGTGGAGTTTGAGGAAAAATTTTATGCCGCGGGAGCAATTCTCGGTAGTCGCTTTCAACGTCGCGAAGGACGCCCGAGCGACGAAGCGGTACTCTCAGCGCGCATCGTCGACCGCACCATTCGCCCACTTTTTAATCAGCACCTTCGTAATGAAGTGCAGGTAGTCGTCACGGTACTTGCTATTGGGGAAGACGACCCTGACGTACTGGGAGTCATCGGCGCTTCTCTCGCACTTGGTGTTTCTGATATCCCATGGCGCGGACCAGTAGGTGCCGTACGCATCGGTCGAAACAAAGAAACCGGAGAGATTATTCTCAATCCCACCTACAACGAACGTAAGGAAGGATTACTCGATTTTGAAGTACTCGCGTGCGGAAAAGACCAAACCATCAACATGATCGAAACTGCCGCCAACGAGGTGAGTGAAGCAGCGATTATCAGTGTCCTCGCGGCGGCAACGACAATCCATACGCAACTTGAAGTGTGGCAAAAGGAAGTCATCGCCGCTATCGGAAAAGCGAAACGCGCTGAACCAATACGTGAAATACCCGAAGCCTTACACTCACTGTTTGAAACCCAATTTAGAGAACGACTTTCGACCACACTGTTTTCAAACACTGCTGGAAAAGCGCACATCTACGCCCTAAAGGATGAATTTATGATTGCCGTCAAAGCCAGTGAGACACCACTGAATGAAACCGTCGCCAGTGATTTTTTTGAAACAGCCATCGACGCCGAGCTTCATCGCGGCGCAATAGAAGAAGGGAAGCGCGCCGACGGGCGAGGCATGGACGAAGTTCGTGAACTCTACGCCCAAGCGGGGAGAGTGTCTCCCGTACTCCACGGCTCTGGTATTTTCTATCGCGGCGGTACGCACATTTTTAGCGCCCTCACCCTTGGCGGTCCCGAAGCGGCACAGATGATTGACACAATTGAAACTGCTGATTCTAAAAAGCGTTTCATGCATCACTACAATTTTCCTCCCTTCTCTGTGGGAGAGACCGGTCGTATTGGTGGCTACAATCGCCGCATGATTGGGCACGGTGCACTGGCTGAAAAAGCTCTCGTTCCAGTTATCCCTCCGCAACAAGCATTCCCTTATACTATTCGCCTCGTTTCAGAAACACTCTCCAGCAATGGTTCTAGCTCCATGGGTTCAGTCTGTGCTTCCACTCTTGCGCTCATGGACGGTGGTGTTCCAATTACACGCCCCGTGGCGGGCATTGCTTCTGGAGTAATGATTCGAGGGACAGAGTACGCACTTCTCACAGACATTCAAGGACCAGAAGATGAGTTTGGTGACATGGACTTTAAGGTCGCTGGTACTACCGAAGGAGTAACGGCTATTCAAATGGATGTAAAAGTTGACGGTATTCCGCTACATATATTAGAAGGAGCGATTGAAAAGGCACGTCTCGCTCGACTACAAATCATTGATGTACTCATCGCAGAAATCGCTGCTCCGCGAAATACTATTTCACCACGAGCTCCTGAAATCGTGGTGGTGCAAATTCTTCCTGAACAAATTGGATTGGTAATCGGCAGCGGTGGAAAAACGATTAACAGTATTAAGGATGATACAGGGGTAGAAGAAATCACCATCGAAGAAGATGGCACCGTATTCATCACGGGGAAGAACGGTACCGCGCAGCAAGCCGCTGAACGCATTCGCTCACTCACTAAAGTGTTTGAAATTGGAGAACGTGTCACTGCGACAGTCACAAGACTCGCCACCTTTGGAGCCTTTGCAAAACTCGACGCCTTCAGTGAAGGACTCATTCACATTTCCGAGATCGCCCCATTCCGACTCGAAACCATGGATGGCGTACTCAAAGAAGGGGAGTCTGTTCCGGTAGTGATAAGCAAAATCGAAAATGGCAAAATCGGACTCTCTATCAAGCAAGCAGACCCCGAATTTGCCCAAAAGCGGGGACTTTCTCCCCAAAATAAGCCCGCTGGTGATAAAAAATAGTGAAAAACTCCCTCACATTTTACTAAAAGCGTGAGATACTAGTAGCAATGGCAAATCACATAAATCGCCGCCCTACACGACTACGCACTTTTGCGGCTGATTTGGAAGCACAAAAAAATGCTCAGACCGGAAACGAACCAACATCAAAAGGTGCTACAGCCAAACCTATAGCACCAACAACATCCGCTCCGGTAATTCCAAAAACTGCCGAGGCAAAACTCTCAGCTGCCGTCAAAGATTCTGTTTCCGAACTCTCCGAAAAACTAAAAACTGAATTGCCGCCACCCCTGTTCACCTCTCCGCGAACACCCGTAACACCACCAACAAAAATCCCTGCCTTTCATGAACTAGAAAAAAGTGTGAAAGCGATTCAAGAAAATATTGTAGTGGAATCAAAGCAAGAGTTTAAGCAACACAAGAAAAAGAAAAAAGAAAAACCATCTCAAGCCGTTCGAGCAAACATTGGGTTTGATACTGCCATTATCACCGACACTAAAAGCGATCGTTTCAAACTGCTTCCTTCAATGCTTGATTCCATTCGAGCATGGTTTAAAAAGCTAGCTGCTGAACGAAAGCGAAAGAGCATTCCTAAATACACGGTCGCTGATGCTGATCGCCGAAAGGGTGTTATCCAGCGCGCTACCTCAAAAACAGGCACGATATTTAGCGCCGATAATGAGACCCTTCGTGAACAAATTAGACTTCGTCAATTGCAGGCAGAAGCCGAGGCTGCAAAACAAGCAGAAATTGATGAAGCTGAGACCATCTGGTCACCGTTTACTGAGACTGGTTTTTCACTACTTAAGGCACCAAAAGTTGTGCCCACCGAGACTCAAAATGTTGTTGTTTCTTACAAGACATCCGCACCAATCCCTGCCACTCCCCCTGCCCCCCAAGTAGTAACCCCTGTAGTTGTGCCTACTGAAACAAGGGAAGAAAAACCACCAGCAATCGCAGATGAAACTGCTACTTCTGCTGTGGAAACTGACGATTTCGCAGATGAGCGTTGGAACAGCGCACCTGAAACTGAATCGGCCGAAGAAGAAGCGTATACAGCACCAACGAAAGCACCGACATACGAGGC
>Ga0268298_10001606_pt1 | contig 26200 bp, 25 predicted proteins | sample WWTPWeurt_MetaG_FD_194462 | JGI IMG/M metagenome (GOLD analysis project Ga0268298, IMG submission 194462) | Activated sludge microbial communities from WWTP in Nijmegen, Gelderland, Netherland - WWTP Weurt | ecosystem: Engineered > WWTP > Aerobic digester > Activated sludge | place...
GAAGACCGTCGCCTCGTTCGGCAACGCCGCTGACGAGCTCGCGCTCACCCTGAAGGGCATCCGCGAGGGCAATGGTCCCGCCAAGAGCTTGATCTATGGCGACGACAAGTCCCAAGAGCTCATGGGTAACTTGAACGCCATGAGCAAAGATCTGCGGCAGATCGTGGCCGGTGTGAGAGCCGGCAAGGGGACGGTGGGCGCGCTCTTGGTCGATCCGAGCGTGTACGAAGACATCAAGATGGTGCTCGGCAACGTCGATCGGAACAAGGCGGTGCGTGCGCTGGTCCGCTACAGCATCAAGCAAGACGAGACGCGGCCGAAGGTCGAGGTCAAGGATCCCGCGCCTCCGGCTGCGAAGCCCGCCAACGCCAGCGCGGCGCAGAAGTCCGAGTGAAACCATGAGCGCTCCGGCGGCGCGACTCTGGCTGCTCCTCGCGCTGTCGGCAGCGCTGCCGGGCTGCCGCAAGACCACCGCGGAAGCCCCCAAGCTAGGCTACGACGCCGCGCCCTTCACCCAGTCGTTGCGCGAGAGCGAACGCAGAGAGGCGGCCTCGAACGCCGGAGTGAAGGCGCTCGATGCCTTGCCGCTCTACGAGCTCGAGCTCGACGTCAGCGACGATCTGGCCGAGGCCCGTGTCGAAGAGTCGCTCCACTACTCCAACACCACCGGCGCGCCGCTCGACGAGCTCGTGCTCAGGGTCCACGCCAATGCCGCCGTCGAAACTCCGCCGGTCAAGCTGGTGCGCTCGGCCTGCGAACGTGGCCCGAAGTGTGCGGTCGTCGAGCTTGCGCCGAGCTTTTTCCAGGTGAAGCTCGAGCAGCCGCTCCCGCCCGCAGCGCGCCTCGAGCTCCGCCTGGCGTTTCAGGCTCGACTCTCCATCATCGAACCCGGGCGCACGAACCTCCTCGCTCAGGGCTTCGAGTCCCTCGAGCGGCTGAAGGCGGGCAAGGCCGGAGGCGACTACGGGCTCTTGGCGCGTGGCGACGAGATCGCGTCGTTCGCCAGCTTCTTCGCCGTGCTCGGCCGTTTTCGCGACGGCAAATGGGAGAAGAGCGAACCGTCCACCCTGGGCGACCTGGGTGCCGACGGGCTCTCCCACGTCCGCGCGCGAGTGAGGGCGCCGAGCGACGTGAAGGTGGTCGCCAGTGGCACCATCACGCGGAGTCGCTCGCTCGAGAGTGGGGACGCGGGCGCGCGCATCGAGACCGAAATCGTGGCCGGGCTCGTGCGGGACTTCGCGCTGCTCTTGAGCTCGCGCTTCGAGAGCCAGAGCCGCCGCATCGGTGGCGTGGAGGTGCGCTCGCACTATCTCGCCAAAGACGCGTCGGGTGGCGCGCGAGTGCTCGACGCCGCGGCGAGCGCCCTCGACACTTACGAGAAGCTCTTCGGCCCCTACCCCTACGTGGACCTCGACGTGGTCGAGGCGCCGCTCGTGGGTGGAGCAGGCGGCGTGGAGTTCAGCGGTCTCGTCACCGTCGCGAGCATGTTGTATCGCCCGGCGATGAGCGAAGGTCCGCTCGGCATGCTGACGGGTCTTTTGGGAGGCGGCCGAGGGCCGCAGCTCAAAGAGCTCACGGATTCCATGCTCGAATTCGTCACGGCCCACGAGGTGGCTCACCAATGGTGGCCGGGTCTCGTCGGGAGCGACAGCCGCAGTCACCCTTGGGTCGATGAATCCATGGCGCAGTGGAGCGCGGTGCTCTACGTCCGCGAGCGTCACGGCGCGGAGCGCGCGAAGCTCGAGGCCGAGCGCGAGATCCTCGCGAACTACCACACCATGCGGCTGTTCGGCTTGGCCGACGCTCCGGTGGATCGGCCCGTCGAGGCCTTCGGTGGCGAAGTGGCGTACGCCGGGCTCGTCTACGGCAAGGGCCCATTCCTCTACCGCGAGCTCGAGAACCTGGTCGGCGAAGAGAAGTTCTTCGCTGCGACTCGGGCGTACGTGAAGAAGCACCGCTTCAAGACTGCGCCGGCTCGCGGTCTCATCGACGAGCTGGCGGTCGGAGAGCACGAAGCCAAGGTGCGCGAGCTCGCCAAGCGTTGGCTCGACGAAGCTCACGGCGACGAAGATCTCGGCCGCGCCGATCTGCGCAAGCTCCTGGCGGGCTTCATTGGCGAAGAAGCGGCGAAGGCCATGGGCCCCGAGCTCGACGTGGCCATGAAGTTGCTCTTCCGGTTGCTCGCTCCGAGCTCCGACAAGGCGGAGCCCATGGACCTGATGAAAGAGCTCTTGAACCCGGAACGCTGACCCGCTCAGGGCGCGGCGACCTCGGCGTGAGGCGCAGCTCCCCCGCGGAGCACGATGGCGAGGCCTACGTCCGACGGGCCGGCGCCCTCGGGTGGGGCGCAGCGCGAATCGATGATCGGCACGAACCGCGCGTGGACCACGAAGACGTCCGCGAAGGCCCCGTCCGCGGTCTGCAGCGAGACGCTTTCGTCGGAGCGGAGCTGGACCGAACGCGAGCCGGCGGTGACCACCACCGTTTCGTGTGCGCTGAGCCCCAGGCAGGTCTTCTGCACCTCCGAGCGGCAGTCGGTGGATTGCCCGAGGCTCGCGAGCGCGGCGCGCTTCGGGTCCCAGCCGACGTTGGCGAAGCCGGATGCCGCGCCTCTGAGGAGCCAGAGCTCGAGCGCTGTGCCGGAGCTCCGCGCGAAGCGCACGAGTCTGGCCTTGCTGGTCGGGTTCTCGTTGCTCGAGATCCGGATGCGCTCGCCCTGCGAAAATGGGAACTCTGCTCTGCCCATGCACGCGGACCAGGTCGCGCGGGTCTCCGTCGCCGCGCCGCGGAGCTCGACGCGCGCACAGCCATCGTTGCCCCGAGTCACGGAATCCACCGTCGCTTCGCCCACGAGGAGCGAGTCGCTCCAGGTGAGCTCACGCGCCAGCGCGCACGAGCTCACTTTGCGAGACGGGCTCGTGATGGCGACCGCGCCCGACAGCTCGAGCTCCCCACTCGCGCTTCGGTACACGGTGTAGTTCTGAAGGCCGGGCTGTGTGCGCACCACCAGGTGGCCTGGCCTGGTTTCGAGCGCCAAGAGTGAACACTTCTGGTCGGAGCCGGAGCGCTCGTCCGGCCGGAAGAGCGGGGTCTGCACGGCCGAAGCGAGCTTCACCTCGCGCGCGGGCTCGAACAGCTCGTCCGTCACCGGGACGTCGTAGCCCGCCGTGCTGCAATCCACCGTGAGCTCGCGTTTCGAGAGCCGATAGCGCAAGGTGAGCGGCTCACTCGCCGTCAGGTGCACGACGGGAGGACCCGGTGGCGGGGGCGGCTCCACCGGGGGTGCGTCGCACGAGCTTCCGCACGAAGTCGGAAGGAGGATGGCTCCGAGACAGCGTTTCCAGAACTTCATGCGAGCTCCCCGGCTTCGAACGGCCAGTGTGCGAGGAGCTTACAGCGAGGTGCCGGCTCTAGCCTGCGCGGTTTCGGCCCGTGTCCCCAGGGAAACCGAAGTTCACTGGGTCGACTCCCGCCTCGTATTCGCAGAACTCCAGGTAGTCGCCGGTGCGTTCGATGGTCGCTGCGTCGGCGGAGCAGTACGGGCAGCGCGCGTGTTCGGCCGACGAGAACATCTGGCCGGTGCGACGGCACTTGAGGAGCTCGAGCTTCACCTTGCCGTGCGTATCGTCGGACATGCCTCACCTCCTCGATCTCGATCAGCGTAGCGACGCGGATGGCACGGGATCGCGCAACTTTTGCCCGGCGGCGGTCGCCCAAAATGACGAGCGTCAACACGGGGTTCGACCGAGGGTGCCAGCATTCGGGTTCAAGAGGGCCCCATGGAATCCTACGTCGTCTGCGAGTCCTGCCAGCGGCACATCAAGGTGACCGAGAGCGAGTGCCCGTTCTGTCGGGCCGCGTCCTTCCGTTCGAAGGCAGGCGTCGCAGCAGCGCTCGTCGTGGGTGTGGGACTCTCGTTGGCCGCGTGCGGCGGTGACTCCGACGGTGGTGGTGGTGGCGGAGGAACTTCGACGGGTGGCAGCAGCGGAACGGGTGGCGCGACGGGCGGCACCTCCGGTGGGGGTGGCAGTGGTGGCGTGAGCGGCGCAGCCGGCTCCGGCGGAGTGCTCCCCGCATACGGGCCTCCGCCTGTCGGCGGCAGCGCCGGCGTGTCCGGGGGCGGCGGGCAAGGCGGCAGCTCGGGCTCCGGCGGCGCGATGCCGGCGTACGGACCTCCGCCACCTGACTCCGGCACCGATTGAGTTCTTCGTAGCCTACGCGGGCAGCGACTCTCGCCACGCGGCAGGTGCGTCTTCGAGCACGAGCTGGAAGCGTGCGGTGTCTCGGATCTCGCCTCTCGCGCGATCGACGAGCACCAGGCGTTCCCGCTTGCCCTCGCGCAAGAGCTCGAGCGCTCGGTGGTGGCAATACGGATTGTTTCCGGTCCTGCCGAGCAGCGTGGAGCTCGTCCACAGACACCCGCCCTTGCAGGTCTCGCCGTAGTAGCAGGAGCGACAGAACCCCCAGAGATCGTCGATGACGAAACCCCGCGTGAACGCCAGCTCGGGTGACGTCTCCCAAATCTCGCGGATGCGCTGCTTCCGCACGTTCCCGCCCACGAAACCCTTCGAGGCCATGGCCGAGCAGCCTTTGATGTCGCCGTTGGCTTCGATGCCCATCGTGCGAACGCCGCCGCCACAACCACTCGAGTAGCCCTGCCTGGAACGATCGGCTCGCAGCAGGTGCTCGTAGGGTCCGAAGTAGCCCACGTTGTTGCCGGGCCAGAGCTTCACGCCCAGCGCATCGGCCCGCTCCCGCGCCCGGGCGATGCGCGGCATCACCTCGAGCAGATCGTAGGGTTCGAGCCAGAGGTCGTCCGCTTCGGCGGCCCGCCCCATCGGCACCATCAACTGAACTTGCCAGCCGTAGGCGCCGCGCGCCGCCGCGAGCTCCAAGATGTCTTCGAGCTCACGGTAGTTCTTGCGATTGACCTGGGTGTTGCAGCCGACCGCCACGCCTTCGGCCCCGAGGAGCTCGAGGGCGCGGAGGGCCGAGCGATGGCTTCCGCGGAGACCGCGCAGCGCGTCGTGGGTGCTTTCGGTACCATCCACGGACACGCTGACCGCCGTGATCCCGGCAGCGGCCAGGTCCCGTGCCAGCTCGGGCGTGAAGCCCCGGCCACCGGTCACCATGGTGCACTCGATCCCGCGCGCGCGGATCGCTCGCACGATCTCGAGCCAGTCGGATCGCAGGTAGGCCTCGCCGCCGTGAACGGCGATCTCCTGGGTGCCGAGCTCGGCGAGCTGCTCCACCACGTCGAGAGCCTCGGCGGTGGTGAGCTCGTTCGGGTGGCTCTTCCCGGCCCTCGTTCCGCAGAAGCGGCAGTGTTGATCACAGCGCAGCGTGGTCTCCCAGACCACGAGGACGGGCCGGTATTCACTCACGACTTGGAGTCGGCGGGGTTCGCTCGGCACTACCCAAGGATATCCCACGCCTGACCCATGAGCGGGGAACCGGCGAAAATCCCGCGCGATGCGCCATCCGACGGATGGCGCCGGCCCCGCTCGGGTGTCACAGGAACCCAATGCAAGACCCGAACTCGGAACCCCAGCGCCCCAAGGACCGGACCGTACGTGTCTGGGACGTCCCCGTGCGCGTACTCCACTGGACGCTGGCCGCGTCGTTCCTCTTGGCCATCGGCCTCGCCGCCTTGAGCCCCAAGCACTCCACCGCGTTTGCCCTCCACCCGGTCTTCGGCCTCCTGGCCGTCTTCGCCGTGGTGCTGCGGATCGTCTGGGGGTTCGTGGGCTCGCGTTACGCGCGTTTCGGTTCGTTCCTCTACGGTCCACGTGCCGTCATGGGCTACTTCCGTGAGGCACTCGGCCGTCGCGATGTCGCGAGTCCCGGCCACAATCCCGGGTCGAGCTACGCCATCCTCGCCATGCTGCTCGGGCCCGTCCTGCTTGCGGTGACCGGTCTCGCCGGCGAAGCAGGCGAAGAGGTCCACGAAGCCGTCGCCTACCTCACGCTCGCGGTCGTCGTGCTCCATCTCGTCGGCATCGGTTGGCACACGCTTCGCCACAAGGAGAACATCGCCTTCAGCATGTGGAGCGGTCTTCGTCCCGGTAAGCCGGAAGACGGCATCCAATCGAGCCATCCCGTCACCGGCGTCGCCTTCGCCGTGGGCGTTGCGGCCTTCGCGCTGCTCCTTTTCCGAGGCTTCGACGCGACCAAGCGCGAGCTCACGCTGCCCGTCGTCGGTACCAAGATCGCGCTGGGCGAAGACGAAGGCGGCGAACACGAGGGGAAGGGCGAACGCCACGAGAAGCGAAAAGGCGATCACGACGACGACGACTGACGCGCCATTTCGCGAGCAAGCCGCCTGGATTTCGGACAGGATGCGGAGCTGATGCTCCGCGTCCACGAGGCCTTCGCGCTGCCCTGCCCGCGTTGCGGCGCCGCCCTCGCGACAGACGGAATGGCGCCGTACGCTTGGTGCGGCGCCTGCCACGCCTGGCAAACGGTGCCCGACGACGTGCGCCTCGCCGCGTGGCAGCGTGCGAGAGACGTCGCGCGGAACCGCGAGGCTCAGGCGGCCGAGCTCGCCGTCGCGCGCCGCCAGACCCGCTCCGCCACTTGGTCTCGCGTTCAGACCGGCATTCTCACCACTCTCGCCATCGGCGGCGTCTTGATTTTCGTCCTGCCGCTGCTGGCGACCGGAGCGCTCTACGTCGTCGCGAGTGCCCTGGTCGCCTTCGACGAGCTCGAGCCCTGGGCGGCATCCCTCGTCGTGTTGATCTTCGGCGCCGCCGGTTTGGGGTTCCTCGCAGCCTTCTTCGGAGCAGTCGCCTTCGTGTATCGGCGCGCGACGCGCCACCGCCGCTGGAGCCGCATACGCCCGGCCGACGATTGGGCGCAGGGTGCAGCCGCCGCGGGCTCGGCAGCCGTGTCGGTCTCCTGCGGCGAGTGTGGCGCCCCCATCGCCTTCCGTGCGGGTGAGCATGCGCTCGTGTGCGGGCACTGCCGGAGCGTGGTGCTAGAGCCCGAAGAGCACGCCGGCGGCCGCGCGGTTCTGGCGTTCACCGAGCTCCAGCGCGCCCGCCGCGTGCGCGCCAAGAGCGACCGAGATCTCATGCGCGCTCGTCTGGCGGCTGCGCGGAGCTCGGCGGTGTTTCGCGCTTGGCTCTGGGTCGGAACGATTGGCCTCGTCGCAGTGCCGGTCTTGGCGGTTGCCTACGCCGTGCGTGCGCTGACGCCCAGCCTGGAGGAGGCGCTGCTCAACACCAGCAAGCGTCTCGACGGCGACTTCGGCTCCGGGCTCGGACCTCCGTTCGACTGGCTCGACTCTCACTGGCTCGGAGCGACGCCGCCCGGCTTCGCGCAAACCGGGACCTTCACCAGCCGCTGGTCGGTCGCGTCGGGTTTCCAGGGCCGCCCCTTCCTGCTCTCCGTGCTCGCGTCGTGGACGGATCTCGCGGCCAAGGAAGCCGCGCTGGTGCTCGCCTGTCCGCGCGAACGCGACGCCACGCGAGTGCTCGCCACACGGGCCGCCCAGGAAATCCGCGCGCGCGGCTTTCTCGTCCACGTCGACTACGCGGGCATCGCCCTCGTCGCCGAGCGCGTGCGCCAGAAGCAGCTCGAAGTGGACGAGCTCACGGCGCTGGCGCGCCTGGCCTACGAGCTCGCCGAGGTGCGCTGAGGCGAGGGCGCTGACCGCTCACAAAGCGTCGAGCAAGGACTGCGCTTCGCTCTTCCGATAGCCGCCGAAGCGGCCTTCGGCGAAGGGTTCGAGCGCTGCGCGCGCCTCGCTGCGACGACCGAGCTGCACGAGACAGAGCGCGCGGTTGTAGCGGGCCTCCATCGCGAAGCGACCGTTGGGAGCAGCGCGCAGGTAGGCATCCCAGGCCTCGAGCGCTGCCGCGCGATCGCCACCCGAGAAGTGGAGGCGGTGGGCCGTGCGGTAGAGCTCGTGGCTCGGATCGCTCGCGGCGGGGGCAGCGGAGGCACTCGGCGCGGGCGCTGCCACGCTGGCGTGGGGCATGGGCTTGGCGGGCTGCGGCGCCGGTTCGGCGGCGGGGGACTCGGCCGGAGGTGGCGCCGCGGCTGGCACCGTTCGAGCCGGCGGAGCAGCGAGCGCTCGGGCGGCGCGAGCGTAGCCTGCGCCGCGCGCGGCGGGCCGCGTGAGCGGGCTCGGCGAGGTCGCGGGAGCGAGTCCGAGCACGACCTGGACTTGCCGCCAGCTCTCCGAAACTCCGCCGCCCGCAGCGGCCAGTGCGGTGGAGCCCACCAAGACGGCGGCGATGGGCAGGAGGAACGCCACGCGCAGGCCGCGCCGGCGCTGGGTGCGGTGCAGCGAGCTCATCACCCGCGCGCGCGTGAAGCGCGCCGAGTCGGTCGCAGAAGAGTCTCCCTCTTCACGCAGGGCGCGCAGGAAAGGTGTCAGCGAGTCGTCGCTCATCGTACTCCCTCCTGCTCGAGCAGTGCGCGCAGCTTCTTTCGCCCGTGGAACAGCCGTGTCCGGACGGTCCCCTCGGGCACGCCCACGATGCGCGCGACCTGCGCCGACGAACGCTCCTCGACGTCGCAGAGCACGATGGCCACGCGCTGATCCAGCGGCAGTGCGTCGAGCGCTCGGGTCAACGCGCGGGCGAGCTCGCGCCGCCGGACCTCGTGCTCGGGATTGGGACTCGACGGCAACGGCTCTTGTGCGAGCTTGTCCAAGGCGCTGCGACGGCGGATGGCAGCGCGGACGAAGTGACGAGCGTGATTGACCGCGATGGAGATCAAGAACGTGCGGAGCGACGAGTCGCCGCGGAAGCCTTGCATCGCGCGCGGCAAAGTCACGAACACCTCGTGCACCAGATCTTCGGCAGCCGCCGGCTCGCCCACGAGTCGCGTGGCGAACGCGCGGACGGCGGCGTGATGCGCGTCGTAGACCTCTCCGACCGCAGCGGGCTCCCCTCGTTCGAGGCGCGCCACCAGAGCGGCCTCATTGTCGACTTCGGTGCCGCCGTACGACAGGGTCATGTCGAGGTTCGAGACCGCCATCCAGGCGCTTCGTGCCCGGACGCGGGCGGACCGTTCAACGCTATCAAAGGGTTTTGAAGAATGGGGGCGAGGCCCAATGATTTCGAGCGCTTGCATCAAAACAGGGTGGCTCCCGCGACGCCGTAGGCTCGAAATTCCGAGTTCTTTCCGTCGGCGTCGACCGCATGGCCGAGGCCGCCGCCGGCGAACAAGCCCACCGGCCCCAGGTGGTCGAGGCCGAGGAGCACTCGTCCCGCGCTCAGGTGACGATCCGGGTCGCCGTCGGTGTCCTTGAAGTCGCTTCGGTAGCGATAGAGCGCGTCGATCTCGACGAACAGCGCGCGCGTCGCGGCGATGTGGGCGCCGAGCGCGAAGGCCCAGGCAGCCCCATCCTTGCCGTCGTAACCCGCGCCGACCAGCGTGTACACGGGACCGTTCAGGTACTTCACTCCGGCGGTGACCGGGATCTGCGTGTCGGCGAAGGCCACCGCTTGCGTGCGTCCCTGTTTCACCACGTTGACGATGCCGAGCGGAAGGCCGTCCACTCGGTCCGCGACGTTTACCACGCCGATCTGAGTGCCGCGCACGTGCCCGCCGACGTTGACCAGGCCGAGTTGTGCACCGTCGACGTCTCCGCCGATGTTGACCAGGCTACCCTGGACACCTTCGATGTCTCCGCGCGCTCGCGCCACGATGCCCGCGCCCTGGACGCCGCGGATGGGACCATCGGCCCAGCTCGCGATGCCGGCGAGCTGAACGCCGCGCACGCGGTTCGAGGTCGCGAGGATGCCCGCGCCTTGTGCGCCGTCCACGTCGCCATCCCGCAGCATCAGGATGCCGGCACCCTCCGCTCCACGGAGGCGCCCGCGCGCTTGGCCGAAGATGCCGGACGCAAACGCGCCATCCGCGGGACCGTCGATGCGCGTCCAGAGGCCCGCCAGCCCCACGCCTTCGGCGTGGCCGTCGATGCGCAGGTGGCCCACGGTGATCCCCACGCCTTCCAGGCCGCCGATTCGGCTGTAGAGCAGCCCGAGCTCGGCGTTGAAGGTGTGGCGCTCGCTGTGCCGCACGATCTGGAGCGGGTGGTAGAGCGAGAGGTTCAGCGCCAGCGGTTCGTCGCGGCCGAACTTCGAGTCGGACTCTGGCTCGGGTTTGGGCTGGGTGTCGGATTGGGTCTTGGGCTTGGCCTTCGCGTCGGGCGAGTGCTTCGGCGCGGGCTTCGCTTTGGTCTCGGGAGCGGACGCCGCCGGAGCCGAGGGGGTCGGCACATCGGACGATGCCGGCGGAGCGGACTCTGGCTTCTTCATGCTCGCGATCAGATCATGGGCCTCGTCCCGCGCGAGGTTGCCCGCCAAGAGCGCGATGACTTCGACGCTCGAAGCTCGGTCCACGGGCAGCTCGATCTCCCGCACCAGCGGCTCGGAGCCCGCGCGCTCGAAGCTCACGCGGGCTCGGCGTGCCGAGATCTTCACGGAGAGCGTCGCCTCGGCGGCTCCGCTCGAGACGTCGATGCCGAGCTCCTTGCCGATGGCGGTGCGGATGACTCCTGCGTCGAGCCCCGACGTTCCGACGTCGACGTTCACAGCGAGCTTGGCCTGGGTGGTGCTGGGCGCTCCCGGGCTCGTCGCCTGCGCAAATAGCGGCGCGGCGATGGCACTCGACAACAGGAAGGTCAAGAGGCGGAGCGACTTCATCGTGCCTGAGTGCCCGACCGGTCCCGGGCCGTTCAATCTTTCAGAGAGCCGTGCGCGGCGCAAAACCGTCGCATTCGGTCGCGGCTCTTTCTCCCGGGCCCGGGATCGAGTGACGCAGCAAAAAGGCCGCGTTATGCCTGGGGAGCGTGCGCGGGTTCTTGCTCTTGGGGTTGCTCTTCCAGCTGGGTTGTGCCCGCGCGCAGGGGCCCGTGACGCCGCCCGAGCTGCCTCGGGACCGCTACGCCAAGTGTTCGCTCACGCCCAGCCAGACGCGCCCGCTCGTGGTCGAGTGGACTTCGGCGGATCGCGCGCGACTCGAGTCGCTCTCGAGGCGTGGTCTCGTCGTGGTGCGCTACTCGGGCTGCGAGATGGAGCTCCTCTCGAACTGTCGTGTGCCGCGTGAGTACAAGTACACGCCCGTCACGCTGCAGACCGAGCACGTCTCGATCCGCAATGTCGACGAGCTCTACGCCAAGGTCCCCATCGGGGCGGCGCGGCTCGAAGGCGAGCTGGCCGACAAGGGTGAGCTGGCGGTCGACATGACGGTCGTGGGTACGTGGGACGTTTCGGATCGCGTCGCGCGGAGCGAGCTCGTCGGTGACTGCTCGTCCGCGACGCACGTGCTCGCGTCGCTCACGTCCGGCGCGTTCACCTTCCGTTCGGGGGCGTCGCGTAGCGCGGGTGGCGGCGCTTCCGTCGCCGGGTTCTCGGGCGGAGGCGAGACCCGCGCGGAGCGCAACCTCTTGAGCCGCTCGGGCGATCCGGAGCGCTGCGCCGGGGCCAGCTCGAGCGATGCGGCGCCACCCGAGGGCTGCGGCGCCGTCCTGCGCGTCGAAGCCGTGCCCGTCGCCGAAGCTCCTGCGAAGGCCGTCGCTGCTGGAGAGTCGAGCATTGCCGCGGAGCCATCTCCCGAACCAGCTCCGAGCGCACCGTCGCCGCCGCCGGCGCCCGAGCCCGACCGGCCCGCCACCGAGCCGCCCGCTTCGACCGAGCTCCGAGTCGAACCGGGGTTCCTCGTGGGCCTGCGCGGACCTTTCGCCGTAGAGTTCGGCCCGCTCGAAGGCGGCGTGTCGCTGCATCGCACGGCCCCCGTCGCCGGCGGAGTCATCGCCGAGGTCGGCTATCGCTTCGCGAACGAATGGGCGTTGGCTCTGACCGGTACGCTCTTCTCCGGCACGAGCGCGGGCTCGAGCGCGGAGTGTCCGAGCGGCGTGAAGTGCAAAGCGCTGGTGACCGGCGCGGGCACGGACGTCATCTGGACTCCCAACGGTCCCGATTCGTTCTGGGCGGCCCTCGGCGGAGAGTGGGGCTACCTCGTCGTCACTCGAGAGGGGGACTACCAGGACGCCGGCACGAGCCACATGTTGGCCACGCGTCGCAGCTATCACGCCTTCGGACCGCGGCTCACCATCGGTCGCGACTTCTCCGACAGCTACGTGCCGCAGATCCTGTACGGCTTCTGCCTCGGCTATTCGCTCCGCCAGGTCGTGAGCGCGAGCGGCAAGAACGAGCTCGACGGCCAGCCGGTGCCCCTCGACGGCGATGGCGGCCTGTCCCACACCATCCTCTTGATCGGTCGAATCCACGGCGACTTCGGCATCGTCAGGCGTTGAGGCCAAAGCGCGCGGACGTCTCAGCGGTTCTTCGCGAGCAGCACCACGGAGACCCGGCCGTCCCAGGACGCGGTCACGTCGAAATCGTGCTCGAACGGATTGGGACCGAAGGCCGCGATCATGCGGTACCCCGGTACGCTCCGGAAGTACCACTGCTCTTCGTAGGGCGAGAGCCGCTCCAGATCGCGAAAAGACGCCGAGAGCACGTAGTCGGCTCCGCTCGCCACGGCGCCCTCCGCCGTCTTCACTTCCCGCGGGTAGATGCGCACGAAGGGGCGATGGATGGCGCGAGTCGCTTCGCGATGGCCGCCGAGCGCCGTCCCACCCACGACGCTGGGCGTCAGCGCGACCGTCGGCGTGCGACTGGGGTTCAGCTCTTCGACGAGCAACATGGCGCGGAGGCGCGGATCCACGGAGCGGAGCTGGTTCTTCCATGCCTTGTCCAGCGACGACGCGCACAAGAAGACCAGCGGGGCAGCCAGCGCGGCTCGCCCGATCCACGTGCGACGCGCGAGGCGCGCGAGCTGGGCGAGTCCGAGGCCGAAACCCAGCGCGATGACCGGGACGGCGATGAGATAGTTTCGGACGAGGAAGGTCTTGTTCGGCAAGGCCATGTTGCCGATGGCGAAGACCGCATAGCCAACGGCCACCAGCACGAAGCGCTCGCGCTTCAGCGTTGCCGAGCCGAGACCGAAGAGGGAGCACGCCGTGAGCCCGAGGGCGAACGTACGCCACTCGTGCAGCACCAACGTGGCCAGGGCCCAGAGCGCCGAAGCGAGGTGAGGGAGGCCGGGTTTCCGCAACAAGAACTTGGGGAAGCCTCCGGTGCGAGTCTGCTGGATCCGCGACAGCACGTCGCCCTTGGCCTGGGGCCAGCGATCGATGAAGTGGGGGTTCAGCCAGAAGAAGACCGCCGTTGCCATCAACGGAACCGCGAGCGCGAGCCCGAGCTGAACCGCGCGCCCGCGGCCTTCGGGTCGGCGTGCGAGGGCGCTCCCGAGCGGGATCAACACGAGCGGCAGTCCTGGGACCTTGAACGCCACGCCGACCCCCGCGGCCAGCGCTGCGGCGACGAGATGGCGGATCTTTCCGGAGCGGATGTACCAGGCGGAAAACCCCAGCGCCCAGGCTGCGCACGCCACCAAGCAAGCGTCGGTCACACCATAGCGGCCGTGGGTCACGAGCTCCTTGGCCGTGGCGTAGAGCAAGGCGGCGCCGAGTCCTTGGAGCAGCCGCTGCCGGGGCCAGCGTGCTTCCTTCGTCGCGTGGAAGCCAGCGAGATACATCCCCACGACGCCGCTCGCCGCCACCAGCACCACGGCGATGCGCGCGATGAAGTAGAGCAGGACGTCTTCTTCGAACGAGAGGAAGCGACCCGCGAAGAGCTGCGCAACGTGGAAGCCCGCCACCACCATCCGCATCAACGGGGCCCCGTAGTGGTAGCTGTTCGGATAGTCGTAGTGAAGGCGCAGCATGGTCGCCGCGCTGTCCTTGATCCAGATCTCGTCCCAATGGTGGATGAAGGGCAGTCCGAGTCTCAGGCCCAGGGCTCGGAGCAGCAGCGCGAAGGCGAGCAGCGCCAAGACGGGAGAGCTGGCCCCGAGGAACCTCACGGCCCTAGGGGACCACGACTCGTCTCACAACCCCACTCGGAATCGACACGTGTATCGAATCCAAGTCGCGACCGGCGCGCCGTCGGGGCCGAGCGGCGGGCTCCACGTCGAACCCACCAGTGTGCGCTGGCAGGCCGCGCCGAATCCCGAATCGGATTCGGACGCCACGCTGGCGACTCGGACGCGTCCATCGGCATCGACTCGCGCGCGCACGATGGCTTCTCCGCCCTGGCCGCGCCGGCGCAGATCGTCGGGGTAATTCCTGGCCAGCGCCGACGCGAGTGCCGGCGCTTCCGGGCGACGCCGGAGGTCCTTCAGCGGGACCGTGGTCACCTCCGCCTTCTTCGGCGTCGGCGCTTGGGGTCGAGGTTCCGTCACACGGATCTTCGGGGGCGGACTCGTGGCGGGCCCCGCCTGGATGGGAGCGCTTCGCTCGCTGCCATCGCCTGCGGGCGCTTCGAAGCTCGCTCCGGCACCTTCGGCCGTGAGCGTGCGTCCGCTCAGCCCTACGGGAGGTGGCGGCGGCTCGACCGGTCGTTCTTCTTCGCGTGCGGTGGCGCGCTTCGGCAGCGCCGGTTTCGGCTTGGGCTTCGGCAGCTCGGGAGGAGGCGGCGGTTCGGGGGGGAGCGGCGGCAGAGGCTTTGGCTCGGCCACACGAAAAGCGACCAGCGACCGCGAGCTCGCCGGCGACAGGCTGTGGCTCGGCAGCGAGCGCAGCGCACCGACGTGGGCCATCACGCTCGCGGCGATGGCGAGCTCGAAGACCGGCAGCCGCATGAGGAGTCGGTCAATGCGCATCGCTTCCATCACTCGGGTCGACGTTGATGGCAAATTGCGTGATCCCCTCGACGCGCAAGAGATCCACCAGCGACACCACGACGCGGTGCGCGAGGTTTCCGTCGGCAGCGATCACTGCGCGAGTGTCGGGAGCTTCCTGGCGGCGGCGCTGGATCCGTCGTCGGAGCTCGTCGCGATCCACCGCCGCGCCGTCGAGATAGATCTTGCCGCGGGCGTCCAGCGTGATGGCGAGGGGGCTCACGCTGGCTTCTCCGGTGGCGGCTTTGGGCAGATCCACCGGGATCGTCCGGGCGACGAGATAGGTCGCGGTCACCATCAGGATCACCAGGAGCACGAGGACGACGTCCACCAGAGGCGTGACGTTGATGCCCGTGATCATCTCTTCGTCGTCGGAGTTCGCGCTCGCCATGTCACGCCTCCCTCACGAGCGCCTGGCTCTCGAGGTGGGCCAACACCTCGCGCGACAGCGCGTCGCCGCGCGCGAGCCGCGTACGGATCACCCGCTGGAAGTAGTTGAAGCACGCGACCGCGGGCAGCGCCACCAAGAGACCGAACGCAGTCGCCACCAGCGCTTCGCCGATTTCGGCCATGAGCCCTGCGGAGACCTGCCCCGCGCCGGCGCCGAGGGCCTGGAAGGCTCGCACGATGCCGATCACCGTGCCAAGGAGCCCGACGAAAGGGGCGTTGTTGCCCAGGGTGCCCAGGAACACCAAGCGCCGCTCGAGATCGATTCGGGTGAGAGCGCTCTCTCGTGCGATGCGCTCCCGCGCGGCCTCGGCGCTGTCGCTGTCGAGGGCGGCCCGGGCGATGCGGGCCTCGAAGCTCGGCGATTCTTCGAGTCGATGGCGGGCTTTGTCGGTCTCGCCTCGCCCGAGCGAGAGCGCGAGATCGCGCGTCAGGGCGGCGATGTCGTCTCGAGACCCGAACAAGTAGACCGCGCGCTCCACCGCCACCGCGAGGCCCACGACGCTGAGCGCCACGAGCAGCCAAAGCACCCAGGCCGCGCCCATCTGAGTCAGACCGTTGATTGCATGCACGATGTTCATTGCCGTTCTCCTGCCGAAAATTCAGGGGCGAAGGCACAGAGTGCGGATCGCCCAATCGACGCCGCCCCGCCCGTCCCGCACCACGAAGTAGAAACGCACGCGCTCTCCCGCGCCGGACTTGGGCGCGCGCCAACCCACCGAAAGACCCAGGTCGCTGGACTTCGCCTCGATCACGCCGAGCGGCTGGGAGAGGTGTCCCCGCGTGGAGAAGTTCGACACGCCGAGCGTCTCGCGCGTCGGAGCGAGGCCCTCGGGATCTTCCAGCGGTTCGCGGTCGGATTCGTCGAGGGCGAACGCGATCTCGTGCTTCGCGCCGTCCGCGGGCACCTCGGGAAGGTCGCCCGCAGCGCAGGTCTTCTGCCCGAGCACCGCCGAGCTGGGTTCCGGCCAGGGTGCGCCGTCCAGCGAGAACGCGCTGTCCGCGAGGGACGGGTTTTGGTTCGCACGATCGGCGCTGCCCGGAACGATCTCGAACATCACGCGTTCGTGCTCGGCCGAGCACCCGCCCGCGTTCGGAACTTCACCTTTGCAGACGAGGCCGCGGGTCAAGAGGCGCGGGGCATTCGTCGACGGTACGTCGAGCTCGAAGCGCGGCATCGAGCCGGCAGGAGCCAGCGCAGCGGCTTGTGCGAAGCTCGGCCCCACGCAGTCGGGGATGCCGCGCGCGCTAGCCTCGCTCGGGCAGGCTTCGAAAGCGAAGCCGGCGGCCGCGTCGGGCTCTGGGTCGGCCACCAGCCACTCGATGCTGGCGTGCTCACCGGGTAGAGGCCAAGCCCGACTCGGGTCGTTGCCAACGCTGACCTTGGCACCGAGCACGCGGAAGTCCTCGATGTCCTGCGGGTAGGCCAGCGGTTCGTCGCAGCCCGCCAAACCGAGAGCCACGAGTAGGAAATGCGGTCGGCTTCTCACAGTTCACCTCTCAGCCCAAGGTTCGGAAACAGCGGCAGCCCCGTCACTGCCGAGCGTTCCGAGTAGTCGTAGCTGTAACGCGTGCTCTCCTCGTTCTTGGCGTTGTAGGCGTTGAGGAGCTCGACGTAAGCAGCGAGCCTCACGGGATCGAGCCGCCATTCCTTCTCGAAGCGCACGTCGAGCTGGTGGAAGAGCGGGCGGCGCTCGGAGTTCACCTTGCCGTAGATCGGGCGATACTGATCGATGCGGGCGTCGTACACGGCGCCGTCGATGGGTGTGCGCGGGTCGCCGCTCACGAGGCGAAACCTGCCGCCGATGCTGTAGCCGCGGCCCAGATCTTGGGACGCGACCGCGGACAGCACGTGGGTCTGATCGTGGTCGAACAACCGATAGGGCTGGTTGCGGTCCCGCCGCTCGCTGCGCGACAGCGAATAGGCGACGTAAGCGAAGGTCTTCTGCGAAGGGCGGAGCTCCAGTGAGAGCTCGCTGCCGAAGACTCGGCCGCTGCCGTCGTTCACGAAGTGGGGCGGCGCGTTGCCCTCGCTCGCGACGACGTTGTCGTAGATGTACTTGTAGTAGCCCTCGACGCCGAGCTTCACGCCCTTGGCGAGCTCCTGTTCGACGCCCACGCTCGAGTGGAGCGCGTGGTAGGCCGAGAGCCCGGGGTTGCCGAGGTCGGGGAGCGTTTCGTACCAGATGGGCGGCTGGGTGAAGAGCCCGACCCCGCCCTTCAGCGCCGTCGTGGGGGCGAGCTCGATGCGGGTCGAGAGCCGCGGATCGATGGAGCCTTCGTTCAAGAAGCCGTACCAATCGAGGCGCAGCCCCGGCAGCACGCTCACGTTGCGCGCGGGGCGCAGCGCGAGCTCCACGTAGCCGCCGGGCTGGGCGATGGTGCGATGGTCGTCGATGCTAATCCCACCCACCAGGTTGATGCCCTCGTTTTGGGTGGGGTCGCCTTCTGGGCCCGGGGGGCGCGGCCCGTAGTAGTTCCCTTTCGCCAGCTCCACGTTCACGTCGAGCCCGAAGCCGAGGTCGGCGAACGGAGCGAGCTCGACCTTCTCGTCGACGCGCCCGAGGAGCTGGATCGACTGGAGGTGCGAGTGCAGGGGACCGACGACCTGCTTCTGCTCCAGTGTCCCGGCCGTGACCGAGATGCGTTGTACCCATTCGCGGCTCGGCGAGCTCGCCAGGGTGGCATTCAGCCGGTGGAACGCCAGCACTCCTTCGATCTCGCCGCGCAGCCCCGGATCTTCCAGTACCGGCTTCGAGAACAGGAGCCGCATGCTGTCGCGGCTGCCGTAGGCCATGACGGAGAGCCGATGGTCGCTCCCGAGCCGGAGGGCGCCCATGGCCTGGTAGTCGTAGTAGACCGGCGCGGCGACCACCGAATAGGCGTCCTTCGGCACGAGCTTCGAGAAGAAGAAGTCGATGTTGCTGCGGCGCACGCCGGCCGCCACCGCGAGCTCCTTGCCGACCGGGCTTTCGACCAGCGCGGAGCTGTCGAGCAGCGAGAGATCGAGCACGGCGTGGAAGCGATCACGAGCCGGCTCGCGGGTACGCGCTTCGATGACACCGCCCACGAGCCGCCCGTAGCGCACCGAGAAGTTGCTCGGCACGAGATCGACCCGTTCGAGCAATCGCGACGGAAAGAAGCTGGTGGCGCTCGCGAAGTGATAGAGGAGCGGCACTGGCGCGCCGTCGAGGAACACGGAGCTCTCGTGTTGAGCTGCGCCCCGCAACACCGGCGCGCCCCCTTCGTAGGAGTTGCTTCGGGCGACGCCGGGGAGGATTTCCACCGCGCGGAGCGCATCGCCGCGCGCACCGGCGACCTTCCGCAGGTCTTCGGCCGGGACGCTGCGATGGACCGGCTCGGGAGGCGGGGCTTCGACTTCGGCGGTCGCGCCGTACTCGAGCTCGGCATCCTCGTCGGCATCCGCGGCCACCGCCATGCGGGGCGCAGAGAGCGCGAGAAATACACAGCTAGTGACGACGCGACGACGCACCTCTCCTCCTCCCGGCGTCGATCGACGACGCGCTTTCGGGTGGGTGGTGCCCGAAGCGCGTCGCGCCGTTCAAACGGACGAGGAGATTTTTCGAGGAGCGTTCGTCAGCGCCGCCGCGATTTCCGGCGGAAGCTCCGGCCTAGCACCAGCGTCGTGAAGAGCGCGGCTGCCCCGGCGTAGCCGTCGAGGGTACCCGCCGGTTCGACGCGCGCGCCGCACCCACCGTCGGGGAAACAGAGCTTGGCGTCGAGGCTGCTGTTCGGATCGTCCCCGTTCTTGATCTCGGTGACGTCGGGTGTCCCGTCCCCGTCGCTGTCGACTCCTGCCTGTGCCAGCGCATCGATGGCGGCTTTCATGTCGTGCTCGAGCTCGCCGTACTCGCGGAGGCTCTTCACGAATGGCTTGTCGATGGTGCCCCCTCCCCCATTGTCGTCGCGGTGGCAGATGTTGCACTGGGGGATGCACGGCGCGTTGGTTGCCTCTTGAAGCTTCTCCGGGAACTCGGGCAGCGCGAGCGCGCTCTTCGCGGACGAGAGCGCGGTGAGGGTGACGGCAATGGCACAGAAGATCTTGGCTTGCATGACCGACCTCACAGGTACGCGTGGAGTTGGGCGAGCAGGTAGCCACCTGCGTCTTGTCGCCCGATGGCGTCGACGCGCAGCTCGAGTTGGGGAAGGAAGAACCAGTCCACGCTGAGCCAGCCGCCGAAGCGCGGCTTGCCCTCGCCTGCGGCCTTTTCGGGCTGGAAACCGCCCGGTTCGGCGTCATGACGGCCCATGTCGAGCGCTTCACCCGTGCCGATCAGGTGCAGACCTTGGCTGAGCTCGTAGTCGAGCTGAGCGAAGCCGACGTAGCCGAGCGCACGTCGAGAGATGTGCATCGCGTCCGCTTCGGCCATGAGCACCATGGGCTTGGCAAAGTGAATGCGCGTGAAGGCGCCGTGCACGCCGCGCGTCGTCTTCTCCTGCTCGAGCGAAACCCGGTCGGCCTTGGCCGCCGTGATCAGGCTGCTCACCCCGACCCCCACGTCGTTCGACACCAAGTACTCCGCGAACCCGCTGTAGCCGCGCTCGCGGTAGCGATCGGGAGCGATTTGGTAGTTGCCCGCGATGCCCATGACCTCCGCGCGTAACGCCTTGCCTCCGTAGGCGATGGCGGCTCCGTGCTGTTGGTCCGATTCTCGGTCGGTGCGTGTGTTGTCCCTCACCCAAGCATAGTGCTCGGGGATCCGGAGCCCGAACGGCAGGTTCAATCGCCCCGCGCGCACGCTGAATTCGGAGCCGAGGTGGACTCCGACGTAGTGCGTGCGCGACAGCAGATTGAACTCCTCGTTGCCCTGGTTCGTGGTGAGGAACGCGGCGCGCGCGTTGGGTGAGTTCTGCTTCACGCGAGCGGCCCCGATGCTCCCGCCCGCGAAGACCGGTCCCAGCGTGAGCTGCCCATAGAGATCGAGCTGCATGGGGAAGACGCGGGCGGACTCGCCCTGGAAGAAGGCGGCCGCGCGTATGCTGCCGCCGAGCAGGAGCGGGTCGGGCGTGTCCCAAAGCCCCCACAAGAAGCCCGTCCGCGCGGGCTCGGCTTCGGCTTCGGTCTCGGCCTTCTTGGGCTCGGGCTTGGCCTTCGGGGCAGGCGCGCTCCCGGGTTCGTCGAACTCGTCGAACGAACCCGCGCTGCCCGAGCTCTGTGTGCTCGCCGCTGCCGAGGAGGTGTCCTTTCCCCAGTGCATGCGCAGGAGCAGGTCGCCCTGCGCGCGCCCGTACTTCGTGAGCAGCTCACCCCCCGACGGATCCGCGTGACAGGTGGCACACGATCCGTAGCCATGTCGAATCATCCAGGGGTATGCGGCGGCCGAGCGCGCGTAGCCCAACACGGCGAAGAGCGGAATCATGGCGAACAACAGTCGCCAAGTCCGAGCAGCACGCCGGGGCCAGCTCCGATGGGACATCTCTACGTTCCTTTCGCGGCGAAGACTCGGAGCGGGGCGCGAACTGGAGCGCCCCGTCGCGCAGAGCCTTCACTTGGTTTTCACGTCTCGCGCAGCTTGAACTTGATCTTCAGTTTCACGATCGGATCGACACACACCTTGAGGTAGCACGGCACCTCGATGTCGAAGTCACGAATGTCGATCTTGGCCAACGCCTGCACGTGGTAGTCGCTGCCCGTTCGATTCGCCTTGTACGAAAACTTCACCGGCTTGGTCTTGCCGTGCAAAGTGAAGTCGCCCGTGGCGCTGCTCTGCACGCTCTGGTCGTTCTCCGGGAACGTGAGCTTCGAGCGATCGATCTCGAGCGTGGCGTCGGGGTACTGCTCCACTTCGAGGTACTTCTTGAGGTGGCTGTCACGAAGTCCGATGCCGGTCTGGAGGTCTTTGACCGGGACTTTGATTTTGAGCTGGCCGTCGGTCTCCGAGGCCTTCAGCCCCGAGGCCTCTCCTTTGATCTCCATTCCTCCCGGACCCGTGGCCAGGAATCTCACGTCGACGTCGCCCGCATCTTCGAGTTTGGCCGACGCGGCCATCGATACCGAAAGAGCCAGCCAAGTCGCCATCACTGCGCGTCCGAATTTCATGGATGATTCTCCAAGCAAGTTTGTAACGGTGCCTTCAGGTTCGATGGGGCAGTACCCGGATACTGACGCATCAGGCACGCACGCGGTAGCGCCCTGCGATTTCCGCGCGCGCACGGCTCGCCGGTGCATCGCTTGCATCGCGTCAGGCTCGTGCGGGGCATTTTGCCCCGGGCCGAAAGCGTGCGTGTGCCTCTTCGAGCCAACCCGCTCGAGCGCCGCGCTGCCCTTCTCGCACGTGCGCGCGGGGAACCACGCAGACGCCGGCGGATCCCGCAGTCGTCGCTCGTCTCGCCGCCTTCTTGTCGCCGCTGGCGGGTCGTTGATTTAGGGTCGCTTCATGGGCTCGCAACGTCGCTTCGCCGACTCGGTGGTGGTGATCACTGGCGCAGCCGGGGGCATCGGTCGCGCACTCGGCGAGGCGTTCGCTGCGCGTGGCGCACGCATCGCGGCCCTCGACGTCGACGCGGAGGGCCTCGCCGAGCTCGAACGGAATCCGGGCGCGGCGGCTGGCCGGCTGCTCTGTGTGCGCTGCGATCTGACGCTCCCTGCGGACTGCGAGGCCGCAGCCGAGCGCATTCGAGCGGAGTTTGGTCGCGTGGACGTGCTCGTGAACAACGCGGGCGTGGTCCATCGCTCGAGCTTCCGCACTACCGAGCTCGCGGTGTTTCGCCGCGTGATGGAGGTGAACTACTTCGGGTCGCTCCAAATCACGAAAGCGCTCCTCGAACCGCTGATCGAAGCGCGGGGCCTCGTCGTGGTGATCTCGAGCATCGCGGGGCTCGCGCCGCTCTACGGTCGCAGCGGCTACTCTGCCAGCAAGCACGCGCTGCACGGACTGTTCGAATCCATGCGATCGGAGCTCGCCGACCAGGGCGTCGGCGTCCTCGTCGTCTGTCCGTCGTTCACGCGCTCCGAATTCGAACGACGCGCGCTCGGCGCCCACGGCGAACGCGTGGCGCGCGGTCGCAGCAAGGTGGGGTCCGAAGCGAGCCCCGAGCTGGTCGCCGAGGCCGTCGTGCGCGCAGCCGAGCGAGGCCAGCGTCGTCTGGTGTTCTCTCCCGTCGGCAAGCTCTCGGTGTGGCTCTCGCGCTTCGCGCCCGGCCTCCACGCGCGCTTGATGGCGAACCGCCTCGCGAGCGAGCTCGAGGAGTAGGCTGGCTCTTGCATGCGCATGCGTGACACCTGGAATCGAGTCATCTATCGACTCTGGTCGCCCATCTACGATCCGCTCCTCGCGAACGTGTTCCGTCCCGGACGTGTGCGCGCGATGGAGCTGCTGGCGCCCCGCGCGGGCGAGCGCGTGCTCCTGCCCGGCGTGGGAACCGGAGCCGATCTCGAGCTCCTACCCGAAGGTGTGGAAGCGCTCGGGATCGACCTCAGCTCTCCCATGTTGGCGCGGGCGAGGGCACGCCTGCCGCTGCCAGGGCGCCGCATCGTTCTCGCGCAGGGTGACGTGCAGCGCTTGGTCGACGTGGAAACCGAGAGCTTCGACGCTGCCGTCCTGAACCTGATCTTGAGCGTCGTCCCCGACCCGAAGGCGTGCTTCCGCGAGACGTTGCGCGCCCTCCGCGCGGGCGGGCGCCTCGTCGTGTTCGACAAGTTCTTGCGCCAGGGCGAGCGCGGCTCGGCGGCGAGGCGCTTTTCCAACGTGTTCTCGACGGTGCTCGGCACCGACATCACGCGGCACTTCGAGGACATCGCCGCGGGCGCGCCGTTCGAGGTCGTCGTCGACGAGCCGAGCATCGCGCGCGGCATGTATCGGGTGATCTTGGTCGAGAAGCGCTGAGCCGCACGAGCTCGTCAGCGCGATAGCGCGGCGATACCCACGGCTGCGAGCACGAGGACGAAGAAGGCGACGAACGAGCGAACTCTGTCGCGTGCGGCGGAACCTGTGGGGGTGCGCTCGTCTCACGCTCTGCGGCCATCAACTCGCTTGACAACCCCGGGGGGGGGGGGCCGTAACCTCGCTCACACGGAGGAGCGAGCAGATGACTCTAGGCGGTCGTGTTCGGGCGATTTCGGGTGTGCTCCTGCTGGTTGCTGCGTCAACGTGCCCAGCGAGCGCCAATACCAGCACTCTTTTTCACGGTCTGCACTGCGTTCCGTACGGGAACCCGACAGCATCGTGGACCAATATTTCCACCACCGGCGCCGGCCCGGCGAATCACAACGCCAGCGCGGCAAATTTGATGTGTCCGAGTGCATTTCCGTTCCCGGTCAACTCCGGGACCCAATTCGGTGGGGGCGCGGCAGTTTTGGATCGGAACCCGAGCGCATCGGTCACGATGTATCTCTGCGCGGTCAACTCCTTCGCGTCCAGCTCCGTCTGCAGCACCGTCGCGAGCAGCGGCAGTGCGTACACCGGCGGGTATGCACTGGCACAGACCTTGGTGTGGCCAATCGCCCAGGGCGACACCGGTTTCTTGATTGTCAGCTTGCCCGCGATTTCCAGCGGAAATGTGTCTCACGTCGTGAACTACTCCATCACGGAGAACACCTGAGATGTCGGCTCGCAAGTTCCTAGGGCTCGTACCAGCCAGCCTGCTGATCGTCGCATGTCAGCGCTCCCCTGCGCCGGGCGCCTCACCAGAGGCAGTGACGCTTGAGCCACAACCTTCGCAGTCTGCGGCCGCTTCGGTCGACCTTTGGCAGGACCAATTCGAGCGGCTCGACCAGATCTTGACGCAAGAGACCCAAGATCCCGAGTGGGGCAATGCAAAGGAGTCCAAACTCTTGGTTCGGTTCGGCGCGGCCGCAAGCGAAGTTCGGTGCAAGAACACGTTGTGCCGCGTTAAGTTCCTTGGGGGTGGGGAGGCCGGTCTCGATGGCACCAGAGCCGCGGTGTGCAAGGGCGCGGAGGACCCAGAGAAGGACCCGGAGAACCCATGCGTTGTCTCAGTCCAGGCCTATCGCCTGGTGGGCGCGGACTGCTGGGTCTACCTAAGCCGTGATGGCTTCCAGTTTCCCACCGCTGCCAACACCGCACAGAAGATCCAAAACCTGAGCAGGCCTGCCGAGCCCAGCCAGTAACCGCCCGCGGCGACACCGAGCTCGCCGATGCAAGATCTGCCCGCGCTCCGTGAGTACGCACCCCCCGGAAGGCACCCCCCGGGAGGTCTTGTGACGGCGGCTAGCCGCGCGCGCTCCGCATTCACGGGCTGGACGCCGCGTAGCCGTGCAGGAATGGACGCGTCGAGAAGTGCCTCGCCGAGCCGCGCTCGTTCCCAAGAGTGGAGCTTCACCCGATCTCCACGCTTGCCAATGAAGACGATGCAGTGACCCCACTGCCCCTGTCCCAGACGCGTGTGCCACTAGTTACTGTAGATCGGCGTGCGTGGTCGAACGCCGTGACGCCAGGCAACGGCTTCGGTCCCGGAGCCTTGTTCGACCTCTCCGACCGCCGTGTCCAGAGCTCATGAGAGTGCATCCACGTCCAACAATCCCTGAAGCATCGCCCTCCCGGGTGCTCGGCACCGACATCACGTGGCATCGCGCGCGGCATGTATCGGGTGATCTTGGTCGAGAAGCGCTGAGCCGCACGAGCTCGTCAGCGCGATAGCGCGGCGATACCCACGGCTGCGAGCACGAGGACGAAGAAGGCGACGAACGAGCGAACGAACCTTCGCTGCAATACCTGCCCGCGTTCGGTGAAGTTCTCGGAGTTGAACCACTCGATGCCTTGGAGCAAGAGCGCACCCAGGCTCTTCCGCCCGCTGAGGTGGGCGAGGGACCAGAAGCCGTGCACGGCTGCGGAGAGCCATGCGGCGAACGCCGCGACGCCGAACAGGACCAATACGACGCTCATCGGAGCCCGAGACAGCATACCGGGACGAGTGGTTCCGGCAAGACCGACCGCGCTGCGTTGCCGTCTGTTTGCCCGAAAGGGTGCGTCGCAAGTGAGCCTCAGGGTGCGGCGTCCAGCGCTGCGAGGTCCACACGGGCGAAACGCACGACCCCGTCGGACAACCAGGCGATGGCCCCCGCTGTGCCGCGCTGAGCCGTGGCGAGCGTCGCGCGGATCACGACGGGGATCGCGAAGCGGCCGACCTCGGTCGTCGATCCGTCGCTGGTGTCCAGCCGCGTGAACACGAGCTCGCTCTTGCTCGCGTCGCTCTCCAGCGTCGAAACGCATTGGCACCCGTGCTCGAAACAGCCCTTCGAGGTGACGCTGTACGTGCGCGCGATCACCGTCTCGATGCGTGCGAGCAGCAGCTTCGCGTCGAGACGGAAGCCGGCGGGAGCCCCGGCGACCCCCTGCTCGTCGTCCGTGCACGTCGAGGCGCATTGAAACGACCACTGGGTTTCGCACTGTGGAGTTCGCAGTGGCGGGAGGTTCGAAACGCTGTGGAGCGAGCCGCTCGGCAGCACGACCTGAACCCCCGCTTCGAGCGAGACCGCAGCGCCTGCCCAGGAGGTCGGGCCCGCGACCACTGCGAGATCGGTGGCGAGCACGTTGCCCACCTCGAAGGGCAACGTGTCGAGCGTGTCCCCGACCCGGATCTTGGCGTGCCAAGCGCTTGCCTCCGTGGCGAAGTAGGACACGATTGGCGTGCCGTCGTCCGCGACCGAGAGGGAGCCGTAGGTCGCAGCGGCGGCGGGCAGCGTAGCGGTTTGCCAGCCCGAGGTGGGCGCGCGCGCAGCGAGCTCCCACGTGTCGTTGCCGCCATCGCCGTGGATTGCCAGTGCCGCCAGCTGCCCGCTTCGCTCGACCGCGGCCGCGGGCACCAGATAGGAGCTCGAGAACGAAGCCATCGATTCGTCCGTCGGAGGACCGGACGCAGCGTACGTCCGGTGCATCCACTCGTGGGACTTGGCCTTCCGGCTGAAGAACGCGTGGAGCTGCTCGGTTTCGTCGAACGTCACGGCGACGCGCTGATCGAACGTGTCGACCTTCGTGAGAGCGCCCGAACGGAGAGTGTAGAGGGGCGAGTCGGATGCCTGAACCGCCATCAGCAGGCCGCCCGTGGCCTTGGATACGGACAGCGCGAG
>Ga0268298_10001607_pt1 | contig 26187 bp, 23 predicted proteins | sample WWTPWeurt_MetaG_FD_194462 | JGI IMG/M metagenome (GOLD analysis project Ga0268298, IMG submission 194462) | Activated sludge microbial communities from WWTP in Nijmegen, Gelderland, Netherland - WWTP Weurt | ecosystem: Engineered > WWTP > Aerobic digester > Activated sludge | place...
CATCGAAGCCGCCTGGCCGGCGCTGCAATCCTGGTGCCGGGAGGCCGTGTGTGCGGGCACTGAAAACGAAAAAGCTTGATCTGCATCATGACGGGCATCGACCATGCCCGGCTAACATGACTTCCGCCCGATTTCGGGTGTGACGACATTTGGCGATGCGTCTCCTCCTTCATTCTTTCGCGGCGGCCCTGGTCGCCGTTTCTTTTTCCGCTGTAGCGGATGCCGATGACGTGCTGTCGTACGGAGCGCCGTGCACGGGCGATCCGTCGCGCGTTGCGGCGCGCTATGCTGCGGCCCTTGCGTTGCCAGGGAGCAGCCTGGTCGGGCAGCGCGTCACCCTGCCCGTCGATCTTGCCTCAAGCCTTGGGTTCGGCATCGATGCGGACGGCACCTTCCACTACCGCATGCTGTTCAATGATGTGGCCGAAGGCTGGAGCTGGCAGCCGCAGGTCCGTCCCGGTGAGGCCGACTACTACCGCTGGAAATTTTTTCCGCTCGGGTCGGTCGTCGACGAGCGGCCTTCCTATGTGCAGGAGGAGAAGATCGGCGAGCCGCAGCGGACCGAGGTGCAATGGCGCTACGATCATTTCCTCGCGTTCGACAATGCCTACGCGTTCTATCGGCATCGGGAGGACGATGAAACGGGCTTTGTGGTCCCTCTGCCCGCCGGCATCGGCGGCACGCGTGCGATCAGCGTCCACGCGGTAGCGACGCTGGTCGAGCCGCCTCTGAGCGAGAGCACGACCTTCTGGAAGGCGATCTATTCCCGGCCCGTCGATTTCACGCTGAAGAAGCGCTATTTCGTCGGCCGGCTGGAGGCGCTGGTGATTTGTGCGGCGGACGCCGCGGGGGGCGGCGCTGAAGAGGTCGCCCGCATCCTGCCCTTGCCGGCTGATGCGGGCGGGGAGAACGCTCAGCAGGAGCGCACTCAGCGGTAGACGAGGACCGGAATCTTCGAGTGCGTCAGGACCTTGTTGGTCTCGCTGCCGAGCAGCAGGCTGCTGATGCCGCGGCGGCCGTGCGAGGCCATGAAGATCAGGTCGCAGCCCGACTTCTCGGCGGCTGCGATGATGGCCTCGTAGGGGACGTCGCTGGTCATCGACAGCGAAGTGCAGTCGACGCCAGCTTCCTTGCAGACGCCTTCGACGAAGCTCAGTACCTGCCTGGCCTGTTCTTCCGCGAGTTCGGCAAATTTCTCGGGCGTCGTCGGGTCGATCAGCGCGCCTTCGCCGTAGTAGGTGACCGGGTACTCGGGCTTGGCATAGAAGGCTGTTATCCGCGCGCCGGCTTCCTTTGCAAAGGATATGGCGCGGCGGACCGTTTGCTGCGAAAGCTCTGAACCGTCGGTAGGTACGAGAATGTGCTTGAACATCGTGTGCTCTCCCTTGCTGCCCGAAATCGGGGGTGTTGATTCACTATAGGCGGAGCATCGTAGCCCGAAATTGATGGAAATCAAACCGGTTGCGGTGGCTGGTGCAACAATCATCGCATGAGCAGCCTACAGTTCTTCGGTGCGGCCGGTGAAGTGACCGGGTCCTGCCATCTCGTGCGGATGGCGGGCTGCACTTTTCTCGTCGATTGCGGCATGTTCCAGGGGGGGCGCGATGCCTGCCGCAAGAACATGGATGCCTTGTCGTTCGACGTGCGCGAACTCGATTTCGTGCTGTTGACGCATGCCCATATCGACCATTCCGGCCTGCTGCCACGTCTCTGCATGCTCGGCTATCGCGGGCCGGTGTACGCGACGGCGGCGACCATCGACCTGCTTGGCGTGCTCTTGCTTGACAGCGCCCACATCCAGGAGAAGGAAGCGGAATGGGCGCTGCGCCATCGCCGTTCGCGAAAAGGGGCGTTCCGGGTACAGTCGCAGCCGCTATACTCGGTCACGCAGGCGATGACTGCCTTGAAACGCCTGCGCCCGGTTGCCTACGGTGAGACGCTTTCACCGCATCCGGCATTGCAGGTCCGCTTCCTCGATGCCGGCCATATCCTTGGTTCGGCGATCGTCGAGGTCAAGGGTGGGGGAGGCACGCTGGTGTTTTCCGGCGACCTCGGTCAGCCCGCGCGGCCGGTGATGAACGATCCGACGCCGCTGTGCGAGGCCGATGTGCTGGTGGTCGAGTCGACCTATGGCAATCGCCTGCACCGCTCGCTGCGGGAGACCGAGAACGAACTGGTCGATGCCTTGACGCGCACGCTTGCCGGGCGACGTGGCAACGTGATCATTCCCGCCTTTGCGGTCGGGCGCACGCAGGAATTGATCTACGTCCTGGCAGGCCTTGTCCGCGCCGGCCGCCTGCCGGCGATGCGCCTCTACGTCGATTCGCCGATGGCGCAGGCGGCGACGCGCATCACGCTGCAACACGAAGCCTTGCTCGATGACGAAACGCGCGACCTGATCGCCTGGCAGCGGGCGCATCCGAAGTTGCTGGACGTCCATTTCGTGGCCGACTACCAGGAATCGATGGCGCTGGCGGAAGTGCGCGGCGGCGCCGTGATTCTCTCGGCCAGCGGCATGTGCGAGGCAGGCCGGGTCAAGTATCACCTCGCGAACAACCTGCCGCGATCGGAATGCACCGTGCTGATTACCGGCTTCCAGGCGGCCGGTACGCTCGGGCGTCGGCTTGTCGACGGCGCCCGCAATGTCCGCATCTTCGGCCAGCCGGTCCCGGTTCGGGCCAGTATCGTCACCACCGGTGGTCTGTCGGCGCACGCCGATCAGGCGGCGCTGCTCGGCTGGCTTCGCGGTTTCCGGCGTCCTCCGGGGCAGACATTCGTCGTTCATGGCGAGCCCGAGGCGGCCGGGGCTCTGGCAACAGCCCTGCGGCGCGACTTCGGCTGGCCGGACGTGGAAGTTCCCGCCTACGGCAGCGAGTGGCGCCTGTCGGGTCTATGATATGTTCAGGATGTCGATCATGAAGGGAATCGCTCATGGGTAACGGATATTCATCCGCACGCGGCCATCGTGGCCTGGACCTCACGGATGCGAGTCCGCTCGAGAACCTTGCCAGCGTCATCGAGAAGCACCTCGACCCGTTCGGCGTCACGACCTCCATAATCAATGCGCAGGCCGCCTGGCTGACGCATCCACAGGAACTGAGCCGGGCGATGACGGCACTTTCCAGCGACATCCTCGCGCTGCAGACGCATGTCATGCGTCGTGCGATGGGATTCCCGAGCGAAGACGTGGTGACGCCGCATGAGGACGACACACGCTTCGCCGATCCGGTCTGGAAGGACTCGGCGACCTGGGACATCATCAAGGAAACCTATCTGGCGTTCACGCACCGTCTCGAGGACATGTGCTACGAGACTCCGGGGCTGTCCGACAAGGAGCGCCGGCGTGCCGCGTTCTGGTTCCGCAAGTGGCTGAACGCGATGGCCCCGAACAATTTCTTCTGGACCAATCCGGTGGCGATGCGGAAGTTCGTCGACAGCAAGGGCGAGAGCCTGCGCAACGGCATCAAGTACATGATGCGTGACGCCCAGTCCAAGACCGTCCGCATGGTCGAGGCTGATGCCTTCACTGTCGGCAAGGACCTGGCGACGACACCCGGTACGGTCGTGTTCCGTAACCGGCTGGTCGAACTGATCCACTACACGCCGACGACCGATAAGGTGCACAAGACGCCGCTGGTGATCGTCACGCCGTGGATCAACAAGTATTACATCCTCGATCTGACGGCGAAGAAGAGCATGGTCAAGTGGCTCACCGACCAGGGTTTTTCGGTCTTCATCACGAGCTGGAAGAATCCGACGGCCGAAATGGCGAACACGAGCTTCGACGACTATCTGCGCGCGGTCGACGAGGTGGTGCAGGCTTCCTGCAAGCTCTGCAAGGTTCCACAGGTGGCGCTCGCCGCCTATTGCATCGGCGGTACGCTGGTTTCGACCTACATGGCCTGGGCTAACCGCCATTACGGCGAGAAGAAGATGCCGGTCGTTTGCTGGACACTGTTCACGACGCTGACCGACTTCTCGAAGCCCGGCGACATCGAGGTCTTCATCGACGAAAGCAGCATTCGCTGGCTGGAGCAGTCGATGGCGAAAAAGGGTTACCTCGACGGTGGCGAGATGGCTTCCAGCTTCCGCATGCTGCGCTCGAACAGCCTGATCTGGCATTACTTCGTGAACAGCTACCTCTATGGCGAGCCGCTGCCGCCCTTCGACGTGCTGTTCTGGAACATGGACACGACGCGCATGCCGCAGGCGATGCATTCGTATTACCTGCGCGAGATGTATCTCAACAACAACCTGATGAAGCGCGATGCGCTGACCATCGCCGGCGAACCGATCGACCTCGACCGCATCACGCAGCCCCTCTACGCGGTGACCGCGGAGGACGACCACATTGCGCCATGGCGCCAGTGCTATCGCATTCGCAAGTACGTGAATGTGGCCGCGCCCGTACGCTTCGTGCTGTCGACCTCCGGCCATATCCTCGGCATCGTCAATCCGCCGGTGAATCCGCCCAAGCGCAGCTTCTGGGTCGGAGAACCGGAGCGTAACGAGCACTTCGAGCACTGGTTCGACCGTGCCGAGCAGAAGCCGGGATCGTGGTGGGATGACTGGGTGACCTGGCTGCGGCCGCAGTGCGGCGCCATGGTAGCGCCGCTGTCGCCGGCGTCCAGCGATTATCCGGCCCTCGCACCGGCGCCGGGTACCTACGTGCACGAGAAGTAGGTGGGTGGCCGGTAAAGCGGGGCGCCGCGGGAGTATCCAATCACGGCGCGGGCTGATAGAGTCTCGCGTAGTGCCGGTGGTGACCGGCAATGTTTCCATTACCTTGTGGACGGCGAAAGACAGGCAATGACGGCCGAAGAAAATACAAGCGAATGGCAGGGTGGTGACGAGGCCTTCGTGCCCGTGGCAACGGAATCCTCTTCCGGCGCGGCCCTCGATCTTCTGCGCATCGTGCGCATCAACGAGGAGATCAAGCGCGTCGTTTCCGTCGCCTTCAAGATCAACATCATGGCGCTGAACGCGATATTCCTTGCCAAGCGGGCGGGGAATGCGGCTCTCGGCTTCGGCGTACTGTCCAACGAATTGCGCGTTTTCTCCAAGGACCTGCGCGAAGGCATGATGGCGCTGACGCGACAGATTCATGATCTCGTGGCGGAGGTCTCGGTGATCCTGCAGGAGTCTCGCTACGACAGGGTTTTCGCCGAAGCCGCGCGGGCAGCGCCGGACCATGCGCAGTTGCAGACGGTCCTCGAGCGGCGCGAGGCGCGGCACGGCGAACGCGCCGATCGCATCGCCAGTCTGCGTCGTGGCTTGCGTCTGGCGATCGATGACGCGGCACGACTGGTCGAGCTTGGTGGCGTGCTGGCCAAGTCGGCCAAGATCGAGGCGGCCTACGGTGCCGGCTTCGCATCCTCGCTCGGCCAGGTTTCGGGTGAGTTCGACGGTATCGTCGAGGAGATTCGATCGTCGCTCGACAGCTTGCGGCGATCCGGCTTTTTCGGGGGGAGTGCATGAAGACCACGCAGACCATTTTCGAGGATGGCGGGCACAAGTGGACAGCGATCGTCCGTGATCCGGCCAAGCCCGAGTTCCTGATCGATACCAACGAATATCTCGTGCAGCACGGCGGACAGGGGCTCCTGCTCGACCCGGGCGGCTCTGAAATCTTTCCCGCAGTCTTCTCGGCGCTCTCGTCCGAATTTGACCCTTCGAAGATCGCTGGCATTTTCGCCTCGCACCAGGATCCCGACATCGTTTCCTCGCTGGCGCTCTGGCTCGAATTCAACCCGCAGATGAAGTGCCATGTCAGCTGGCTGTGGGGCAGCTTCATTCCTCATTTCGGCGGCAAGGGCGACACTTTCGTGCCGCTGCCCGACGAAGGCGCCGTGATTCCGCTGGCCGGACTCCAGCTGCAGGCCGTGCCGGCGCATTACCTGCATTCGTCCGGCAATCTGCACCTCTACGACCGGCAGGCCAGGATCCTCTTCTCCGGCGATGTCGGTGCCGCGCTGCTGCCGGCCGAGAAGCAGGGGCTCTTCGTCGAGGATTTTTCGTCGCACATCCGCTTTGCCGAAGGTTTCCACCGGCGCTGGATGGGCTCGAACGAGGCCAAGCGCCAGTGGTGCGAACGCGTCTCGCATCTGGAGATCGACATGCTCTGTCCGCAGCACGGCGCGATCTATCAGGGCGCCGACGTCCAGCGCTTCATCAACTGGTTCGACGAGTTGCACGTCGGCGTCCTGCGCAGCTGAACCCGGACGTTCTTCCTGCGACAACCGGTCACACGCGCCCCTCGCGGCGCGTGTCGCCTTTTTGATATTCGTCAATGCTCCCGGCAGGCCCCCCTCCGAAAATGGCCCGACCCCTTTGAAGGCCAAACGTAATGACTTCCATCCGAGATTTTCTGACTGACGATCATCGCCGCTGCGACGATGTGTTCGCCGATGTCGAGCAGGCCGTCGCTGACGGCAACTGGGCACTTGCCGGCGATACCTTCGGCCGCTTCAGCGCCGCCGTGCTGCTGCATTTTGCGGTCGAGGAATCGCTGCTATTCCCGGCTTTCGAGCAGAAAACCGGTATGACCATGGGGCCGACGCAGGTCATGCGCAGCGAGCACGTGCAGATGCGTGAGCTGATCGCCGCCGCGGGGGCGGCACTGGCGGCGCAGGATGCCGACGAATACGCCGGCAATGCTGAAACCCTGCTGATCATGATGCAGCAGCACAACATGAAGGAGGAGAACATCCTCTATCCGATGTGCGACCAGCACCTGGCGGACGAATCCGCCGAGCTGCTGCCGCAGATCGAAACCGGCCTGGCAGCGGCGGGAAAATGACCCATCCCAAGTGCGAGCGGGTGATTGATGCGCGCGGCCTGGAGCCGCCGGAGCCCTTCGTGCTGACGATGGATGCGCTCGATCGTCTGCCGAAGGGAGAAAAGCTGCTGTTGCAGTTGTATCGCGAACCGTTTCCGCTCTACAAGGCGCTCGCCAACAACGGCTTCCGCCATTCGGCCGAGCAGATGCCGGACGGCACGGTCGAGATCCTGATCTGGCACGCTGACAGCTGACGTCCCTTCCATGCAGGCTGTGCTGTCCTTCGATCAGGCGCCGCCCTTCGCGGCGCCTTTCCGTTTCTTCGTGACGGCGCCGTTCTTCGCGCTGTTCGCCGGCGTGTTGCTGGCGGTGCTCGGGCCGGAGGCTTTCTCTTCGCGCTGGACGCCCGGTGCGCTGGCGCTGACGCATCTGCTGGCCATCGGCTTTCTGCTGCAGGTGATGCTTGGCGCCATGATCCAGATCCTGCCGGTCGTCGCCGGTGCCAACCTGTTCCATCCGCTCGTTGTCGCACGCGTCGTGCACCCGCTCATCGTCATCGGGGCGCTGGCCTTGTCGGCCGGATTTCTCGGCATGGCGGACTTCGCGATGCCGCTCGCAATGGCCAGCCTGGCCACCGCCGTCGGCCTCTTCTTCGCCGTGGCGGCGGCATCGTTGCGTGGAATTCCGCAGACCAGCCCGAGCATCGGCGGCTTCAAGCTGGCGATGCTCGGCCTGCTGGTCACCGTACTGCTGGGCCTGTCGCTGGCGGGCGGGTTGCGTGGCTACTGGTCGCTGCCACTGATCGAGCTGACGCAGGTTCATGCCAACTGGGCCTTCGGCGCCTGGGCGCTGGCGCTGCTGTCTGCAGTGGCCTATGTCGTGGTGCCGATGTTCCAGATCACGCCACCGTATCCCGGGTGGTTCAGTCGTCGCTTCGGGGTCTGGCTGTTGCTCGCCGTGCTGGCCACGTCGCTGGCGATCTTGCGCTTCGACGACGAATTCGCTTCGGCGGTCCAGATGACGATCTTCTCGCTGGCCGCGAGTTTCTGCGGCATGACCCTCTGGCTGCAGTCACGCAGCCGGCGCACGCGGCCGGACGCAACGCAGAAGTTCTGGCGCATGGCGATGCTCTGCGGCATGGCGGCCTGCCTGTTCTGGGCGTTGGCGCGCATGTTTCCTGACCTCGCCGGCTGGCGCGGCACTCCGCTGCTGGTCGGGGTGCTGCTGTTGGTCGGCGGCTTCATGTCGGTGATCATCGGCATGCTCTACAAGATCATTCCTTTCCTCATCTGGCTGCACCTGCAGAATCGGGGGCAGAGCCAGGTGACGGCCCCCAACATGAAGGCGGTGCTCGCCGAGTCGCGCATGCTGCTGCATTTCCGCTTGCATGCCGGCGCCTGTGCAGCGCTCGTCGCCGCTGCCGTATGGCCCGATGGGCTGGCGCAGTTGGCCGGGGTGGCGTTTGCGGTCGCGGCCTGTTCTCTTCTGGCCAACGTGTTCCAGGCTGCCAGCGTCTATCGACGGCACGCGGCCAGGGTCGATGCACGTCTTGCGGAGATTGCGGCAGATGCTTCAGCTGCTGCTTCGGCACGGGAGCTGCCATGAGCGCGCGAAAGATCTTCTTCTCGGCGCCGCACCGCGTGATGTTCTTTGCCGGCGGTGTCCAGACCCTGCTGGCAATGTCGCTCTGGGCATTCGATCTCGGCGCCCGCTACGCCGGGCTGTATGCGCCGCCAGCCTGGCCACTGCCGCCGGCCTGGCTGCATGCCATGCTGATGGTTTATGGACTCTTCTCGTTTTTTATCTTTGGATTCCTGATGACGGCGCTGCCGAAGTGGGTGGCGCAGGGGCCGCTGGCGGAGGCGGACTACGTGCCGGCCTTCCTGCTTCTGGTCTCCGGCTGGGCCACCTTCTATGCGGGCCTGGCACTGCCGATGCTGTTGCCAGTCGGTCTGACGGTGGTCGCCTGCGGTTGGCTGGCGGGTGCCTGGGCACTGCTGAAAAGTGTTCGTGACTCGATGAGCGAGCACAAGACGCACGCCTGGGTTGTCCTCTCGGCACTGGCGGCCGGTGCAAGCGGCCTGCTGCTGCACGCGGGGGGACTGGCCTTCGATGTGCCCGGCCTCGTTCGTGCTGCAACCGAGATCGGGCTGTGGGGCTATCTGGTCCCGGTCTTCTTTACCGTCACCTATCGCATGCTGCCCTTCTTCTCCGGCAGCGTCGTCCGCGGCTATGTCGAGTATCGTTCGCCGGTCCTTTTCTGGGGCATTCTGGCCGCTTCGTTGTCGCATGCCCTGGCGGCCATGTTCGACATCGGCGCTGGCCGGTTGTGGCCGGTCGATCTGGTGGCCGCGCTGGCCGTATTCTGGCTGGCCTGGCGCTGGCAGATTCACAAGGTGTTCGTCTCGCACCTGCTGGCCATGCACCATTGTGCCGGCCTGTGGCTGGGCATGGCCTTCTTCCTCTACGCGCTGCAGGGTGCTGCGGCCTTCTTCGGGCTGGAGGCGGCGTGGGGCGGGCGGGCGCCGCTGCATGCGCTGACCGTCGGCTATTTCGGCTCGATCCTGATCGGCATGGCGACGCGCGTCACACTCGGCCATTCCGGCCGCCTGATTTCATCCGATGTCTGGGCATGGCGCCTGTTCTGGTGCTTCCAGCTGGTCGCGCTGCTGCGCGTCGGCGGCGAGTGGGCGGGGGCGCCCGGCATCGCGAATCCGGTCTGGCTGAGCGCGCTTGGCTGGCTGCTGGTGTTCGCCATGTGGAACCGTGTCCATCTGGCCATGTATGTCAAACCGCGCCCGGACGGTCGTCCGGGTTGATGGAATCATTCCAGCGATGAGTTACCTCCTGCTGAAACACCTGCACGTCACCGCGGTCGTCGTCTCGGGAACCGGTTTCTTCCTGCGCGGCCTGCTCATGCTGAACGACTCACCGCTGCTGCAACGGCGATTGCTCAAGGTGCTGCCGCACATCGTCGATACCGTCCTGCTTGGGAGCGCGATCACGATGGCGGTGATCAGCGCGCAGTATCCCTTCGTGCAGCCCTGGCTGACGGCCAAGTTCTTCGGTCTGCTCGCCTACATCCTGCTCGGCATGATGGCGTTGAAGCGCGGTCGTACCAAGGCGCAGCGGGCGGCCTTCTTCATCGCCGCAATGCTGGCCTTTGCGTACATCGTCTCGGTCGCGCTGTTGCGTGACCCGCAGGGATTTCTCGTGCTTCTATGATGCCCGCCACCCGGGCGCGGCGGCCTTACTCGCGGTGGTGATGGCTCATCAGCTGCTTGAGCTTGACGATGTCGAGGATGCGCACGTGCTTCTGCTGTACGGCGATCAGCCCTTCCTCCTGGAAGCGCGAGAAGGCGCGGCTGACGGTTTCCAGTTTGAGGCCGAGGTAGCTGCCGATTTCTTCACGCGTCATGCGCAGGTAGAACTCGGCAGGGGAATAGCCGCGGGCTGTGAAGCGCTGCGACAGGTTGAGCAGGAAGGCGGCGAGCCGTTCTTCTGCGCGCATCGTGCCGAGCAGCATCATGACGCCGTGGTCGCGCACGATCTCGCGGCTCATGACCTTGTGGAAATGATGCTGCAGCGTCTGGATCTCGCGTGAAAGGCCTTCCAGGTGCGAGAAGGGGATGGCGCAGACTTCGCTGTCCTCAAGCGCGACGGCGTTGCAGGAGTGGGCTTCGGTGCTGATGCCGTCTAGACCGAGCAGTTCGCCGGTCATCTGGAAGCCGGTGACCTGCTCCCGGCCGTCTTCCAGCAGCACGTCGGTCTTGAAGAAACCGCTGCGTACCGCGTAGATTGAGTTGAAGGTTTCTCCGGCACGGTAGAGGTGTTCGCCGCGCTTGATGCGGTGGCGCGCCGATACGACCTCGTCAAGCTTCTCGATCTCCGCGTGGGAAAGGCCGAGGGGGAGGCAGAGTTCGTGCAGGTTGCAGTTCGAGCAAGCGGTCTTGACTACGGCAAGCGTAATCGGGGTTGCTGCTTTTCTGTTGGGCATTGCCTCTCCGAATCATCCGAAAGGTTGGTATTTACCGGGGTCTGGTGCCCCTTTGATCCAAGTCAACGTGCGAGGTTCCGGCGGGCCAGATAATCCCTCACACGCTTGAGGCTGTCTTCCGATGAATTTCGCCGCACCCAATCTCGTTTTCGATCCGCAGATCATCCGCCGTTTTGACATCAACGGGCCGCGCTACACGTCGTATCCGACGGCGGACCGTTTCGTCGAGGCCTTCGATGCAGAGGCATACAAACTCTGGCTGGGCAAACGTAACATCGGTGGCATCAGCCGACCGCTGTCATTGTACTTCCATATCCCGTTCTGCAACACCATCTGCTATTACTGCGCCTGCAACAAGATCATTACGAAGGATCACGGGCGCTCCGCCAAGTATCTGAAATATCTGGCGAAGGAGCTGGCGTTGCAGAGCGAGTACCTGGATGGCGACCATGACGTGATCCAGCTGCACTGGGGCGGCGGCACGCCGACCTTCCTCTCGCATGACGAAATGCGGCAGCTGATGGCCTCGACGCGCAAGCATTTTCGCCTGCTCGACGGCGGCGAGTATTCGATCGAGGTCGACCCGCGCAAGGTCGATGTGCCGACCGTGCAACTGCTTGGCGAGCTCGGCTTCAACCGCATGAGCGTCGGCGTCCAGGATTTCGACGAGCGCGTGCAGCAGGCGGTCAACCGCATCCAGAGCGAAGAGGAAACCGAGACCGTCATTCGCGCAGCACGCAGCAGCGGTTTCCAGTCGGTGTCGATCGACCTCATCTACGGCCTGCCGTTCCAGACCGTCATGGGCTTCAACCGCTCGCTCGAACGCGTGCTGGCGATGGACCCGGACCGCCTCTCGATCTACAACTATGCGCATTTGCCGAGCCTGTTCAAGCCGCAGCGGCGCATCGCCGATGCCGATCTGCCGAGCGCCGATACGCGCATGCAGATCCTGTCGCTGGCGATCCGCAAGCTGACCGAGGCCGGCTACGTCTATATCGGCATGGACCATTTCGCCAAGCCCGACGACGAACTGGCCGTGGCGCAGCGCCAGGGGCGCCTGCACCGCAATTTCCAGGGCTACTCCACCTACGCCGACTGTGACCTGCTCGCCTTCGGGATTTCGGCGATCGGCAAGGTCGGGCCGACCTACGAGCAGAACGTCAAGACGCTCGACGAGTACTACGACCGCCTCGACGCCGGCATCCTGCCGGTCTATCGCGGCATCGAGCTCAACGCCGACGACATCCTGCGCCGCTCGATCATCCAGGCGCTGATGTGCCACTTCGAGCTCTCGCTCGAATCGATCGAGATTGCCCACCTGATCGACTTCAAGAAGTACTTCGCCGACGAACTCGCGGATCTCAAGGAGTTCCAGGCGGCCGGCCTGATCAAGGTCGACGACAAGTGGATCAGCGTGCTGCCTGCCGGCCGCATGCTGGTGCGCGCCATCTCGATGGTCTTCGACAAGTACCTGCGCGCCGACCGGCAGCGCACGCGCTACTCCAAGGTGATTTAGGTCGGGAAGGGAAGGGGACGAAGCGGGAAGGGTAGAATCAGCGCTTCCTGACCTTTGTTTCTTCCCGCATGCCAGATTCCGGTTTTCTCGCGCTGTTTCTCGTCGGCCTGCTTGGCGGCACGCACTGCGTCGGCATGTGCGGTGGCATCGTCGGCGCACTGTCGATGGGCGGTGCACCACGACTCTCCCTCCATCTGGCCTACAACGCCGGACGCATCACCTCCTACGCCGTTGCCGGCGGCCTTGTCGGGGCGCTGGGTGGCGCATCACTGGCGCTGGCCGGGCAACTGCCGCTGCGCATCGCCCTCTATCTCCTCGCCAACCTGATGCTGATCGCGCTCGGCCTTTATCTGATGGGCCTGACGCGGGCGCTGGCCTTCAGCGAGCGCCTGGGCCAGAATCTCTGGCGACGCATCCAGCCATCAACGCGGCGATTCCTGCCGGCGCATTCGGTCGCCCAGGCGTTTCCGCTCGGCCTGCTGTGGGGCTGGCTGCCCTGCGGGCTGGTCTATAGCGCGCTGGCGACGTCGCTGACTGCGGGTTCTGCCGGCAAGGGGGCGTTGCTGATGCTGGCCTTCGGGCTGGGGACGCTACCGAACCTGTTGCTCGCCGGTTTCCTGCTTGCGCGCTTGCGCCACTGGGTTCAGCAGCCGGCGGTGCGCGTCGTGGCCGGGCTGCTGGTAGCGGCGTTCGGTGTCTGGGGTATGGTCGGTGTCTGGCGTCTGGCCGGGCAATAAGAGGAAAGGTCTGTTTTCATGAAGCTACTGCTTGCCGTCGATGGTTCTGCATCCTCCGGGCGCGCGGTCGCGCAGGTGGTCGCCCTGGCGGCCGAACTGCGGGCAGCACCGGAGATTCACCTGTTGCACGTGCATCCCGAAATTCCCGATGCGCGTGTCCGTCAGCACGTTCCGCACGGCGACCTTGAACGCTATTACCGCGACGAAAGCCTGCCGCACCTCGCCGAAGCGGAAGCGGCGCTGAACGCGGCCGGGCTGGTTTTCAAGCGTCACGTCCATGTCGGTGACGCCGCCGGCATCATCGCGAAGCTGGCCGCCGATCAGGGCTGCGCGCGCATCGTCATGGGTACGCACGGGCGCAGCGCGCTCGCCGAGGCCGTACTCGGCTCCGTTTCCCACCGCGTGCTGCAGCTCGCCTCGTGCCCGGTGCTGTTGGTCAAATGAGCGAGCGATGAACGACGAATCCGCGCGCCGGCTGGACCTGCCGATCGCGGGCATGACCTGCGCCGCCTGCGCGGCACGCATCGAGAAAGTGCTCAACCGCCTGCCCGGGGTCGTTGCCAGCGTCAATCTCGCTTCCGAGCGCGCTCAGGTGCAGCTTCAGTCGGATCAAACGACGCCGCAGCAGGTGGTCGCGGCGATCGGCAAGGCCGGCTTCGCGGTGCCCGCGCAGTCGCTCGAGCTGGCCATCGGTGGCATGACCTGCGCTGCCTGCGCCATGCGCATCGAGAAGGTGCTGAGCCGGATCGACGGCGTCGAGGCGTCGGTGAACCTGGCCGCCGAGTCGGCGCGCATCCGCTACGTGCCCGGCGCCGTCGATGCGGTGCGGCTGGTGCAGGCGGTCGAGAAGGCCGGCTTCACGGCGCGCGTCGCCGACGACCGTTCACGCGAGGAAGAGAAAGCGAGGAAGTACGCGGTCTACCGTGCCGAACTCATCCGCTTCTGGATTGCCGCCGCGCTGACCTTGCCGCTGGTGGCGCAGATGCTGTGGATGTTCGGTGCGAATGGGGAAAGCTCGATGGCGCATGGCGAGGACCCCTTGCCGCGCTGGCTGCAGCTGCTGCTGGCGACACCGGTGCAGTTCTGGATCGGCTGGCGCTTCTACGATGGTGCCTGGAAGGCGCTGCGCGGCGGCGGCTGGCGCGGTGCCAACATGGACGTCCTGGTCGCGCTGGGCACGACGATGGCCTGGGCGCTGTCGGCTGTCGTCACGCTGCTGGGGCTCGTGCACGAACATGTCTATTTCGAGGCTTCGGCGGCCGTCATCACGCTGGTGCTGATGGGCAAGCTGCTCGAAGCACGCGCCAAGGCCGGCACCTCCGCTGCAATCGAGGCGCTGGTGCGTCTGCAGCCGAAGACCGCACGCATCGAACGCGACGGGGCCCTGTTCGACGTGGCGGCCGATTCGCTGCTGCCCGGCGACGTCTTCATCGTGCGGCCGGGCGAGAGCCTGCCAGTCGACGGTGTCGTGCTCGACGGCGCCTCCAGCGTGAACGAGGCGATGCTCACCGGCGAGAGCATGCCGGTCGGCAAGGCCGCCGGTGATGCCGTGTTTGCCGCCACGCAGAACGAACTCGGGCAGCTGCGCTGCCGCGCTACCGGCGTTGGTGAACACACGCTGCTTGCCGGCATCATCCGGCTGGTGGCCGAGGCACAGGGCTCGAAGGCGCCGGTGCAGCGGCTGGCCGACCATGTCTCCGCGATCTTTGTGCCGAGCGTCTGCGCGATCGCCGTGCTCACCTTCGCCGGCTGGCTGCTGGCTGGCGCCGGCGTCACGACGGCGCTGATCAATGCCGTCGCCGTGCTCGTCATCGCCTGCCCGTGTGCGCTCGGACTGGCGACGCCCACGGCGATCATGGTCGGTACCGGGCAGGGGGCGCGTGCCGGCATCCTGGTCAAGAATGCCGAGGCGCTCGAGCGCGCCGAGCACATCCGCGTGCTCGCCGTCGACAAGACCGGCACGCTGACGCAGGGTGCGCCGGCGGTAACCGACATCGTGTCGCTGGCAGCGCCGGCCGACACGGTGCTGCGCTTCGCCGCGGCGCTCGAACAGGGCTCCGAACATCCGCTGGCGAAAGCGGTGCTGGCACGCGCGACTGGTCTGGCGCTGCCGGCAGTGACCGATTTTTCTGCCTTTCCGGGCAAGGGCGTCGTTGCCAGCGTCGATGGCCGCACGCTGCAACTCGGTGCGCCTGGCTGGGCGGCCGGCGGGACGCTGGCCGATGACGCCGAAGTGCGGCGCCTGCAGGGCGAGGGCAAGACCGTCGTCGTCCTCGCCGACGGCGGAACGGCGCTCGGCCTCGTCGCCATCGCCGACCCGCTGCGGCCAGGCTCGGCAGCTGCCGTCTCACGGTTGCAGTCACTCGGCATCGAGGTCGTCATGCTGACCGGTGACAATCGTGTCACGGCTGCCGCGGTGGCGCACGCGGTCGGCATCGTGCGCTTCGAGGCCGAGGTGCTGCCTGGCGACAAGGCGGCCGCCGTGCAGGCGCTGAAGGTGGCTGGCGGGTCGAAAGCGCTGGTGGCGATGGTCGGTGACGGCATCAACGACGCACCGGCGCTGGCCGCCGCCGACATCGGTTTCGCCATGGGGGCCGGCTCCGATGCCGCAATCCATGCTGCCGACCTGACATTGGTGAAGAGCGACCTCGCCGGGGTGGCGGATGCCATCGCGCTCTCCCGCGCCACGCTCGGCAAGATCCGCCAGAACCTCTTCTTCGCCTTCATCTACAACGTACTCGGCATCCCGCTCGCGGCGCTGGGCATGCTCAACCCCGTGGTCGCCGGCGCGGCGATGGCGATGAGTTCGGTCTCGGTGGTGTCGAACTCGCTGCTGCTCAAGCGCTGGCAGCCGGAACGTGAAGGGAGAAAGGGGAAGAGGGAAGGGTAGCTCGCGGGATGTTTTTTCCCTTCCCCCTTCTCTCTTTCCTTTTTCGCACACACAGGAGAACCACAATGCTGGAAACAACGATCAAGGTCGGCGGCATGAGCTGCCAGGGCTGCGTCAGGAACGTGACCGGCGTGCTGCAGGCACTGCCCGGTGTCGCCGCTGTCGAGGTTTCGCTTGACGCCGGTGAGGCACGCGTCCGCCACGATCCCGCGCAGAGCGATGTTGCGGCATTGAAGTTGGCGATCGAGGATGCCGGTTTCGATGCGACCTGATGCGGAGTGACAGCGCTGCCTCTGCTAACATCGAACTTCCAGAACAGCACCCCGAAAGAACAACAATGAGCGAAAGCAAGGAATCCCCGGTTCGACTGACCCAACTTGCCCACGGCGGCGGTTGCGGCTGCAAGATCGCCCCCGGTGTCCTCGAAAAGATCCTCGCCAAGACGGCGCCGCCCTTCATGCCGCCACAACTGCTGGTCGGCATCGAGACTTCGGACGATGCCGCCGTCTGGCAGCTCAACGATTCGCAGGCGATCATCGCCACCACCGACTTTTTCATGCCGGTGGTGGACGACCCCTTCCATTTCGGCCAGATTGCCGCCACCAATGCCATCTCCGACATCTACGCGATGGGCGGCACGCCGCTTTTCGCGCTCGCCATCGTCGGCATGCCGGTGGCCAAGCTCGATACCGACACGATCAAGAAGATCCTCGATGGCGGCGAATCGGTCTGCGCCAAGGCGCGCATTCCGATCGCCGGCGGTCATACGATCGACTCGCTGGAACCGATCTACGGCCTGGTCGTCATCGGCCTGGTGCGGCCCGATCACGTCAAGCGCAATTTTGGCGCCCGGCCGGGTGACAAGCTGATCCTCGGCAAGGGCCTCGGCGTCGGCATCTACTCCGCGGCCTTCAAGAAGGAAGCGCTCAAGGCGCACGACTACGAGGCGATGATCGCCTCGACGACGCAGCTCAACACGCCGGGGCCGGCACTGGCCTGCCTCGACGGCGTGCATGCGCTGACGGATGTCACCGGCTTCGGTCTCGGCGGCCACCTGCTCGAAATCTGCAAGGCCTCGGGCGTCGCTGCCAGTCTCGACTTCAACGCGCTGCCGATCCTGCCGAACGCACTCGATTACGCGCGTGAGGGTTTCATTACCGGTGCCTCGACGCGCAACCTGCAGAGCTACGGCACGCTGCTGACGCTGGCCGATCGTCTCGGCGAGCCGGAACGCATGCTGCTCGCCGACCCGCAGACCAGCGGCGGCCTGCTCGTCGCCTGCGCGCCGGACACCGTGACCGAGGTGCTGTCGATCTTCCTGCAGCAGGGCTTCGAGCGTGCCTCGGTGATCGGCGAGGTGATCGAGGGTCTGCCACGCGTCGTTGTCGGCTGAGCAGCGCGCCTAGGCGGGCATTTTGTTCAGGTATTGACCGATGTCGACATCGTCGATCTGCTCCGGCTTCATGAAGGCTTCGGCATAGCGCCGATAGACCCCGGACTGCAGGAACAGTTCGAAGAGATCTGGGTCGATGTGCCCGTCCTTCTTCATGAAGGACATGATCCTGATTGCCTCCGACAGCGTCTTTCCCTTCTTGTAGGGGCGGTCGACCGCCGTCAGGGCCTCGAAGATGTCGGCGATCGCCATCATGCGGGCCACCGGGCTCAGTTCGTCCCGCGTCAGTCGCCTCGGATAGCCGGTGCCGTCCATCTTCTCGTGATGGCCGCCGGCGATTTCCGGAATCTGGCGCAGGTGCTTCGGGAACGGCAGCCTTGAAAGCATGATGACGGTCTGCACGATGTGCTCGTTGATCTTGTAGCGCTCCTCTTCCGATAGCGTGCCGCGCTCGACGAGCAGGTTGTAGAGTTCCCCACGGTTGTAGAGCAGTTCCGGAACCTTCATCCGGAAGCCCCACGGGTTGTCGTCGGCGATGCGTTCCTTGTCGCTGCGCAGAATCCGGTGCTCCGGGCGGTCGGCAAGCAGCGGCTCCATGACGGGGAGGGCGGCGGCGGGTGTGCGCGACTTTCGTTCCTTCTCCTCATGGGAGAGGCCGATACGATCGTCCAGCGTACGTAGCCAGCGCAGTTCGGCGATGGCGCGCAGCCGATCCGCCTTGTCTTTTGCCAGAAACTCGCCACCCTCGTTGCACGTGGCGACGAAGGCGAAGTCGTCGTCGAGCTTGCGCAAGGTTTCGTTCAGCGCCTGGGTCGTCGCCACCGGGTCGGCGCCGGCAGCGACTTCCTTCAGTGCCGCGATCTCGGCATCGCGCTTGAGCACCTCGAAGCGCATGCGCACTTCATGGATGCGGTCGTAGATCGTTTCCAGCTTCGTCGCCTTGTCGACCACGTACTCTGGCGTCGTCACCTTGCCGCAGTCGTGTAGCCAGGCCGCCACATGCAGGGTTTCCCATTCGTCCTCCGACAGCTTGAAATCCCGGAACGGCCCTGCCGTCGCTTCGCAGGCCGCCCGTGCCAGCATCTTCGAAAGTTCGGGGACGCGTGCGCAATGGCCGCCGGTGTAAGGGCTCTTCGCGTCGATCGCGACGGCAATCAACTGTACGAAAGATTCGAACAGTTCCTTCTGCGCCTTGATCAGTTCGCGCGTTTCGAGCGAACTCGCCATTGCGCCGGAGAGGGCGCGGGCGAACGAAACAAGCGCTGCACCCGGCTGCTCGTCGAGGAACAGGAGCATCGCGCCGACCAATTGCCGCTGTCGGTTGAGCAGCGGGATGCCGATGCCGAAGCGGGGTGTCCCATCGCCGTCCGTCGACGTGATCAGGGGCGCGACAGCCTCGCTTTCCGACAGCGCTCCGGCCATCGGTTCGCCTGCACGGATGGCCGCCTGCAACAGGGCGGGAGCCTGACCTATCGGTAGCGGTTCAGACCCGTGGCTGAGCGGCGAACCGTCACCGCGCACCGCAGCGGAAGGAACCAGGCGTTCCTCGTCAGCGAGGAACAGAACGCCGGAGTCCGCACGCGCGGCCTGCAGTGATTCCCGCAGCAGCATCGGCAGCAGCCGATCGAAATTTTCCTCGTTGGCGAGTGAGGTATTGATGTCGATGAAGTGTCGGATCGTCCGCTTCATTTCGTCCATCGTGTGGCTCAGGGCGTTCACCTCGTGCACCAGCGAGCGCGTTGCGATCGGGGTCGAAAAATCGAAGTTTCGTATCGCATCCGCCTCGCGCTCCAGCGTCCGTAGCGGGCGTGCAATGGCACGCGCGACAAGCCAGGTGACGGGGAGTGCAATGAGGATGATGAGCAGGGTGATCAGTATCGACGTCTGCCGGAGCTTGATGGCGGACGCAAGCAATTCGCTTTCCGGGATCGCCATGATCAGGAAGAAAGGTTTCCCGCTTTCCAGAACAACAGGCCGGATCGTGATGTTCCAGATGTCGCTCGTGGTCTGCAGCCGTTCGGAAAGCTGGCCGCTATCCGGCATGCGGGAGAGCAGGGCACCGGCCTGCGCCATGACGGGAATGCCGAGCTCGGAGAGATGTTTCAGGCGGGGTTTGCCACTACCGTCATCGCCGACATGAACGAGGCGGTTCATGTCCTCATGCGCGAGCGTCAGTCCCTGCTGGTTGGCGATCAGGACATGGGTTCCCGGGGTGATCCTCTGGCGCTCCAGATTCTTGCCGATGGTTTCGAAACGGATGTCGGCACCGACTGCTGCGGCGCCGTCCTCGTCGGCCATGGCAAGCGTGGTGCCGATGACCTGACTGGTGAAAAATACATAGGGCGCGGTACAGATCAATTTTCGCGACGCGACGGCCTCCCGGTACCAGTCGCGTGTGCGCGGGTCGAAGGAGTGCACATACGCCGGCCGCTCGTCCTCGCCGATCGTCCTGAGGGCGGCGTCGAGGAAGACGAAGCGTCCTCGCTGCGGCCTGGCGTTCCGCTCGATGCTCTGCACGACGAATGCGGTGGCCGGCGGTGCGGAAAAACGTTCGCGATCGCGGTCATTCTCGATTCGACGGACGAGAAAGAAATCACCCGTACGATAGCCGACATAAATCGAGACGACGGCCGGCGACTTGGCAAGTGCGTCGGTGAGGACATGGAGACGGCGGCGGCGCTCTTCGTAGGTGCCGGCTTTTGTTATTGCATCGTGGCGCAGCAGACTGGTCGCCATCTCCGCAGGCTTGATCAGATTCACGAGGTCGTTGCCCGTTTCGTGGCTGATGCGCCGGGCGAGATCATCGGCGGCAGAGGTCAGCGTATCGCTGGAGAGTTTGTAGCCGACACCACCGATCAGGCCGCCGATGATGACGATCACGACGAGGAACAGCGTCGAGATGTGAATGTGCAGCGGATAATCCCGGTTCATGTGTGCCCCTGCCTGCATCGATGAATAGCCTGGCGCCCCCTCGTGGCATGGCCAGACCGCGGATCTTGTGGCAAGTCTAACCGAGAACCCGGCCGCCGGCCCGTGGCGCTGCCCTGCAACCGCTGCAAGGTATACTCGATGCCCGCATTCATGGGGTTCTGCAATGTCCCGTTCAGCGTGGCGGGCTGCAATCGTCGCCATTCTTCTCATCACTGTCGCTGGCAGTTTCGTCGCGACAGCGCCTCGCATGCTCATGCAGCGGACGTTGTTCGCGGCACATCAATGGCACAACGCCGCGGAATGGCAGCAGCGCTCCCTGTGGCTCGCCGACTACCGGGTCGTCGTCGAGGGCCGCGTCATCGAGGGGCTGAGCGACGATGTTTCGGCGCTTACCTACGATCCCGACCGGAAAACGCTGTTCACGGTCACCAACAAGAGCCCCGAACTGATCGAACTGTCGCTGGACGGCAGGGTGCTGCGGCATATCGCCCTGCACGGTTTCGGCGATGCCGAAGCGGTCGAGTACATCCGCCGCGATACCTACGTCATCAGCGACGAGCGCCAGCAGCGCCTCTTCAAGGTCCGCATTTCCGAAGATACGCAGCGCCTCGATGCTGCCGACAGCGAACAGTTCTCGCTCGGCATCGGCCGCAATGGCAACAAGGGGTTCGAGGGGCTTGCCTACGACCCGGACGGCAGGCGCCTGTTCGTTGCCAAGGAGCGTGACCCGCTGCGCATCTACGAAATTCAAGGCTTTCCGCGCACGCCAGGGACGCCGATGGCCGTCGAGGTGATCGATCGACCAAAGCGGGACCGCCGCCTGTTCGTGCGCGATCTTTCCAGTCTCCAGTACGACCGCGGCACCGGTCACTTGCTGGCACTCTCCGACGAGTCGCGGCTGGTCGTAGAGATCGACACCGGTGGCCAGCCGGTGAGCACCCTGTCGCTGCGCCGCGGCCGTCACGGGCTGAAGCACGACGTGCCGCAGGCCGAGGGTGTGGCGATGGACGACGCCGGGACGCTCTACATCGTCAGCGAACCGAATCTGTTTTATGTGTTCGTGAAATCGCCGGTCACGTTTCGCTGATCAGACTCCAGTGGTTGTCCAGCGCCATCGGCTGCGGCCAGGGCAGGATCATCGACTTCAGTGTGGGGTGGGTGCGGACGAGGCCGAGCGCGGTGGCGACGAGGACACCGCCGGATTGCCATGACGCGAGCGCGTAGGCTTCGTCCATCTTCACGACCGGCGTCATCCGGTCGGCCGTCGCCGGATGCCACAGTTGTGCGAGTCCGACCTGATTGCTGGAGAGTACGAAACCGCCATCCCAGGCGGCTGCGATATCGCCGGCGTAGCCGAAGTTGTCGTTGGCCCGCGTTGGTGTAGAAAGATGCTCACCGTCGAGAACCGCGAGAATAGGCGCCTGCGCGCGATCTTCTGCCCGTTCGTGCTCAGCCTGGATGGCGACGCCGAGGCGGGCATCACCATCGCCCGGCGCAAGACTCCATGCGATGTGGCGCAGGCTGAGGCGGGGATCATCGAGTCGCCATTGCTGCAGCAGCTTGCCGGTGCCGGTGTCGATACGCACGAGTGACGACTCCATGCGCTGCAGATCATGCTTCTTGTCCGCCAGTGTCCGTGGCACGCCGCCGTTGGCGACGATCAGGTGGCCTTCGCCATCGAGTAGCAGCTGGTGGGGGTCGATGCCGTGGGTGTCCCAGTCGTCGAGCTTTTTCAGCGTGTGCAGGTCGCGCACGCCGATGCGCCCGCGCCCGGTGGCGTGGTCGGTCTCCGTCGTCAGCAGCAGCCTGTCGCGCGTGACGATGGCGTGGCCGCAGAAGCGCAACAGCGATGAATCGTCCTGCGCGATCTGCTGCACGACCTTTCCTTCACCGTCGCAGCGCATCAGCCAGGTGCCCGGGCGAGCGGACACGACGAGCATGCCGCCATCGGCTTCCGGCAGCAGGCCGTGCGGTCGTGAGGGGAGCGGCACGGCGTGGCGGATTTCAAGCTTGCGGGCCTGCCAGTCGGCGTGCAGGACGCCGGCAAAGTACGGATCGTTCTTGTTCAGGCCGCGCCAGGCCGCTGCGATCAGTGCCTGGCGGCTTTCGGGGGCGGCAAGTACGCGGCCCGGCAGCAGGCTGCCGGCAAGCAGCGTACCGAGGGAGAGCGAGAACTGTCGGCGTTGTGGATTCACGATAAAACCCTTCCTTTTCAGAATTTCAGTTCGCCGGTCAGGATTGCGGCGCGCCGCGTGCCGGGAATGGTGAAGCCGCCGTTGTCGTAGATCGAGTCCCAGTACAGCTTGTCGAACACGTTCTTGATGTTGAGGCGAACGGCCCAGCGGTTTTCCTCGTAGGCGACCATGGCGTCCCAGCGGTCGTACGCCGGAGCCGTGTTCGGCGTGAACTTGCCGTTCACGAAGGCGCCGCTGACGGCCTGCTGCGGCTGGTAGCCGAAACGCTTGCCTTTGGCCTCGACGCCGCCGCCGATCTTCCAGTTGCCGGTGAGCTTGTAGGTCGACCACAGGTTGAAGGTATAGACCGGCGCATTGCGGGCGCGCTCGCCTTCGATGCGAGGGTCCGCACTGGTCAGGGCGCCGGTGGTCGCGTTGACGTTGACTGCGCCCTTGATGATCTTTGCATCCATCAGTGCAAGGCCAGAGAAGACTTCCCAACGGTCGGTGACACGGCCGGCAAGCTCGACCTCGAAGCCGTCGGTGCGGCGCTTCCTGGTCAGGATCGCAGAGGTCGACTCCAGATCGGTGTTGCGTTCCCAATCCTTGTTGGCCCGGTAGAGCGCAGTGCGCAGGGCGAGATCACCACCCAATAGCAGCCACTTGGCACCGAGCTCCGTGACTTGGCTACGCTCTGCGGGCATGGGTGCCACCGTCAGCTGATAGAGGTCGGCCGTCGGGCTGAACGAATCGCTCCACGCCAGGTAGTAGTGTGCTTCTTCCTGCGGTTGCCAAGAGAGTGCCGTACGCGTGCTCCACTCCCCATACTTGAGGTTGGGCGAGGATGTGCTGGAGTACTTCGCGTCCATCTCGTCGCGGCGGACGCCGACGGTCGCCTTCCAGTGCGGGATGAACTCGACAGTATCCTGGATGTAGAGTGCGTAGGAGTCGCTGGTGAACTTCGTTGGTGTTCCGGTCAGTGCTTCCTTGTAGGGCAGGAAGAGCGGCGGGTTGGCATTCGTCGTGCCGCCGATGTTCTGAAGGCCGTGGCGGAAACTGTCCTCGGTCAGGTATTCCATGCCGGCGAGGAATTCGTGCCCCATGCTGCCGGTCTTGAAGCGGGTCGAATAGTCGGACTGCAGCGTCACCGTCTCGTATTCGTATGAGCGTGTGACGTTGCCGCCATTGACCCCGTTGGCGCTCGGTGCCGCCGTCAGGTTCGGTGTTTTTGCCCAGTAGCTGCGCTTGTAATCAGCGACACGGAGTTGCGTACGTAGCATCGAGTCGGGGTCAAAGTGGTATTCGTTGACCAGCGTCGTGATCGTCGTGTCGCTGTTGTCGAAGGTCTTGTCGGTTCCCCAGTAGGCACGCGACGGAAAGCGATCGTTGGGGCGGCGCGTGTTGCCATCGAAGGAGATACCGTAGTCGAGGTTGTCCCGGGTCTTCAGGTAGTAATGGTTGAGCCAGAAGCGGTTGTTCGAGTCCTGATTGAGTGCAAGGCTGATCGCAGCGCCCTGGCGGTGGACCTCCGGCTGATCACCATTGGCAAGGTTTTCACGCCAGCTGCCTTCATCGCGATTCATCAGGTTTACCCGCAGGCCGACGTCGGCATTGAAGCGTTTGTTCAGATCGGCGGTCTGCTCGCGGTAGCCGTCGGTGCCGATGCTACCGGTCAGTTTGTACTTGTCGATCTGGCCCGGTGTCTTGCTCACCTGATTGATGACGCCACCGGCCTGGCCGCGGCCGAAGAGCATCGCGCCGGCGCCGCGCAGCACGTCGATCTGCTCGTGGTTGAAAGTCTCGCGGTTGTACTGCGCAGTATCGCGGATGCCATCAAGGTAGATGTCGCCGAAGGTGTAGAAGCCGCGCAGGTTCATGTTGTCGCCCGAGCGGCCACCCTCGGCGGCATTGAAGCTGATGCCGGAAACGTTGCGCATCGCCTCGCGCAGCGATCCCACCTGCTGCTCTTCCATCAGTGCGCTGGTAACCGTGGTAATGGCCTGCGGAATGTTGTGCGGATCCTGCTCCACCTTGCCGACACGTGTGCGTGTCGCGAGGTAACCGTCCGGCTGGCGCTCGGCGGTGTCGGTAACGATGACGGGCGCCATCGTCTGTTCGTTTCCTGACTGTGCGCCGGCGCCGGATGAAAGCGTCAGCAGGGCAGCCAGCGGCAGCAGGCGGGAGGGTGAAATCAGGCGTTCGCAGGAACGCGGGCGGGCGGTCTGGCGCGATGCGTCAGCAGGCATACAAATCTCCGTTCGAGTTTTGTGGCTGGCTGGCGCATGGCTGGCTGGCTCATAGGGGTGAGTGGGGTGAAAGGTTCAGGCGAGCGCCGGGCGCAGACGGGCCCGCAGGCTGATCGCGACATACCAGGCCAGCGGCACGATCAGCAGCAGGCTGGTGATCAGGCTGCCGTACTCGCCTTCCGGCGCATACGGTTCAGTGGCGAGGTGCCAGTATTCGTTGTCGATCGGCAGCAGGCCGGTCTCGGTGAATTCGTGGAAGGCGTAGAAGAGCAGCTGCACTGCGAAGAGCAGCAGGAAGACCGAGGTCGTCTGGAAGAACTTCGCCAGATCGATGCGCGTGCCGAAGCGGGCGCCGACCCAGGCGATCAGGGCAGCCAGCGCAAGGCCCAGTGTCGCGCCGGCGATCATGTCCCAGGCACCGCCGAGGGCGGCGAGCGATGAGAGCATCAGTGCCGTCTCCATGCCTTCGCGCGTGATCATCAGTACGACGAAGGCGAACACACCCAGCCAGGCGGCGGAGCCGGTTTTCGCCGCGGAGGCTTCGAGCCGGGCGTGAATCCGCTGCTTGAGGAAGCGCGCCGCCTTCAGCATGTAGATCACCATCGAGATCACCAGGACGGCGGCGACCAGTGCCAGCGAACCTTCCCAGAACGGCTGGCTTTCTGCCCGGCCGAGCGCCCAGCCGGCGGCGAAGCAGGTCAGCACCGAAACGCCGATGCCCCAGTGCGCGGCCGAGACGAGCGCGGCGCGACCGGTCTGGCGCAGGTAGGCAAGGGTGATGCCGACGATCAGGAAAGCTTCGAGGCCTTCACGAAGGGCGATGACCAGCGATTGCAGCATGGCGAATTCCCTATATACAAATGAGAATGGTTCGCATTATATGGAAACTGCGCTATGGAAGCAAGCCCCCCAGGCACGCTGCGATGCCGGCAGACCTCAGCGCTTGCCGAACATTCCGGCGAGGTGGCCAAGAAAGCCGCGTCGGCGCGGGGTCTTGCGGCGGGGAAGGTCGAGGATCGCAAGGCGCGTCTGTGCGTCATCCGGGCTGGCCTCGATCGAGAAGTGCTGCTGGCGGGCCAGGGCCAGCATCGCGCGGTTGTCGAGCAGGACATGGCCGAGCATGCGGCGCAGGCCGCGCGCTTCTGCCTCATCGATCAGCGCCTGCAGCAGGCGGCGGCCGATGCCCTGGCCCTGCCAGGCATCGCCGATGGTCAAGGCGAACTCGCAGGTGCCGGCCGTCTCTGGTGTATCGCCGGTAACGAATCGCCCGCCGGCAACCGGAATCTCCTCGCCGTTTTCCTGTCGCAGGACCAGCAACGTGCACTGCCGTTCGCGCGGTGTCTCGGTAAGATCGCGTACGAAGGCGTCGCTGATCGTGTTGATCGGGGCAAGAAAGCGTTGCCGCCGCGCTTCCGGAGAAAGCCGGCCGAGTGCCAGGCGAAGGCGCTCGGTATCGTCCGTACGTACGTGGCGCATGTGAAGCGGCGTGCCGTTGGCGGCCTGCCAGTGGGTGAGCGGTCTGTGG
>Ga0268298_10001608_pt1 | contig 26174 bp, 17 predicted proteins | sample WWTPWeurt_MetaG_FD_194462 | JGI IMG/M metagenome (GOLD analysis project Ga0268298, IMG submission 194462) | Activated sludge microbial communities from WWTP in Nijmegen, Gelderland, Netherland - WWTP Weurt | ecosystem: Engineered > WWTP > Aerobic digester > Activated sludge | place...
GGACTTCTGGGTTCCCCTGAAACCACTCCTTTTCGCAGCGGATTCGGTCTGTCTTTTCACTTTGCATGGGACAATGGAACCTCGCTTGCTGCGGGATATGTGGCTGGTCGCGGAAACGGAATGGCACAGAGCGCCATTGCAATCGGGGGCCCCGATTATCGCATCGGGAGGGAGACCAAAGACCATTCCTACACGCGCCCTCCGATTCCCAATCGGGAAAGCGTCCCGTCGCCGTGGCCGTGGATTTGGGAAAAAATCAAAAAGGACTGGGCAGAATCCGATCTTGCGGAAGAAGCAAAAAGACGCGGCGAAGCTTGGCTGGCAGAGGACTGTTATTTGTACGCAGAGGGGCACTATGACAGACCGCTGCGCAAGGTTGGGAAGCGCGACAAAACCGGCCAATTTTGCGAGCTGGACGGCAAACAGATTCCGTTCGACAAACCCCTCAAAGAAGAGGGGAATGACCTGGTTCCGATTCCCCCAGCGCCCCCTTTTCCAACTCCGCAATCTCCCGATCTGGCACCACACAAACCGCAAAACCATGCTGTTCCTGCGCCTGTGTCAGCGGCCTCTCAAGCAACTACCGCAACAGATCAAAAGCCGCACCATCCCCGTCGCTTACTTGCCCGGAAAACCGCGCCAAAAACAGCGAAACACGAAGCAACACCACAAACCCCTGAACACCCCGTTCAGCCAAAAACAGAGCCCTCTCGGCCACCTCCGAACATGGCTTATGCGACTCCCACACAAACTCCTTCCAAACCGGAGCCGCAGCGTTCTGTCACGCAATCCGTCAAGGAATTTTCAGCCGGTGTGGTGAAGGGAGTCGAGGAAGAAAGCCGCGAGATTTACGAAGCCACGCAAAGACTCCCCGCGCAGCTGGCGCAAACCGGACAGGAAGTGGCAGAGGACTATCATGCGGGTCGCCCCCTTCGCGCCCTGGCCCCCCTAACGGCCCTTGTGCGCAGAATCAAAAACCTGTCCGTTTCCGACGTGGAAGACGCCGCCCGGACCACCATCAACAACGTCGTCGAATTTTCCCATCTCCCCCCCGAAGAACAAGGCAAAACCGTGGGCCGCTTGGGAACCGGCTTGGTAGTCGATGCCGCTGTAGGAATCCTAACCGACGGCATCGGCACCGCAGCCAACCTTCGCAAAGCAGAGAAGGCAGCGGAAGCGGTTGGGCATGTGAAAGGGGCGGAGAAGGGGGTGAAGCGGATTCGCGAAACGACGAGTCTAACGACTGATCCCCGAACTGGAAAGGAGGTGGGTCGTTTCATTGCCGATGAGAAGGGCAATGTGATGATTGAGCCGAAAGGCGGCAGAACTGTTGCGTTTCCGCAACCGGACGGTGTAGATACTCACACGCTTTATCCGAATGGCTCAAATTACCAGCGACTTAACCCCCAGGGGCATCCTGGCAATCCTACACCGCACGGTCACGGTCATGCGGAAGGTTCGGGGGCGGGTCGCCGAGGGCAAGGGGCGTCGCTGGATGTCGATGGAAATGAAGTCCATCCGCATTCTGCTGCCGCACACTGGCCACTAAAGTAGACCAGGGAAAATTCTGATGAATCCGAGCGCATTTCTGAAGACATTGTATTTGGGCGATCGAGCTTGCATGGCCTTTCGCGTCGTTGGTTGGTGTTCGCGCGTCGAGTTCCTGATCGATTCTGTTTCTCGGATTCCCGAAGGACAGGACAGCTGGAATTTTGATTCCTCGCGCGACATCACACAGGCCCTCCTGGTATTTGAGAATGTGTCTTCCTTGGTGCTGTCTCCTTCTGGACCGTTGCCCAACGATTCGATTCTGGGGATCGAAGCAGAGGAGCACAACGGAACCTATGTTTTCACCATCCGCATCGCTTCTGTGAACGCCACTGGAGACAGTCAAACCGTGACTATTTCTCTCAATGCATCGGGCGTTTTTCTCATTGATCCCCGCGAACCGGAACGTGAAATTCGCACATAGTACCTGCACGCAAATTCCGGTTCTCCCTGGTCGCGAATTTCTCCCGATCCAGCCACGCAGACGGGAAAAATATCGCGCGCAACCCCTCTACATCCCCCTCTCCATCTTTCCAACCTTCTCTGTAAGCATCCCAAGCGCCCGCTTCATCCCAGGCCGATCGAGAAACTTCGCCGAATATCCGTCGTCGCAGACAATCTCGATATCCTGACTCGTACAATGCGCCCGACGCTCCAAGCAAAAATGCGGAGGCGAACCGCGAGCAAGGGAATGGAATCATGGTGCCAATGGGCGGTTGCAACCGACTCGCGACATTGACTATATCTCCGTCGCTGTGTTGCTATGTAACGAACGTCGAAACAAAGGATAGAAAAAGTGTATGCGTCTCTGTGAATGATGCCTTTTCGGTGGACTTCGGATAGGCCGCAGGCGACTTGGGCACCTAGGAAGCAGGTGCGTGCGGGGGGTATGGGGCCTTTCTCGATGACTTCTTGGAGGGTTTTGCCGACCAAAAACTCCATGACCAGGAAGGGGTGGTTGGTGGAAAGCAGTCCAAAATCAACAACATCGACGATGTTGCGGTGCCGAACTTGGACGGCGAGCTTGGCTTCCTGAAGAAACCGCTGACGCGCGGCTTCGTCCTGGGGCTGGAGCATGACCTTGAACGCAAGGGGTTTGTCGAGGACAACGTGGGTGGCTTTGTAGACCATTCCCATGCCGCCTTTGGACAACATTTTGTCGATTCGATAGCGGTCATCGATGGTTGCGCCCTCGAGGCCGTCTTCATCCTTGGCGCATGAGCCCCCGAGCGAACAAGCGTGTCCTGCGCTTTGCAAATACAGACTGCCGCAGACAGCGCATGTTCGAGCAATGGACTTGGCGGCCCCGCTCAGCGTTGAAGACAAGCTTCCCCCTTCGTTTTGCAGTCTCCTTCTATAGGTTAAATCGGCAAAGTGGGTCGTGTCGATGCGGAGACTCGCCTGTTTCGCAAAAGCTTTTTGCAACATCGGGTTGCGGAATCGTTCATGTGTACCCACTGTGCCCCCCAAAACCACTTGGTCGTCACACTTGACGCGCCCTTTGGATGTGAGGGATCTTGCAGAAGTTGTCCTGTGTCGGGAATGGCGCGACATGCGATGAGGGACAGCGGAAATAGCGCACTCCACATGGTCAGTCCAAGCAATCCGGTAGCTGAAACCGGCAGGTTTCCTTCTTCGACAAAAAACGGAAGTGTTGTGCGCCACTCGTTGGGGCAATTCCTTCGGTTTGGGAGTACGGGAGTGTGGGCCGGTTGGCTGTTGGGAGTTTGTGAGCTTTCGTTTGCTGGGAATGCACTGCGGACGGCGTTTCCGACAGCACGAGTAGCGGCAAAGTTGGTTGCCCACATGTGGGTGTTGTTGATTGCGGTCCTCTTTCTGGGGTGTCTTTTGCTGGGATGGCTGTACGTGCTGTCGAACACGCTGGAGCGCAAAAAAAAGGGGGCGCTGGCGGGGGCACTGTGGGCAATGTTGCTGTCCCCCCTTTGCGCGTGGGCGACGTTCGGCTTGTTTGCAGGTGGAAAAATGCAGCGCGTACCCCTGCACACCATGTGGTCTTGTCTGTTGCTGTTGGGAATGAGTTTGGGAATCGGATGGGGACTCCCCAAACTTCTCCGTTTCTGGACTCGACTTCGTTCGGTACCCGTGTTGAAAAAGGCAATGTGGGGCTTGGTTTGTGTGGGGGCCGTGTTTCTGTTTCACATCATGGATTTGCGGGTGCTTCCAAGGCTGTACCCGTGGTTCCATGCGTGGCTTCAAGTCGGAAAAATCGTGGCAGCGGTGGGGTTTGGAACGCTGCTCTGTTCGTGGTTTCCCAAGCAAAACAAGTGGTTGCTGCTGGGACTCCTGTTGCTGGTGATGTTGCCGTGGCAAGGAGTACGATCGGCAAGAAAGCTGGATCGTGCGAAGGCGTTTCGCGCGTTCGTTTTGCAACACACGACGCTTCCGTCTACACTTTTGCGGTTGTTTCCGACGGAAAAACACTCGGCCCCTGTTCCAGTGATACAAGATGAAGAGGCGCCCCCTCCCAAGTACGTAGGTCCTCGTTTGTCGGGAAAGGATGTATTCCTGATCACGATTGATGCGCTACGGCAAGATGCTGTTTCGTCAGGCATTACACCGACGCTGGCGAAGCTTGGGAAAGAGGGTGTTGTGTTTGCGCGGGCATACACCCAGGTCCCCCATACTTCGTTTGCGATAGCGACAATGCTGACGGGAAAACCGGTGTATGCGCTGTCGCAGTTTGGACATGACGCGGGGACACACACGACATTGCCCCTGTTGTTGCGAAACTATCGGTACAAAACGGCTGCGTTTTATCCCCCAAATGTCTTTTTCGTCGAGCGGGACAGACTCAAAGTACTCGAGCAAAGTGCATACGGTTTTGAGTACGTGAAAATGGAGTATTTGCCAGGCGATCGAAGGACGCAGCAAGTCCTGGATTTTTTGGAAACAGAGAAGCCAGAACAGGTGTTTGTATGGATTCACTACCTGGAACCCCATGAACCCTATGATTCACATCCGGGAGACTCCGATCGCAATGGTTCAGACAAGGAACGGTATCTGGGCGAGGTGCGGTTTGTGGATCGGGAAGTGCATCGACTTGTGGAGTATCTGGATACACATCGGCCCGGTGCTTTGGTGGTGGTGGCAGCGGATCACGGTGAGGAATTTGGCGAACATGGAGGTCGGTATCACGGAACGACGCTGTATGAAGAACAGACCAGAGTGCCGCTTTTGATGGTGGACACGGCACAAAAAAAGGGGCTGTCTTCCCGTCGGTATGAAGAGCCAGTGGGTCTTTTGGATGTAGGTCCTACGTTGCTGGGTCTTTTGGACATCGAGCCGCCGCTGGACATGCGGGGATTGGATCTTTCGCCGTGGTTGCTTTCGGGGGCAGAGAAGCTCCCGAATCGGACGGTGTTCGCAGAACTTGGAACACAAAAAATGGTTGTGCATGGGCAACACAAACTCATGTGTGATTTGTCGCAGGACCATTGTCAGCTTTTCGATTTGGCTCAAGACCCACAAGAAAAACGGAATCGGGCAGAGGCCGATCCGGGGAAGGCAACAGAGCTTCGGGGGCGACTCGATGGGCTGCTGTTGGAAGCGCAAAAGTTTGAACACGCTGCTCGCGAAAAACAGGGACCGGGACAGGCGGTCTCGCCAGAACTTCAGGCGATGTTTTCGAGAGCGCGTTTGGGGGACGCGCGGGCTGTGCCTCACCTTCTTTCCTACATCGAACAAGGAAAAGGGGGTGCGTCTATGTGGGAGGCTGTGGAATTATCAGCCAAGCTGCTAGCACAAAAAGGGGGTTCAACTCTGTCTCGAAATGCAGCAGAACATGCGCGTCTTGTGCAGGTGTTGAGTCAAGCAGTGAATGGAAAAGGGGGGACTCCTCGGGAGGAACGCTGGGCAGCGATTCTGGTATCGGGTTTGGGAGTGGGAACTGAGCCATGGAATCGGCTTTTGGGGGAACTCCTTTTGGATGAAGGAGCCGATGCTGAGCAACGAATTTGCGCGTCGCTTGTGTGGATACAGTCCTCAGAATGCCAAACAACGAAAAGGAGGGCGTGCGTAGCACAGGGTCTTTCGGTGCTGGATTTGGCGATGAGTCAAGATGACCCGGACAAAGTGCGTCCTCTGCTTCTGTTTTTGGGGGAAAGCAGGGAGGAGTCAGCGATGGACCCCCTTTTGCGACAACTGGAACATGTGCGGAGTCGGGTGGATGTGGTGAAAGCACTCGGGAGGCTGGGGAAAACGCAAGCGGTGCCTCGTTTGGGGGAAGTGCTGCTTTTGGACCCGTATGTTCCGGTGCGAGCGGAAGCGGGGCGCGCACTTTTCCACATCGGAGGAACGGAAGCGCACGCGCTGCTCGAAAAAGCGCGAAAGACGGAACGAGAAGAAGCGGTGCGGACGGTGTTATTCGGACTTTTGCGCTGACGCGGTTTCGGGTTCCTCTTCAAGACAGGGGAGAACGACCACAAAAGTCGCGCCGCCGCCGGGACGATTGCGCGCCTCGATGAGACCGCCGTGGTTTTCGACGATGCGCTGGCTGATCGGGAGGCCGAGACCGGTGCCTCGTTCCTTGGTCGTGAAAAAGGGAATAAACAGGTTCTTCAAGGTGTGTGGTTCAAGGCCGGGCCCGGTGTCTTGGAAGCGAATTTCGACGCAGGCGGAGCCGAGACGGGTTCCTGTGCGGCGCGCGGTGGCGATGGTGAGCGTTGGGGAACCGTCGGTGGTTCCTTCCATGGCCTGGAGTGCGTTTTGCCCCAGATTCAAAAACACCTGTTTGAGCCGCTCGGGATCGCCGAGGACGCGGGGCAAGTCGGCAGAAAGTTCGAGCAGAATCTGCGGTTTTGTTCCGTCGGGGTTTTTCTCCTCGAGCGTTTGCCGCAAAAGCTGCACGGTTTTTTCGATCACTTCGACGAGTTCCTGTTGCGAAAGGGGTTGTTTGTCGCCGCGCCACGGCCTCGCGTAGTCAAGAAACTGGGACACGACGCGGTTGAGGCGGCGCGTTTCGTCGATCACGATGTTTACAAACTCGCCTGCATCGTCGGGCAAACGGCCTTCATTCGTCGGAGCAATGAACTCGGCGGCACCTTTGATTGCGCCGAGTGGATTGCGAATTTCGTGCGCCAACCCGGCGGCCATTTGACCGAGCGCAGCCAAGCGATCGCGTTCCTTCATGCGCTCGTACAACTGCGAATTTTGGAGGGTGATGCCAAGCTGCGCGGCGATCGCGGACAACACGTCGAGTTCCGCCGAGGCAAACGCATCGCGAAAGCGATCGTCTTTGATGCACAAAAGACCGATGAGCTGATCGCTTGGCACAAAGGCAGTTTCTTCCGTGACTCGAGGAATGGCCCCGCTCACGGTGGACATGCGGCGCGTGGCTTCGCTGTTGCGCGTCGGAAAAATACCAATCACGGCCCCGGCACCCAGTTCCGCAAGCGTGCGGCCAATCGCATCCAGGGTTTCCAAATCCGCGACCGCGCCGCGTCGTCCGGTCAATAGATCGTGTTCGCGGTCAAGCTGTTCAAGGGTGACGGGTTGCCGACTCGACACCAAATGCAACAAAAAGGGACGACGCGCGGCGACCTCGAACCGTTCGATGGGACGCTGGCCGAAACAGCCTTGCAGTTCATATCCGTTGCCGTCGGGTTCCAAAAAGTAGATCGCGGCTTGGGTGAAACGACCCGTTTCCTGAAACACAGACAGCAGGGTGCGGACGGCCTCGCGTGGATCGATCACGTTTTGAAGCAGGGTGCGTAGTTCGGTCAGCCTCTGCATTTGTTCGACGCGCTCGAGGGTCGTGAGTCGCTGCACTTGGTTTTCCAAAAAACGCCGCAGCGGTTCGTACAGAACAAGCATCACGAACGCCATCACAGCGACGACCTGATTCGGTTCCACATGAATGATCGATGTGAGCAAGAGGTGGATCGCCGAAAACAGCAACACGAACACGGACAGCACGACGACACGGCCCAAAAGTTCGTGAATGTCGAGCAGCCGATCCAAAAAAAGCGTCTGGTGCAGAAAATACAAATAGACGATCGACAACAAGGTCCCCAGGTTCGCTCCGTCGAGGCCGACGGGTTTCGGCAGATGCTCCCAAACAGGCACGGTGATCGCGAGCAGACCGACGCTGACAAGGTACAGCAGTCGGCGTTTGTCCACTTTCGACACGGTTTGCCGATAGACCTGCCAAAGCGGCGTCAGCGACAGATACAAACTGGGCACGACGAGAATTTTCAAAAGGAGCGGAATGTGCGTCGCCCAGGCTCGCCGCGGATCGCCGCTGACGGAATAAGAATAGGCGAGCAGCGTTTCCCCGGCAAACAACAGAGCCCAAACCGTTTTCGGCCCGCCACGCCAGGGAAGTTCGACGCTGCTCACGCTTTCGCGCAGCCACGTTCGCAAAAACAAAAGCAGACACACTGGCACAAAAAGCAACGCGGCGAGCGCGAGCGGCACGCGCAGACCGCGAAAAACGGACAACAGGTGCCACAAAAACAAGCTGATCGAAAAATACAGAAAGGTGCGGTGCGACGGACGACGGCGACCAGACAGCAGCACGGCCCCGCCAATCACCGCGCACAGCGCCGCCATCAGCGCAGAAAGGGACGAAAAACCGGCTCCGACGGGCATGGGATGACGGCTCGGCTATCGGCCTTTCCAAACCGGCGGTCGCTTTTGCAAAAAAGCGAGCAGTCCTTCGGCGGCATCCTCGGTGGTGAGCACGCGCAAAAGTTCCCCCTCGAGGAGACGCAGCGCGGGTTCAAAATCCATTTCCTGCGTTTTGTGAAACGCCTCAAGCCCAAGCTGCATGACGAGCGGGCTTTTTTCGCAGATCTTCTGACACAGGTTTTGAACCTCGGCGTCCAACCGATCGCGTGGCACGGCGCGAGAAATCAGACCCATTCGTTCCGCCGCCGCCGCATCGATCCGATCGCCGGTCAAAACCAATTCCATCGCTCGTTTGCGCGGAACATTTCGGAAGATCGTCGCCATGATCATCATGGGCCACAGCCCAACATTGATTTCGGGCGTCGCAAACTGAGCATCGTCCGCAGCAATCGCAACGTCGCAGGCCACCACCAAGCCCAAACCTCCGGCCATCGCGTGCCCGTTCACTTTGGCAATCGTGGGTTTTCCCAAACCCTGCCCGGCCAACATCAGGTTCAAATCGACAAACGTCCCGGCCAGCCGATTTTCGCTCGGGCCCGCTTGGAGCGGATTGCCGCCCGCGCCCATTTGATTCAAGTCTCCGCCTGCCGAAAAGACCTTGCCGGCACCGGTCAAAACGACCACACGAACCGCGTCATCTCGTTTGGCCCGATCGAGCGCATGTAGAAGCTCGCCGACCGTGCTGGCACCGATCGGATTCCTCCGCTCAGGCCGATTGAGCGTGATGTGTGCAACGCCCGCGCGGACCTCATAGAGGATTTCTGCATACACTGTAGGTTTCGGGTCCGGCCCACCACCCGATCCCGACGGCGCATCCGACCCCATGCCCGCCGCTGAACCTGCCCCCGAATTCACAGGAGACGCTTGATTTTCTGGAACCTGTGCCTCATTCATGGCCGCACTATACAGCAAACTCCGAACGCTCATCCCCGACGTGATTCGCCCAAATTTCTTGGGGCCCCCTCTGCGCGTTTTCCCCCGCCCAGCTCCTGCCGATTGCCATGAAATTGCGATGAAAGGGATCTATCCGCAGACAACACGACATCTGCCCCGTCGCGACGAGAACATGAATTGACACAGGGATTTTGAACGGCATACACTCGGGGACGAGCATGCGTTACCTTCATCGTTCCCCCAGGGTCCCCGTTGCAGGCGCGTTCGCGTTGAGCCTGTTGTTTGGGATAGGCACGGCACAGGCAGGCTGTCCCACCCAATCGAAAGATGTTTCCAACGATCTTTCGATCGAGTGTCTGATCGCGCCCCGCCGTCCTGTTTCCGGTCAAAGCTACGAACCTACGCTGTACGAGCAATCGATGTATCGGTCGTTGCTCTCGGAGCTGAGCGCGGTGATGGCCGTTCCCGCCCTCGATCCCGCCGACACCGTGGGTTTTTCGGGCTTTCACTTTACGTTCGATGTCGCGACGACTTCGATCAAAAAGGATGCGCCGTATTGGAGCGGCCAAGCGCAATCCGATGGAACGCGGACCATGGGTGGCGTTCGCAACGTCAGCGGAGGCTTTCTTCCAGTTGCCTCTCTGATGATTCGCAAGGGCGTTTGGCCATTCATGCTGCCGATTGGTTTCGAGCTGGGTTTTGGCGGCTCGAACTTGCTGCAATCGGGGATTTACGGCCTCAACGGCTACCTGAAAATCGCGTTCCACGAGGGATACGGCAAGTTCTACATTCCCTCAATTGCGGGCCGCGCGACGGTGACGCGCCTTGCCGGGACGCCGCAGGTGGACATGACGCTGATTACGGCTGAAGGAATCGTGTCCAAAGCACTCGGCATCGGCGGGACGTTCACGATGGAACCCTACTTGGGCGGCGGCGCGCTGTTTTCCATCATCCGCAGCCAAGTGGTCGATACCGCGCCGAACATCGATCTATACCGCGGACAACCGCCTGGCACAGTGCAGTTTTCAACGTCGGACACACTCGCGCAAAAAGTCGTGTTCCCGACGCAGGACGACATCATGAGGTGGCGGTTGTTTGGCGGGATCAATTTCCACTACGCCATCATCTCCGTCACGCTGTCCTACACCTTCATTGGCGCGGGAGCGAACAACGGGACCGATACCAATGGCGATGGCTCGTTCGGGCCCAGTGATTTCCCATCCAAGCTTGGTGTGGCCCCCTCGGGTTCGGCCAATGCCTGTCGAAGCGACGCCGCCACCGGTGCCAAGGTCTGTCCGATGGACGTGTCCGGCCCGCAGCACACGATTGGGGTCGGCATCGGTTTGCGTTTCTAATCCTCCCCGCGCTTCCTCCCCCGATTTCCCCACACACACTCGATCAGGTCGCCGCGTTCGGAGGACTCTGTTGCGGTTCGTCTATGGCGGCGCTTGTGTCGTCCGGTGACGCTTGGGTCCGCTTTCGCTCAACGAGCCACGCGATCGCGATGCTCAGGTTGTAAAGCACCGTCAGCGATCCGGCCATCGCAAGCTGCCCGATCACCAAATCCCCAGGCGTGAGCACCGCGCCGGCCACTGCAAAAATCAGAATCGCGTATCGGTTGAACTTCCACAGCGACCGCGCCGACACAATTCCGAGCATCGACAAGACGCACAAAATGAGCGGCATCTCGAACACAGCGCCGAACACCAACAGCAGCATCAGCGTCAGGCCGAAATACTCCTCCATGCTGATGAGAGGACGAATCTGCACCGCATCCATGATCTGGACATCGTTGCCGATGCTCTTCATGAGTTCCACGCTCGCCTCGGTCCCCGCCGTGAGCAAAAACTGGTAGCCCGGAGGCAGCACAAACGAGTAACAAAACAGCCCGCCTCCGACGAACAAAAGGACGGCCAGAAAAACAAACGGCAGCGCCCATTTTTTTTCGTGCGGATAAAGACCCGGCGCGATGAAGGCCCACAGTTGATAAAAAATCACGGGTGACGCGACAAAAATCGAAGCCACAAGCGCCGTCTTCAGCAACACCAAAAACGCCTCGATCGGGCTTGTGAAAATGAGCTGCCCTGCGACGCCTTGTGCCTTGGCCACCCGAAACGCAGAAAGAATCGGCTTGGCCAGGTACCGGAACAGCGCGCCTCGATAGATGAAGCAAGCCACCGCAGCGATCAGAATCGCGATCACGGAGTTTTTCAGCCGGTCGCGCAGCTCGGCCAGATGCTCCAAAAAGGGCATCCGCTTTTCGTCCGGCGCAGCCGTCAGCACCGTGGCATCTTCGTTGCCGCTCATTTTCCGACCTCGGGTGGTTGGGTTGCCGGTGCGTGCTCGGTTGCCTGCGAAGTTGTGTGAGAAGCTGTGTGCGAAGGTGTGGGGGAGTCTGTTTGAATCGTACTGGGGAGGCTGTCTTCGGGCCGGCCTGGTTCTGCCGGTTGGGTCACGAGCGATGCGACACCGGGTTGCGGCGCATACGCTTCGATCATGGGTGTGGTCGGGTGTGCGGACAGGTGCGTGGGCGACGGTGTTTGTTCGGTTGCATCGGCGCGTTCACTCGACGCTGCGACCACAGGCTCTGCCGGAGGTTCGATTCGAGGCAACGCCGCAGGAGGTGGTGGCGGCGGCGGTTCATCCCGCAGCGCAGAACGCAAGTCTTCAAACGGACGGCGCACATCGTCTTCCAGCTCGATCTGATCGCGCAAGTCGCGCGTCGCGCGCCGGAAACTCCGAATCGCTTTGCCCAAACTCGTGGCCACGCCCGGAATTCGCTCGGGCCCCAGCACCAAAAGCCCGAGGACCAAGATCACAATGAGTTCAGTGGGTCCAAGTCCAAACATACGCGCAGTCTAACACCAAGGTCGGGAGAGAAACGTCATGATGCCGACGAGGCTGCACCAACCATCGCCTCGACTTCTGCCGCCGTTTTGCCAAGACCCCGCGTGAGCACCTCGCATCCGGTTTTCGTGACCAGCACGTCGTCCTCGATGCGAATGCCGCGCACGTCCGAAAAAGCCGCAAGTCTGTCAGGCCGAACATCCGCGCGAAACGGGGCCAACAGCCGTTCGCTGTTCAAAATCGCAGGCACAAAATAGAGGCCTGGCTCGATGGTCACGGCGTTGCCGGGCGCAAGATCGCGATCGAGGCGCAAATAACACAAACCGAACTGCTCGCTGCGCGTCCGCCCCGGCGCATAACCTGCCCGGTCGCCCAAATCTTCCATGTCGTGAACATCGAGCCCGAACAAATGCCCGATGCCATGCGGAAAAAACAGCGCGTGCGCCCCACGTTCCAAAAGACCGTCGATTTCTCCGACAAAAAGACCCACGTCTTTGAGGCCCGCCAACAGCACACGGCACGCAGCAAAATGAACGTCGCGATATCGCACACCGGGCGCGACCTTCGCGATCGCCGCTTGCTGCGCCGACAGCACCAAGTCGTACAAGGTGCGCTGGCTTGGCGAAAAACGACCCGAAACGGGCCACGTTCGCGTCACGTCTGCTGCAAAACCCAAATCCGTTTCCGCGCCGACATCCGCCAGCAAAAGATCCTGCGCTCCACAGATCCCGCTTCGATCGTGTGTGTGCAGCACTTCGCCGTGCGTCGTCACAATGCTTCCGTACGCATTTTGAAAATTTGCCGCCAGAATTTCGCGTTCCATCGCCGCGCGAACCACGCTGATTCGCGTGCCCTTCGACGTGGCAGCCATTCCGGCTTGGTGGGCTCGCACGGTAACAGAGGCCGCGCGACGAAGTTCCCACACCGCGTGTTCATCCTGCACAAGCCGGAGCGCAATCACCGAATCAGCCACCGCTTGTTCTTCCGCCGACAGCGCGGCCGAGCGCGCTTTTTGTGAAAACGGCACTTCGATCGGTGCGCCCGCCGCACGAACTGCGGCCTCTAACTCATCCAAAAAGCGAACCGAATCCACCGCCGTCTGGGCCTTGAGCGCGTCGGGACTTGCCGCTTCCCCATGCCACAGCGCGTCCGCTTCCGTCGGCCTTTTCACAAAAAGCGTCGCCCGCGCGCCTTCGAGCAGCAACGCTGCGCCCTCTATTGGTAACCCCGCAAAGTACAGAAAGTGGCTCGATGCCCGAAACTCGTACACGTTGTCGGGATAATTTCTCGACGGCGCATGCCCCGCAAACAGGAGGACGCTTTTTTGCACGCCTGCCTGCCGCAACCGCTCTGCCAACCCAGCCCGCCGCCGAACAAGCGCCTGCCGCAAAAGCGTTTGTCCTTGTTCTTCCTCCCTCGAAACGCTTGTTTCTGTATGGTCAAAAAACGTCATCGTGGACGCCCTGCCTTTCGTGTTTTGTGCGTAGCGATGTAGCGTTCCCAGGTTCGTCTCGACAAGCCTTTTTTGGCGCGCGTGTTCTGTCTGCGGTTAGAGTCTGTGCCTACATGCCTCGCTGGTTTCTCATCGTGAATGGAGTCGGTTTGCTCGTGATGGGAGTAAGCCTTTTGGCGATGCGCCTGCGCGAACGGCCTCTTCACCGACATGTGCTCGGTTTGGTTTGGGCCGCGCTGTGCTGCGCAATGGGAGTTGTGCTGTTGCTGATGGCGCAAGGACATCTGCCGCAACCTGGCATCGACGGCACGCCGCGCCCAAGACAGACACCGATCGAGTTTCCAACCGACCGCTAAAACACACCGCGATTTGAAGTTCCCCCTTTTGAATCCAGAGAACCTACACATCTGCCCGCTTGGGTCAGGCAGCCCTACAAATCAGTGCGTCGCCCCGTCTGACGTTTGCGTGCAAACCGCGCTACTTTCTTGGGCAAGGCCCGGCGCAAAATGCGGTACGATGACGTGCTGGAGTCGATGAACATGCCGATGTGCAAGGGGTTGTCCTTTCGTACCTGGATTTTCGCAAGTGTGCTGGCTCTGTTTTGGAGTCCGTCCATCGGTTTGAACACGTCACAAACCGCGTCCGCAGCCCCGCCCGCTCGACCAGGAGCTGCGGCCCCGCTCGTTCGACCGGGAGTGGCCCCAAAACCCGGTATCAAACCGGCAGCAGCGGCCCCTTCTCCCAAGTTGGTGGTGCTTCTCGTCGCAGATCAATTTCGAGCAGACAATCTGATCCGCTGGGGACATTTGCTCAGCGAAGGTGGCCTGAAACGCCTGATGCGAGAAGGCGCGCGTGCCACGGGCCGTTACGGTCAGCAAAACACGTATACCGGTCCCGGCCATGCCCTCATCGCGACCGGTTCCTACGGCTATATGAATGGCATCACCCAAAACAAGTTTTGGAATCGCCAGGCAGGCCGCGCAGAGTCGATGCTCTACGACGGCAACGTGAAAATCCTGGGCGAAAAGGACCTGTCTTTGGAAGACGACAGCTCGCCGCGCAACTTGGTCGGCAGCACGCTGTTTGATGAACTTCGTTTCGCCAACAAAGACAGCAAAGTCGTGTCGGTTTCTCTCAAAGCGCGCGGCGCGATTTTGCTCGGCGGTCACACGGGCCATGCGTACTGGTTTTCCGACCAGACGGGCGAAATGACGACCTCGACGTTTTACATGCAGGAGCTGCCCGAATGGGCCAAGCGTTGGAATTCGGGCCGGCTGGCCGACAAGTTGTTCGGGAAGGTCTGGGATCGGCTCCTTCCCGAGTCGGCGTACACCAACATTGATGCTTCCCCGCACGAGGCGGACCTCAAGGGGCTCGGGCGTGTTTTTCCGCATCCCACCAACGCGAAACAACAGACGCCGAACAGCAGCTACTACGAATCCATCAACTACACACCGACCGGCTTGGAAGTGCAGATTGATTTTGCCCGCGCGGCGATTGAGGGCGAGCAGCTCGGCCAACGGGGCGTGCTCGATGCCCTGGCGGTTTCGATCAGCGGAACCGACTTGGCCGGACACCTGTTTGGGCCGTACAGCCACGAATACCAAGACATGGTGTTGCGGCTCGACCGGGCCGTCGAAAAACTGCTGACCGATTTGGAAAAGAAGTTCAAACCGGGCGAGCTCGTCATCGCGTTCACCGCCGACCACGGCGCGGCCCCGATTCCCGAAGAAGCCATGCAAAAAAACCTGCTCGCCGGGCGTGTGCGAAAAGGAATCGTCAAAGACACCGTGCAAAAAGCCCTGTCGCAGTTCTATTCGATTCAGGGCGAATGGGTCGCCGCGTTGGAAGACCCCAGCGTGTACATCTCTCCCAAAATGATCGCGCAGGCCAAAGCCGATCCCGCGCAGGTCGAGGAAGTCGCCGGGCGCGCCGTCCTCCAGATTCCTGGTGTGATTGGGTACTACACCCGCACACAATTGATGCGCGGCTGGATTCCCCCGACCGACATTTCCAGCGCCGTCCTGCGCAGTTACTTTCCATCGCGGGGCGGCGAAATCGTCCTGGTCATGGCCCCCTTTTATTTCTGGGGCAAGTACGGAGAGAAAGAACAAGGCACCTCGCACGGTTCTTTCTATCGCTACGACACAGAAGTCCCGATGGTGTTTTGGGGGCAACCGTACAACCCTGGGGAATACGGCGTGATCGACCAGATCGACTTTGCCGCGACGCTTTCCCATTCGCTCAAGATCAATCCCCCGGCGGGTTGCGCAGGGCGACCGTTTATGCCGATGCTTAAACCGCGTACTCCGTAGTCGAAAGGGGCCATGTGGATGAGGCATCCCGAGACCGTGCTGCTGCGAACCATCTTGCCGACGTTGGTGGGGCTTGTTGCCTTGTCCGTTCCGTGTTCTGCATGGTCCAAAAAGAAAGGCCATGAGCCCGTTCGGCAAGACCCCCTTGAGACCGAAGCGAACCCCCAAACCGGGACCGCCAATCCCCCAACAGACAATCCCGCAAACCCCACCGGGACTGCGTCGTCCGGTACGAGCGGTTCCGCAAATGCGAACGCCGGTTCCGGCACCGCGACCAACCGAGGCGGCAGCGCGGCGGACAGCTCCGCAAACAACCGCATCGGGCGCTTTTTGGTCGGCGTGAGCGTAGGCGCGGCCCCCTGCGTGTACTTCCCCGTGGGTTGCGACAACCTCCATCAAGGCGTCGCCGGCGTTTCGTTCGCATGGGCCATGAGCGCCACAGCCCCCGCCTATCTCATCGTTCCCCTCCAAGTCCAGTTTCGTCCGAACCAGGGCACCCTCATCTTGCCGGTCGGAGTCCAGTACGACATCAGTCTGCCGGTCGCCAACTTGTACATCTACCCTCGAGTCAGCGTGGGATACGCCGCCGCCATCGCCAGCCCCGCAGGCAGCACGTATACGGAACACTACGGCGTCGCCATTCCAGAGATCGGCCTCAAGTACGTCTTTTCAGGCCGGTATCACCTGGGCGGCGAGTTCTTCAGCCTGCCTGTCTTCTTTTCTTCCAAAACCGTTTTTGTGAACTACCGCATCGCGCTCGGCTTCGGCGTTTCCTTCTAGCCCCCCAAACTCCAATCTCAATGATTGAGTTTGGACCAAGAAGTCCCCGCCAGCGTCGGAGGCGGCTGAAGCGTCAGCGTATAATCTGCGCGCCGATTTCGCGCTTCATCCACGTTGTCCCCCGTTTTCACGCGCAGAGAACGCTCTCCGTACCCGACAAAGAAAATCGGCATCCGAAACCCCTTTTGTCGAAAGTACGTCGCGATGGACCGCGCCCGATTCCGGGACAACGCCAAGTTGTCTTTGTCTGCTCCCACCGTGTCCGTATGTCCCGTCACAAACAACATCGGCTGCGGAGGCGTCCCCAGCACCACCCCTTGATCCGCCCATTTGAGCAGCGTTTCTTCAACCCGATCGAGCACCGCATTGATCCGCCGCAGACTCTCATTGAGTTTTTCCCGTTCACTTTCGCGAATGTCCCAAGAATTGCTTTCAAACGTCGCATCCTCGTGCGGAACAGACACGAACCACGGATACAGATTGATGTTCGCGCTGGCCCCCTCTTTGTCAAACAGCTTCAAAGAGAGCCGCAACACCACACTCTCTTTTACCGTCGCCGAGCCCCCTTCCCACGGAATCCGAAGCCATGTCCCAGCAGGTTCCCCCGCAAACGACACTTTCCCTTCCCCCATTTTCTCTCCATCATCCGAAAACACCTCGATCTCTGCCCGCCCCGCAGCACTCGACAACGTGACCTCCACAAACCGTTTTTCCACATTCAGGTGGGGCGACAGATAGTTTTTGTCATACCCAATCTGCAACGAACGTGACACCACCGTATCGAACGTCACCGGCAGTTTGACCACATGTCCACCCGACTGCGCAGTGATCATGCCCTCCCAATGCGTTGCGCCCACTTTGCCCGAGCCGAGCGCAAAACCTACTTTCTGTCCCGTTCCCAACTTCGCAGCGGTGTACTTGAATTCACCGCTTTCTCCCGATGCGCGACCCAGGGCCGGGTCCGGTTCCTTTGCCAACAGAGCCACCGACACACTCGCCACCGGTTTTTCCGCCACAATCGTCAGCATCGGTTTTCCCGGTTCCGGCACCGGCGTTTTCAGCGAAAAACGGAGCGGATTTGCAACACCCGTTCCCGTCGCCAAAAACAACCCAAAACACACCGCGATGCGCAACAGCGGAAGAAGTTGACTCATGTTATGCAGCCTATCGCGGAAAAACCGCCCCCGTAAAGCCGAGCGTGCTCAAGCCATGCGAAAACGTCTGGACCGGGCGACCACTTGCTGATAGCTGGACAGCTCGCTGGCTTCTCTGTCTTTCTCCCAACCCAGAAGGGCGGCCATCCTCGACGCGACAGCCGGTGCGACAGACAAGCCCTGGTCTCGTCCCACAAGGAGCAGAGGCAAGCGCCTGGACAACACATCATCCAAACGCAACGCCAAATCTTGTGTGACCGCCTGATCGACTTCCACAAACAGAAAAGGCTGTTCCGGGTCCAGCCGTTCCTTCGCCTGAACATCTCCTGACGCGAGTTTCCGCTGCAAATCCTCGACGAGAGAACGGCTGCGCATTCCATACGTCGTACTGAAATGGAAGGCCACCTGTGGATCGAGTCCGGGCACCGCCAGCTTGTGAAGTTCCTGTGCCAGCGTGGCTAGCGGATCGACCCCTTCTGGTTGTGACATCCAGTCACACGCGCCCGGCAAAGGCCGTGTTTCCGTCGGACAGGCAGGCTCAGATTCGCCGAGTTGTGCATACACCTCGGAAACCAGCTCCGCAGCCATCCTCCGATAGGTCGTGAGCTTTCCTCCCATGATCGACACAAGTCCCGGCGAAGACACAATCCGATGTTCGCGCGACACACTCGACGCATCCAAACCATCCCCGTCCGGTGCCACCAGCGGACGCAATCCTGCCCACGTTGCCAACACATCCTGCGCAACCAAGGTACATTCCGGGAAGTACTGGTTGGCCACATCGAGCAGATACGCAACATCGGCGGCATCTGCAAACACCTCATCCGGCTCCCCTGAAAAATCCGTATCTGTGGTTCCCAAGATCGTGCGGCCCGCTTCCTTCGATTCGGGGTCCAGCCACGGGATCGCAAAAATGATCCTCCCATCCGACGGAACGGTCATCACAATTGCATGCGAAATGGGCAACCGAGCATGATCGATCACCACATGAACCCCTTTTGTCGGACGCAAAAGGGGGCCCGGTTGCGCATGACGGAGTTTCCCCAGCACGCCGTCCGTCCACGGTCCCGTGGCATTCACGGTGATTTTTGCAAACGCCTCAGCCGTGTGATTCGGGTCGAGTACGTCGGACACACAGACCCCCAAAATCGTGCCCTCTTTGTCTTCCACAAAACGGTCCACGCGAGCATAGGAAAGCACCTTCGCCCCCGCTGCCTGCGCATCCAAAAGTGTCTCAAGGGTCAACCGCGCGTCATCCGTGATTCCGTCGTAATACGTCACGCCTCCCGTCAAGCCCTCGGTTCGCAAACAGGGTTCCAACGTGTAAACCGCCTTTTTCCGAAACCCCCGATGTCTGTCCGGTGCAGAAAATTTCGACAGCGCGTCATACATCCACATGCCGCAACCCAGCACAAACCGACCCGGAAAATGACCTTTGTAAGTCGGGACCAAAAAACGCTGTGGCCTGACCAAATGCGGGGCCAATTTGAACAACAGGGTTCGTTCGCTCACCGACTCGAACACCAGGCCAAATTCCGCCTGTTGCAGATAGCGCAAACCCCCATGAATCAGTTTCGAGGATTTGCTGCTCGTGCCCGAACCGACATCCCCTTTTTCCAAAAGACCCACGCACAGTCCGCGCAGTGCCGCATCCCGAGCAATTCCAGCCCCCGTAATGCCCCCTCCCACCACCAACAGATCAAACGGCTGCTTGCAAAACTGCGAAAATGCTTCCCGTCGAGAAGTTGTCTGCATCTTTTGTCCTATGGCCTTCGGAATCACGTACTCACCCGACCCGCGTTGTCTTCGGTCGGAGAAAACTCGCGCATAAAATGATGTCGCGGAACCAGCGGAGATGGCAACCCCGCGCTGATGAGCCACAGCTGATGTGCACAGCGTGTGATCGCGATGTGCAAAAGGTGTCGCGATTCCACTGTGTCTGGATACGCCTGCGCCGTCGCATCCAGAATCACCACGTAATCAAATTCCAACCCCTTCACCTGCATCACATCCGTTACATCGATCCCCGGAGCAAACGTAAACTCGTGCCGTGCGACCCGACGCAGCGACGGAACTTCTGCTTTTTGCAGACCATGGAAAAACAGTGTCGCCGTTCCCGAAAAGCGCGAAATCAACGCCACCGATGCCGTAGGTTCCCGCTGCATCAGACTCCGCAACGATTCCCCCAAAAACGCCACCGCTTCCCCCACTTCAGCAAACCCAAACGCCGCGATCGGGGCACCATGTCGCGAGGCCACTTGGCGGCTTTCATCCGTCAGAAGCGAACCCAGGACTTCCTGTGCAAGTGACATGACTTCGGCTGTGGAGCGATACATGATTTGCAACCGTTCGATGTGTACGTTTCGCAAACCAACCGCTTGAAGCAGCTCCTCCCATCGCGAAAAACCATTGTCGAACACCAGCCGCTGCGCCACGTCTCCCGCCAACGTCAGCGACGGTTCCGCGTGAGGCCGTTTCTCCTCGGAACCCACGCAACTGTACAGAAGTTTCACTTCGACAACAGACAAGTCCTGTACTTCATCAATCACCATGTGTTCGTACCGCACATAACCCTTGCCGGACGCATGGGAAAGACCCCCGAACTTGTGATGAAACAAGGTCAACAGCAGCGGATCATCCTCTACATCCAAACGCCCCGCCGGACTCCCTTCATCCAAAGGCCGTCCATCCACCGCTTGGAACCGTTCCGGGTCCACGTCGTCGGGCAGCTCGTCAATTTCCTCGAGTTGCGCTTTCACATGTTCCACAAGTTCCAAAAGATCCGACTCCCGAACTTTGGGCTCTGCGTCTGCAAACGCGGCCAAAAGGCGCGGAACATCCGTCAGCATTTCCCCCAAATCCCGCCACACATCCGCAGCCCGAACGGACATTCTCCGCAACAGTTCGTCCACGCGCGGACCCAGTGCAGGTTCCAGTCTTCCACCGACTGCGTGCCTGACCCCTCGACAACGCAACCGAAGCGGCCTTTCGCTTCGAGCATCCCACTCTGCCAGCACCTTCCCCTGACCCACCGGAAAGTCCGCAAGTGCCGTTTCGAGTTGTTTGCGCATCGACACCGCTTGGTCTGCCACAAACTTCGCCATCAGCGACAGCATCGCCGGATGTTTTTTCAAACGGGACACCACAGCCGGAGTCTCTGAATTGTGCAGATCCGGCAAGTGTTTCAGCAAACGTCGCCTGTGATGACGCATGAAACTCAGGCTTGTTTGCACCGGTACCCCCGACACCCCCAGCGCAGGCAACACCCCGCCAACATATCGCACCAGCGACTCGCTCGGTACGATCACCATCACTTTCGTGCCTCGAAAACGCGACGGTTCTTGAAAGTGAAGATACGCCACCCGATGCAGCGCCACCGTCGTTTTTCCGCTACCCGCTCCGCCTTGAATCACGACCACGCCGCTGTCTGGTTTGCTGATCAAATCGAACTGATGACGGTCAATGAGCGCCGCAATTTCCGGCAAATGTTTGTCCGAACGCCCCACAAACGCCGCTTCTGGTGCTGCTGTCCCGGACTCCTTCCGGTCTTTGTGGTGCGTCTGTGATTGTGCCTGGGCCTGCGCCTTTGCGTTCTCTTTTTCTTTTTGAAACGGCAACGGTTTCGGCGCCCGCGCGGAAAGCCCCTGTCCCCCTTCCAAAGAAGGAATCGTCAGCTTGTCCGTTTCCCACCACACGTCGTCCGATTCCGAATCCCGATAAAACACCCCTTGCGGACACCCAATCCGGCGCAGTTTTCCCCCCGTGATCGTCACGCTCCGTCGCGCTTCGATTTCCCCTTGCAGGTGCGTTTGACCAATCTGTTCATCGTAATCGTCCCCCTCTTCATATCGGTAATAGAGCTGGGACACCGGAGCATCCCGCCAATCCACGATCTGGATTCCTGCCGCCCGATCGATCACCCCTCGTCTCCCGATCAGCACGTCCCGACTTTGCGTTCCCCCACTCTTGCCTGTCGTTGCCTTTAATCGAAGATGCCCAAAATAGGGGGCTTGTTTCTCAATCGGTGCCGCCACTTTGCCCCGTCGTCCCACAGACAACGCCGTAATCCGTGTCATTTGCTCAACCAGAGGCGCAACGTCTTCTGGCTTCGCTTCCGCGATCGCATCCCTGAGTTCCAGAAGATCCGCTTCCATCGCATCCGTTCTGGTTCCGACGGAAAACGCCACGTTTTCCAGAAAATCGGCCACTTTCTCAAACAGGGCTGCTTCCTCTGAAATGATGCGAAAGGCAAGTGTGTCAGGCTGAACAATCCGAGGCATGGGTCGGCCAGTATGCCCGTTTCTCCCCCTCCTACGCCACCCTCTTCTTGAAACTTAGGGCCCTCATCGGGGATTTATATGTGGACTCGACGGTGCAATGGGTGGGTTACGGCGTTGGGTAGTGCAAAATGGTGCCCGTGTTTCCGACGGCCCAGACGTTGTTTGCAGAAGTTCCAAACACGCCGGACAGAGGTTGTGCAATCCCGGTGGTTTGGGGGGACCACGCGATTCCATTCCAGACAAACATCGCGCCGCCGTATCCCACTGCAAACACGTTGGTGGCGCTGGTGCCATAGACATCCAACAGGATTTCGCCGGAGCTCAAGCTCTCATTGGACCAAGCCACGCCATTCCATTTCAAGATGGTGCCCTGATATCCAACGGACCACAGGTTGCTTGCACTGGTTCCCCAGATTCCTTCCAGCTTTTCTATCGTCCCCGAGTTTTGCAAAGACCAAAGGGAACCATTCCATTTCAAGATCGTCCCGTTGTTTCCCACCGCCCACACATTGCTGGCATCGGTCCCAAAGACTCCCGAAAGATCAGAGGTGGTTCCCGATGCTTGGTTGACCCACGCGCTGCCGTCCCACTTCCGAATCGCACCGCCTTGTCCGACGACCCACGCCAGGTTGGGTGCCAACGCCCACACCCCGAAAAGCGCGCTCGTTGTTCCCGATGTCTGCGCAACCCACGACACACCATCCCATTTCAAAATCGTACCCGAGGTTCCTACCGCCCAGACCTGATTGGAGCTGAGTCCCCGCACGTCTAGCAGCATTTGGCCCGTTCCCGAGCCTTGCGCAGACCACGCAGAACTGCCTCGTTTCAGAATGGTCCCATTGCCCCCCACTGCCCACACGTTGTTTGCATCACTTCCCCAGATTCCATACAAGTTCTGTGTCGTCCCGATCGTTTGGGGGGCCCACACCGAGCCGTTCCACTTGAGGATCACGCCTCCCTCGCCCACAGCCCAAACATTGCTTGCATCCAGAGCCCAAACCCCATAAAGGGGCAGGGTCGTCCCCGAGGTTTGAAATTGCATGCTCGTGAGATTTGATTTCGCGATCACTCCGTTTCCCCCAACGACCCATAGATTGGCAAGAACGACCTCTGACATGGAATAAAGGGGTTGCGTCGTTCCTGAACTCATCGTGCCCCAAGCATTGTTCCAAAACCTGAGAAGCGTCCCATTCGCTCCTGCTGCCCACAGGTAGCCCGCGTTCCCCCCAACGTCATAGAGCGTTTGCGTTGTGCCCGATGATTGCAAACTCCAGGTGCTGCCATTCCACCTCAGAATCGTGCCGGTTTCACCGACAGCCCACAGGGCCGAAGTGCTTGTCCCCCACACCCCGTACAGATTTTTCTGGGTGGATATCACCAGCGAAGACCACACTGTTCCGTTCCACCTGAGGATCGTTCCGTTGCTCCCAACCGCCCACAGGTTGTTGACATCCGTACCCCAGATCCCCCGCAGGGTTTGGGTCGTGCCCGATGCTTGCGAGGTCCACGATGTCCCATTCCATTTCAGAATCGTGCCGTTTGCACCGACGGCCCACACGTTGCTTGCACCAAATCCAAAGACTGCAAGAAGCCAGCTTCCGGTCCCCGAGTTCTGTACGGACCAAGCCGAGCCATTCCACTTCAGAATCGTTCCCCGGTATCCCACCGCCCAGATGTTGTTTGCATCCGCTCCCCACACCGAAGAAAGCGTGTTGCCCTGCGGCAAAGGATTTTGCCAACACCACTTGTCAGGGCTGCACTGCGCCGGAAGGGGTTGTCCTCCATCAGGAAGTCCGCCATCGGTAAGTCCTGCATCGGCATCCCCGAACGCATCCAAGCGGCCATTGGTTTCTTGGGTGGCTGGGTTGTGGATGGCGTACCCACCCCACAACACATCACACGACGAAACCAGAAGCCCCCCAAGCACCAGTCCAAAAGCCCGAAGGACCCAAAGAAGTTGATGTCCCCCGCCTGTCTTTGCCATCCCAACATGGTGCCACACTCACCAAACAAAAGCTGTTCCCCCTCAATCCAACACCCCACCCCTCACAACCCCCGAAAACCCCCACACCATCCCTCCAAGGTGTTCCATGCTTCTTTTTGTGACTCCGCTGGGCGGCAGGCCCCTGATTCCGGCCCTTGCACACGATCGGTTCTCTTTGTTGTTCTGCTAGGATGGAACGCTGTCCAATACGGACAAAAAGGGGGATGACATGAAACGATTGCTACTAGGGGTTTTGTTTGCGGTACCGATGGTTTGGGCCGCCCAAATGGGTTGCCAACCGGTGCCGCCCAGCAACAACAACGTGGATATGAATTCGTCCATGCCGGATCTTGCGCAGGGCGTGCTCAAGATCCTGAGCCTGGGCACCAACGTCACAAGCCTGACCGAAGGTGGCTCGGTGCGCTTTACCGCCGTGGTTACGCACACCGATGGCCTCGCCAAACTGCTCGGGGGCCAGCTTCAAAGTCCCGATGGAAAGATCAAATTCGGTGCGTTTGTGGCCGGGGCCGGCGGGGCGTATTCCCTGGACCTGACGTGGGCCCAAATCCACCAAGCCCAGGCCATCAGTTTTGACCAGCAGCAAGCCCGATCGTTTACCGCCGAGTTCTACGACGTAGACGGCAACAAAGTCACCGGCAACATCGACCTGACTCTTTCGTGCGGCGGCGATCCGGCGTGCGCGGGCAAGTGCCAAAAGGCCGGGACCTTGTGCGCAGGTTCCACCAGCCTGATTTGCGTGGCCGGCAACTGCCAGGACGGCTGTTACATAGGTGGGGCGTTCCAAGCCGCCAACGCCACCAACGCCGACCCCGATTACGGAACGTGCCAAAAGTGCGACACGGCGATGAGCCGCTCGGCCTGGACCAATGCGACGGCGGGCACGACCTGCGGCGCAAACCTGGCGTGCGTGACCGGAGGCCAGTGCAGCAAGCTCTTCACCAAGGCGACGGTCAGCACCAGCTCGGCCTTCTATGATGTGTGGGGCACAAGCGCCACCGATGTTTGGGCGGTCGGCGACGCCAACACGGCATTCCGATCGACCGACAACGGCAAAACCTGGACCGCCACCGCCATCTACGCAGGGGCCGCCGCCACGCGGTACGCCATTTGGGGTCCCTCGTCCGCCAACGTGTTCGTCGTGGGCGCAAGCGGCACCGTGGTCACGACCACAAACTCCGGCACCAATTGGTCCACCGTTCCCACGCCTGCCGCCGTGACCCTGTACGGCATGTGGGGCACGTCCCTGAACGATATGTACGTGGTTGGCGCAAGCGGCACGATCGCACACTCCACAAACGGCGGAGCAAGCTGGACCTCGCAGACCTCGGGCACGACGAGCACCCTCCGGGGCGTTTGGGGTTCGGGCGCGAGCAACGTGTACGCCGTCGGCTATACCGGCACGCTCCTTCGCAGCACCGACAGCGGCGCGACCTGGGTCGCGGCGCAGACCAACGTGACCACAGACCTGTACGCCGTGCGCGGTGTCGCCGCAAACGACTACTACGCAGTCGGTAGTTCCGGCACCGTTTTGCGGTCCACCGATGGTGCCAACTGGACGAAGTTGAGCTTCCCCGACACGAGCTACACCATCTATGACGTGTGGGGTGACGCCAATAACTCTGTCTATGTGTCCACCGGCATCACGGTTTACTTCACCAAGAACAGCGGACAGACCTGGCAGCGCATGTCCACAAGCTCGATGCCCTACTACTACGGCATTTGGGGCACTTCCCCCACCGACATCTACGCCGTCGGTTCCAGCGGCAGCATCTATCACCATCCCTAGTACGACTTGCTCCCTTCCCATCCAGAAACTGCTGCGGTTTTCCTCGCTACGGTTCTGGATGGGAATTCATGAACTGCCGCAAAACCCGCCGGGACCGCTTTCTGCTCGCGGTTCCCGAACAACCAACCACAGGTTCCCCAGGAACCAACCACATGTTCCCCAGGAACCAACCACTTGTTCCCCAACAACCAACCATATGTTCTCCAGGAACCAACCATATGTTCCCCAAGAACCAACTACAGGTTCCTCAGGAACCAACCACAGGTTCCTCAACAACCAACCACAGGTTCCTCAACAACCAACCACAGGTTCCTCAACAACCAACCATATGTTCCCGAACAACCAACCACAGGTTCCCCTGGAACCAACCACAGGTTCCCCTGGAACCGATCTTCGGTTGGGGTGACTGCTTCTACTTCACCAACGCCGACACTGCTTTGAACGCTGGAGTCCCCGCTCGAAAC
>Ga0268298_10001609_pt1 | contig 26144 bp, 15 predicted proteins | sample WWTPWeurt_MetaG_FD_194462 | JGI IMG/M metagenome (GOLD analysis project Ga0268298, IMG submission 194462) | Activated sludge microbial communities from WWTP in Nijmegen, Gelderland, Netherland - WWTP Weurt | ecosystem: Engineered > WWTP > Aerobic digester > Activated sludge | place...
CGGCGTGCGGCGCACGCGGGGCGATGATCCAAAAATTAGCCGGAAGCCTGCGGGTGAAGACCCACATGGAATTTTCATCCCCGGTCCAGCCGTGGATCATTAACAGCAGGCGCGGGTTGGGTTCTGTTGCCGGGCGGACGCGCATCGTCCAGCCGTTGAATTCGATGAGTTGAGAGTCAGTCGCGATTTGCACGTTTTACGATCCAATCCAATCCATATAAAAAGAAGATGATCAAGCCAATGGGCACGAACGCACCCAGCAGGCACAGGAGGCCACTGACCGCCGCGCTGAAACCATAGATGGCCCAGATCAACCCGAGGCCCACCAGGAATAACAACAGGACCGCGCCGATCGCCACGCGGACATTGGTCTCTTTCATATACTTGCGCAGGTCACGGCTCATGATCGCATCCCAAAAAAGACTTTACTGACGCGGGCCGTCCATGAGACGGCGCGTTTGAGTTGCGGTAATACTTCCTCCACAGCCTGCTCGCCAAGTTGGGCCACATCTGCAACGACGACCTGGTCGAGCAGGTTGATGTCATGCACGTTGGGATGAATGATGACCTCCGGCTTGTCGAGTTCGAGGCGGAAGTAGGCCATAGCGCGGCTGCTGGCATCTACTGAGCGTAGAAAGACATCGAGCGATTGAGCCAACGAGATGCGGTTGATACGGTCTGCGATGGGGCGCGGCAGGATGCTCGGCACCGGGATGGTATACGGCCGGATGGGTTTTTCCATCGGGTCATTGAGCACCACCGCCACCACGGGCAGGTCCGGCGACAGGCCACGCGCCACAGAAACGGGCACAGGATTCAGAACGCCGCCATCCACCAGGTCCCAGCCGTTGATGCGCTGCACAGGGAAGATACCCGGCAGCGCGATGGTCGCGAGCACGGCATCCAACAACTTCCCTTCCGAGAGAAGGATCTCGGTGCCGCTGTTGATATCCACTGCGGTAACGGCACACGGGATGCGCAGGTCTTTGAAGGTCTTGTCGCCCAATTCTTTTTCAAGCAATTGACGAACGCCCGCCAGCCCCAACAACGACGGTCCATCCTGCGGGGCGCGGCCATAGAGGTTATTCTGATCCACGGATTCGAATAAGGCCTGGATCTGATCCGGGGAATACCCCACTGCGTAAAAGATACCCACCAAACCGCCGTAACTGGTGCCTGCCACAGAACGGATTTTGAACCCCTCTCGTTCAAGGCGGCGCAGCACGCCGATGTGAGCATTGCCTTTGGCGCCACCCCCGCCCAATGCAAGTGAAATTTCCATTTTTAGTTCTAATACCCTTTCGTTCTATAGATAGTATGTCGGGGAGCGATTTTACCTGTCCGTAACTGTAAAGCGTAACGGGATTAAAGTGATCTGTGTCGCGACTCAGTTCGGGTCGCGGATGAGCCAGACCGCCATGCCAGCACCGACGAAGGCCGCCAGGATCAAGATCACCACAATGATCTGCGAAGAGACCGGCTTCGCGGCGGGTTCTTCCTCAACAGGGGTGGAGGTGGGCAAAAGAGGCTGCAACGTAAAGGTTGGGATCGGTGTGTTGGTTGGCGGCAGGGTGGCAGTGATCATCTCAAGTGTGGGCACAACCTCGGTGGCTACCGGCGCTTCGGATGTTGCACCGGTCTGCACCAGCAACTCCTGCCCTTGAAATACGACCGAGTTTTCGCCAAGGTTGTTCAAGGCCTGGATGTTCTTGATGGTGGTGCCATAAGCAATGGCGATGCTCCAGAGCGACTGCCCATATTGCACCTTGTGATAGACATTGCCATCCGGCCGGGCCGTGCTGAGCGTGACAGGCACCATGTATTGGCTCACGCCTGCTGCATTAGACCCGCCGGGCACACTGGTCATAATCGACGAAGCGCCATCCTGCATCTGTCCGCTGCCGGTTGCGGCGGCGGTATCGACGGCATAATAATACGCGTCACCGGATTGCGAAACACCCGCGCCGATATGGGTAAAATTCTGCGAGAGCATGGTGTTCATGTGCTCGCCATCCTGCCATGCGCCGGGAATGCCGTTCCAATCCAATGCGCCGTAGGTGTTCAAGATATTCTCGGAACGAAAACCGCCCAACGATAAATCACCTGCAAGCGGAAAGCCGAGCGAGAGCAATTGCTGAGTGAAAGTGATCCCACCGGGTCGCGTGTGAGTCACCTGACCGGTGGAGGCCATGTAATCGGCCTGCGATTGCGCGGTCTGATTCAGAATGGGGTGCGCTGTCAAAGCGCCCAACCCATAAGATGCTCTCAGGCTGTTCACAGCGTCGATCAACTGCGAGGGCGAGGTGATCTGGTATCGCAGCGGCCTGGCTGAAACTTCGGAAGGGCGCGACAGGCCCAGGGTCAACACAAGAAGCGCGATGATCGAAGAGAGGGGAATCCATTTTTTCATAAGCACATTTATTTCGAGAGCAAAACCTTCAGGGCATTCACCAATACATCCGTATCGCGGCGGGAATTATATCCCTGCACCGAGAGGCGGATCAGTTTATTCCCACGCCAATCCACAAGGGGGATCTCCACACGATGCTTATCGTAGAGCGCGGCCTTGAAAGCGGCGATGTCGGTATCGGCTGGCAGACGAGAGACGGTCATTTGGGCGAACCAGTCGTCGGGGTTGGAATGAAGCGGGCTCATTCCGGTGGTTCGATTGATGCGCTCCCAGGTCTCGATGGCCAGCCGATGACAAGCGCTTCGCACCTCCGCCCAATCATGGTCCTGTTGAAATTTTATCGCCATCGGGACGGTGAGGAAGGCGGCCACATCGCGCGTGCCCCACCATTCATTCTGGTCCACGAACGGGGAGACGCCGGGCACCTCCGGCTCGTAGCCCCACGACACCACCAACGGTTTGAGCAAGTGCTGAACTTCGGGGCGGGCATAAAGAAAACCCGCACCCTTTGGCGCACACAACCACTTGTGCAGGTTGCCGCCGTAGAAATCTGCGCCGAGGGCATCAAGACTCAACGGCAGTTGACCCGCAACATGCGCCCCATCAATGACAGTGATGATGTTATTGGCGCGCGCGCGTTGGATGATGGGCTCGACCGGGAAAATTGTAGCCGTGGGAGATGTGATATGGCTGAGAAAAATGACGCGTGTACGCGGCGTGACCCCGCGCCAGAACGATTCGACGAAGGCTTCTTTGGAAGAAATGTCAACGGGTTGGTTAAGGTAGGCAAAACCGCGCTCTTTGGAAAGAAATCTCCACGTCCGGTCCATGGCGCCATACTCATGATCCGTGGAAAGCACTTCATCCCCTGGCCCTAATTCCAACGAGCGCGCCACAATATTCAGGGCAATGGTCACGTTTTGAGCATAAATGACGTTCTCCGCCCGCGTCACCAGGTAGTTCGCCAACGCCTCGCGCGCAACGCGCATCAGACCGTCGAAGCGGCGGCCCAAAAACTCCACGGGTTGATTCTCCAACTCGCGCTGCCAGCGCTGGTATTCGCGAAAGACCGGCTTTGGCGTCGCGCCAAATGAGCCGTGGTTAAGAAAGGTCACTGAAGGATCGAGCAGGAAGTATTGTTTGAGATTTTGCATGGGATGATTATACGGGATGTGGGGGAAATACAAAAATGCACGGCCTCAATGACCGTGCATTCAAGAATTCAAAATTTTATATAGAGTTAATTCAAACGAAACTGCACCACGATCTGTTGCAGGTTATTGGCCATCTCGGTCATGGTGACAGCCGTGGCAGAGACCCCTTTCACCTGCGATGAAACCTCATCAATGGAGGAAGAGACCTCCAAGACCGCCGCGCTATTTTGCTCGCTGACACTGGCAATATTTTCGATCACCCCGGTCAGTTCGCCTGAATGACCGGCCATCTCTTCCGTGGCAGCGGTGTTCTCTTCGATCACCGCCGAAACCGAATCCATTGATTCGATCAACTCGACCGCCGCCCTGCCAACATTCGCTGCCGCTTCCCCCGCTTCTTCCGCCTGCTTGTACACCGATTCCGCTGCGCCCAGGATCTTGCTCAGCGCCTCCCCAGAGGAGCGCGCTCTGCGCACTCCCTCCTCCACTTCGGTCTCCGATTCCTGCATAGCCCCCACAGCCTCGCGAACCGTTGACTGGATCCCTTTGATCAAGGCAGCGATCTCACGGGTGGCCGCACTGGAACGTTCGGCCAATTTGCGAACCTCATCCGCCACGACCGCAAACCCCTTCCCCTGCTCCCCGGCGCGGGCAGCTTCGATGGCTGCATTCAAGGCCAGCAGGTTGGTCTGGCTGGCGATCTCTTCGATGGTCTCAACGATCGCACCGATCTCAACTGAACGCGCGCCTAGATCCTCCACCTTTTTGGAGGAAATCCCAACCTTGCTGCGAATGACCGCCATGCCGCTAATGGTCTCTTCCACAGTTTGTGCGCCATCGCGCGAATGCTGCGCAGCCTCCGCCGAGTCACGGGTAACTGCCTGGGCGTTTTGAGTCACCTGGGCAATAGCCTGGCTGATGCGTACCGCCACTTGTGAAGCCTTCGAAGCTGCAATCGCCTGTTCCTGGGCGCCTTGAGCCACGCCGGTAATGGCGCGGTTCATCTGTTCCATCGAACTGGAAGTCTTCGTGATCCCTTCGGTCTGCTGCGTGGTACCCACCGTCACTTGCTGGATCGTATGTGCGATCTGGCCAGTCGCCTCGCCAGAAGCGCTGGCAGATGCGGCCAACCCATTGCTGACCTCCATCAATTGCTGTGCGCTTTGCGCCATTAAGTTGATCATACCGCGCAGGCTGGAAGGCTCACTATTGAAGGTTGCCACCGGTATCCCATGTGCAACGGCCTGGTTAATGAAAGGTATCAAACCCCCATCAAAAACGTCCGTAGCGATCGCATCATATTTTTTACCAACCAGATCTTCCACGGCTTCTGCCCGCATTTTCAAGACAGGGCCGGTTTTGTTTTTCTCAGGGACCAGCCATTCCACACTGGCATTATATTTTTTCAATTCGGCCGCAGCAGCCATCACCCCGGCATGCACTGGGTCCCAAAAACGGCTTTCATCCCGTCCCAACACCGCAATGCGGATCTGTCTTGCAGCGGGTTTCAATGGTCGGGCGCGACGTTTGGAGATCGCTTCCGACTCGATCATGCCGCGACCCGCCTGCCAGAATTGCTGATAATTTTCCGGCGTGACCACATCCATCGTGGTCAGCAGTCGCTCCGCGGGCGGATTCCACCCGGCAACCAGGCGATTGAACAGATGAACCACCGGATCATGCCCCTGCGCAAACGGGTCCTGCCCTACGGTGGCTGAGATAACACCCTGGGCCACATACTCCATAGTCTCATTCACCAGATCGTGGCAGACTAGTTTTATCTTTCGGGCTGCCCCAGTATCAAGGAGTGCGCGCGCAGCCGCAAATGGACAGCCTCCTTCGGTCACATAGATTCCCGCCAACCGTGGATACCGCTTAACGAATTCCACGGTCAAAGTATGGCAATTTTCGATCTTGTTCTGTGTTTCAGCGACCTGTACAATGCGTACATTGGGGAATTCCTCCTGCAGGCAGGTCTCAAACCCCTTCAGCCGCAGGCGTTGCGAGGTCAACATATGCGAACCAATGATAACAACGACATCCCCCTGACCATTAAGCATCTTTCCCATGATCTCACCGCAAGCGCGGCCTTCCAGGTAAGAGTCCGACCCAACGTAAAAGATTCTCTGATTAGGTTCGTCAGTCACAGTATTGAATTCTTTGGCGCTCTCCTGAATCTGGCCGATGACCTTGTTGAAAACATTTACGACCTGGTCGATCTCCTCGGAGCCAGTCAACGCCAGAGGCTGGGCATCCACCTGGGCACGAGCTGCCAGATTTCCCTGAGTCAGAGCCGCCAGGGCGTTGGTCAATGCGCGCCCGCTCTGGGAAATATTCGACTCCCCCAGTGCCACCAAATCCTTGAGACGCCTTGATAAAGCACGTTGAGTTATCAGCCAGGCCACTCCCCAACCGATGGTGCACCCAAGACCCACCCATAGAATTACACGGCCCGCAGGTGTGAAAGAAAAGATCCCACCTCCTGCCAGCAAGGTCAAAGACAGCCAAAACCCTGGCTGTCTTGTCAATTGTCTAATTTGTAAGACCATATATTGATCCTCATTGGTCACAGAATACGACTGCTTTATCACTTTCACGCGAGAATGGAAATATTAAGAAGCACAGGGCAGTTACCATTGCCTATGCTAAGAGACAGTCGCACTGCGGCGCCGCTTAAGAATGACCAGCAAATGTTACAAAAAATATTCTAGTCACTTCAAGGCGGAGAGGAGATAAATTTGAAGGGAAATCCTAGTAAAAGACACGTAAAAATATTATTTCCTGGTTTACAGATTCTGTTGCAAGAATTGCTCTGCAGGCTGCGGTCTTTCAATTCCTCCCTATCCAATCTCTGAATTGCCGCGCAATTGTTGAGCGAGAACCGTATAAGGTGCAGCATTAAAAAAGAGAGCGGCCAAGGCCACTCTCTATGTAATAGATCTCATCTACGGGTTGAAAGGCCGTGGCCTCGTCTTTTCCATCGCAAGCAACGCCGCCTGCACCCGGTTTCGCACATGCAATTTTTGAAGGATGTTGGTCACATAGTGCTTGATGGTCTTTTCGGTCAGGAACAGTTTTTGACCGATCTCCTTATTACTCGTACCGACAGCGATCAGTTCAAGGATCTGCATTTCGCGTTCGGTGAGATCATCAAAATTGTCCTTGGGCACGGGCTGCTGCCGATGCGGGGATGTGATCTCTGAAAGCAAGTGGGCGGCCAGAGATGGGCTGACATAACCTTCCCCTTCATAGACCATGTGCAGAATACCGTTCAACTCGCGGGCGGCAACCCCCTTGAGAACATAAGCCTGGGCACCGGCCTTCAATGCAGATACGACAACATCCTTATCATCCGAACCGGTCAGGATGATGATCTTGACCACGGGGTATGAAATAGAGATGACCTGCGTGGCCTGTAATCCGCCTCCGGGCATGTTGATGTCCAGCAGGAGCACATCGGGCAAAAAGTCCCGGGTGAGGCGGATCGCATCGTCCGATGTAGTGCCCTGCCCGACGATCTCAATATCAGGCTCAGATCCAAGAATGGATGCGACTCCTTCACGAAAAATCGGGTGGTCATCAACAATTACTAATCTGATCTTCTCTTTATCCATTTTTGTTTCCTGCGACGTTTTGAAGAGGTAAACTGGCGATCAAAGTGGTGCCCTGATCCATCTGGCTCTTGATAGTGAACAACCCGCCAAGGCTCTCGATCCTTTCACGCATCCCGATCAGCCCAAGGTGGTTGCCATTCTCGACCAGATTTCCGATCACGAACCCGGGGCCCTGGTCTGTGATCTCGATCTGTAGCTGCCCCGCTTTGCAAGTGATCCTAACACTCTGACCCTTGCCACCCGCATGCTGATATGCGTTCTTCAGCCCTTCCTGAATAAATCGGTAGGAAGCAATTTTAGTCGATAAATCGGCGTGGTCTGGCACGTTTTGTAAATGCAAGATCACATTGGTTCCCATGCGCTGTTCATGAGTACGCACTACATGGAAAAAGACCTCAGGTAGGGTCAGACCATCCAGGTGCGGCAACCCCAACCCGGCTGCAATGGTGCGCATCCCAGAGAGGGCCGATTGCAACGCATCCTGCGTGGAGGCAAGGTCCTCATTGCAGGTATTATCCGGTATATTTGGAATACAAATTTCATTCTGGCTGATGGCGCGATCCAGCCGCAGAAGCGCAAGGCTGATCTCTTGGACGGGACCATCGTGAAGTTCTGCGCCGGTTCTCCGTAGAACACTCTCGTTAAGCGCGGCCGTATTTGCAGCGGCAACCCGCACCCGGCCTGCAAGTTCCTTGTTGTGAGCCAGCAGGCGCATCAGCTCTTTCACCTGCATTTTTAGTTCCAAATCCTGTTGCACGATGCGATTGCCCGCCCACTGGACGAACCCGACCAGCAATAGATAAATGACAGACATGGTCGTCCCAACGATAAGCCATCCCCGTCTTTGTGCGGCTGCGATCTCTGCGTCCAGGGTATCCACTTTCTGATAGAACTCGGCTATCGCAATGATTCGGTCCGTTCCATTCAACCGGACGGGGCTGTAGATCTCAAGCAACGGCTCCGAAGACAGGTGGCGTTCCTCAATGTTTTCGGCTTCCTGCAAGGTGCTGATCTCGCCGGTCACCTCCCCGCCCCATGATTCCACCAGGTCTTCCGTGTCGGGAAAACTTCGACCCACCAGCACCGGAATATTGCTGTACGCGATCGTATTATCGTAATTCCAGATCTTGATGGAAATGGTTCGCTGGCCTAGGTTGTTCTGACTGAATAGATGGTTCAATGCTTCCATATGGTCGGAAGCGATCGTGCCTGATACAGCGAGTTCCTGAACGTGGGGCGCGATAAAGCTATCCATATATAGTGCCGTTGTCGCAGCCGACTCTCTGATCACCCCAACCTCGATCTTTTCGCCGATCCAATAGCCAATACCCGCCATACCAACGAGCATCACAATAAAACTTGCGTATGTGAACCTCTTGATCAGGCTCCACTCATCTACAAAGCGAATCAACTTAAAGAAAGAGGCTGCGAAATTTGCAGACATCATCCTCTGGTAAAACATGGTCCAACGGGTGGCGAGCAGGGCGATGTTATTCACCGATGTACTCCCCACGGCTTTGGACCAAAAGACTGGCCGTGATCCGAGTGCCTTCGTTGATCTGGCTGGTCACCGCAAAATGCCCCCCCAGACTCTCCACTCGTTCGCGCATCCCAGCCAGACCAAGATGCTCGTTTTGATTGATAAACCGGGTTGTGTCAAAACCGGGGCCACGGTCCGAGATCTCGATCTGGATATGGCTATCCTGGAAGCCCGCTCTGACTTCCTGACCCGCCCCGCCTGCATGTCGGTTGGAATTGTTCAACGCTTCCTGCACCAGACGATAGGCTGTGATCTTGACCGGAAGGGTTGCCTCCGCCGGAAGGTTTCCAAGGGATAAGGACACCTTTTTGCCGCTGCGTGATTCGTAGGTCTTAACCACGCTAACAAAAACTTCAGGGAGAGTTAAACTGGCCAAGTGCGGCAGGCCAAGGCCGTTGGTGATACTACGGATCTCCTCCTGTGCAGTCTCAATGGACTGCCGAATGATCGGCAGGTTTTCATTGCAGCGGTTACTTAAATTTGCCAGTTCACATACCGCATTTGCATTCAATACCTGATCAAGTCGTGCCAGAGATACCTGCATATCCCGAACCGGTCCATCATTAAGTTCGGCGCTAATGCGGCGCAGCAGGCGTTCATTGAGTGTGGCAGTATTCGCGGTCGCAAGCAGGATGCGGTGATCCAACTCATCGTTTCGGGATAACACCTCGGTCAGCTGCGCCACCTGATTTTTCAAAGCCACTTCCTGTCGCCCGATTCGCCGGCGGGTATTCTGGAAAAAGAGGATCAGCAACAGATAGACCATCCCCATACTGGTGCCCACCGCGATCCAGCTTTGTTTTTGGGCGGCTAAAATCTCTGCTTCCAGGCTCTCAACTTTTTGATAGAACTCTGCCACAGCAATAACTTGATGCGATCCCTGCAAACGAATTGGAATGTAGATCTCAAGCAGACGGTCATACAATTGACTTTCCCCGACATTTTCCTCCTCTTGCAAGTCACTGATGATCGCCACCACCTGCCCATTCCAGGCAAGTTCTAGATCCTCCCCGCCCGGAAATGTAAGCCCCACCAGCGACGGGTTATTGCTATAAAGGATCTGGCCATTTTGATCCCACACTTTGATGGCCACGATCTGGCGGCCGATATCCGTCTCGGTCAGCAGGCTCTGTATCGACTCGATGCTTTCTGCCGAAAGGGTGTGGGAGGTCTCAAGCTCTTGAAGATTGGGAGTCGTAAAACTATCCAGGTAAAGGGCGGTCGTAGCCGCCGCTTCATGGATGACACTGGTCTTGATCTGTAGACCAACCCACCAGCCAATAATAAGGGCACCAATAAGCAACACGAAAAAACTCGCGACATTAAAGCGTTGTCCGAGATTCCAGCGGGACATGGTCTTCTCAAGAGATACAAACATTGTTAATCAAAAAATACTGTCTTGCCTGTCATTCGCTATATAGTAGCATAAAGATTTCCTGCTTACTATTGTGATGAACTGGTTTTATCCAAATTCCGACCAAAGTCTTATTTGTTCAGACAAATACTCCGGCAATATTGTATACGAAAGTCTGTATTCACAACCAAAGAATCCCGGTATTATAAACGAAGGATTCATCGCACAGATTCATGCTCACCCAACCACCTCACCTTTCCAATACGCCTATGGAAGCCCGATTGCACACTCCAATGCAGATCTATCATGTATTGATCGTGGGTGACCAAACCTTATTTGAGGAAGGTATCAGCAAGGTTCTATCCAATGACCCTGACCTATCCATCACCTGCGCATCCTATACGGATGACGTTTCGTTTCTTGAGCTGATCAACCGCACAAAACCCGATGTGATCATGCTGAACGAATCGTCTTCCCTTGACCTGCTTCACATCCTGGAGTTTCTCCTTTTTTATCCCATTCTGGAAAACATTTCAGTCATCGTCTTTCGGCTTGAGAGCAATGTTGTGGATGTAATAGACCTTCCACGGCGTGTTCAAGTCAAGAAGAGCGCAGACTTTAAGAGCCTTATCATGGAGACCAGCATCCATCCTCGGGAGTAACTCCACTCGACTTTGGAGGAAAATGTCTAACCGGGGCTGAAGCGTATTTTCCAATCATCACAAAGGATTAATTTCGGGATTCCGATGTCTTAAGACTTAAGTCTTAAGAACTTGAGACCAAAGTTGGGGGTAAGTAAATAACCATTGGCCATATTATATGAAGGGCCAGCCCGGTATCATTATCTTCATCAAATTCTTTTTAAAACGGATTTTTATATGGCATTTAAAAGCAATTATTCAGGCACAAAACCAGTCCAGATCACACCGGTCTTTTTGAAGATAGCGGTACTGGTTGTTGCCATTTCCTATATCGGCGGCTTATGGGTCAACATCCAGCACGCTCTCGAGAGCATGCACGAGACCCAGGAGTTGCAGCCCATCCTCCATTGGCTGAGGGATTCGTCCCTAGCCATGGTCTTTATTTTCTTTGCGGTCATGATGGCCCTTTCTTTTTCGCGCTGGCTGACCGGGCGTAAGAACCTGCAGATCTCGCAAACCGCAACCTGGTTATTGACTGCCGGTATTTTGGGCATATTTACGGGGGCTGCTTTTGCTCTTGGAATTCCCGTTCACGGTTATCTGTTTGGCGAGCATATTGAGGAAGGCGCTTCCTTATTAATGGACATGCTCCGAGATGGTTCCCAGGTTGCCCTGGTCAACATGGGCATATCCTGGATCGTTATTTTTATTTTTGGCGGCTTGTCGGATGAATCCCGCCCGTCATCTTTTTCGAAGATCTAGTTTTTTCGTTTCATTTGGTGGAGGATGAACATGAAAGTTACTGCATTCGCAAAGAAATTTTCCCTTGCAATCTTGATCTCCTTTGGAAGTGTACTGTGGCTTAATGTCTGGCACCGGCTCGAGCATGAGCATGGACTGGGCAATGCCGAGCCGATCTTAAATTGGCTGAGGGATTCGATCCTTTTGCTGCTGCCTGTTGCGGCGGCGCTCTGGGTCGGAAGCCTGCTCCTCCAAAGGCGGAGCGACCGCTCCAAAGGTGAGATGCGACCCGGGCTGCAATTCGGTCTGACCACCGTCACACTGGGAGGCCTATCAGCCCTCATGATCGTGCTGGTGGAAGCCATCAATTTTCCGCATTCCGCGCTTGGGAATGATTTTGCTTTAAAGGCCAGTCTTTGCCGAACCCTGATTTCCAACGGCAACCCCATCCTGGATCTGCTTCTCAAAAATTTTTCCACCATGCAGCTGGCCCAATTGTACGTAGCCCTGCTGGATGTGGCCAGCCTGATCCCCGTCAACCTGGCGGTCACGGCTTTGTGGATGTTAACCATCCGCGAGATCGAGCACCAATTAACAGAAGCAGGTGCATCTTTTGGAATGCAAGCAGCCTCGTTGTGGTTAAACAAGGCAAGGCGCACCATCCTGATCATTGCGCTGGCGTTATCCTTTGGAGGGTTTTCCTGGATGCAATTCCTGCATGAGACAAGCGGAGCTTTTGAAGGCGATAATACCCCGCCAGTCCTGCATTGGCTGCGGGATGCCAGCCTGGCCCTGCCTGCAATTTTGATCGCGGTTCTTTTGGGTCTGACCATTTGGCGACGCATTAATTTACAGACAGCCAACCCCGCCATTCGTAAATCGGTCCTGGCGCTTATGCTTTCGCTCAGCGTCACTGTTGTCTTTATGCTGGGCGTTCCGGTCCATCACGTTTTCTTCAGCAGCGATCACGAGCAGCAGACTGAGGTCTATCCGTTTGCAGACGACAGCATGGATATGATGATGGATATGTCCGCTCCGGCAGAGCCAAGTCTGTGGGATCACGCCGTGGAAGATGGGCTGCTCTCCCTGCCCATCAACCTAGGGGTTGCGCTCTTCCTCGTTTTCTTCCTTGATATCTCATCGCTCGAAACCGAATCTCCGCTCAAGCGCAGGCAGCGCATTCAGCGTGAGCAACCTGTCTTGAAGGGCAGCCTCGCTTTCAGGTCCGCCCTGACCGTACTCACGTTTTTGGCAACCCCTTCCCTCGCGTTAAGCATGAGTCCCGCTCCAGCGCAGCAGAATGGCTGTGTCCGCACCATTTACGCGGATGTGGTCGCGCTCGACCAGCAGTTCTATTACAACCGGCTCGGGGCCTGGAACCCGGCCGGTATGATCTATGCCTTGCGCCGTGACGTGGTGGATAACAACACCGGTCTGACGGAAGCCGAGGGCGGCCTATTGCAGCCGGGGCAGGTTTCGCTGCGCTCTGATAAACGACCGCGCCCGCTCGTGCTGCGCGCCAACATCGACGATTGTCTTGAGATCCACTTTACCAACCTGCTCAGCCCCATCCCTGTCAGTGGACAGTTGGCTGACCGAAATGTCGGCATCAGCGTGAACGGCTTGAAGAAGGTCAACAGCGTGAACGACGGCGGTTCCTTTGTCGGTAAGAATGGCAATAGCCTGGTGGCACCCGGTGAAAGCACGGTCTACACCCTTTTGGCTCAATATGAAAATACCTACCTGCTTTATGACATGGGCCTGACCTCCGGCGGCGAAGCTGCGGGCGGTTCGCTCTCTTATGGGCTCTTCGGGGCCGTCAATGTGGAACCCTCCGGGTCAGGTTGGGAATCGGAATGGTATCGCAGCCAGTTGACCCGCCAGGAAATGGATTGGGCCACCCCATCGGAAGACTTCACCGACCTTAATGGCAATGGTCAGTGGGACTATGCAGCGATCCCTGCCGAGCCGTTGGTGGATCGGAACAACAATGGAGTTTGGGATGACGCTGCAGCCGCCGAATCCCTGGCCGATGTGAACAGCAACGGAGTTTGGGATGCCGCCACCGAAGAGGAAGAATTTGTTGACGTCAATGAAAATGATATTTGGGACGCCATCGTCGCAGCGGAACCATTTGAGGACTTGAATGGTAATACTGTCTGGGATGCCGGGGAACCGTTCACCGATGTCAATGAGAACCTGGTCTGGGATGATACTGGTCCGGCCGAAGAATTCACAGACGCTAATAACAACGGTCAATGGGATGCCGCCCACCCCGCCGAAACTTTTGTAGATGCCAATGGTAACGGAGTTTGGGATACAGATACCGCCGCCGAAGAATATACCGACGAAAACGGCAACGGAGTTTGGGATCCAGCCATCGAGAACGAGACCTATGAAGACCTAGACGGCAACGGCGTCTGGGATGCGGGCATACCTGCTGAACCATTCACAGACGCCAATGGAAACAGCCTTCGCGATGGAGAGCAGGCAGCCGAGGAATTCGTTGATTCCAATAATAATGGCCTCTGGGATGCCTCCGTCCCGGCAGAAGCCTTTGAAGACCTGAACAACAACCAAACCTGGGACTCCGGCGAAACCTTCACCGATGCGAACAATGACGGTATTTGGAACGATGCCATTCCCGCCGAAGAATTCACCGATGCCAACAACAATGGTGCCTGGGATGGCGCCACACCTGCCGAGGAATTCGTAGATGAAAATGGCGACAGCGAATGGAATGCCGGGGTGCCTGGCGAACCGTTGAACGACCTTAATGGCAACGGCAAACTGGACCTTGCCAATGCAGAACCTTTTGTGGATAGCAACGGGAACGGCGCATGGGATGCGCATCGTACCACACCCGGCGGGCAGCCCATTTTGGATTACGATGCGGTCTACCCTGAGGAAGCGCCGTTTGGCAAGGCGGGCACACCCATCATCAACATGATCGCCCCCAAAGATGGATATGCCGGCGAGATCGTTCATTCCGACATCAATGCCATAGTCACCGGCCCGGGCCGTGGCGACTTCCCCAATGGATATTACCTGGATGACGCTGTGTACGGCGCGCAAGACCGCAGCGAACCCTTCCGCGAATTCACCGTCATTTTCCATGACGAGGTGTACGCCGTTCAGGCCTTCTCGCAATTCTATGAAGATCCGGCGTTGGCCCATGCCCTCTCGATCGTCAAAGACGGATTTGCGATCAACTACGGAACTGGCGGCATTGGCTCAGAGATCATTGCCAATCGTCTAGGCGTAGGGCCTATGGCGAACTGCGTCGAATGTAAATACGAGGAATTCTTCCTGACCGCCCTCGCAGTGGGCGACCCGGCCATGATCGTGGACACTCCCGCCAATCTCACCGTGGATCCGGTCACCTTGCTCCCTAACGGAGAACGCGCGACCAAGGCGCTCTACCCGGATGATCCTTCCAACGTTCATCATTCCTACATGAACGACCATATCAAGTTCCGCCAACTGCATGCCGGGCCGAAGGAACATCATATCTTCCACCTACACGCACATCAGTGGCAATACAACTGGAACGACCCCAACTCCAATTACCTGGATAGTCAAGGTATCGGGCCCGGTTCCGGGTTCACCTACGAGATCGCTTATGGCGGCTCCGGCAACCGCAACAAGGCCCCCGGCGATTCCATCTTCCACTGCCACTTCTACCCGCACTTCGCAATGGGCATGTGGGAACTATGGCGCACTCACGATACCTTTGAGTTGGGCACCGAACTGAGCGCGAATGGCGTTCCGGTGGAACACGCACGCGCCCTGCCCGATGGAGAGATCCTCGCAGGGACTCCCATCCCCGGCATCGTGCCGCTCCCCAGCGCCGCCCCGATCATGCCGAACCAGGGACGCCCGGTCAAGGTTATGGCGCCCATGCCCGATTCGAAGGCCGCAGTTGTGGCTTTTGATGGCAATGGCGACGGTATTTTAGATTCTAGCCAATATGACCTGGACTCGAACGGTATAGCCGACCTCGTGGATGGTTTCAGCGTGGTCCCAGATTCAAACCCTGGCTTCCCCTTCTATATGCCAGGCGTTGCGGGTCATCGTCCCCCCACCCCCGCCTTGGACATCGTCTATGACGGTGGTTTGCCCCGTCACATTATCACCGGCGGACAACAAGTGGGTGTGACCCATGAACAATACCAGACGCGCCTCGACTTTAACAAGGAACTGCTCAACGTTGGATATCTTCCCATCCCCGAAACCGGGACCCCGGCAGAAGTGGTGGCAATGCAGTATCACGAAGCGCTGTGGCACGAATCCTACCTGCCCGATGGTACGCCGGTAAATCCGGCCAACCCGATCCTCGCCATGAGTGGCCGCCCCATTGAAGGCTTCGAGACCAACGGCCTGCCTCCGCAACCCGGGGCCCCCTTCGCTGATCCCTGCCGCGTGGACCCGACCGCAGCCAATGGCTGGGCTGTTGGCGCTGTGGCACAGAACAAGATCTATAAAGGCGTCAACATTCAGATCGACCTGACCATGAACAAGGTTGGCTGGCACTTCCCGCAGCAACGCATCCTCACCTTGTGGGACGATGCCCAACCCGTCATTGCCGGTACCAAGGCACCTGAGCCGCTGGTCATGCGCCTCAATGCCGGGGACTGCGCCAGCTATTGGCACGCCAACCTTGTCCCGAACGTGTACGAATTGGATGATTATCAGGTCCGCACCCCCACCGACATCATCGGCCAGCATATTCACCTCGTCAAGTTCGATGTGACCTCCTCCGACGGTTCCGCGAACGGCTTTAACTACGAAGACGGCACACTCAGCCCGATGGAAGTGCAGGAGCGCATCCATGCCATCACCGCGAACGGATGCAGCAATTTCGAATGTCCGCAGGCTGAAGTCCACCCTTTCTTTGGGGCGGGGCCGGATCATAACGGCGACGGCGTCGGTGACTGGGTCGGTGCGCGCACCACAGTGCAACGCTGGTATGCCGATGCGATGTTGAACTCTTCCTGGGATAACGGTCTGGGCACGGTCTTCACGCACGACCACTATGGTCCTTCCACTCACCAACAAGTCGGCCTTTACGCCACAGTGTTGATCGAACCCACCGGCGCCCAATACCGCGACCCTGAAAGCGGCAAGATGATGGGCACTCGCCATGATGGCGGCCCCACTTCCTGGCGCGCGGATATTATCAACATCTATGACTCGACCGGCCGGGATATGAGCCACCGCGAGTTCTACTTTGAATTCGCAGACTTCCAGCACGCCTACCTCAAGGGCGGCGGAGATCGCACCATGGTGGACAATGGCGATGGAGTATCCATACCCTCTTATGCCGATTTCCCGAACGCGATCAATCCCTCATTCAGGGTCCAGCCGCCGCCGGGGTACGAAGCGTCGCTGGTTTACTTCCCACCCATCTGCCCTGACGGTTCACCGCGCCCGTGCCCTGAAGCCATTTCAGGCGATGATCCTGGCACGTATGTGGTCAACTATCGCAATGAACCCATCGCCGAGCGCGTATACGACCCGGCTACAAAGAAACAGGCGGCTGGGCAGGCCGGTGATCTGGCTTATGCGTTCTCGTCGCTGATCACCCGCGCCATCCCGGAACTCAACCTGCCCTTCAATGCCTATCCGCCTCTCACGCAGGGAGTCGACCCAAGTGACCCGGCCACACCGCTCCTGCGAGTGTACATGGGCGACAAGGTCCGGTTACGTGTTCAAGTCGGCGCGCATGAAGAAGAACATAACTTCATGATCCACGGCCTCAAGTGGAAGAAGGAACCACTGACCGGTAATTCCGGCTGGAAGGATGCCGAGTTCATGGGCATCTCTGAATACGCCATCATGGAAATGCCGATCCTGCCGGACATTGGACCGGGCACTCCACAAAAGACCGATTATCTCTACACTATGGGCGCGCAGGTGGAGGATTACTGGAACGGTATCTGGGGCATCATGCGCTCCTACAACAAGTTCCGGTCTGACCTGAAGCCATTGCCCAACAATCCGATCGGGACCGACCCGCTCGTCTTCACCAATGAAGCGGACTTCAAAAAGGTCTGTCCCATCGATTCGCCAATGGTCAACATCAAGGTAACGGCGGTACGCGCGGCAGATATATTGCCAGGCGGTACACTGGTCTACAATGACCGCAGTACAACGGTGTTTGGCCCGGTGGCATACGATCCCATCACCGGCGAGCCCATTCAGTTCGGGCCGGTTGGTCAGGGCCCGCTGCACGACCCCAGCGCATTGATGTATGTGCGTAACGAAGATCTGGTGTTGAACGCCATGGGCAAGCCGGTCGGTTTGAAACCCGGCGTACCGGTCGAGCCGCTCATTCTGCGAGCCCGCGCAGGCGACTGTATCAAACTCCAGTTGACCAATGCCCTGCCTGCCAGCCTGACATGGACGGGTCCCGATGGAAACGTTTACCCGGATATGCCCGGCTTCAGCACCCTGCCTTCCATCGTTCACAAAAGTTTTGTGAACAGCCCCGAATTCGGCAATGGCTTGATCACCTTCAATGCCAACGACCTGACTCCCTCCAGCGCGGTTGGCCTGCACCCGCAATTGGTCAGCTATAACGTCCGCGAGGCCGATGGCTTCGCAGCAGGTCGCAACTCCCTTGATTCCGTAGTCCTGCCCGGTGAAAAGAAGACCTATACCTGGTATGCCGGCGATATCGACATGGTTCCTGATACAACCACCGCCGCCATTAATGACTATAAACTTGTCGCAACACCGGTCGAGTTCGGCGCCACAGGCTTGCTGCCCGCAGACCGCATCAAGGGTTCGAACAAGGGTCTGGTCGGCGCGTTGATCGTCGAGCCGCTTGGCTCCACCTGGGTGGAAGATCCCGCTTCGCGCGCAGCAGCCACCGTGACCAAGGCCGACGGCTCGCAGTTCCGCGAGTTCGTGACCATCATTCAGAACGATATCAACTTCCGCTACGCAGGCAACAGTTCGGCCTGCCAGCCTTCAGTATCCAACCTGTTCTGTGCGGTCCATAGTATCGCCTCCGAAGGCGGCTTCACACCGGAAGATCCGCAAGACTCTGCGCAAAAGGCGATCAACTATGGAGCCGACCCGATGTGGTTCCGCCTGGGCGTTGCCCCTGAGACTCCGTTCGAAAGCCTGAACGACAGGACCGACCTTCACAGCGCCTTCTCCAACTCGCTGGTGGGAGGCGATCCTCAAACTGCCGTATATTGGGTCAGCCCCTATGGGCCGGATCAAGTCCGTATGCGTGTCGTCGCCCCCGGCGGTCATGCCCGCGGCATTGTCTACACCCTCGACGGGCACTCATGGCAGCGTTCGCCTTACATCAAGAACTCAACCGAGATCGGTGAAAACAACACTGCATGGTGGGCGGGCAGCCAGGAAGGCATTGGCGCCGGGAGCATCTTTGACATGGTGGTTTCCACCGGAAGCGACCCCAACGGCGATTACCTCTTCCGTGACTTCGCCTCCTTTGGAAGTTATCAGGGCCTGTGGGGCATCATGCGCAAGGATGTCAGCGAGCCGATGGCCAAAGCGGATATCTTCACCACAGCAAAGAACACGATCAGAAATGTGGCTGTCCCCGGCGTTCTGAAGAATGATGTGGATCTGGATGGCGATACATTCACAGCCCAATTGACCAGCGGAACAAGAACGACCGCTGGAGGTACCATTGCCCTTAACGCCAACGGCTCTTTCAAGTACACGCCGCCTTCCAACTTCACAGGCACAGACACCTTCCAGTACAAGGTCTGCCCAACATGCAGCCCGGCGACGGTCAGCATCAATGTGGGCAAGGCACCGGTCGCAGCGTTGGATTCGTACTCGATTTTGGCTGGTACTCCATCCCTGACGCTTCCGGCACCCGGCCTGCTCTCCAACGACAAGGACCCCGATGGCGACCCGTTCATTATCGGCGAGGTCAATGGCAGCAACCTCAATGTGGGCCGCCAAGTTGCCCTGGCATCCGGTTCCACCCTGATGATCAATGAAGACGGCTCCATGATCTACGAACCCGCTGTCGGCTTTGCCGGAAAAGACACTTTCACATACGCCATCTGTGAAAACATCGCAGGCGGAGTTTGTAGCAACGTGGTTACGAACACCATCAAGGTCAATGCAGCGCCGACAGCCACAGCAGACTCATTCACGGCCAAGAAGAACACCAAACTGACCATCGCCAAGCCGGGCGTGATGAGCAACGATATCGACCTCAACCTTGACGCCCTCAAGGCCGTCCTGGTCACCAATCCAAGCAGCGGCACCCTGGCGTTCAAGGCTGATGGTTCCTTCGCCTACACTCCTGCCAAGAACTTTGTCGGAACGGTCGTCTTCACCTACAAGGTTTGTGAAACCGCTACGACCGATATGCTCTGCAGTAATGTTGTGACGGCGACCATCACGGTCAAGTAGTTCCCAACTTCCAAACGCATCATAGGCGTTTGCGAATTCAAAATATAATATCGGTCGGGTGTGATCCATGGGATTGCACCCGACCCGGTATTTCAACTACCGGCAGTGATTCTTCTCCCAACAGAAAATCAAGGCAGTTTGGTAAACCATGAAAAAATCCCAAATCTTTATTTGCATAGTAGCCGCCCTCATCCTTGTGGCTTGCGGCGGAACACCTTCGCAAGCCACAGCTACCGCAGATGGCGGCCACAACATGGCCAGCATGTTTCCCGAGGTCGAAACGATCTACGAAACTTATGAACAGGATGGCGTTCAGGTGGAATTCAATGTCAAAGCGGAGGATGCCTTCCTCGGGAACGCCGAAGTTGCGCAGGGAGCCTATGCCACAGTGCGCTTCCGTATCACAGATACTGCCACCGGCAACCCGCTGGCAGACCTGCGCCCTGCCGCATGGATGGATCTCGTAGCGGATAGCTCATCCGCCGACGAACAGGCCTGTCAGGAACGGGTGGATGGATACCTGAAGGGTCAGGTCAGCAATCGTCCCCTGGTGGACTTGAACAGTTTCTTCATCCTTGCCATGAACTCCGGCAACTCGATCTCCGTCATTGATCCGTTGGTCCAGGTGGGTGGCGTCACGCAGCTCTACACCACCCTGCTCTTGGAAAGCCCCGGCGAAGACTGGGTTGCCAGCGCCGATGGAGACATACTCTATGTCAGCCTGCCAAAGGAAGGCAAAGTGGCGGTGGCAGACCTGCAATCCTTTCGGGTGACCGCACGAGTGCCTTCGGGAGACATCCCCGTACGACTGGCCCTACAGCCTGATGGTCAATACCTTTGGATCGGTAACGACAGCCCAAGCCGATCAAAAAGCGGCGTGACCATCATGGATACCCGGACGCAAACCATCGCTTCCAACCTGACCCTGGGCGGGGGTCATCACGAAATAGCCTTTACCCCAGACGGAGCCTTTGCCCTCGTAACCAGCGAGGCCTCCAACGAAATCGCCCTGATCGATACGGGAAAATTTGACATCACTACAACAACATCCACCGGCAGCCTCCCCGTGGCAGTGACCGTATCGTCAGACGGCACTCATGCCTACGTTGCCAATGGCGGCGATGGCACTGTAGATGTGCTTACCCTCCCCGATCTGAAGGTTCAGAACAGAATCCAGATAGATCCCGGTATCACATCCATGAGCCCCTCACCAGACGGGAAATGGATCTTTGTCCTGAACCCAAACCAGAATAAAGTGTATATAGTCGATGCGGTTAGCGCAGCATTGCATCACATCTTGAACATTCCCAACGCCCCGGATCAAATCGCCTTCGGGAAAGATCTGGCCTACATCCGCCCTCTGAACGGAACCAGCCTTTACTCCATCCAATTATCAGATCTGAATGCTGATCCATTATCAAATCTGACAGAGATTCCTTATGCCCAGCGCGCACCGGGTCAGTCGCAGGAACAGGCCATAGCCAACCCTCTCGCCACCCTGCCTGATGAAGGCGCCGTCCTCATCTCAAATTCCGCCGACAACATGATTTACTATCTGGTGGAGGGAACACTCGCGCCCGCCGGTTCATACCAGGATCAGGCCACCCTGCCCCGGGCGGTCACCTTTGTGGACCGCAGCCTGCGGCAGGAAGCACCTGGCATTTACTCTGGAAAGGTGCTCATCCCTTCAGGCGGCAATTATCAGGTCGCATTTTTATTGAACACACCAAATCTGCTCCATTGTTTTAACTTCAACGCCAAGCCGGGAGCCAACGAAACCGGAGCCAGGGCCGAGGTCAAAGTGGAAGCGCTCGAATCGATCAGCCAGGTCACGCGCGGCGAAGCCTTTCTATTAAAATTTCGTGTCACTGATCTTGCCTTGGAGCAACCCGTGCCCGGCCTTGAAGATTTTGTCATCTCTATCAACCAGATCGACGGGAACTGGAACCAGCGCTATCTTGCGACTGATAATGGCGATGGAACGTACCAGGTGCAGGTTTCCATTCCACAAACAGGCACATACAACATCCTCTTGAGCATCGCATCGCGCAACTTTGGCCTGGATGGGATGCGTCCGATCAGTTTTGAGGTTGTGGAATAGAACGACCTGCGAAAGTAAATAAAAAGTATCCGGTTCGCGAACCGGATACTTTTTATTTAACCATATGGCCTTCAAACCTTTGCATGACTGTAATGTCCAGTTCCGCTTATGAATTTGTCATGGGCTTAAAATGATAATCCATGATGTTGCAGTGATAATAGAAAAAGTCTTGCGCAAAAATGGACACCTTATGAAAAGCACGATCACGATTCTTATAGTAGATGATGAACCTGCCATCCGCATGGGTCTGGCGAGCACGCTTGGGCAGCATGGATACAACGTTGTCACGGCCATTGATGGCATTGAGGGACTCCTCAAAGCCAAGCAAACTCTTCCTGATCTCATCCTCTCCGATGTGATGATGCCGGATCTGAACGGATTCGAGATGCGAAAAGTAATGAGCGCCGAACCGCAGTTGGCCTCCATCCCATTCATTTTTCTAACAGCACGCTCAGCCAGCGGAGACAAAGTGACGGGAATCCGCAACGGTGCTGACGATTACGTTACAAAACCTTTTGAGACTGAAGAACTACTGGCACGGATAGAAGCCGTCCTGCGCCGCGTGCAAGCCGAAAGAGAGCGCGGGCGGGAACAGGCGCTACAAGTCGCACAAAAGGAGATGGAAAACCTTCGCACCGAGATCCTGCGGAATTTCAGTCACGAACTTCGAACACCGCTGGGAAACGTCATGATGTCACTGGATATGGTGGTCAACCATAAATTTGACACCCCTGAAGAACAAAGCGATTTTCTCCGTATTGCCTACTCCAGCGCAGACCGCTTGGAAGCCCTGGTGACCGATATTATTCTCCTCTCTGAACTGGACCAGAACAAGATCAATACCATGCATCAGGTGATCGATGTAAATTACCACATCCTGATGCCCATCAAAAAGAGATTGTCGCGTTACGAGAGCAAAGAAATTCAGTTCGTTCATGATATTTCGGTAACGACGCCCATCCGTGCACCGCGTCGCGAATTTACACAGGCTCTGGTTCATTTATTAGATAATGCCTTCCGGTTCAGCCCGGAACGTGGAAAGGTCGGGCTGATCATCCAATCCAGAGAGACCGGCGGCGTGTCCATTACGGTGGCGGATCAAGGAAAAGGGATTCCACTCGAACTACGGGAGAAGGTTTTCGAACGCTACTATCAGGCCAGCAGCGGCGATAGTCGGGCTTATGAAGGGTTGGGGGTCGGCCTTACCATCGCCCGGGCTGTTATTTCAAGGTTGGGCGGCTCTGTAGAGATCGTCGATTCGGAGGAAGGTTGCTGTGTCATGGCAACGCTTCCAGTCTTTCCAGCGGAAAGAGAAAAGAATGATTGACAAGTTGATTTCGCCGCAAGAAACCAGGTCCGTTGTCGATCACCGGGCATTGTTCGAGCAATCCGGGGAATGTCTTTTTATTATCGGCCCGGATCTTAAGTTCATCACAGCCAATCATCAGGCCCTGCACTTGATCGGGTATGAAGAATCCCAACTAAGTGGTATGCCCTTGGAAGAGATCATCCCACTGGGAGATGCACATCGCTGGAACGAGATCCTTGAAAACCGTGCCGACAGGCAGGAAGTAGTGCTGAGAAAAAAAGACGATACCTTGGTGCCTGCCGAGATCAGCACCACGGTTGTAACCGATGCAACCGGAGAACAGGTCTACATCCAACTTCTGGCAAGGGATATTTCTGAGCAGAAAAATGCCCAGTTGGCCTTGAAGCGTCATATCCGCGCACTGGCTGTGATCGGCGAAACGACTGCCGGGCTGGTACGCTCGCCAGACATCCAGGCCACCATTCCCGAAGTGCTGGAGTCCCTGGGCTACGCCGTGGATATATTTTGTTGTGCGTTGTTCAATATCGAATCCCCCGTGCGATTGAACGTGGAATATCAATGGTTGGAAGATGAAGCAGCCGAGTTCAAGGTCCAATCGGCTTTGTATCCATTTTTGGAAGAGATCGCATCAAGCCCGACCCGGGTCTTTTCTACGACCGGGGCCGAATCCAAACTCTCGAACTTTCCCTTGATCTCGATCCTGGTCATCCCCATTCAAGGCGTCAATGGTTCGTGGGGGTTTCTTGGTCTGTTCGACAGGCAAAACCAACTCTCCTGGCTGACCAATGAATTCGATACGATCCAAACCACTGCCAATTTGATCGGGGCGGCACTGGAAAGACTTCATTATGAGGAAACGATTCGCCTGAGCGAAGTGCGTAATCGCGTTCTGGTGGACGCGTTACCTGACTTGCTTCTACGTGTGAACCTGGCCGGATACATCCTTGACTACAACGCACATCCCACCCATCCATTATATGTGCCGCGCGACTCAGTGATCGGCAAAAACCTTCACACCTTGTGGCCCGAAAACGTCACCCAGATGATCTTTGACACCGAGGAAAATGATGCGTTCGCATCCTCTCACTGGGTTCACGGTTTTACCCTGCCCGACCATGAGGAGATTTTTGAAGCGCGTTTACATCCTATTAGTGAAAATCAGGCGCTGATCGTGGTGCGCGATATTACTGAGCAGGCCCGGCTCGACCGGATGAAATCGGATTTCATTAACCGTGCTTCCCATGAGCTGCGTACTCCGCTCACGGGAGCCATCTTGATGGCCGAACTAATGCAGCGCGGAATTGGCACAAAAGAGGAGATGGATGAATATCTCCGGGTACTGCTCCACGAATTGAACCGTCAAAAGGAACTCATCAATCAATTGCTGCTGGCTGGTCGTTTGGAAAGCGGCGGGGTAAAACTGGAAGCCATCCCCATGAATCTGCTCCCAGTTCTGGAGGACTCCGTCCTGGCAGTGCAGGCAATTGCCAACAAACGAAATATTTCGATCAAGATGAGCACAGATGAGATTCTAGATCCCATCCTTGGGGATAAAGGCGGGCTTTCTCAGGTCTTCATCAATTTGATCAGTAACGCGGTGAAATTCTCACCCGAGGGGAATGCCGTCGAAGTAGTGGCCACTATGAGCGAGAAAGATGCGGTCGTTTCCATCGCAGACCACGGCCTGGGGATTCCCCCGGATGCGATTCCTCATTTGTTCGAGCGGTTTTACCGTGCCAAGAATGTTACTGTGGCGGAAATCCCCGGCAGCGGTATCGGTCTTTATATAGTCAAATCGATCGTGGATGAGTTGGGAGGAATGATCTCTGTGGCCAGTGAAGTTAACCACGGGACCACTTTCACAGTACGGCTTCGTAAGGCGACTGAACAGGGATAGAACGTAAGTATTTCAACCGGCAGGTCTTCTATACGGAGGAATTAAATCTAAACCCCGGGAGGGTACAATGACTATCACCGTATATGGGGCCGATTGGTGCCCCGATTGCCGCCGATCCAAAAAGTTCCTGATCGAACGATCCATTCCGTTCAACTGGGTGGATACAGACCAGGACAAGGAAGCGGAAGCGCTTGTCAAGCAGTTAAACAATGGCATGCGCATCATCCCCACCATAGTTTTTGAAGACGGGTCATTCATCACCGAACCATCTGATGAATCTCTGGCGGAGAAAATAGGTATAAAAGCATAAGATTTAAAACTTAGCCCCAGCCTTTCGGCTGGGGCTTTCACTGTAGTTCCCCTCCCCCTCTACATGTGGCGAAGGTGGCTGTAAATATCATTAGATTGTACAGGGAGGGCTTGAAATGTACGGCAAACTAGTTTAGACTAGACTCGAAAATATTTTCGAGTCCTTTTATTGGTTAAATTTGGAGACGACCTTATGGATCGCAAGGAGTATGGAACTCTGATCGCAATGCTTCGCGAAGATATGGATTGGACACAATTCCAACTAGCCGAGTACGCTGGAATGGATGTGGCTGTGATTAGTCAGATCGAGCGCGGAGTTAAAAAACATATGGATGCTGATCTATTGTTTCAGCTTGCCAACTCATTCCACCTGACAACCATCGAACGCCGTGAGTTCTTCCTTGCAGCCAGCGGCGTCAACGAGAAGCGAATTATCCGCCAGCCTTCGGCCGCACTAGCCACCGACACTATCGATGCGGACAAAGTTCTGAAAAAAATGATCAACATCATCGAGCAATTGCGCCTGCCCGCCTTCATCATGGATGTGTACTCAGACATTCTGGCTGCCAATTTCATGGCGGTCACATTTTTTCAAGTTCCCCCTGAAATGTTTGCAAATGCGACCTTAATCCCGGGTGGATTCA
>Ga0268298_10001610_pt1 | contig 26143 bp, 26 predicted proteins | sample WWTPWeurt_MetaG_FD_194462 | JGI IMG/M metagenome (GOLD analysis project Ga0268298, IMG submission 194462) | Activated sludge microbial communities from WWTP in Nijmegen, Gelderland, Netherland - WWTP Weurt | ecosystem: Engineered > WWTP > Aerobic digester > Activated sludge | place...
CGATAAAGACCATTGGGGAATCGAAGGTTATTTCGCTTGTAGTACGCATAATTTGTATTATGTCAAATTACATCGGTACGGGCTCGACCTTCGAGAACGTCAGCAATAAACTGGTCCTTCTCGTCCCACATGCCCTGCACCCAACCCTGCAGTTCGCGGCGATAGCCGGCATCGCTCGCGTAGTTGCCTTGCGCGAGGGTCTCGGGAATTGGCAGTTCTCGAACCTGGACGACCACCTGTTCGAGCTTGCCACAAAGCAGATCCCAGAACGTCGGGATACCCTTCGGGTAGACGATCGTGACATCGAGATAGCAGCTGAAGCGGTCCCCCATGACCGCGAGTGCCATTGCCAGACCGCCGACCTTCGGCTTCAGCAAATGCCGGTATGGCGATTGCTGGCTGGCATGCTTTGCGGCCGTGCGCCTCGTCCCTTCGAGGAAATTGATGACCGAGGTCGGAATCATCCTGAACCGCTCGCAGGATTTGCGCGTAGCGGCAAGGTCCTTTGCGAAGTCGCGGCCGCCTCCGCTGCGGCGCATGAATGGGAAATCAAGCGCCCACCAGGCCAGCCCCATGAACGGCACGTACATCAGTTCACGCTTGAGGAAGAACTTGAGGAATGGAATCTTCCCCGCAAAGACCTTCTGGAGGACGAGGATATCGACCCACGTCTGATGGTTGCTGCTTACCAGATACCAGGCTCGCGGGCGCAATCCGTCCAGACCGGTGACCTGCCAATCAATACGCTGCATCAGCGCGATCCACCACCCGTTGATACGGATCCAAGTCTGGGCCAGCCCATTCAGCATGCGATCCATGGCCCTGCGCACGAACGCCACCGGCAGAAGCAGCTTGATAACGGCGAACGGCATCATCAAGGAAAAAATGACCAGGATGTTCGTGGCGAGAATGAGCGACGCGATGCAGCCTTTCACGAATTTCATGCGCAGCAACCTTTGTGCGGGGGGAATGACGTCAGTTCAGGGTTTTCTTGTCGCCCCCGGGCAGGCGGAAGACCTCGATGCCCTCCTCCTGCAACGCTGCGAACTCCTCGGCGCTGGCTTCGCCGCGGATCGCCCGCTCGGGGCTTTCGTGGTAATGAATTTTCCGGGCTTCTTCTGCAAAGGCCTTACCGACATCTTCGCTGCCGGCAATGACGCGGTCCACGACGGCCTTCAGTACCGCCAGCGCACTCTCCGCCGTCACCGCGTCCGTCGATGCCGGAGCCCCGTTTCCTCGCCCCCCAGGGGAGCCGGTAACGAGATGGGCGGCAGACGGCAGCCGCCGGATCTCGGCCGAGCCGCAGTGTGGGCAGGAAACGAGCCCTCGCTCCAGCTGTCGGGAGAAGTCCTCTGCGGAACGGAACCAGCCTTCGAAGCGGTGCTCGTCGCGGCAGGAAAGGTCGAAGATGATCATGATTCAGGAATCGGTGGTGCCCGGAACGGGAATCGAACCCGTACGCCTTGCGGCGAGGGATTTTAAGTCCCTTGTGTCTACCAATTTCACCATCCGGGCCAAGGATGGCGGATTATACGCGAGGCCCAAATGCAAAGAGGGAAAGCGCATTGCTGCGCTTTCCCTCTTTTGTCTGGAGCGGCAGAAGAGTCTCGAACTCTCGACCTCAACCTTGGCAAGGTTGCGCTCTACCAACTGAGCTACTGCCGCGATGATCTTCTGGAGGCGCGACCCGGAATCGAACCGAGGTACACGGCTTTGCAGGCCGCTGCATAACCACTCTGCCATCGCGCCGCGTCCCGGCATCGCCACCGGAACTAAAAAGGGAAAGCCGTGAAGCTTTCCCTTGAAAATCTGGAGCGGCAGAAGAGTCTCGAACTCTCGACCTCAACCTTGGCAAGGTTGCGCTCTACCAACTGAGCTACTGCCGCTCGGAGAAGTCGGCATTATAAGGGCTGATTCTCGGCTGTCAAGTGTCGCACGTTCATCAGAGATTCTTCTCGCGCTTGACGATTTCGGGCCACGCCATGCGCATGTAGTAACCCATCGACCACAGTGTCAGTGCAGCGGCCACGTACATAAGCCACGTGCCGGCGTTGACGATGTCGATGCCGCCAACGGGGGCGTAGAAGAGCAGCATCGGAATCGACAGCATCTGCGCCGTTGTCTTCACCTTGCCGAGCATGGATACCGCCACACTCCTGTGCGCACCAATCTGCGCCATCCACTCGCGGAGCGCTGAGATGGTGATTTCCCGTCCGATGATGATGGTGGCGATAACCGCATCGGTCCTGCCAAGTTGCACCAGCACGATCAGCGCAGCGGCGACCATCAGCTTGTCCGCGACGGGATCGAGGAAGGCGCCAAAGGCCGAGGTCTGGTTGAGTTTGCGCGCGAGGTAGCCGTCGAACCAGTCGGTAATCGCCGCGGCACAGAACAGCACGGTTGCTGCGAGGTCACGGCTATGACCGTAGAGCCAGGCATCGGGAACGTAGTACACCGCAATCAGCAGCGGAATTGCGAGGATGCGCAGCCAGGTGAGGAAGATCGGTAGGTTGAAGGGCATTCAGTGCAGTGCTGCGTAAATTTTCTCGGCCAGTTCGTCGCTGATCCCGGGGATGCTCGCCAATTGCTCGATGCTCGCTGCGGCAATACCCTGCAGCCCGCCGAAGTGCGTGATCAGTGCCTTGCGCCGTTTCGGGCCGATACCGCCGATTTCCTCCAGTCGCGAGGTACGGCGTGTCTTGCCGCGCGCTGCGCGGTGGCCTGCAATGGCAAAGCGGTGCGCTTCGTCGCGGACTTCCTGGATCAGATGCAGCGCCGGGTTCTCCGGCGACAATTGTAGCGGTTCGCGCTGCCCCGAGGCAGATTCCGGGAAAATCAGCGTTTCCAGCCCCGGTTTGCGCTCCTCGCCCTTGGCGACACCGATCATCGGCAGATGCGCGAGACCGAGTTCTGCCATGATCGCCGCCGCAGCAGCGATCTGCCCCTTGCCACCGTCGATCAGGATCAGATCCGGGGCGACGCTCTCGCCGGAGGCTACCTTCTCGTAGCGTCGCTGCACCGCCTGACGCATTGCCGCGTAGTCGTCACCGGGCGTGATGTCGCGGATGTTGAAGCGGCGGTATTCCGATTTCTTCATGCCGTTTCCGGCATAGACGACACAGGAGGCGACCGTGGCCTCGCCCTGCGTGTGGCTGATGTCGAAGCATTCGATGCGGTCGATGCTCTCCAGTCCGAGAGCCTCGGCCAGCGCCTGCTGGCGCTTGCCCTGCAACGAGAGCGTGGTACGCCGTGCAGCGATCGCCAGTCTGGCGTTGGAAACCGCCATCTCGACCCACATGCGCGGCATGCCCTGTCGCGGCTCGACGATGGGCACCGGTCGCGCGGCAAGTTCCGCCAGCGCACCGGCGACTTCTTCATCCGGTGGCAGGTTGACGAGGATCTTGCCGGGGATCGGATGATCGAGGTAATGCTGTTCGAGGAACGCCGTCAGGGCTTCATCGGGCGGGCCGGACGCACTCCCCGAGGGGAAATGCGGCCGGTCGCCGAGGTGCCGGCCGCCGCGTACCATGGCAAGGTTGACGCATACCATGCCCCCCTCCTCCACGGCCACCACAACGTCGAGGTCCTCGCCGCGCGTGCTTTCGACGTACTGCTTTTCCTGCACGTAGCGCAGCGAGGTGATCTGGTCACGATAGATCGCCGCCTGCTCGAAGGCGAGTTCGGCCGACGCCGCTTCCATCGCCACGGTCAGGCGCTTGATGACTTCTTGCTGGCGCCCCTGCAGGAACATGCGGGCCAACTGTACGTCCTCGGCGTAGGCTTCCGGCTTGATCAGGGCGACGCACGGCCCGGAGCAGCGTTTGATCTGGTAGAGCAGGCACGGCCGCGAACGGTTTGAGTAAACCGAGTCCTCGCAGGTGCGCAGGCGGAACATGCGCTGCAGCAGATGCACTGATTCGCGCACCGCCACCGCTGACGGATAGGGCCCGAAATACTCGGCTCGCTTGGTGTCCAGCGAGCCGCGGTAATAGGCGATGCGCGGAAATTCGTCCTTCGTCATCAGGATGTACGGGTAGGACTTGTCGTCGCGAAAGAGGATGTTGTAGCGCGGGTTCAACCCCTTGATCAGGTTGTTCTCGAGCAGCAGCGCCTCGGCCTCGGAGCGCGTGACTGTCGTCTCGACCCGGGCGATCTGCTGCACCATCAACGCGATGCGCGGGCTCGGATGATTCTCGCGGAAATACGAGGCGACACGCTTCTTCAGCGCCTTGGCCTTGCCGACGTAGAGTACGTTGCCGGCAGCATCGAGCATGCGATAGACGCCCGGCAACTCGGGCAAGGTGGCGAGCAGCGTCCGATGATCGAACGGTTCTGGAATGGCGACGGCAGACGGGTCAGGCACTTCGGACATGCGGTAGGATGGGCAACTTTCAAGGACTCGCTCGATGTTAGCACGCAGCGCCATGCCTTCCGCCCAACACCCGCAACGCTGGGATATCTTCTGTACCGTTGTCGACAACTACGGCGACATCGGTGTCTGCTGGCGACTGGCACGGCAGCTGACGGTGGAACATGGCGTTGCAGTGCGCCTTTGGGTGGACGATCTGCCGGCCTTCGCCCGGCTTTGCCCGGCGGTCGCTCCGGTACTGGCACAGCAGTCAGTCAGCGGTGTCGAAATCCGCTGCTGGCTGCAGCCCTTCCCGAAAGACATCACACCAGCGGATGTCGTGATCGAAGCCTTTGCCTGCGAATTGCCGGAAAGCTACATCGTAGCGATGGCGCAACGCGAAGTCAGGCCGCGCTGGATCAACCTTGAATACCTATCGGCCGAATCCTGGGTGGCCGACTGTCACGGACTGCCGTCCCCGCATCCGCGGCTGCCGCTGACCAAGCATTTCTTCATTCCGGGTTTCGACGAGAACAGCGCCGGCCTGCTGCGCGAACACGATCTGCTCGCCCGTCATGCTGCCTTTGATGCAGATCTCTGGTGGGCTGATCAGGGCGGCGCACCGGCGGAAGGTGCCCTGACGGTGTCGCTGTTTGCGTACGAGAATGGAGCCGCCGCGGCACTGCTTGGCGAATGGCGGAACAGCGTGCAACAAGTACGCTGCCTCGTGACCGATTCGCGCGTACGGCCGTCGGTCAGTGCGGCCCTCGCGCGTCCGCTGGCGCCGGGCGAGCGCTACCAGGACGGCACGCTGGACCTGCAGGTACTGCCCTTCATGCGACAGGAGGACTACGACGACCTGCTCGCCGCCTGCGACCTGAACTTTGTCCGCGGCGAGGATTCCCTGGTGCGCGCGATCTGGGCCGGGAAGCCCTTCGTCTGGCACATCTACCCGCAGAACGATGATGCGCACTGCGTGAAGCTCGACGCCTTCCTCGAGCGCTATTGCGACGGTCTATCACCTGCGGCGAATGATGCGCTACGTGCCTTCTGGCACGGCTGGAATGCCGAAAACGCGACAGGCGAACAATGGCGCGCCCTTTCCGGTCACCTGCCGGAGATTGCCGTACACGCCCGAACTTATCGCGACCGCCTCGCGCAACTCCCTGATTTGTCGAAAACACTGGCGGATTTCTGTCGGGCACCGGTATAATGCCGGGTTTCCATTTTCGCCCATTCATTCACAGGACACCCCGATGAAAACCGCCCAGGAACTCCGCTCCGGCAACGTCTTCATGGTTGGCGCCGACGCCATGGTCGTGCTCAAGGCCGAATACAACAAGTCCGGCCGCAACGCCGCCGTCGTCAAGATGAAGATGAAGAACCTGCTCACCGGTGCCGGCGCCGAGACGGTGTACCGCGCCGACGACAAGTTCGAAGTCGTCACGCTCGACCGCAAGGAAGTCACCTACTCCTACTTCGCCGACCCGATGTACGTCTTCATGGACGCCGACTACAACCAGTATGAGATCGAAGCCGAGGCCATGACTGACGCGCTCAAGTACCTGGAAGACGGCATGCCCTGCGAAGTGGTGTTCTACGACGGCAAGGCGATCTCGGTCGAATTGCCGACCAGCGTCGTCCGCGAAGTCATCTATACCGAGCCGGCCGTCAAGGGCGACACCTCGGGCAAGGTCATGAAGCCGGCCAAGATCAGCACCGGTTTCGAACTGCCGGTCCCGGCCTTCGTCGAAATCGGCGACAAGATCGAGATCGACACGCGCACGGACGAATATCGCAGCCGCACCAAGTAAATCTGCGGATTCTCAAGTACGTAAAGAAGAGCGACCCAAGGGTCGCTCTTTTTTCGCACTTTTTTGCGGCGCAATATGGCCTGCAATAATTTGGTGAATATTGATCTGCATTCATATCACCAAAGGCTTATGGATTTATGATTGTCACGTGACACGAGATTGATGATCCATCATCCGACTTCATTCGGGAGGCCATCATGTCGAACATCCTCTGGATGCAAACCGGCGCGTGTAGCGGGGACACCATGTCCCTGCTCTCTGCGGACCGTCCAAGCCTTGAACAACTGGGTCTGCAATATGGCGTAAATCTGCTGTGGCAGCCCTCCCTGACCGTCGATCGAAGCTTTGGTGAGGTCCTCGGTGCCGTACTCGCCGGCGACGAAAAACTTGATGTCCTCTGTATCGAAGGCAGCCTCATGGTCGGGCCCGGCAACACCGGCATGTTCGACACCTGGAAGGGCCGCCCGAAGATCGATATCGTCCGGCAACTCGCACCTCTGGCGACGGATGTCGTCGCGATGGGGACGTGCGCCGCCTTTGGCGGCGTCCATGCGGCGGGGATGAATCCTACCGACTGCACCGGCCTGCAGTTCCACAAGGACACGCCGGGCGGGTTGCTTGGCAACGCTTGGCGCGCGCGTAGCGGACGCCCGGTCATCAACGTCTCCGGTTGCCCGGCCCATCCGAACACAATCACCAAGGTGTTGGCGATGATCGCTGCCGGCGAGGAAATCGCGCTGGATCAGTTCAATCGCCCGACCGCCTTCTTCGCCAGCCTCGTCCATCAGGGATGTACGCGCAACGAATATCATGAGTACGACATCGAGGATTCGGAGCTTGGAGGGCGCGGCTGCATGTTCTTCAGTCTCGGCTGCCGGGGTCCGCAGACCGTGGCGCCCTGCAATACCGAACTCTGGAATGGACACAGCAGCAAGACCCGGGCGGGCGTTCCGTGTTTCGGCTGCACTTCACCGAGCTTCCCGCCCGACGGCGATCTGTTCAGCACGCCGCGCATCGGGGCCATTCCGAAGTTCCTGCCGCTGGGCGTGGTGCGCGCGAAATACATGGCCTACAAGAACCTCGCCCGCGCCGCTGCGCCGGAACGCGTGGTCAACCGGGAGATGGAGCCGTGAGTCGCGTTACTGTCGATATCGACCTCAATCGCGTCGAAGGTGATCTTGAGTTCCAGCTCGATCTGGAGGACGGGATCGTCGTCGACGCACGCTGCATCGGGACGCTCTACCGCGGCTTCGAGCAGATCCTGATCGGGCGTCAGCCGAAGGATTCGCTTGTGATCACGCCGCGCGTCTGCGGCATTTGCGGGACGGCGCATCTCTATGCTGCAACCCGTGCACTGGAGCAAATTGCCGGGATCGAACCGAGTGCGCACGCGGTGCACATACGCAACCTGTGCCTGATGGCCGAGACCGTACAAAGCGATCTGCGTCAGACCTTTCTGTTCTTCACCCCCGATTTCTGCAACACGCTCTATGACGGCCATGCCATGGCTGCAGAGATCAGCGACGCCTTTGTCCAACTGAAAGGGTCTGTCGTGCGCGGCTGTCTCCGGCAGAGCCGAGAGCTTGTCGGCATCGTCGCCATCTTCGGCGGCCAGTGGCCCCATTCGTCCTACATGCTTCCCGGTGGCGTCAGCCAGCCGGCCAACAGCCGTCGGCTGATGGACGCGGCCGACATCGTCGCGTCCGTGCGGGCGTGGTTCGAGGAATCCGTCCTCGGGGGCGACCTGCACGATTTTCTTGCCCTGGACGATGCCGAATCGCTGTTCCGCTGGCTTGAAGCCAACCCGCGTCGACGCGCCGCTGCACTCTCGCTGATGACCCGTTTTGCGATCTCGATCGGCCTGGATTCGATCGGCAGCGGCACCGGCCACATGCTGAGCTACGGCGTCAATCCGCAGCCCGGCAAAGAGAATGGCCACGCGCTGGCCGCCGGATTCTTCAATGGCGATACCCGTGTGGTCGAGCCGCTCGACCAGAGGCAGATCAATGAGCACGTACGCCACAGCTGGTTCCTGGATTATCCGGGTGGCCGCCATCCCTGGCAGGGAGAAACGATACCGAACCATCTGCCGGGTACCGACCGCTACACCTGGAGCAAGGCACCGCGCTATGGTGACAGGGTCGTGCAGACAGGGCCATTGGCGGAGTTGCGTATCGCCGCTGATCCGTTGATCTGCGCCCTGCTCGAACGCGATGGCGATAACACCTGGTTGCGCCAGTTTGCCCGGCTTCGCCGCTGTGCCTGGATGCTGGACTCGCTCTCGGCGACGCTTGCGCAGCTCCGCCAGGAGATGGGCGAGCCGCACTATGTCGATCCGGGGATCTCGACCTGGCCCGACGGCCAGAGCTACGGACTGATCGAAGCGGCTCGCGGCGCACTCGGCCACTGGGTAAGGATTCGCGATGGTGTAATCGACAAATACCAGATCGTGACGCCGACCGCCTGGAATGCCTCCCCGCGCGATTCCGAAGGCCGCCACGGCCATTGGGAGCGCAGCATTATCGGCATGCGGGTCGACAACCCGGACAATCCGGTTGAAATCGGGCATGTCGTGCGTTCGCACGATCCCTGTCTGGTGTGCACCGTGCATTTCATCGGCCACGGCGGAAGGACGAGAATAGGTGTCTGACGTGCGCAAGACCCGTATCCTGTGTTTCGGGAACTCGCTTCACGGCGATGATGGCTTCGGTCATGCGGTTTCCCTTGCACTCACTCGAACGCTCCACGATCCGAACGTCGAGATCCACGACTGCGCGATCCGGGGTTTCGATGCCCTGCCCCTGTTCGCCGATTGCGCGCACGTCGTTGTGGTTGATGCCATGGCGGGGCCCTGCCCGGGCACACTCCGGGTCCTTGCCGCTGACGAGGTGCCCGTGGAGGATTCCGGCAGCAGCCACGGCGCCGGTGTTGGCGCCCTGCTGGCGGCGGTGCGTGCAGAGCTGGGCGAAATGCCGCGCATCGACGTCATTGCCGTCGAAATCGCAAGCGCTGTTCCGTTCTCGCCCGGACTGAGCCCGGAAGTGGCGTCGGCCATTGTCGAGGCATGCACCGAGATTCGCTTCCGGATCAGTCTGGCCAGAAACGACGGCAGTGCGGAACTCGCTGGCGAAATCGAGGTGTTGCGAGAAGCCAATCGCGCACTCGAAAACGAACTGACGCAGAGCGCGTCAGCACTCGAACAGCTGATGGATGAGCAGCAGAAGCGCGAAGACCAGCTGACGCGCCGCTCCGAACGACTGTCGCAGCTCAACAGCATCATCAACCGCGCCATCGACACGATGGCGGAAACGCTGGTCATGCTGGGGCCGGATGGCCGCATCACGCGAGCCAACATCATGGTGGAGCAGGAACTCGGCTATCTGCCTGACCGCCTCGTCGGTGGATTTTTCGAGGATTGCCTATCGGAATCGGGGCGCGACGTTCTGCGCGAACACGTACCGGCCACCACGGGAAGGCCATTGCTGCTTGGCGCCATCCAGGCGAACGGCGGCCGGCTGACCGCCGAACTCAGCTTCAGGCGTGCCGGCGCAGCCGATGATGACGATGCGTCGCTGGTGCCGTACCTGATGCATGCCAGTCTCATTCACGGTCATGCCGGAAAACTCGAGGGTGCAATCGTCATTTCCTCGAACATTTCCCGGCTGCGGGCACGCGAGCAAGCCTTGCGCAACAGCGAACGGGAACTGACACTGGTCGCCAGCGAGTTGCGAGAGCATCGTGACAACCTGGCAACGATGGTCGAGCAACGCACGCACGACCTGCGCATTGCCAAGGAAGCTGCAGAATCGGCCAGCCGGGCGAAGAGTGAGTTCCTGTCCAACATGTCGCACGAACTGCGCACGCCGCTGAATACGATCATCGGCGTCGCCGATCTGTGTCTGCTGAAACCGATCCCGGCCCCGGTCGAGCAGAATGTGCGCAAGATCCGTGGGGCTGCCGGTCACCTGCTGACGATCATCAACGACATCCTCGATTTCTCGCGTATCGAAGCCGGGCGACTGAACCTCGAATCGACCTCTTTCGGGCTGCCGGAACTGCTGGAAGAAGTGTGCGAACTGATGTCCAGCCAGGCCGAGGCCAAGGGACTCGAGTTGCTGCTGGATCTCGACCTGAATGCCAGCCGCTGTTTCATCGGCGATCCGACGCGGGTCAAGCAGGTACTGATCAACCTGCTCGGCAATGCGGTCAAGTTCTCGCATCATGGTGCTATCACTGTCGCATGTCGTGCCGAGGAAATGGCCGCAGGGAGCGGACATCTGCACCTCTCGGTCAGGGACGAGGGAATCGGTATCCCGCCTGAAGCCCAGTCGACCCTGTTTGCGGCCTTCTACCAGGCGGACACCTCGACGACGCGGCGTTATGGCGGGTCAGGACTCGGGCTTGCGATATCTAAGCGCATTGTCGAGTTGATGGGCGGCAGCATCCGGGTCGAGAGCACTCCCGGTGCCGGAAGCACCTTCCATTTTTCGCTCCCGCTGCGTTTTGATCCGGCAGAAAAGGTGACCCTTGCAGAGAGTCTTGTCGGGCGCCTGAGGGAATTTAATGCAGGCCCACTGCTCCTCGTCGGGCTGCATGCTGCGGTAGCGGAAAACCTCGTCCGTCAGTGCGGACAGTTGTCGCTGACAACTGCCATCTGTACGGACCACAAGCAACTTCCGGCAATGCTGCGCGCCCCTGATGCAAAATTCGGGGCCGTGATTCTGGAGGCAGAACCGTCGCCGGGCGGGCGCCTCGATGCCGCGAGCACCAGCGAGACGGTGCTCCATATGCTGCAGGAGCAATGCGGTGCAGCGCGACCGACATTGATTCTCCTCGCGAGCCACCGCTACCTGGCTTCCGCTGCCACGAGCGCGGGCCAGTACGACGCCCTTCTGGCGAAACCGATCAGCATGCGCCGTTTGGTTACTGCGATTTCCGTTTCGGCCAGTGACGACCGGGCGTTGCGGGTGGAAGGGAGTGCGCGGGCCGAGAGCCGTCCACTGGACCTCGCCGACTTCACTCATTTGAGGAATCTCGACGTACTCGTCGTGGACGATGTCGAACTGAATCGCGAACTCATGCAGGATTTCCTCACCACTGCCGGCGTCAAGGTTCGCATGGCATGTGACGGTGAGCAGGCCATTGCAGCCGTGATCGCGCGGCGGCCGGATCTCGTTCTGATGGATTGCCAGATGCCGGTGATGGATGGTTATGCAGCGACCCGACAACTGCGTGCCGATCCCCGCTATTCCGCACTGCCGATCATCGCGCTGACTGCAGGCGCCCTTCCCCACGACAGGGAGGAGAGTCGTGCAGCCGGCATGGACGCGCACGTCACCAAGCCTGTCGACTTCGACACGCTGATGAAGACCATCACGGATGTTCTGCACCGTGCCGCACCGGCTGGCCGCACGGAGACGGTAGGCGCCAATGTGAGCCGGCCAACGGCGTCTGTTGAAGGCCTGCCGGAGCTTCCCGGGATCGACGTCAGCCTTGGGCTGCGCAGCGTGCAGAACAAGGTCGACTTCTATCGCCGTCTTCTGGTCAAGTTTCGTGACAGCCAGTTGTCCTCGTTCGCGTCGACGCTGTCGTCAATGCTGCTTGAGCACCGCCTCCAGGACGCCATTCGCCTGACCCACTCATTGAAGGGGTCGTCCCTTACCATCGGTGCCAACACGCTCGGCGAACTCGCCGCAACGGTCGAAAAGGAGTTGCGCAATCTGGCATCCGATGCGGACGCCGGTGAAACCGCCGCCATGCAGCCGCTCAACTCGGAAATCGATCGCGTCATGATGGCGCTCAGGTCGTTGTGAGGCTGGATTGAGCCATGACCGCCTCGCCGCGCCACCAATGATGCCAGTCTGATGGACGCGTCTGTCGTTGCTGCCATGGCCAAATGGCCGAATGTGCCGGACTGCCGTGGGTGGCTGTCGCTCGACCGGCGCGGCCAGTGGCGCCTGCAGGGTAGCCCGGTGCGACACGCGGGTCTGGCCGAATTCATCGGCCGCAACTACGCATGCGACGAAACCGGCGCCTGGTTCATGCAGAACGGGCCGCAGCGGGTCTGGGTGGGCCTGGAGATGACGCCGTGGATTTTCCGTCTGACCGGTGCGGGCGGCATCGTTACCCATACCGCAGAAGCGGCCGGTGCCATTGAAGCCGCGTGGCTGATCGATGGCGAGGCTCTGTGTTTGCGCACGACGCGTGGTTTTGGGACGGTCGATGACCGCGACCTGCTCACGCTGCTCGAGCATTTTCGCGGCGCCGATGGTGCGCCGGTCGATGAGATCGACGACTTCGAAAGCCTCGAACTCCTCTCGCTGCATTGGGGCGCCGCATGTCTGCCGCTGCAGCGCTGCAGCAATGCCGATCTGGAGCGGGTCGGCGGCTTCAGGCGCTTGCCGTGAGTTCCTGTGCGAAGGCAACGCCGGCCAGGTAGAGCGGGTCGGACTTCAGCGCGGAGAGAGTCGGTACAGGTCGGGTCGGCAGCAGCCGCTCGATACGGGCACTACGTACCGGGTCGAACGGTTCGTGCCAACGGGTAAGCAGCTCGCCGACGAAATCCGGACTGTTGCAGACGAGCAACATGTCGCAGCCGGCGCGGTAGGCGGCCGTCGCGCGAGCGACGATATCGCCGGCAACGCTAGCCCCTTCCATCGACAGATCATCGCTGAAAACGACACCATCAAATTTAATGTCGTTTCTTAGAACATTTATCCAGTAGCTTGAAAAACCAGCAGAGTTTGAATCAATATCCGGGAAACTTACGTGCGCAGGCATGACCGCGTCGAGCGGTAGTCGGCGATACGGCAGCATGTCCGGCGCGAGCTCGTCCAGCGTCCGCTCGTCGACCGGAATCGCCACGTGCGAATCGGCTTCGACCCACCCGTGACCCGGAAAATGCTTGCCGCAGGCAATCATGCCCGCCTGCCGGAGGCCGGCGATCAACTCGCCGGCGAGTGCGGCAACGATCTCCGGATCGCGGTGGAAGGCACGCGTGCCGACCACCGAGCTGCGCCCCCAATCGAGGTCGAGCACCGGCGTAAACGACAGGTCGACGCCGTGCAGGCGGAGTTCGGCGGCAAGCACGTAACCGATGGCGTGCGCCTTTTCCCGCGTGCGCATTTTTGCGGGGTCCGGGTCGCGATCCCAGGCGTCGCCAAGTGAACGCATCGCCGGCAGGCGGGTAAAGCCTTCGCGGCAACGCTGCACCCTGCCCCCTTCATGGTCGATGCCGATCGGCAGGCATGGCGTGCGCAGGGCATGGATGTCCGCACAGAGGCGATCCAGTTGCTCCGGGCAGGCATAGTTGCGGGCAAACAGGATGATGCCGCCAACCGCCGGGTGGCACAGTCGCTCGCGGTCGAGGTCGGTCAGTTCGGTGCCGGCGATGTCAATCATCAGCGGGCCGAGCGGGATCTGTTTCATGCCTGCTCCAGGATGACGAAGGCGACGGCGTAGTCGCGCTCGTCCGAAATCGAGAGATGGGCGGACAGGCGCTTTTCGCGCAGCAAGGCCGCCAGTTCATCCGAATACGCGAACGCCGGCTTGCCGAGCGGGTCATGCCCGACAGCGATTGCCGGCAGCGTGGCTGGCGCACGGACGCCGATACCGAGCGCCTTGGCGAAGGCTTCCTTGGCCGCGAAGCGTTTGGCAAGGAAGCGGCCCTTGTCCGGAGCGGCTGCGAAATCAGCCATTTCGGCCGGTGCGAGCAGCTTCGCCGCGGCATTTTCGCCGTGCCGCTCGAACATGCCGGCCAGCCGCTCGACGGCGACGATGTCGGTGCCGATGCCGTAGATCATGCCAGGGCTACTCGCCGAGCCGTGCCGCTTCGCGCATCAACGCCTTCATCTCGCGCACTGCTTCGCGCAGGCCGACGAAGACCGAGCGGCTGACGATGGAATGGCCGATATGCAGCTCGCGCACTCCAGGCAAGGCGGCGATCGGCTGCACGTTGTAGTAGTTGAGCGCGTGACCGGCATTGAAGCGCATGTCGAGATCGCGGATGGCCTGCCCAGCGCGGCGCACCATGTCGATCTGGGCGAGCACCACCGGCGCCGCGGCGTCGCGCCCCATGGCATGGAAGGCATGGGCGTAAGGGCCGGTGTGGATTTCGCAGACTTTGGCGCCGATGCGCGCCGCTGCCTCGATCTGCGGCAGTTCGGCGTCGATGAAGACGCTGGTGACGATGCCGGCGTCGGCCAGCCTTGCAATGGCGTCCTTGAGCTTGGCTTCCTGACCGACGCAGTCGAGGCCACCTTCCGTCGTGACCTCGTGCCGGCCTTCGGGCACCAGCATGGCCATTTCAGGCTTGAGTCGGCAGGCGATGCCGACCATCTCGTCAGTTGCGGCCATTTCGAGGTTGAGCTTGATCTGGGTGAGCTGGCGCAGTTTCTCGACGTCGGCATCCTGGATGTGGCGCCTGTCCTCGCGCAGATGCACGGTGATGCCGTCGGCACCACCGAGGTGGGCCTCGACGGCAGCCCAGACGGGATCGGGCTCCCAGGTGCGACGGGCCTGCCGCAGCGTGGCGACGTGGTCGATGTTGACGCCCAGTTCGATCATTGGCTTGCTCATAGCTCCTGCAACTCCATGAATATCTTGCGTGTTTCCAGCGGCTGGCCGCCGAGGTAATGAGTCATCAGCGCCCGCATCAGCTGTTTCGACTCCTGCAGCGAGCGCGGGTCGGAAAAATCCTCGCGGTCGAGGTCGAGCAGGGTCTTGCCGCATACGGACAGGGCCGAGTTGCCCGCCCGGTCGAGGCGCACTGCGCCACGCTCGATCTCGTAGGCATAGTATGCCAGCGGATCGACCGGGTGCCCTTCGCAGTCCTGCGCGAGGGTGAGCCCATAGCCCAACTCCGCCAGCAACGCATGTTCGAACATGCGCAGATCAGCCTCGCACACACCTTCGGCGAAGCGACGCAAGGTATCAACATAGGCAGCAAACAGTTTTTCATGCGCGTCTTCGCGCGGCAGCAGGTTCATCAGCAGCTCATTCAGGTAGTAGCCGCAAAACAGCGCCTTGCCCGACAGCAGCGGCTGCCCGCCCTGCCACTCGGCCTTCATCAGGGTCTGCACCTCGCCCTTGCCGGCCCAACCCAGTTCGAGTGGCTGGAAAGCCATCAGCAGGCCGCGCAGTGCCGAGCGCGGGCGTCGCGCACCGCGCGCCAGCAGCGCAACACGGCCGAAATCACGCGAGAAGACCTCGACGATCAGGCTCGTTTCGCGAAACGGATAGGTGTGCAGCACAAAGGCTGGCTGTGCATCGACGCGTTGCCGCTGCATGGGAAAACTCAGGCGCGGGCGGAGAAATGAACCGGGCGCGCCGGGCTGCAGGCCCGGCAATGCGCGCCGCTGCGCCGCATGACGTCGCCTTGTCCGACGCTGACCGTATCGTCGGCCAGGGCAAGGAGGTGCAACGAAGCCAGGGGCATAATCGCGCTGATCCTACTCGTAGCCGAGGCTCTTCAGCAGGCGCTCGTCATCCGTCCAGCCCGACTTCACCTTGACCCAGATTTCGAGGTAGACCTTGCCGTCGAACAGGCGCTCCATGTCCTGCCGCGCCTCGGTGGCGATGCGCTTCAGTGTCTCGCCACCCTTGCCGATGACGATGGCCTTGTGGCCAGGACGGTCGACGACGATCGCAGCAAAGATGCGTTTCAGCGCCCCCTCTTCCTCGAATTTCTCGATCTCGACCGTGGTCGAGTACGGCAGTTCGTCGCCGAGTAGGCGGAACAGCTTCTCGCGGATGTATTCGGCGGCGATGAAGCGGCTGCTCTTGTCGGTCATCTCGTCTTCGGCGAAGAGCAGTTCATCGTGTGGGAGATGTTTCCTGACCTCGCCAAGCAGTTCGTCGAGCTGCCGGCCGTTGGTTGCACTGACCGGGACGATGGCGGAAAAACTGCGTTTCCCCGCAACCTCGGTCAGGAACGGCACGAACGCCGCTTTGTCCTTGACCCGGTCCATCTTGTTGATGACGAGGATGACCGGCTTGTCTTCGGGGAGCAGGTTGAGGACGACCTTGTCCTTGCCGCCGAAGCGGTCGGCTTCGATGACGAAGAGAACCACGTCAACATCAGCCAGCGCCTGCGTCACGCCACGATTCATTGCGCGGTTGAGCGCATTGGTATGCTGCATCTGGAAGCCGGGGGTGTCGACAAAGACGAACTGGGCATCATCGTCGGTCCGTATGCCGGTGATGCGGTGGCGCGTCGTCTGCGCCTTCCTTGAGACGATGCTGATCTTCTCGCCGATCAGGGCATTGAGCAGGGTCGACTTGCCGACGTTGGGTCGGCCGACGATGGCAACATATCCGGATTTCACTTGATCGCTTCCAATGCTTTCTCCGCCGCCATCTGTTCGGCAGCACGGCGGCTGGGGCCAAGCCCTTCGCTACAAATACGCAGCGCGGGCAATTCGCAACAGACGCGGAATTGTTGTAGATGTGCCTGCCCTGATGTATCCATCATCACATATTTCGGCAGCGGCAGACGCCGTCCCTGGAGATACTCCTGCAGCCTTGTTTTGGGATCCTTGGCTTGCTGGCCGGGAACGATTGCGGCCAGTTGGCTTGCGTATAGCCGGCCGACCAGATCGGCTGCAGCAGAAAAACCACCGTCCAGGTGAACGGCACCAATCACTGCCTCCAGTGCATCGGCGAGGATGGATGGGCGGCGATGGCCGCCGCTGCGAAGCTCGCCTTCGCCGAGCCGCAACTGGGCGCCGAGCTCGAGGCTGTCGGCAATCCGGTGCAGGGCATCCTGGCAGACCAGATTGGCGCGCAAGCGCGACATGTCGCCCTCTGGAAGGCTCGGGAAGCGCCGATAAAGTTCCAGCGCAATGGCGCAGTTGAGTACCGAGTCGCCGACGAATTCGAGCCGCTCGTTGTGTGGCGTGCTGTGGCTGCGGTGAGTCAGCGCGGTTTGCAGAAGGTCTCGCTCGGCAAAGCTGTAGCCGAGCGCCTGCTCGAGCCGCGCTACGTTCATTTACCCTGGGAGGACGCTTGGTAATCGATGAGCAGGCTGGCCGGCCCGAACAGCGGGATGCGTTTTTCGTACGACACGGAGATAACGACCTGGCTGCCTTCCTTGGTGACCTCCAGATCAGCAGGCGTGACATCCGACGTATGGTCGATCTCGGCGTATTTGGCGTAAGCGTTGCGAATATCTGCAACCGTCATGTCGGGTTTTGCATTCTGGGCAGTCGCCGTGATGCCCTTCTTGATCTTGTAGAACTCGATTGCCGAGGGGGCCACCTTGATGACCAGCAGCGCCACCATCGCGACGATCACACCCCAGAACATGAGGCCCGAGAGGCTGACCCCCGTTTGCTTGTTCTTCATATGTTCTCCTCCTCTCCTACTTGAACGAACCCACACGACCGAGGTCGCTGAAGTTGAACCAGATCAGGAAGGCCTTGCCGACGATGTTTTCGTCAGGCACGAAGCCCCAGACCCGGCTGTCGCGGCTGTTGTCCCGGTTGTCTCCGACCATGAAGTAATGGCCGGGTGGCACCGTGCAGATCACGCCGGCATTATTGTAGAGACAATTTTCCCGGTGTGGGAACAGGACTGCGTCATTGATGAACGACGGCGCGTCGTCATCGTTGAGCATCCGGTGTTCCGTTTCACCAAGTTTTTCCTTGAACTGCTTTGAATAGTACAGGCGCTCGGAATGGAGGAAGTCATCGAGCTTGCTGACGGGAACCGGCTGGCCGTTGATCGTGAGCCGTTTGTTCTGGTAAGCCACCTTGTCACCGGGGAGTCCGACCACGCGTTTGATGTAGTCGAGCGACGGATCTTCCGGATAGCGGAAAACCATGACATCGCCACGCTGCGGCTGGCCGATGTCGATCACCTTCTTGTTGATGATCGGGAGCCTGATGCCGTAGGTGTATTTATTTACCAGAATGAAATCGCCAACAAGCAGCGTCGGGATCATTGATCCCGATGGGATCTTGAACGGCTCGACGATGAACGAGCGAAGTACAAAGACGATCAGGATGACAGGAAAGAAACCGGCACCGTATTCGACCCACCATGGGTCCTTCGCGTCGGGCTGGCGCCCGGGCTTCAAGAGCAGCGAGTCGAGTGCCCAGATGGCGCCCGAGACAAGGAGCAGGACGAACAGGATCAACGCGAAATTCACGGGCAACCCCCTTACTTTCCATCCACGCGCAGGACCGCGAGAAAGGCCTCCTGCGGAATCTCGACGGAGCCGACCTGCTTCATGCGCTTCTTGCCCGCCTTCTGTTTTTCGAGCAGCTTCTTCTTGCGGGTGATGTCGCCCCCGTAGCACTTGGCCAGCACATCCTTGCGCATGGCCTTGACGTTCTCGCGTGCCACGATGGTCGAGCCGATCGCCGCCTGGATGGCGACGTCGTACATCTGGCGCGGGATCAGTTCGCGCATCTTGGAGGCCAGTTCGCGGCCGCGATACGGCGCGTTGGCACGGTGAACGATGATCGACAGCGCATCGACCTTTTCACCGTTGATCAGCACGTCAAGCTTGACCACGTCAGCAGCGCGGTATTCCTTGAAGTCGTAGTCGAGCGATGCGTAGCCACGTGACACCGACTTCAGCTTGTCGAAGAAATCCATCACCACTTCAGCCATCGGCATCTCGTAGACGACCTTCACCTGGCGTCCGTGGTAATGCATGTCGACCTGGTTGCCGCGCTTCTGGTTGCACAGCGTGATGACCGAGCCGAGGTAATCCTGAGGCACGAAGATCGTCGCCGTGATGATCGGCTCGCGCACTTCCTCGACCTTCTGCGTCTCCGGTAGCTTGGCCGGATTCTCGACCTGGACCACCGAACCGTCGCGCATCACCACTTCGTAGACCACTGTCGGGGCGGTCGTGATCAGATCCTGGTCGAACTCGCGCTCGAGACGCTCCTGCACGATCTCCATGTGCAGCAGGCCGAGGAAGCCGCAGCGGAAACCGAAGCCGAGCGCCTGTGAGACTTCCGGCTCGAAATGGAGCGAAGCATCGTTGAGCTTGAGTTTCTCGAGCGAGTCGCGCAGCTGGTCGTACTGGTTGGCCTCGACCGGGTAAAGGCCGGCAAACACCTGCGACTTGATTTCCTTGAAGCCAGGCAGTGGCTCGGTGGCCGGATTCTCGACCAGCGTCACGGTGTCACCGACCTTGGCGGCGTCGAGTTCCTTGATGCCGGAGATGATGAAGCCGACCTCACCTGCCCGGAGCATCTCGCGTGCCAGTGACTTCGGCGTAAAAACACCGACCTGCTCGCACAGATGGGTCGCGCCGGTGGACATCAGGCGGATCTTGTCCTTCGGCTTGAGCGAACCATCGACGACACGCACCAGCATGACAACCCCGACGTAGTTGTCGAACCACGAGTCGATGATCAGGGCCTTGAGCGGCGCCTCCGTGTTGCCCTTGGGTGCCGGAATGCGTTCGATGATCGCTTCCAGGATGTCTTCGACGCCGAGCCCTGTCTTGGCCGAACACAGCACGGCGTCCGTGGCGTCAATGCCGATGACATCCTCGATCTCGGCACGGGCATTGTCCGGGTTGGCCGATGGCAGGTCGATCTTGTTGAGCACCGGCAGCACTTCGACGCCCAGTTCGATCGCCGTGTAGCAGTTGGCCACCGTCTGCGCCTCGACGCCCTGCGAGGCATCAACGACCAGCAGCGCGCCTTCGCAGGCCGACAGGGAACGCGAGACCTCGTAGGAGAAGTCGACGTGTCCCGGCGTGTCGATCAGGTTCAGGTTATAGACCGTGCCGCTTTTCGCCTTGTATTGCAGCGCCGCTGTCTGCGCCTTGATGGTAATACCGCGCTCACGCTCGATATCCATCGAATCAAGTACTTGCGCTTCCATTTCACGGTCTGAAAGGCCGCCGCAGAGATGGATGATGCGGTCGGCCAGGGTCGATTTGCCGTGGTCGATGTGAGCGATGATGGAAAAATTACGGATGTGGTCCATGGCACTTATGCTTGTATCAGATTGGTTCGCGTGGTATCGTTTTTACACGTAACCGATTGTTTAACAAGCATTTTTAATCTCATATAAGTTCAAATCGTCTCAGTACAGATCAGCTGAATGCGGGTAGAAAAGCGGGTAGAACCGAAATGCCTCTGGAACTCTACCCGCAAACTACGCTGTAAACACCTATCGGCAAGGGTTTCGGCGATTCGCTGCACGGGGATGACTCGGAGGACATATGCTGACCGACACCACAATTCGCAACACCAAGCCCGGCCAGAAGGTGATCAAGCTGACAGACGGCGGCGGATTATACCTTGAAGTGACCCCAGCAGGCGGTCGCCACTGGCGTTATCGCTTCCGAATCAACGGGAAAGAGTCCATCCATAGCATCGGCGAGTATCCGCGTGTCGGATTGGCAGAGGCGAGGCGTAAGCGCGACGACGCCCGGGATATGGTGAAACAGGGTACAAGCCCCGTGCTGGCCAAGCAGCAGCAAAAATTCGCGCAGCAGTATGAAAATGCACAGACGTTCAAAGCTGTTGCCGAGGAATGGTTCCTTGCTGCCCCTGCCAAGAGCAAAAATGGCAGCTGGTCGGATAGCTACAAGGCTTCGGTGCGCACTCTGCTCGACCGTGACATTCTCCCCCACCTTGGCGCGATTCCCGTCCGCCAGATAAATACTCCGATGGTGCATCAGGTTGTCAAACGGGTTGAGGCAAGGCAGGCGGCAACACGGGCGATCCTCGCGCGCCAGATCATTGGGGGGGTGTTCAAGTTGGCGATTCTGACGCACCGTGCCGATTTCAACGTGGCCGAACCGCTAAAGGGTGAGATTGCACGGCGAGTGGTTGAACACCACAAGCACCTCGAACGTACCGACGTTGGCGACTTCCTGCGTAAGCTGTCCGACTACACGGGGCACCGGACTACGTCCATAGCGTTGGAACTGCTGCTTCAAACTGCTGTGCGGCCCGGCGAGTTGTGCGGCGCCGCCTGGTCGGAATTTGACCTTGATGCTGCCGAGTGGCGTATCCCGGCAACCCGGATGAAGATGCGGAAGGTTCATCTTGTGCCGCTGTCGCTCCAGTCGGTCGCGCTGCTGCGCGAGTTGAAGGAGATCACGGGGCATAGGGAACACCTGTTCCCGGTTCAGGGAACCAAGGCGGGCACGATACCGGTTGCCACCCTGCGCAACGCGATAGCAAAACTAGGATACGGCGACAGATTCAGCCCCCACGGCGCACGGGGCACGTTCTCCACTACTATGAACGAGGCCGGGTATCCGCCTGACCACATCGAAGTGCAACTGGCGCACAGCGACAAGAACAGCACCCGGCGGGCGTATAACCATGCTCGCTACCTGCCGGAGCGCCGGAAGCTGCTGCAAGATTGGGCCGATATGCTCGACGGGTTCATGGCTGGGGCGAAGATCATTCCGATTGGGAGGGCAGCATGAAAAAACAGCGGCTAACGCGATTTCACATCAAGCAGTCGATTGACGCTCAGCCAAAGCCGACTGACGAAATGGTTCTGGCTATCAGCCAAGAAGCACAAGAGCTTGGCGGCAACGAAGCAGGCGCATTGAAAATATTGGCCGCAAATCTAGCGCAGGCATGGCAAGAGAACTCCGTACTTTGGGCTGCATTGCGGGAAACCGTACCGGAAACGGATAGCCTACGCGGACGGCCACGTAACGCACCGCGTGTTGGGTTAGCCATCCCGAAACCTGCCAGATCAGCAGGGGCTCCCAAGAAAAACTCATTGCCCAGATCGATGAAGGCACACGCTATCGATGCATCAGATTTTATTGATCGCGAGCTAACGTCAAGTGCGCACGCTGCGGCATATGTCGAAATATGCCGCAATGGAATCGAGCCGACCCCTCGACTCGTGGCAAATCTGCAACGGCGGATAAGCGAGTATCGGCGTATCAACAAAAAATAGCGCTCTTCCGGAATTAGCGAATATTCAGGCAAATTAATGGCATTCCGGTAGCAGAAGTGGCTCCCTAGACTTGAACCATACCGAATCTCGGTTGTTCAGAAGGAGCCACACATGCAAGCCACACCCTCAGCTAAAGACCGTCGCAAGACCGCCAAACTGGCCGAAATTCTGGCCCTCTGGCACAACCTCCCGGACGAAGCCCTCGTCCCCCTCCCCGTGGTCTGCGCGATCCGTGGTCGTTCGCCTGCGAGTATCTGGCGGGACGTTACCGCGCATCGTTGCCCTGCTCCAGTTTCTGCAGGCCCTCGCTGCACTCGCTGGCGTGTGGGTGACCTGCGGAAAGCCGTCTAAGCACTACTCGATCCAAGACAAATAAAAACGGCCCGAACGAGCCGGGCCGAAAGGAATTCCTATGCAGAATGAGAATAGCACGAACGCACTGAGTGCCGAAGACAAGCAATCGCTCGGCTTTTTGAAAATGCTGGGCAAACAGGATTATCACTTCCGTACATTTGACGACATGACTTTGCCTGACGGAACGAAACGCCAGGACCAGTCCCTTGGAAGAAAATTCAGCCAGCAGACTCGGGCAACATTCAACGAAATGCGCAAGCTCAACGCAATGAATGCCGGAGCATTCGTAGTCATCAATGACGGCGGGCAAACCGACGCTGAAATCGTAAGGGTCGTTGCTGTTTTTGCCGATACGGACGGCGCCCCGCTTGAACCGCTAATGTGCCTTCAACCTCATATCGTTGTCGAATCGTCACCGGGAAAGTGGCACGTTTACTGGCTGGTGGATGAGTTCCCGCTCGCCATGTTTAAACCGGTACAGCAAGCAATCGCGGCGAAATACGGTACGGACAAATCCATTTGCAACCTGTCACGGGTTATGCGCCTGCCCGGTTTCAATCACTGCAAGGGAGAACAGTATCCGGTTCGGATTCTCCAGTTGAAAAGGAAGCTTCCTCGCTACAGCCTGGAGGAGATCGTCGCGGGACTCGGCCTTTCGATTGGGCGAACGGACAGCTCTGCTGCTGATCATTCCAAACTTCGCCCCCTGCCCTCCCGCACGTTGGATGATACGACTGCGATTCTGAGCTTCATTAACCCTGACTGCAGCTATGACGACTGGCTCCGAGTCTGTTTTGCCATTGCCGACGAGTACGGCGAAGCCGGACGTGATTTGTTTGTGCGCTGGAGCGCCGGTGAGGTGGCGCAGAGATGAAATCTAGCAAATTCGATTTCGCTTCAGCCAACCGGCATTACGACAATGCGCTTAAGCGCACCGAATGGACCGGGCCGCGCGCAACGATGGGGACCGTGCTACATCTTGCTCGGGAAAACGGCTACGAAGCGCAAGTCCGTCCGTCCATCAACGCCATGCGCTTCGATCTGGCTGCCGGTATTCCACGGTTCGAACCCCATGGCGTCCTGCCTCGGCAATTCGCTGGCGTAACTGTTGATGAGCGAAGTGCCCGCCTGTTCCCCCTGTCAGCGCTGTCTGTCCTCGTCGCCCTCGGAGCTGTTGGGAAAACGACCTTTTGTGTTGCCGTCGCATGTCATGTGGCCGCAGGTAAGGACTGGAACGGCACCCCTGTTACGGCACTGAAGGTGATGATGTTCTGTGTCGAAGAGATGGTCGCGGAGATCAATGCAAAGATCAGTGCTTGCATCTTCGATTGGCCTGAAGACGTGCGCAACAAGTGCATCCGGAATCTGTGCGTATTTTCCTGTCTCGACGGCGATTACCGCCTGACGAAGATTGATCGCAACCAGTATGTTGGTACAGGTGTCGCAGACGAGATGATCGCGGCCATTGATCAATTCGGAGCGTCGCTGGTCATCATTGACCATCTACAGGGGTTTGCATCTGGCGACCTCAACGGTAGTGAAACGGCGACAGCTATGGCCCGTGAAGCAAACAAGATCGTTGCAGCGACGGGCGCAGCGGTTGTTTTGACGGCGCACATTTCAAAGGCCAACATCGGGGCGCAGTCGGTCCAGCAAGGCTTCATTTCCGGATCGCTAGCATTCGAGAACGCTGCGCGGCAAATGGTTGGTCTTATTCCAATGCCTGATGCTGATGCGAAGCGTTTTGGAGTCGAAGCGATGAAATCAGAGTACCTGAAGCTCGAAATCCCGAAGAACTCCTACGGGCCGAGTGGTGCTGGAATGTACCTCCGTCGTATGCATCAGCCGAGCTATCACACGGTACGGATCGAACCTGTCTCTTTGACGGAACCGCTTCCAGCCGTCCGTCAATCTGCCCACGAGACGCTTTGTGAAAAGGTTATCGACTACATTAAGCGGCATCCTGACGTCACCAAGAACAAGCTCGACGCTGCTTCCGGTGCTGACGGCTTTTTCAGAGCAAGCAAGGTGCGAGTACGTGCGGCACTCGACGATTTGCTCAAGGCGGGTAACGTCGTGATGACCCCTGTCACCGAAGTTATTCGGAGCAGACACCAACTCGGTAAGCAGGTGAAACACCTTCTTGAGGTGGCGAAGTGAACGGTGCACCTCGCGGCAAGCCCGCCGGCCGCCAGCCCGCTACCCGGCGGGTATCAACTACGCAGGCGGGCTTAAATGCCCCATTGAGCAAGGGTTTATGTCCGCTGCTTGTAGCCCGCCGATTTCTGCTACTTGGTGGCGGGCTTGAATCCATTGCAGCAGAAGGACAAACGCCCGCCAGACTTTTGCCACGTCTAACGACGTGTAGTCCGCCGTGGCGGGCTACTACGTCTGCCGTTTATGACCCGTTGAACATACAGATTGTTGGTGCAGCCACCGGAGGAACATCATGAGCTTCATTTCCGAATACACCGCGCAACTGCGTGAGCAGGTAGCAAAACGCCGTTCCGAACAAGTGCGCATCGAAGCCGCACAGGTCAAGCGCGAACCGAAACGTAAACTGGATTACCTTGGAATTGTTACTGCGTGGTGGAACAACCAGCCCCCGAAAATGCGTGTGCACCCATGGTCGCTCAAGACCATCGCCGCAGCTGCTTTTGCCGACAGTCCCCGCAAACCATCGATCCAGTATGTCGCAGAAGCGCTACGCCACATCGGATTTACCGAACGCCGCGACTGGAGCCGAGCGGGAAGGAACCGTCGGCAATGGCTGCCCCCGATAAACTACCTAGGAGACAAGAAATGATTGCTAACAAAGCCGCCATCAGAATCGAGTACAGCGAAGAATGTGGCTGGGGCGTAGTACTAGAAGGGGAATATGGAGATGGTCCCACCATCTTCCCGAAGGTGGCCAACGAAGCGGAGGCAAAGGTATATATGGACGGCTGGAACCACTGTCGCCGCGTGATTGCAGATGCGATGTTAGACAGCGCTTTCAAAAATCAGGATCGCCTGCATTTGCCAATTTCATCTTCCCGAGACTAACCGAGCTTTTCGCATAATCTGGGTGAAGGAACAATGCACCCTCCTTGACATAGAGGAGTTCCTACCACGTCCTTAAACGCTCTCCCCCCTGGTCGGGCAGCACAAATTGCGTTACCTATAGCATCCTTGATACACATTCCGGGAGCACATTTGGTTCTCCCCGTTACATCCAAGACCAGAGTGCCGAGCGGCTCGATCGGACATATAAACCCACCCATTACGGCCTTTACACATCCAGTAACTATTTCCTCAGCCAATACATTGGACGTACAGAGCAATAGCGAAGTTGCTATTAATAGCGCTCTAACTCGCATAAAAATTTCCTCACAAATTTTTTCGATTTCGCACTCTTATTTACACCTTGTCTAGCCCAATACGCGTATACGAATAAACTATCGTAGCAGCGCATATTCTGCAGCCATTCATACGGCATATTCGGATATTACGCTGTACGCTGAGAACGCTCCTTAGCCGGAGGAGTGGCGGCGTAGGAGTACTGGCCGAGTGTCCCCCTTAGTAGGCCTTGAATCTGTTACAACGCCACGATCAATTTCGAGCCTCGCGCCTCTATAAAACGGGACAGCAGGGTTCCACTGAACAACGTCAACCGTTCCCGTAAACCAGTCCGCAAATACCCTGCCCGTGCGGTCAGGGAAAATGTCTCCCAGCGTAGCCTCTCGAC
>Ga0268298_10001611_pt1 | contig 26133 bp, 20 predicted proteins | sample WWTPWeurt_MetaG_FD_194462 | JGI IMG/M metagenome (GOLD analysis project Ga0268298, IMG submission 194462) | Activated sludge microbial communities from WWTP in Nijmegen, Gelderland, Netherland - WWTP Weurt | ecosystem: Engineered > WWTP > Aerobic digester > Activated sludge | place...
GTGGGTGCGTGGAAACCGTAGTCCATCAGGCGCTTGGCGATGTCGATCTCGGCGATGCCCGTGGCAGCCTTGATCGGACGGATGTCCAGGATGCACTCGTGGGCCACACGGCCGTTCTTGCCGACGTAGAGCACGGGGTAGTGGGCCTTGAGTTTTTCCGCGACGTAATTGGCATTGAGGATGGCAACCTGGGTCGCCTTCTTGAGTCCTTCTCCCCCCAGCATGGCGATGTACATCCAGGAAATGGGCAGGATGGAGGCCGACCCGAAGGGGGCCGCGCTGACTGCGCCCTGGCCAACCTGGGGGCCCTCCACCGGTTGCACGACGTGATTGGCCATGAAGGGCGCCAGATGGGCCTTGAGTCCGATGGGCCCCATGCCGGGACCGCCGCCTCCGTGGGGAATGGCGAAGGTCTTGTGCAGGTTCATGTGGCTGACGTCGGCACCGATATAGCCCGGGGCGGTGAGCCCCACCTGGGCATTGAGGTTGGCGCCGTCCATGTACACCTGGCCGCCGTGGTAATGCACCAGGGCGCAGATGTCGCGGATGTCTTCCTCGAACACCCCGTGGGTGGACGGGTAGGTGATCATCAGGCAGGCCAGCTTGGCGGCATGCTGCTGGGCCTTGTTCTGCAGGTCGATGATGTCCACGTTGCCCTTGTCGTCGCACTCGACCACCACCACCTGCATATTGCACATCTGGGCCGTGGCCGGGTTGGTGCCGTGGGCCGATTTGGGGATGAGACAGATGTTGCGGTGTCCCTCGCCGCGGCTGGCGTGGTAGCGGGCAATGGCCACCAGGCCGGCATACTCGCCCTGGGCGCCGGAGTTGGGCTGCATGCAGATGGCGTCGAAGCCGGTGAGCGTGCGCAGCCAGTCCTCCAGGCCGCGGATCATTTGCAGGTAACCCTGGGCCTGGTCGAGCGGGGCAAAGGGGTGCAGGTTGGCGAATTCCCGCCAGGTCACCGGGATCATCTCGCTGGTGGCGTTGAGCTTCATGGTGCATGAGCCCAGGGAGATCATCGAGTGGTCCAGGGCCAAGTCCCGGTTCTGCAGGGACTTGAGATAGCGCAGCATCTCGTGCTCGGTATGGTGGGTGTTGAACACGGGGTGCCGCAGGATGGAGTCCTGGCGCAACAGCGTGGGTGGCAGGCTGGGGTCGCTCCCCGCCATTTGGGCGTCGAGGGCCTCGATATCCAGGGTTACCTGACAGATGACCTTGAACAGGGCAGCCACGTCCTCGCGCGTCGTCGTTTCGTCAAAGGAGACGCCGAGGACGCCGGTGGATACCCGGCGCAGGTTGTAGCCGGCCGCCTGGGCATTGCGGCAGATGGTTTCGGCCCGGGCGCCCAGTTCGAGGTGCAGGGTGTCGAAGAAATATCGCGTCAGGACCGGCAGTCCGGCGCGGCGTATGCCTTCGGCAAAGATGGCCGCCAGACGGTGGATGCGGCTGGCGATGGTCTTGAGTCCTTCCGGGCCGTGATACACGGCGTACAGGCCAGCCATGTTGGCCAGCAGGACTTGCGAGGTGCAGATGTTGGAATTGGCCTTTTCGCGGCGAATGTGTTGCTCGCGGGTTTGCAGGGTCATGCGCAGGGCGGTCTTGCCGCGGGCGTCCTTGGAAACGCCGATGATGCGGCCAGGCATGGCGCGCACATTGGCCGCCCGGGTGGCGAAAAAGGCGGCGTGGGGTCCGCCGAAGCCCATGGGCACGCCGAAGCGCTGACTGGAGCCGAAGGCAATGTCGGCACCCAGGGAACCGGGCGATTTGAGCAACACCAGGGCCATGAGGTCGCTGGCCACGGCCACGGTGGCTCCCCTGGCCTTGAGGGCGGCGACCAGGGGCGTCAGATCGCTGACTTCACCCTTTTCGTTGGGGTACTGGAGCAGGGCGCCGAAGCACTCTTCCTCGGCGGCGTCGGCGGCCGGCTTGATGACCAGCTCGAAGCCGAAGTAGGTGGCGCGGGTCTTGACCACGTCGATGGTCTGGGGGAAACAGTCGGCATCGACGAAGAAGCGGTTGGACTGGCTCCTGGAGACGCGCCGGGCCATGGTCATGGCTTCGGCGGCGGCGGTGGCTTCGTCGAGGAGAGACGCGTTGGCCAGTTCCAGGCCGGTGAGGTCCACGACCATCTGCTGGAAGTTGAGCAGCGCCTCCAGCCGGCCCTGGGCGATTTCGGCCTGATAGGGCGTGTAAGCGGTGTACCAGCCCGGGTTCTCGAGGACGTTGCGCAGGATGACCTTGGGCGTCAGGGTGTCGTAGTAGCCCATGCCGATCAGGGAACGGTTTACCCGGTTGCGGCGCGCAATGGCCTTGAGGGCGGCGAGAGCCTCGTGTTCCCGTTGCGGCGCCGGAAGGCGGAGGTCGGCGGGCAGGCGAATGACTGCGGGGACGGTCTGTTCGATCAAGGCATCCAGATGTTCGACGCCCAGGTCGCCCAGCATGGCGGCCATTTCAGCGGCGCAGGGGCCGATGTGGCGGCCGATGAATTCATCTCTCTGCTCCAGGGCGGAAAGGGGCTGGCTGTAGGGCATGGGCAGGGCTCGCTCAGGCGGCGTCGGCCACGGCCTGATAGGCGGCGGCGTCGAGGAGCTTTTCCAGGTCGGCGGCATTGTCCGGCGTCATCCGGAACAGCCAGGCGGCGTAGGCGTTCTGGTTGACGCTTTCCGGGGCGTCGACGGCGTCCTGGTTCACGGCGGTGATGGTGCCGGCGATGGGGGCATAGACGTCGGCGGCGGCCTTGACGGATTCGACCACGGCCAGTTCCTTTTCGGCGTCGTAATGGGTGCCAACTTCCGGCAACTCGACAAAGACCAGGTCACCGAGGGCTTCCTGGGCGTGGTCGGTGATGCCGACGGTGACGGTGCCATCGGCTTCCAGGCGCAGCCATTCATGGGAATTGGTGTACTTGAGGTTGGCGGGGACGTTGGACATGGGGGGTTCTCCGGGGACAGTCATTCGGTAAAGGGGTTGAGAAGGGCGATGCCGCAGCCCTCGAAATCGCGGGTGTTGCGGGTAACCAGGGTGAGTCCGTGGGCCTGGGCGGTGGCGGCGATGAACATGTCGGGCTGGGCGCGAACGATGCCGCGTCGGGCGAATTCGCCGCGCAGGGTGCCCGAACGATGGGCAATTTGCTCTGTGACCGGCAGTGTGGTGGCGGAGGCCAGATAGCTTTCCATGAAGCTGATGACGCGGAGGTGCGGCCCGCGGGTCAGTCCGTAGCGAATTTCTTCGACCGTAACGGCCGAGATCCCGCATTCGTCCTCCTCGACCAGCCAGGCGCTCAGCCCCGGATTGGGACGGGGGCGGGCCAGTTCGCTCACCACGTTGGTGTCGAGCAGAAAACGGATCATGGGTTCTCATCCGGGCGGGAGAGCAGCCCCTCCTCTTCGAGCATCTGCACGAAGGCGTTGGGGCGGGTGGTCCGGGGCGGAATTTCAAGGCCGTCGAGGCCTTCTTCCGCCATGATCTGGCGCAGTTCCGCGAAGGCGTCGAAGAGGGTCTGGCGGGGCTGGTTCTTGGCCTTCCACGCCCGATACTCCGCCAGCTCCCCGGCTGCGATCACCGCCGCCACCGGCTGGTTGTGCTTGTAGATGACCTGCGGCTCGTTGGCCGCGGCGCGGATGACCTCGGAGAGGTGCTGCTTGGCTTGGGCGACGTTCCAGTTCATGGTCGGCTCCGTGATGTCCATTTATTGTGTCCAGTATAGACGTAATAAATGGACATTTCTGATCTCAGAGCAGGCCCTTGCCGTTGCGGGCGAAGGGGGGTTTGACGACCTTGGCCTTGAGGCGCTTGTCGCGGATTTCGACCTCCACGATCTCGCCCACGGGCACGCCCAGGGGAAGGCGGGCCAGGGCAATGGACTGCTGCAGGGTGGGGGAGAAACTGCCGCTGGTGATCTCGCCGCTGCCGTAGTCGGTGAACACCTTCTGGTGGCTGCGCAGGACGCCCTTGTCGAGCAGGACGAGCCCCAGGAACTGGGCGCGGCTGCCGTTGATGGTCAGCGCCGCCTTGCCGACGAAGTCGCGGTCGTCGTCGAGGGCGACGGTCCAGGCCAGGCCGGCGTCGAGGGGGGAAACGTTCTCGTCCATGTCCTGGCCGTAGAGGTTCATGCCGGCTTCCAGGCGCAGGGTGTCGCGGGCACCGAGGCCGCAGGGGGCGACACCCGCGGAAGCCAGCGCGTTCCACGCGGTGGCGGCTTCGCCGGCCGGCAGCATGATCTCGAAGCCGTCCTCGCCGGTGTAGCCGGTGCGGGCGACGAAGTATTCGCCGGCCTCGGCGGCGAAGAAGGGCTTCAGGCCTTCGCTGGCGGCCTGGGTCGGTGGCAGCACCTGCCACACTTTGGCGCGGGCGTTGGGGCCCTGGACGGCGATCATGGCCAGATCCCGGCGGGGGGTGATGGTCAGCTTCATGCCCCAGTCGGCCAAGCGGGCCTGCATCCAGGCGATGTCCTTGTCGGCGGTGCCGGCGTTGACCACGAGGCGGAAGCGCTCGTCGGTCAGGAAGTAGATGATGAGGTCGTCCACTACGCCGCCTACGTCGTTGAGCATGCAGGAATAGAGCGCCTTGCCGGAAATCCCGAGCTTGGCCACGTCGTTGGCGACCAGTTTGGACAGGAAGGGGCGGACGTCGGGGCCGACCAGATCGACGGGGCACATGTGGCAGACGTCGAACATGCCGCAATCGCGGCGCACGGCGTGGTGCTCCTCGATCTGGGAGCCGTAATTGACGGGCATGTCCCAGCCGCCGAAATCCACCATGCGGGCGCCCATTGCGCGATGGGTTTCGTTGAGCACTGTTTTCTTCAGCATATCAATCCTTTGCTGGCTTTAGTTAAAGCCGCTTCGAGAAACGGAAAAGGGGTGAAACGAGTGAACGTTTCACCCCTCTGTCCTCGATACCTGAGAGATTTGCCCCATCGGTGGGCGCCTCGCCAGGCGGGCGCCACTCTCCAGAGTTCAAGCCCGACGAGACTTCTCATGGGCTTGATTCCGTGGTCCTTTGGCCTGAGCGTTTGCGGGTGGTTTGCGCCTTCGGCGGCAGATGGATCTGCGCTCTCCCACGGAACGGGCGAACTCTAGCCCATGCCTGCTGGGCTGGCAAGAAGGCGGCTAGGGCGGGCTTGCAGAGAAGCGACGCCTGGGGTCCGGGCGCGTCGCGCTGCCATGGTAGACTGTTCGATTCGCCGGAACTCGCCCATGTCGCCCGTCAATTTCGATCTGCATTGCCATTCCCTCGTCTCCGACGGCCTTCTGGCGCCGACGGAACTGGCGCGACGGGCGTCGGCCAACGGGGTCGACCTCTGGGCGCTCACGGATCACGACGACATCGGCGGTATGGCCGAAGCCGCCACGGTTGCGGCTGAACTGGGCATGGCCTTCGTTTCCGGGGTCGAAATTTCTATCGAATGGAGCGGCACCCCCATCCACGTCGTCGGTTTGGGATTCGACCCCCAGGCCCCCGCCCTGGTAGCGGGCCTGGAGGGCTTGCGCGAAGGGCGCATCGCCCGGGCGCGGCGCATGGGCGAGGCCCTTGCGGCCAGCGGCATCTCCGGCGCCTTCGAGGGGGCCTTGCGCTATGCGGCCAATCCGGGGCTCATTTCCCGGGCCCATTTTGCCCGCTTCCTGGTTGAAGCGGGGGCGGCCCGGGATGTGCAGGGCGTGTTTCAGCACTATCTGGTTCCCGGAAAACCGGGGTACGTGGATCACCGCTGGGCGACCCTGGACGAGGCGATCGGCTGGATTGGCGCCGCCGGCGGCATCGCCGTCGTCGCTCATCCCGGTCGCTACAAGGTTTCCGCGCCGGTCCTGCGCCGCTTCCTCGGTGAGTTCCGCGAGCACGGCGGCCAGGGGATCGAGGTGGTGTGCGGCAGCCATACTCCGGACCACGTCCTGCACTTTGCGCGGCTGGCGCGGCATTTTGGCTTCCATGCCTCGCGGGGTTCCGATTTCCACGGGCCTCAGGAAAGCTACGTCGATCTGGGGCGCCTCCCGGGGCTGCCGGAGGATCTGAAGCCGGTATGGCGCCTGCTCCGCTGAATCCGAGGCCATGACGCAATATCTGGCGATCCACCCGGAAAACCCTCAGCCGCGCCTTCTGGCCCGGGCGGCGGAGATCGTGCGTGACGGGGGGCTGGTGGTCATACCCACCGATTCCTGCTACGCCCTGGGCTGCCATCTGGGGGACAAGGCGGCGGTGGATCGCATCCGCGAAATCCGCGCGGTGGACGATCGCCATCATCTGACCCTGATGGTGCGTGACCTCTCGGAAATCGCCCAATACGCCCGGGTGGATAACGTCCAGTACCGCCTGCTCAAGGCCACGACGCCGGGGAGCTACACCTTCATCCTGGAAGGCACCAAGGAGTTGCCGCGGCGGGTATTGCACCCCAAGCGCAAGACCATCGGCCTGCGGGTGCCCGATCATCCCGTCGCCCTGGCGCTGCTGCAGGAACTCGACGAACCGCTGCTCACGTCCACGCTCCTGCTGCCGGGAGACGAGGAACCCATGACCGAAGGCTGGGAAATCCGCGACCGCCTCGACGGTACCGTCGATCTGATCCTCGACGGTGGCCACTGCGGCACGTCACCGACCACCGTCATCGACCTCACGGGGACGGCGCCGGTCCTGGTGCGCGCAGGCCGGGGTTCCATCGCCGCCTTTGGGTTCAGCGCATGATGGAAGGCCTGATACAGACCCTCGCCATCGCCGCTCTGCCGGTCATCTTTGCCATCACGCTGCACGAGGCGGCGCACGGTTACGCAGCGCGGCATTTTGGCGACCCCACGGCCTGGCTGGCGGGGCGCATCAGCCTCAACCCCTTGCGCCACATCGATCCTCTGGGCACCATCGTCATTCCGGCGGTCATCCTGTTGTTTTCCGGTGGCGGTATGCTTTTCGGCTACGCCAAGCCCGTGCCGGTGGATTTCGGCCGCCTGCGCAAACCCAAGCAGGACATGCTCTGGGTTGCCGCCGCCGGGCCCCTCGCCAACCTCGCCATGGCCTTCGCCTGGGGATTCCTGGTCAAGCTCGCCTGGCTGCTGCCTACCAACGTTTTTACCGTGCCCATGACCGAAATGGGCAAGATCGGCATCGTCGTCAATTGCGTCCTGATGGTGCTCAATCTGTTGCCGCTGCCGCCCCTGGACGGTGGGCGCATCGCCGTCAGCCTGCTGCCCGGCCGGCTGGCGTGGAAATTCTCCCGCATCGAACCCTGGGGCTTCCCCATCCTCCTGGTCCTGCTCTTCACCGGCATCCTGAGTGCCGTCATGTATCCTTTCGTGCGGGGGCTCGCCCTCCTTGTCGAAGCTTTTTTTGGACTGTACTGATTCGCCATGTACGCAGAACGTGTTCTTTCCGGCATGCGCCCCACCGGGTCGCTCCATCTAGGCCATTACCACGGCGTCCTCAAGAACTGGGTCACCCTCCAGCATGAGTACCCCTGCCTTTTCTTCGTTGCCGACTGGCACGCGCTGACCACCCACTACGACAATCCCCAGGGTATCGAGCAGGCGGCCTGGGACATGGTGGTGGACTGGCTGGCCGCCGGGGTCGATCCCAACCAGGCCACCCTGTTCATCCAGTCCCGGGTGCCGGAGCACGCCGAACTCCACCTGCTGCTCTCCATGATGACCCCCCTGGGCTGGCTGGAGCGGGTTCCCACCTACAAGGACCAGCAGGAAAAGCTGGAAAACAAGGATCTCTCCACCTACGGCTTCCTGGGCTATCCGCTGCTGCAATCCGCCGACATCCTCATCTACCGCGCCGACAAGGTTCCGGTGGGCGAGGATCAGGTGCCCCATATCGAGTTTTCGCGGGAGATCGCCCGCCGCTTCAACCACCTCTACGGGCGCGAGCCGGGTTTCGAGGACAAGGCGCGGGAAGCGGTCAAGAAGCTGGGGGGCAAGAAGGCGCGGCTCTATGAAGAACTGCGCACCCGCTTTCAGCAGAAGGGCGAAAAGGACGCCATCGAGCAGGCCCACGCCCTGCTCGACGAGGTGCAGCACCTGTCGGTGATCGACCGGGAGCGCCTCTTCGGCTATCTGGAAGGGACGGGCAAGATGATCCTCGCCGAGCCCGGCGCCCTGCTCACCGAAGCGTCGCGCATGCCCGGCCTGGATGGACAGAAGATGTCCAAGTCCTATAACAACACCATCACCCTGCGCGAGTCCGCCGAGTCGGTGAGCAAGAAGGTGCGCGGCATGCCCACGGACCCCGCCCGGGTGCGGCGCACCGATCCCGGCGACCCGGCCAAGTGCCCGGTCTGGCAACTGCATCAGGTCTATTCCGACGCCGATTGCCGGGCCTGGGTGCAGGAAGGGTGCCGCAGCGCCGGCATCGGCTGCCTGGACTGCAAACAGCCGGTCATCGACGGCATTCTGCGGGAACAGGCGCCCATGCGCGAGCGGGCCGCCCTTTATCTGGAAGACCCCAGCCTGGTGCGCAACATCATCGCCGACGGCTGCGACAAGGCCCGCGAACTCGCCCGCGACACCATGCGCGACGTGCGCGAAGCCATGGGCCTCGGGTACAACTGATGACGCCCCGCGGGAGCGCCATCGCCGCCTCCATCACGTCCGGCGAGGCCCGCCGGTGAGCGAGGCAGTGCTCGAAGTCGGCCTCGACACGGCGCTGGACGAGCCCCTCGCCCGCATCTACGGCGAGCCCCTGACCGAGTTGCCGGCGGATCTCTACATCCCGCCGGACGCCCTGGCGGTGATGCTGGATGCCTTCGAAGGGCCCCTGGACCTCCTGCTCTACCTGATCCGCCGCGCCAACGTCGATATCCTCGACATCCCCATGGCGCCGCTCACCCGCCAGTACCTCGATTACATCGAATCCATGCGGGCTCACAACCTGGAGCTGGCGGCGGACTACCTGGTCATGGCGGCCATGCTCATCGAGATCAAGTCCCGCATGCTGCTGCCGCGGCCCAAGTCCGGCGGCGACGAAGAGGCCGAGGATCCCCGCGCCGAACTGGTCCGCCGGCTCATGGAATACGAGCAGATGAAGGTCGCCGGCCAGAACCTGAATGCGTTGCCTCAGGCGGAGCGGGAGTTCTTCTGGGTCGAGACCCTGGTGGAAAAATCCCTTCTGGTGCGTTACCCCGAAGTCGATCTGGACGACCTGAAAGCCGCCTGGCAGGCCATCCTGCGCCAGGCGACCCTGCACCGCCACCACCGCATCGGGCGGGAGGAGCTTTCCGTGCGGGAGCACATGGGCATCATCCTGCGCCACCTCCAGAGCGAGGGTGGTTATGTGCGCTTCGAGGCCCTTTTCGATCCCGCCATGGGCGTGCCCGGCCTGGTGGTTCACTTCCTCGCCCTGCTTGAACTCGCCCGGGAAAAGCTGATCCGTATCACCCAGACCGAGGCCTTCGCCCCCATCTACGTAAAGGTGCACGACGGTGGAACCGACGACAGCCAAGAAAGTGCTTGAAGCCGCCCTCCTGGCCGCCCGGGAGCCGCTCAGCGCAGGAGAACTGCGCAGTCTGTTCACCGACGAGGTGTCGACCGAGACCCTGCGCAAGCTGCTGGACGAACTGCGTGAGGACTGGCAGGACCGGGGGGCGGAGCTGGTGCAACTGGCTTCGGGCTGGCGTTTCCGTACCCGGGCCGAGTATCTCCCCTACCTGGACCGCCTCAATCCCGAGAAACCGCCACGCTACTCCCGTGCCGTCCTCGAAACCCTGGCCATCATCGCCTACCGTCAGCCGGTGACCCGGGGCGACATCGAGGAAATCCGCGGTGTCGCCGTCAACGCAAACGTCATCAAAGCCCTGGAAGAACGGGGCTGGATCGATGTGGTCGGTCATCGCGAAACCCCCGGCCGCCCCGCACTCTTCGCCACCACACGGCGCTTCCTCGACGACCTGGGCTTGCGCAGCCTGAGCGAGCTGCCGCCCCTCGAACAGATTGGCCAGACTTTGGAATTCGACCATGAAGCCTAAACGCACCCCCTTCCGCCAAGCCGGCAAAGCAGAGCCGGGCATGGGGGACGCCCCCCGTCGCCGTCGCACGGAGGGTGACGAAATCACCCCCGAGTCTGCGGGAGCCGAGTCCCCGGCCCGGCCCCCCCGGCGTGGGGCAGGCCGGGCCGGCGGGAAGCCGATGCGCAGCGCTGCCCGCCCTGCCGGGATGGGCGCCAAACCCGAGCGCCTGCACAAGGTGCTGGCCCAGGCCGGCGTCGGATCCCGCCGCGACATGGAGGAATGGATCGCCGCCGGGCGGGTGAGCGTCAACGGCGAGGTGGCCCAGATCGGCCAGCTCGTCCTGCCCACCGACCGGGTCAAGGTCAATGGGCGTCTCGTCAATCTGCGCGCCTCGGCCGGTCGGGCGGCCCGCGTGCTGCTCTATCACAAGCCGGAAGGCGAGATCGTCTCCCGTGACGATCCCGATGGCCGTCCCTCCGTCTTCAACGCCTTGCCGCGCCTGCGCGGCAGCCGCTGGATCACGGTCGGGCGGCTGGACTTCAACACCTCGGGCCTGCTGCTCTTCACCACCTCGGGCGAACTCGCCAACCGCCTCATGCATCCTGGCACCCAACTGATACGGGAATACGCCGTCCGGGTGCTGGGTGAACTGACTGACGACGCGCGTCGCCGTCTGCTCGAGGGTGTGCCCCTGGAAGATGGCCCCGCGTCTTTCGACAGTCTGGTGGACGCCGGCGGCGAGGGGGCCAATCGCTGGGTTCACGTCACCCTCTTCGAAGGGCGCAACCGAGAGGTGCGCCGTCTTTTCGAGGCCGTGGGCTGCACCGTGAGCCGCCTCATCCGCGTGCGCTACGGCCCCTTCGTCCTGCCCCCCCGTCTCAAGCGCGGACGCTGTCAGGAATTGAGCGAGACCGAAGTGCGGCGCCTGGAAAAACTTCTGGCCGGCGGAGAATCGCCTGCGGCCCCGGGGGAGCCCGACACGCTTGCCGACCCGCGGCCGACGCCGCGGGCGGCCAAGCCGCAGCCTCGCGGCGAGAAACCTTCGCCCCGCGGTGAGAAGTCGTTCTTGCGCGCCGAGAAACCGTCGCCCCGGGCCGAGAGATCGGCCCAGGCGGGTCCGAAGCCGGTACTGCGGGGCGAGAAAACCTCGTCTCGCGGCCCAAAGCCGGCCCCGGGGGGCGAAAAGCTCTCGCCCCGCGGCGACAAACCTGTCCCGCGCGCTGCGAGACCCGCAGGACGCGGCGCCCCGACTTCCCGCGAGGGCAAGCCTGCCCCGCGCCCTGCCGCAAGCCGCGGCCGCCGGTAAAGGGAAGGCGCGCCGCAGCTCCCCGGCGAGGCCTTCGACGGGGCAAGCGCGTCGCTGGAGATCAAGACAGGCCCTTCGACCGCGCTCAGGACAGGCCCTTCGACTGGGCTCAGGACAGGCCCTTCGACTGGGCTCAGGACAGGCCCTTCGACTGGGCTCAGGACAGGCCCTTTGAGGGGTTCAGGACGGTCCGTCCCAGGTAGGGCAGATGCCCAGCGGCCAGGGGCGGAGGGGCCAGGCCCCTCAGGGGCTGCGGGGCTCGCCGCGTCCGGCCCGCAGGGCCCGCACGGAAAAGCTCACCCGGTCGATCTCGCGGCCGGCCTCGTCCAGCAGCAGCACGCGGTGCGGGCCCGGGCTGGGGCGCCACAGGGCGGGGCGGTCGGCCCGCTGCGCTTTCTCGCCATCCACCTGCCAGCGCCAGCCGGCGGCCGCCGGGCCGCTGAGCTGGAGGGCGATGCGCTGGCGGGGTGGGGGAATGTCCGGGTCCAGGGCGAGGATGCTGCCCTCACCGGGATAGGCGATACGGGCCAGGCGCGTGGCGCCTGCCTCGCGCACGACGCGCATTTCCGTGCCCTGCAGAAACCATTCCTGGCGGGGCGGCTCCCGCGGGGGGTCGAAGCGCACCGGACGCCGTAGCACGCCGGGGGGCGGCGCGGGCGGCAGACTGGCTGCGGCGCGGCGGGAGTGCTCCGGGTCGCCGCGATGCAGCCAGTCCATGACTTCCCGCCAGACCGGTGCGGCGCCGCTGGTACCGGAAACATCGTGCATGGGGCCGCCCCCCGCATTACCCACCCAGACCGCCACGGTGTAGCGGCGGGAGAAGCCCAGGCACCAATTGTCACGCATGTCCTTGCTGGTGCCTGTCTTGGCGGCGGACCAATAGGACGTCGCCAGCCAGGAGTCCAGCCCGAAGGTGCCGGCCCTGGCCGCGCGGTCGGCCAGGATGTCGGCCACGATGAAACTCGCTGCGGCATCGCCCGCCGGCCGCGTCACGCCGGAAAAAACGCCGGCGCAGCCCCCCTCGGCACAGGGAGGGCGGCGGCCGTCCCGGGTGGCCCGCAGGGGGGACCAGGTGCCGCCGTTGGCCAGGCTGCGGTAGGCATTGGCCAGCATGAGCAGCGAAACGTCGGCGGAGCCCAGGGCGAGGCTGTAACCGTAATAGTCTCCGTCCTCCTTGAGGCTGAGTAAGCCCAGTCGCCGCAGACGGGCGTGGAAGGCGTCCGGCCCCAGGCGGACCAGGGTGCGCACCGCCGGGACGTTGAGGGACTCGGCCAGGGCCCGGCGGACGCTGACCCAGCCCCGGTACTCGGGGACGTAATTCTGGGGCACGTAGAGTCCCGCGGCGGTGCTGAGGGCGGCGGGAGAATCCTCGACCAGGGCCGCCGCGCTAAGCTGGCGGCGCTCCAGGGCCAGTGCATAGAGGAAGGGTTTCAGGGTGGATCCCGCCTGACGCAGGGCGGCGGTCCCATCCACGTGGGGTGCTCCGGAAAGGGAGGCGGAAGAGCCGATCCAGGCCAGAACTTCACCGCTCCGATTGTCCAGGACCAGCACGGCACCGTCCTCGACGTTGCGCCGGGCCAGTTCCCGCAGATGGCGCTCCAGGGCGGCGGCGGCAAAGCGCTGCAGGTCGGCATCCAGGGTGCTGCCCAGGCGCTCGCCTGGACGTTGCAGGAGCTTTCTGGCCAGGTGGGGGGCAAGATTTTCGCCAGCGTCGGACGGAGGCATCGCGGGGCGCAGGGCGCCGGAAAAAGCCAGGCGGGCCAGGGTGTCCAGCCCCGCGCAGTCGCCGGGCTGGCGCTGGGCTCGCAAGAGGCCGCAGGCCCGTTCCGCCACGGTCTCGGGCGCTGCGCCGGGGGCGCGCAGGAGCGCAGCGGCCAGCGCGGCCTCGCGACTGTCCAGGCCGTCGGGGTCCTTGCCGAAGAGCCGACGGCTCATGGCCGCCACGCCGACCACTTCGCCGCGGAAGCCGGCCAGGTTCAGATAGGCCTCGAGGATTTCGTCCTTTTTCCAGTGCCGTTCCAGCGCCAGGGCGGCAGCGGCCTGGCCCAGCTTCTGGAAGGCGTTGCGCCTGCCCGTCGGGCGTTGCTCCGCCAGCAGGCCGGCGAGTTGCATGGTGAGGGTGCTGGCGCCCCGGGTGCGGGTGTTCCACAGATTGCGCCAGGCGCTGGCCGCCACCGCGTTCCAGTCTATGCCCGAGTGTTCGTGGAAGCGGCGATCCTCGGAATGGAGCACCGCCCGCAGCAGGGTGGGGGAAACGCCCTCCAGGGGCGTCCAGGGCAGGCGCTGCACGGTCGGATCGAGGCGCAGCCGCTGCAGGGGGCGACCGTCCCGGGCCAGGAGCCAGGCGTCGGACTCGGCGTGGGCGGCGCGAACTTCGGCGAAGGAGGGCAGGGCGCTGGCGCCGCCGGGCAGCAGGCACAGGGCAGCGCAGAGCACTCCGGCAAGGCCGGAGCGGGCCGGCGCCGCCCCGAGGCGCGCGGGCCAAAGGCCTGCCGATCGGTGCCGGTCGGCGTCCTGTCCGTCTTCCCCGGCCCCTCTCCCGCGGTGGGGGCGAGGGCAAGCACGCGCGACGCCGGCCTGCTGCCCCACTAAAGCCCGAAGGCGGCGTAGGCGACGAGGGCCATGCCGGCCAGGACGGCCTCCAGCCAATTCCCCCGGGGCGTGTGGTCGACGGTGGCCGAAGCGGGATCCTTGGGGTCGTAATAAACCTTGACCCGACTGCCCGTGGCGAGGCGTTGCAGGATGCGGTAAACCACGGCCGGACGGACATCCTCGATGGTCAGGATGATCATGCGGCTGTCGATGACGCGGTCGTCGATCTGGTAGCGGAAGGACGCCGCCAGGCGGGTCTTGCCGTCGGCGGTGGTTTGCAGGTCGGAGCGGATGATGGTACCGCTGACCGAGGGCCAGTTCTGCAGGCCGCGGTTGCGCAACCGGGTAAACAGACCGAAGGCGATGGCCAGAAAGCCCAGGACGATCATGGCGGGTTTGATGTATTCCATGTCGTGCAGGGCCGATGGCGCTCGTGATGTGGGATGAGGTCCGCACCTTACCGACTTCCGGCGCCGCCGGTCAAGAGCCGGCGGGCCTTCTAGCCGCCGGGTCTTCGCTTCGGCGCAGGCAGTGGCATAATCCCCCGCGATGCTCGCCTACATCGTCCGCCGGCTTCTCTACGCCATCCCCATTCTCATCGGGGTGAATCTCGTTACTTTCGCCCTGTTCTTCGTCGTCAACACTCCGGATGACATGGCCCGCATGCAGTTGGGCGTCAAGCGGGTGACGCCGGAGGCCATCGTGCGCTGGAAAGCGGAGCGGGGTTACGACAAACCGCTCTTCTACAACGCCGATGCCCCCGGCCTGGCGGCCCTTTCCGACACCATTTTCTTTACCCGCTCGGCGGCCATGTTCGTGGGCGACTTCGGCCGCGCCGAGGACGGCCGCGACATTGCGCGCGAGATCGGCAACCGTATGGGGCCCTCCCTGGCCATCGCGCTGCCGACTTTCGTCCTGGGGCTGTTCGTCACGGTGAGTTTCGCCCTGATCCTGGCCTTCTTCCGGGCCAGCGCCTTCGACCTGTGGGGCGTGGTGCTGTGCGTGGCAATGATGTCCATCTCGGGTCTGTTCTACATCATCGGGGGGCAGTATCTGGTGAGCAAGATCTGGCGCCTGGTGCCCATTTCCGGCTTCGGCGAGGGCCTGGATGCCTGGCGCTTCCTGATTCTGCCGGTGGTGATCGGGGTGGTGTCGGGGATTGGTTCATCCACGCGCTGGTACCGCACCATCTTCCTGGAGGAGGTCGGCAAGGACTATGTGCGTACCGCAAGGGCCAAAGGCCTGTCGGAGACCCTGGTCTTTTTCCGCCACATCCTGCGCAACGCCCTCATTCCCATTCTGACCGGGGTGGTGGTGGTCATTCCGCTGCTCTTCATGGGCTCGCTCCTGACGGAATCCTTTTTTGGCATTCCCGGGCTGGGCAGCTACACCATAGACGCCATCAACGCCCAGGACTTCGCCATCGTGCGATCCATGGTCTTCATCGGTTCGGTGCTTTACATCGCGGGGCTCATCCTGACCGACATTTCCTACACCCTGGTCGATCCGAGGATACGCTTCGAATGATCCTCGTTTCCTCGCCTGGAAGGCGTGGGGCCCTTCGACACGGGCGCTGCGCGGACTGTTCAGGGACGGGCGCCTCGCCCAGTGCGCGCGCACACGAAGATTCGCTCGCCCTGAGCCCTTCGACTGGGCTCAGGGCAGGCCTGTCGAAGGATGAGCCGTTTGTCGGTGGTCAAGGGAGGGTTCCCGGGTGATCGATTTCCAGCCGGTGCTCCTGTGGTCGGATGGGCTGGTATGGCTTCTGGTCGCCGGTCTGGCCGGTTTTGCCCGCTACGCGGCCGGCAGTCCCCCACTCGTTGCGGCCTGGGTGCGGGTTGGCGCCAGCCGGGCCGGAATGGCGGCGGCGACGGTGCTGGCGGCTTTCGTCGCGGTGGGACTTCTGGACTCGGTGCATTTTCGCCCCAAGTTGGAGGCTGCGCCGGGCCAGAAGGCGAGCTATGGCGTGGAAGTCCTCTCGCTCCTCGACGCCCTGGGCGCGCCGCTACGCACGCGCAACGAAAAGACCTATTCCGAGCCTTTCGCCACCCGCCTCTACGCCAAGGAAACCGTCGAGCTGCCCGGTGGCGGCCAGGGGCGCGAGTATCCGCGCCTCAAGTTCGGTGGCGTCCACCTGGGGGATGCCGAGGATTCCCTGGCCGCCGACGTGGCCCTGACCGCCTTTCGGGGCGCGGTGCTGGGGTTTCTCGGCTGGCTGGTGCTGGCTGCCGGCGTCAGCGGCGGGATCGCCCGCCGGGCCGGCATCCCCCACGCCGCCGCGGCCGGTCGCATCCTGCGGGGCAGGACGGCCTTCGCCTGGGACGCCGTCCTGGGCACGGCCCTGCTCCTGGCCCTGATCGGCGTGCCGCTCCTCCAGCTCGCGGGCAGTTACCACGTCTTCGGCACCGACAAGGTGGGTCAGGATGTGTTGTACCAAGTTTTGAAGAGCGTGCGCACAGGGCTCATCATCGGCCTCGTCACCACCCTGGTGACGCTGCCCCTGGCCGTGGTCCTGGGCATCGTCGCCGGGTATTTCCGGGGCTGGGTCGATGACCTGATCCAGTACGTCTATACCGTGCTCAACTCGATTCCCGGCGTGCTGCTCATCGCCGCCGCGGTGCTCATGATGCAGGTGGTGATCGATACCCACCCGCAGTGGTTTTCCACCGCCGCCGAGCGGGCCGACCTGCGGCTCCTGGCCCTGTGCTTCATCCTGGGCATGACCAGCTGGACCGGCCTGTGCCGCCTGCTGCGGGGCGAAACCCTCAAACTGCGCGAACTGGAATACATCCAGGCGGCGCAGGCCTTCGGCGTTTCCAGTGCCCGCATCATCGGCCGCCACATCCTGCCCAATCTCATGCACATCGTCATCATCGCCCTGGTGATGGATTTTTCCGGGCTGGTGCTGGCCGAGGCGGTGCTGTCCTACGTGGGTATCGGCGTCGATCCCTCCATGGTCAGCTTCGGCACCATGATCAACAACGCCCGCCTGGAACTGGGGCGTGAGCCGGTGGTGTGGTGGTCCCTGATGGCGGCCTTCGCCGCCATGTTTGTTCTGGTCCTGGCCGCCAACCTGTTTGCCGACGCGGTACGGGACGCTTTCGATCCGAGGGCCGCATGAGTGCAGCGCTGCTGGAAGTCACCGATCTGCGCCTGGGCTTTGCGGCCGCGGGGAGCACCGTTCTGGCCGTGGAGGGTGTTTCCTTCCGCATCGGCGCGGGGGAGACCTTTGCCCTCCTGGGGGAATCCGGCTGCGGCAAGTCGGCTACCGCCCAGGGGGTGATGCGGCTGCTGCCGGCGGCCGGGCGCATCGTCGGCGGCACCGTGCGCCTGGGCGGCGAAGAACTTCTGGCCCTGCCGGAAGCTGCCATGCGCGGCCTGCGCGGCGGCCGCATGGCGATGATTTTCCAGGAGCCGGCCACCAGCCTCAATCCGGTGCTCACCGTGGGGCGGCAGATCGGCGAGGTGCTGCAACTGCACCGGGGGCAGCGGGGCACCGCGGCCCGCGCGACCATGGCCGAATTGCTGCGTCAGGTGGGCATCGCCGATCCGGAACGGCGCCTGGACGAATACCCCTTCCAGTTGTCCGGCGGCATGAAGCAGCGGGTGATGATCGCCATCGCCCTGGCGGGGGCGCCGGACCTTCTCATCGCCGACGAGCCGACCACGGCCCTTGATGTCACCGTCCAGGCGCAGATCCTCGACCTCCTGGCAGGGCTCCAGGCGGAGCGGGGCATGGGCATGCTGCTCATCACCCACGACCTGGGGGTGGTGGCTCGCATGGCCCACCGCGTCGGCGTGATGTACGCCGGCGAGTTGGTCGAGGAAGCCGACCGGGCCAGCTTCTTCGCCAGCCCCGGCCACCCCTATACCCAGGCCCTGTTTGCGGCCCTGCCCGAGGTTTCCCGTCGCGGCCGGCCGCTCACCACCATCCCGGGCCAGGTGCCGGCCCTGGGCGCCATGCCGCCGGGCTGCCGCTTTGCCGAGCGCTGTCCCCACGCCATGGCGGTCTGCCGCGCGGTGTCGCCCCCCTGGCGCGAGCTGGCCCCCGGCCATCGCCTGCGCTGCCATTGGGATGGCGGTGGGGGGAGCGGCGGCGACTTGGGCGAGATCGTCCGCCGCGGCGAACTCCAGTCCCCCGACCGCGCGGTACTGGAAGTCAGCGACCTCAAGGTGCATTTCCCCATCCGGCGTGGCTTCCTGCAGCGCACCGTAGGCCACGTGCGCGCCGTGGACGGCGTTTCCCTCGCCCTCACCCCGGGCCGTACCCTGGCCCTGGTGGGGGAATCGGGCTGCGGCAAGACCACCGTCGGCAAGGCCATCCTGCAACTGGTGGCGCCCAGCGGGGGCAGCGTGCGTCTGGGTGCCTCGCAACTGGTGGGCATGCCGCGGCGCCGCCTGCGGGCCGTGCGCCGACACATGCAGATGGTTTTCCAGGATCCCTTCGCCTCCCTGAACCCCCGTCTGCGGGTGGGCGAGATCATCGCGGAAGGCATGGCGGCGCTGCGCGTTGGGGGAGGTGGCGACCCGGCCGCCGCCGTCGCGGCCCTGCTCGCCCAGGTGGGTCTGCCGCCCGAGGCCGCGCTGCGCTATCCCCATGAGTTCTCCGGCGGTCAGCGTCAGCGCATCGCCATCGCGCGGGCCCTCGCCGTACAGCCGGAAATCCTCATCTGCGACGAGCCGACCTCGGCCCTGGACGTCTCGGTCCAGGCGCAAATCCTGAATCTGCTCAAGAATCTGCAGGAATCGCTGGGGGTGGCCTATCTGTTCATCACCCACAATTTCGCCGTGGTCGAGTATCTGGCCCACGAAGTGGCGGTAATGTACCTGGGGCGCATCGTCGAATGGGGGAGCGCCGCCCAGGTGCTGGGCCATCCCCGCCACCCTTACACCCGGGCGCTGCTCTCGGCCGTTCCGGCCGTGCATCCCGGCGGGGGGGAAGAGCGCATCCGGCTCCCCGGTGAGGCGCCTTCGCCCGCCAGTCCACCCCGGGGCTGTCACTTCCACCCGCGCTGCACCCAGGCCAGCGAAGCCTGCCGCCAGGCCTATCCGGGGGCGGTCGAGGTGGGCCCGGAGCACGCCGTCGCCTGCCACCTGTACGGCCCCGCGTCGGAGGAAAGACCGGCGTAGATCGGCGGGGGTGGGTGGGCTGCCGGCTTGGCGGCGGCTTGCGGGTGAAACCCAGAGCCTGTGAATCGAGGCGCTCAGCCGCGGCGGCCGTTGCCCGCCCGGGCGACCTGGGAACTCCTGGGCGGAGCCTTGGCCGCGGCGCGGGCAGTCGCCTTGGGCTTGGCTGCTGCGACCCGGGCAGTGCTCGTTTTGTTCCGGGAAGGAGCCTTGGCCAGGGTCCGTACCGCCGGCGCCTTGCCGGAACGGGCAAGCTGGGCGCGCGCCTCGCGCCGGTCCTCGCCCTTCTTGCCCTTGCTGACCCGGCTCGGCGCTTCGTCCGCCTCGATGCGGGGCAGGCGTGCCTGGGGCGACAGTGCGTCGATGTCCACCCCGTCCCGCCCGGCGGGAACCAGCAGCATCGACCCCGCTGCGGGCCTGGTCCGGCCGCCCAAGCCATTCGCTTCGCGCAATTCGGCCGCCGAGATACCGAAGCGGGGGGCAAGTTTTTCCAGCCGCTCGCCGGGCTTGACCGTGTAGGCCTGCCAACGGCTGAGGGGGGCGGCGTGGCTTTCCAGGTTGGCTTGGAAGGTTTCGAGCTTGTCGGCGGGGATCACGACCTGGCTGTCGGGGGTGATGACCGGCCGATTGTGGGCCGGATTGAGGGCGAGGAATTCATTGACCGGCATCCCCGCCAGGCGGGCGGCGGTCTTGATGTCGATGGGCTTTCCCGGGTCCACCGTAGCGAAATAGGGCTGGTTTTCCAGGGCGGGCAGGCCCAGTTCCGCCATCAGGCGCGGGTTGCCGAAAATGTTCTTGAGCGCCTGCAGCTTGGGGACGTAGTTGCGGGTCTCGGCGGGCATGCTGAGGCTGGAGAAGTCGGTGGGCAGCCCCCGGGCAAGATTCTTGTCCACCGCCCGCTTGACCGCGTTTTCGCCCCAGTTGTAGGAGGCCAGGGCCAGATGCCAGTCGCCGTTCATCTCGTAGATGGTCTGCAGATAATCGAGGGCTGCGGCGGTGGAGGCGAGGATGTCGCGGCGCTGGTCCTGCCACCAATCCTGGGCCAGGTTGTAACGTTTGCCGGTGGCGGGAATGAACTGCCACAGGCCCGAGGCCCGGGCGCGGGAATAGGCCATGGGATTGAAGGAGCTTTCCACCATGGGCAGGAGCGCGAGTTCGGTGGGCATGCCACGCCGCTCCAGCTCCTCGACGATATGGTGCATGTAGCGGCGGCTGCGTTCGACCATGCGGCGCAGCATGTCGGGCCGGTTCATGTACCACTGTTGATGATGGAGCACCACCTCGTCGTTGAGGTTGGGCATGGCAAAGCCGTTGCGCACGCGGACCCAGAGATCGTCCGTGGGGGCTGTGAGGTCGATGGGCGCGCTGACGCCGAGGGGCGCGGCGACTTCGTGCGTCACCAGGGCCTCCGGGGGCAGGGCCGGCGAGATTTCCCGGGGAGCGAAGAAGGCCAGGAGCGAGAAGCCGGCACCGGATGTCGTTTCCGGGGAAGGCTCGGCGAAGGTTCCGGGCAACTGGGCGTGAAGCGGCCCGGAAAAGGCGGTCAGAACGAGAAGGGCCGCGGGGCCCAGGACTTGCGCAAAGGACCGCGACAGAACGTTACGCAGCGGCATGAGGGATCCTCCTGGCTCGGAACGGGGTCGACTAAAACGTGAAATTATACCGGAAGGTAGCCCCGGGGCTGCCTTCCGGTGCCTGCTGCGCGGCTGGGTCGCGGCTCAGGGTGGGTTGGGTACGATTGTTGCTTTCTTGAATTTGAGAACAGGCCCGCGATCCTCGCCGCCTTCCCAAGCCGCCCCCGGGGGACAACAACGATGAAAATCTGGCAACGCCTGGTCCTGTCGATCCTGCTGGCCGTGATCGCCTCCGGGTCGGGGCTGATCTACTGGGCTTCCCTCGAGCAGCAGCGCATCGCCGCCGACCAGGCGCGGGAATTCGCCGACAGCATCCACCAGATGACCCTCGCCGGGCTGACGGGAATGATGATTACCGGGACTGTCCCCCTGCGTGCGCTCTTTCTCGACCAGATCAAGGCCATGCATCAGATCGAGAGTCTCAAGGTGATCCGGGGGGATGCCGTGGTGGGGCAATTTGGCCCCGGGTTGGAGGGCGAGACCGACGCGGACCCCGTCGAGCGCGCCGTCCTGGACGGCCGGGAGGCCTACTATGCCGTCGAATCCGGCAGTGACGGTGTGGAGCGCCTGCGGGCGGTGATTCCGGCCCGGGCGCTGGAAAACTACCTGGGCAAGACCTGCACCAACTGCCACAACGTTCCCGTGGGGACCGTGCTGGGCGCGGTCAGCATGGAAATATCCCTGGCTTCCGCCAGCGAAAGCACGCGGCGTTTTACCCGCCATGCCGTCCTTGCGGCGGCGGCCCTCTGTTTTCCCCTGGGGGGATTCATCTGGTATTTCATCTCCCGCCTGGTGTCGCGGCCCCTGGCCCGCATGGCGGACGGTCTGGAGGACATCGCGGCGGGAGACATCGACGCGGCGGTCGAACTGCCCGTGCGGCGGGAGGATGAGGTGGGACGGGCGGTAGCCGCCTTCAACCGGGTTCTGGGCAAGGCCGCGGAACTCCTGCGGGAGCAGCGCCTGGCACGCATCGTCTTCGAAAATTCCCTGGAGGGCATTACCGTCACCGATGCCCACTCCCGCATCGTGATGGTGAACAAGGCCTTCACCGACACCACGGGCTATAGCGCCGAAGAGGCTCTGGGCAAGACTCCGGCCATGCTCAAGTCCGGCAAGCAGGGCGAAGCCTTCTATCGCGACTTCTGGAACATCCTGCGGGAACGGGGCGAATGGCGGGGCGAAATCTGGAATCGGCGCAAGAACGGGACCGTGTATCCCGAGTGGCTCAATGTCAGCGCGGTGCGCGACCACCACGGACGCATCGAGCACTACATCGCCATTTTCAGCGACATCACCGAGCGCAAGGAGCACGAGGAACGCATCACCTACCAGGCTTTCCACGACGCCCTCACCGGCCTGCCCAACCGCCTGCTGTTCCGTGACCGGCTCGACCTCGCCCTCGCCCAGGCGCGGCGCAACAAGGCCCGCAGGCCCGCCCTCATGTTCCTCGATCTCGACCGCTTCAAGCAGATCAACGATACCCTGGGACACGAGGCGGGGGATACCCTGCTGAAGGAAGTGGCCAATCGGCTGCGTCACTGTGTGCGTGCCTCGGACACCGTGGCGCGCATTGCCGGGGACGAATTCACCGTCCTGCTTCCCGAGGCGGAGGAGGAGGGCGAGGCCCGGGCGGTGGCCGAGAAAATCCTGCAGGCCATGGGCGAACCCATCGTTCTCGGAAGCGCGAGCCGGGTGGTCACCACCAGCATCGGCATCAGCCTATTCCCGCAGGACGGACGGGACGCCGAAACGCTGATGAAGCACGCCGACGCCGCCATGTATGCCGTCAAGGGCAGCGGGCGGGCGTCCTTCTGCTTTTTCAACAGCGATCTGCTGGGTCGGCCCACGCGGCGCAGCGCCATGGAGGAGCGCCTGGTCAATGCCTTCGAGGGCAACGAGTTCCGGGTCGCCTTCCAGGCAGCCACCCTCCTGGACCAGGGCCAGCCCTGTGGATTGGAAGCCCGCCTCACCTGGGCGCAGCCCGACGGCACCCTGCTCGACTGCGAGGAGTTTCTCGGGGCGGCGGAAGACCTGGGCCTCGCCCCGGCGCTTGGGGAATGGTTGCTGGAAAACGCCTGTCGCGAAGCCTTGGTGCTTGGCGCGGGGACGGCCACGCATCTGGCCGTGGGTCTCGGCGCCGCCGCCTTCGGCCGCGCGGACCTGGCCGAGCGGGTCGCCCTCATCCTGGAGCGCACCGGATGGCCTGCCCGGCAACTGGAAATCGGGTTTCCGGAAAGTGTCGTGATGCGCAACCCGGAAGAAAGCCGCGCCGTCCTGACCAACCTTGCCGAACTCGGCGTGGATCTGGCGCTCACCGACTACGGGATGTGCGGCTCCAGCCTCGTGCTGTTGCGGGATCTTCCCCTGGCTGCCCTGCGCCTGGATGCAGCCCTGGTGGGCGAAGAGCGCCGTCGTCCCGGAGGATCGTCGGTGCTGGCGGCCTTCCTGGGGCTCGCCCGGGCGCTGCGGCTACGGGTCGTCGTCTCCCCGGGCAAGGCCATCGCTCCCGCCGAAGTGCAAGCGCCCTTCCCGAGTCCCTGAATCCCCCTGGAGTTTTCGTGCTTCGGGCAAGGATGCGGCCCGGGTGAGGGCGGGTCTTGCGCGCTTTTGCCTTTCAGCGGCTCGCGCCCCCCTGGGGGACGCTGTGGCAGCGCTGGCACGAGAAAAACGTGATGAACGCCACGCGATCGTGGCACTGGCCGCAGTATTGCCCGCGGAAGATGTCGGCCATGCGGATCTGCGTGCTGCCGGCGCGGGCTTCGAAGGGCGCCGGGTGGCAGTTGGAGCAGGCCAGCCAGAGCGTGTGGGAGCGGTGCGGGAATCTGACGTGGGGCATCTCCCGCGTGTTTTTCATCACGATGTCGAGGTCGAGGACTTCCATGCCGGCCTTGCCGCTCAGGTCGCTGCGGGGAGAAATTTTGCCTTCCTGGAGCGCCCGCATCCAGTCGGGGAACCCGTTGGCGTCGTAGGGCAGGTGCCGGGTCGCCTCTTCGATGGTCTGAAGCCGCCGGGCCTCCGGGTTGGCAGGGTCGTGGATGGCCTTGCCGTCGATGGCGCGTCGGGCCTGGTTCTGCTCGGCAGGCTGGGGGTCGGCGGGGGCGGGGGCTTCGGCCCCGGCGGCCGCGGGGACCGCCCGGAGGAAAGCCGACGCGTCCAGGCAGGCGAAGCCCAGGGCCAGGGTCGCTGCCGTGGCGAGTAGAAAGGAGCGGGCACGTGGCTTGCTGAAGAGCATGGATCGCAATCGTTGCCAAACCGGCGCAAGCGCATTGGAAAAGGCCGGCATGAACCCGGCCGCCGAAGCGCAAACCATGCACGGCCTGTGCCAGGAGGCACGGACCAGGAGAACTGATGACCATGTCGCCCGATAGGACCCGAAACTTCGTCATGCTGGCCGGCCTCGTCGGCACCGCCCTGGGGGCGGGCGCCGGATTTGCCTACCTCGATTCCCAGCGGACCCTCAAACGGGCCGAGGTCCGCGCCCTGGCCTACGCGCAAGCCCAGCGCCTGTCGCAGCGCTTGCAGGAAAGCCTGGGGCCGGCCTACATGCTGGCTTCGCTGGTACAGCAGGGGAACGGCAAAGTGGACAACTTCGAGGCCGTCGCCGTCGAGATCATGACCCAGTTTCCCATGGCCAGGGCGGTTCAGCTTGCCCCCATGGGCGTGATCTCCCAGGTCTATCCGCTGCCCGGCAACGAGAAAGTCCTGGGGCACGACCTGATCAAGGACAAGGCCCGCAATCGGGAGGCTCATCTGGCCATTTCCCGCAAGCAGCTCACCCTGGCCGGACCGTTCGAACTCATGCAGGGCGGTCTGGGAGCGGTGGGGCGCTATCCCGTATTCCGCCGTCAGGCGGACGGGCGGACGGAATTCTGGGGGTTCTCCATCGTGCTCATCCGCGTTCCAGAACTGCTTTCCGCCGCCGGCTTCCTGCACCTCAGGACGGCGGGCATGAGCTACAGCCTCTGCCGTCACCCTTTGGGCGACGAGAAGGAGGCCTGCGTGCCCTTCGCGCGGGAGGGCACCGCGGTTCTCGACGATCCGGTGACGGTGGATGTGGATGTGCCCAATGGGAAATGGGTACTGTCCCTGGCGCCGCTGCAAGGGTGGCTGCGCCTCCAGGACTGGCTGGTCTTCGGGGCGGGCGCCCTGGGGCTGGGGGGGCTGCTGTCCGGTCTCCAGGCGCTGTTGCTGCGGCGCTATGCCAGCCCCTGACGCGCGGGTCAGGAGTGCCGGCCGGCGCTCAACCCGGGCCGCGGGCCTTGAGGGGATGGAGGGGCGTGATCACCGCCGGGGGCCGCGGGGCGCTGGGTAAGGGGAAACTGCCCAGATCGCTCACCAGGCGGCGAAACTGTTCGGCGGGCAAGGGGCGGGAGAAGTAGTAACCCTGCAGCACCTCGATGCGCGCGTCACGCAGGAACTCCAGTTGCTCGCTGTCCTCGACGCCCTCGGCGATGATCTCCAGTTGCAGGGCGTGGCCCAGGGCAGCGATGGCGCGCACGATGGACGCCGCTTCCGGCAGATAAGGCGCATCGGTGACGAAAGAGCGGTCGATCTTGAGAATGTCCAGGGGAAACTGCTTGAGGTAGGCCAGGCTGGAATAGCCGGTGCCGAAGTCGTCCACAGAAAGGCGCACACCCAGGCGCTTGAGGCTGCGCAGTGCGGCCAGTCCGGCCGTCGCGTCGCGCATGACGGCGCTTTCGGTCAGTTCGATTTCCAGTCGTTCGGGCGGAACGCCCAGGCGGGCCAGCAGGTTGGCGATCTTGTGCGGCAGTTGCTCGTCGGTCAATTGAATGACCGACAGATTGACGGCCACCGACAGATCGCGGTCCAGGCCGGTGCGCCAGCGGGCATTTTCTTCACAGGCGGTATGCAGCACCCACTCCCCGACCGGAACGATCAAGCCGGTCTCTTCCAGCACCGGCACGAAGACCGCCGGGCTCACCTCGCCGCCGAAATCCTCGTTGAACCAGCGCAACAGCGCTTCGGCGCCGATGATGCGCCCGCTTTCGGCGTCCACCAGCGGCTGGTAGTGCAGGCGGAACTCGTGCCGTTCCAGGGCCGTGTGCAGGCGGCTTTCCATCCTCATGCGCTCGGAGGCGTGGCGGTTCATGTCCTGGCCGAAGAAGCGGTAGCCGTTGCCGCCCGAACCGCTGGCCGCATAGAGGGCGGTGTCGGCTGCGGCAATGAGGCTTTCTGCCGTGGTGCCGTCTTCCGGGGAAACGCTGATGCCGATGCTGACTGCCAGATGGATTTCCGTGTCCCCGGCGGCGAGGGGTTTGCGCAGCCGGCGCTGGACCGATCGCGCCAGGGCGGCGGCGCCGTCGGGCCCGTCGACCCCTTCCAGCAGAATGGCGAAATTGTCCCCGCCCAGGCGGGCCAGGCAGGAACCCTCGGGGACACAGGCTTGCAGGCGTTCGGCGATGGCCAGAAGCACCCGGTCGCCGGCGCTTTGTCCGACGGAATCGTTGATGACCTTGAAACGGTCGATGTCCAGGAGGAGCACCGCCTTGTGGGCGGGCCCGCTGGCGGCGCGGGCCAGG